>FTKD01000565.1_pt1 | contig 10860 bp, 10 predicted proteins | sample 1658191 | NCBI WGS metagenome assembly FTKD01 (sample SAMEA3914808, study PRJEB12502) | metagenome | biome: forest; material: soil | place: Canada | collected 2011-08-03 | depth 0.3 m
GTATTCCTTTCGCTGGGGATCAAGCTGGTGCTGGTCAGAGGTCCTGCGGGCTTCGGCAAGACCACGGCGATGCTGCAGTTGCGCGATCGCTTCAATCTGGAGGGCGTGCCCAACGCCTGGCTCAACCTGGATGAGGCGGACAACGACACGCCGCGCCTGCTGGCGTATCTGGAGGAAGCCCTGCAGCCGCTGCTTTCCGGGAAAACCGGCCAGTCGAACCGCGGCGAGCACCGCAGCGGCTCCGAACTGGCGGTCTCGATTCTCGATCGCGTTTCCGCGCAGAGCGGCCCCTTCGTGCTGTTTCTGGATGAATGCGAGAACATCCGCAATCCGGCCGTTTCGGCGTTCGTCACCCAGTTGATCGACTGCCTTCCGGCGGGAGCGCAACTCGTCGTCGGTACGCGGACCGTGCCGTCCATGGGCATCGCCAAATTGCGCGCGCGCGGTCAGCTCCTCGAGATTGCCCCGGACGAGTTGCGCCTCTCCGCCGAAGAGGCCTCCGATTTTCTGACCAAGCAGCGCCGCCTGGTTCTCAAGACCGAGCAGATACGGCGGCTCCACAACACCACTGAAGGCTGGGTCGCCGCGCTCTGGCTGGCCTCGGTGGCGCTGGAGAAACGGGCGGACACGGACGAGTTCATCGCCGGTTTTGCCGGCTCCAATGCGGACATCGCCGACTATCTTGCCGAGGATGTGTTCGGCCGCCAGAGCGAGCTGTCGCGCGAATTCCTGCTCAAGACCAGCATCCTCGATCAATTGACGCCCGAGTTGTGCGATGCGGTTTGCGGCCGGGATGACAGCGCGGAACAGCTCAAGCGCATCGAACGGGCCAACCTGTTCCTGATTCCGCTCGATGAAAGCCGCAGCGCCTATCGTTATCACAGTCTGTTTTCCGGCTTCCTGCGCGGTCAGTTGCGGCGTCTGAAACCGGAGTGGCGGGCGCCGCTGTATCGTGCCGCCTCCGAATGGTATCTCGCACAAGACCGGCCGATTCCGGCAATCACCTATGCGCTGAAGGCGGGTGACGCGCAACTGGCCCTGTCGTTGATCGAGCAGCAGGTGGACTCGATGCTCGGCGAGGGGCGCCTGCGCCTGCTCAACAAGTGGTTCGAAGCGTTGCCCCAGGAAGCGCTGGACTCGAGCCCCAGGTTGAAGCTGATCCAGGCCTGGGCGGTCAATCTTACCTATGGGCCGCACGAGGCACTGGCCCTGGTCGAGCGCCTGGAAACGCAGCAGATGGCAGACGCGGAGGGTGAGGCGCAGTTGCTGGCGCTGCGTCCGATGCTGCTGGGCATGAGCGACAGGATCGATCAATCCTACGCCCTCGGCCGGGAGCGCTTGCCCCTGGTCAAGGCGGAGTTCGCCTTCGCCCGCAGCATGTTGGCGCAGACGCTGGCCAATACCAGCATGATCCTGGGCAATCTGACCGAAGCCCGTGGTTATGCCGATGAGGCCCGACAGCTGCAGACGTCCCGGGCCTCCCGCCTCAATTTCGCCCTCGCCGACTCGGTCGACGGCGCCATCGATCTGATGCAGGGGCGTCTGAAGCAGGCTACGGTGCGCCTGCGTCGGGCTGCAGGGGTCAGCGGCGAGGACGTCGTCAGCAGCACCAGCCGCAATGCCTATTCCGGCGTACTGCTGGCCGAAGCCTTGTACGAGGCGGGCGATGTCGAAAGGGCAGAGCGCCTGTTCGGCGTCTTCGTGCCCATGGTGCAGCAGCTCGGCTTGCCCGATCACCTGATCACGGCCCATGTACTGCTGGCGCGCATCGTCGGCGACCGCGGCGATCGCGACAACGCGTTGCAATTGCTGGGTGACCTGGAAAGTGTGGGCCATCGCCTGGCCTTGCCGCGCGTAGTCGCGAGCGCCCGTCTTGAGCGCGCGAGGAGCCTGATCATGCGCGGCGACCATGTCGCGGCCCGCGAGCAGCTGGATCGGGCCGGCGATGCCGCCTTGTGGCAACAGATGTCCTCACGCTCCTATGTGGCGAACGATCTTTTGAATCATTCCATTGGCATGCTGCGCTGGATGGTGCACAGCGGAGCGGTGGCCGATGCGATTCCGCAGATCAAGCAGAGGCTGGAGGAGACCGAACGGGCGAACTTCCATCGCCGGGCCCTCAAGCTGCGCATTCTTTTGGCCGAGGCACTCAGCCGCGATGGACAGCGCAAGCCGTCGATGCGCACCATGGAAAAAGCGCTCGACTATGCTTCTGGCGAAGGCTTCGTCAGCACCTTCCTGGAGGAAGGACCAGCGGTGCAGGGCATGCTCAATGAGTTCCTCCACGCACGCGAAGGCGCAGCGGTGGAGGGCAGCAGCGCCGAGCAGTTTCTGCGCCGGATCTCGCTGGATCAGCGCTCGGCCACGGACCGCGCAGCGGCCGTGGAAATGCAAACCAGCACCGTCGATGCCCTGACCTCGAAAGAGATCCAGGTGCTGGAATTGCTGGCGCAAGGCTATTCCAACGACGCGATGGCGAGCAAGCTGTTTGTGTCGGAAAGCACTGTGCGTACCCATCTGCGCAACATCAACGTCAAGCTCCAGGCAGGCAACCGGACGCAGGCCCTGGTCATCGCCAGGCGCCTGAAGCTGATCGCCTGAGCCAGGTGGCCTCCGTCATGGGGCTGACGCACGAGCAGCGCATGATCCTGCGTCTGTTTCGTCGGAGCCGACGAGGCGCAACGGCCACGGCAGCGGTAGCGTAACTCCCGGGGAAGGACCAGCCCCGGGTGCGATGCCAGCAACGCAGGATCAGGACATGGACCAGGACTTGCACAGTGCGGCGCCAACTTCGACGCGGCTGTTGGAGGGGGCGCCCAATTTCCGCGACCTCGGCGGCCTGAAGGGAGTGGACGGCCGCAGCGTGCGCGCCGGCATGGTCTATCGCTCCGGCGCTCTGGATGAGTTGCGGGTCGCGGATCTGGCGCTGCTCGAAACCCTCGGCGTGAGCCTGTGCTGCGATTTGCGTACCGGCGCCGAACGCACACTCAGCCCCAGCCGCTGGCCCGAGGGGCGGGTGCCGCGCCTGCTGGAACTGGAATTCTCCTCCGATGTCCGCGCCCTCAGTCCGGAGTTGATGCAGTTGCTCAGCGCAGCGCCGAGCCCCGACAACGCCATGCGGATGATGCTGGGTCTCTACCGAAGCATGCCCGCTACCTGCGCGCCACTGCTGGCGCGGTTGTTTCCGGAACTGGCCGATGCCGCCGATGCGTTTCCGGTGGTGATCCATTGCACCGCCGGCAAGGACCGCACCGGCTTCGTCGTCGCCGTGCTGCTCACCATCCTGGGCGTGGCTCCGGCGGATATCCGCGCCGATTACCTGTATTCCAACCACAGCTCCGCACACCTGCGCCGCAACGCCAAGGTGCAGGCCCTGCTGCAGCAACTACTGGGCATGACGCCCGATCCGCATGCCGTGGATGCATTGACCAAGGCAGCGCCCGAATACCTCGATGCCGCCTTGAGCGAAGTCCGGCAAGGCTTCGGCTCGGTGCAGCGGTATCTGTGCGAAGCGGCCGGCATTGATGAAGCCATGCAGGCGCGGCTGCGGCAGCGCCTGCTCGAAACAGCGGCCACCTCAGCCTAGTTCCGATTCCATTGCAAAGCATGCCCGGGCTTGCCGCCAGCCGCGGCCGGCAGGGCCGTTTCCGACGGCCGGCGGGATGGGGCGCCGAGACTTTCGTCCAAACCGACGATGTAGCTTCTCGCCGGGGACACGTAGTCTAAATACAGTCACTTAGAGTGATCGCCGGGCCTGCAAACGAACAAGGATGCGGCGCACCGGGGAAGTCAGATAAAGGGACGGCCGCTGTTGCATGCCGGTCCCGTGGGCACCCAAAAGGTGCGGTTGTGAGGAGAATGACGCGATGGTAAAGCATGGTCTGCGGCCTTGTATCAACAGGCTTTCGCTGGTTGCCGCACTTGCACTGCCGTTTCATGGTGCTTTTGCCGACTCCGCCCTGTCCGGCATTTCAAACGCCTCCGGCCAATGGCTGGTGGCACAGGTAGACAGCCAGAAGCGCGTCGACAAGCTGGCGGACCAGCGCGACAGCATGGCGGACGAATACCGCAACACCCTGCGCGAGTCCGACAGCCTGAAACTCTACCTGGAGCAGCTGCGCAGCCAGCTCAAATCGCAGCAGGAGGAGATGGACTCGATCCGCGGCGAGCAGCGCGACATCGCCCGCACCAACGTCGAGATCCTGCCCCTGATGCAGGACATGCTGCGCACCCTGGGCCAGTTCGTCGACCTGGACATGCCCTTCCTGCTGGATGAGCGCCACGAGCGCATCAAGAAGCTCAACGACATGATGCCGCGCGCCGACGTCACCGTCTCCGAGAAATTCCGCCGTATCGTCGAGGCCTACCAGATCGAAATCGACTACGGCCGCACCATCGAAAGCTACACCGCCAGCCTCAGCGGCAAAGACGTCGCCTTCCTGCGCGTCGGCCGCGTCGCCCTGCTGTACCAGACCCCCGACGGCAAGGACACCGGTTACTGGGACCGTACCAAGAAAGACTGGGTCGCGGATAACAGCTACACCGATGGCGTCAAAGAAGGCCTCAAAGTCGCTCGCAAACAGACCGCGCCCGATCTGCTGATCGTCCCCGTCCAGGCCGCCGCCAAATGAGGCCGCTCAACATGTCATCCCGTATCCCAAAGAAGCTCTCCCCCTTGGCCACCTCGCTGTTCGTGGCTTTTTTCTCCCTGGCCCTCGTTCCGGCGGCAGCCTTCGCCCAGAACGCCGCGCCCGCACCCAAAAGCCTCGACGATCTGCTGACGCAAGTGCAGCACGCCGACGCCCGCGACGCCGCCCTCAACCAGCAGCGCGAAGCCCAGTTCGCCGCCGCCCGCGACCAGCAGGCCCAGCTCCTGGCCACGGCCAAAAAGGACAAGGACGGTCTGGATGCCCAGTCCGCGGCTTTGCAGAAGCAATTCGAGGACAACGACAAGCAGATCGCCGCCCTGAGCCAGTCCCGCGATGCCGCCGCCGGCAACCTCGGCGAGCTGTTCGGCGTCATGCGCCAGTCCGCCGGCGACTTCGCCAGTGCGGCCAGAAACTCCATGCTCTCCGTCCAATTCCCCGAGCGCATTGCCGAGCTGGACCACCTGGCCCAGACCAAGACCATGCCGCCGATGGAAGACCTGCAGAAATTCTGGTTTGAAATGCAGCGGGAAATGACCGAAGGCGGCAAAGTCACAAGATTTCAGGCCAAGGTCACCGCCCCGGACGGCACCGTGGAAAAGAAGGAAGTCCTCAGAGTCGGTCCCTTCGTCGCCATCGCCGACGGCAAATTCCTGGCCTACGACACCGGCGCCGACAGCTTCTCGGTCCCGCCCAAGCAGCCGCCGCACAGCTTCCGCAGCGTCGCTTCGTCGTTCCAGGACCAGACCAGCGGCTATCAGAAGATGGTGGTCGATCCGACCCGCGGCATCCTCATCGGCCTGTTTTCCCAGCGCCCCGAAGTCCTCGATCGCATCAAGCTCGGCGGCTGGGTAGCCTATGTCATCATCAGCGTCGGCATCGTCGGCGCCATCCTGGGCGTCTTCCAGTTCTTCTTCCTGACCCTGACCTCGGCCAAGGTCAACAGCCAGCTCGGCAACATGGCGCGCCTGTCGGAGAACAACCCCCTCGGCAGAGTCATGCTGGTCTTCAAGGGCCAGAACGTGCCCAAGGACGAAGACGCCGAAGTGGTCGAGCTGCGCATCTCCGAAGCCGTGCTGAAAGAGTTGCCGCCAATCCAGCGCATCCAGCCCTTCCTCAAGCTGGTCGTCGCAGCGGGTCCTTTGCTCGGCCTGGTCGGTACGGTTATCGGCATGATCGAGACCTTCCAGACCATCACCGAATCCGGCTCCGGCGATCCCAAGCTGATGGCCGCCGGTATCGGGCGCGCCATGATCGCCACCGTGCTCGGTCTGGGTGTGGCCATCCCCCTGCTCTTCATGAACTCGGCCCTGGCTTCCCGTTCCAAGCGCCTGGTGCAGATCCTGGATCAGCAGAGCACCGGCTTGCTGGCCGAGACCCTGGAAGCCCGCCAGGCTGACGTACACGCCAACGTCCGCCCGGTCCACGCCCATGCTTGATCAGCTGCTGGCCCCCCTCGACGCCGTCGAGGCGCTGATGGGCGCCGGCGGCCAGTTGGTGGGCTGGATCTTTGTCGCCGGCGTGACCATGTGGACGCTGATCTTCGAGCGCATGTGGTTTTTCCGGACCCGGCTGCCCGGTCTGACGGCACAGGCCATACAGCAGTGGGAGCAGCGCCCGGAACACAAGTCTTGGGCGTCCCACCAGATCCGCAAGGCCCTCATCTCGCGCCTCAACGGCGCCATGAGCGCCAACCTGCCGATGATGAAAGTGCTGGTGCCGCTGTGTCCGCTGCTGGGCCTGGTCGGCACCGTCACCGGCATGCTGGAAGTCTTCGACTCCATGGCCATCCTCGGCTCGGCCGATGCCAGGACCATGGCCAGCGGCGTCTCCAAGGCCATGAACTGCACCATGACCGGCCTGGCCGTCAGTGTCTCCGGCATGTACCCCTTATTCCATTTTCAAGCGGCGATCCGGCAACAAACAGAACTATTAGCGGAACGCTTCAAGTTTTGAGGAGCATCAGATGCGCTTGGCCCGTCACTCGGAAGTAGAGGACGACGACGACGATCACGGCATCGACCTGGCGCCGATGCTCGACTTCGTCCTCAACCTCCTCATTTTCTTCATCATCACCGCGATCTTCGTCAAGGAGGTCGGCCTGACCCTGTCCAGCCCGCCGCCCAACAACAACGCCAAGCAGAACAACGACGACACCAGCACCATGTACATCGCGGTGCACGCCGATGGCGACATCTCCATCGACCAGCGCCTGATCGACAAGGCCGCGGTCAGGGCCAATGTCGAACGCTTCCATGGCGAAAAGCCCAATGGCCCGGTGATCATCGTGGCCAATACCAAGGCGCCCACCGGCATCGTGGTGGGGGTGATGGACGAAGTCAGACAGGGCGGTGTGATGAATGTCTCCGTCGCCCCGTCCGATGCCGGCGGCACACGGTGAGTGATATGACCCATTTAATAATTTTGATGACCTGCCGCTTGCCCTCACCCCACCAATCGCTCCGCGATCGGTCCCCCCCTCTCCCCCGAGGGGAGAGGGACGGTAGCAGTGTCGCTGCGCGCCACTAGGATCCTTATGCGCGCCCCCCGACATGAAGGCAACGACGGCCACCACGGCATCGATCTGGCGCCGATGCTGGACTTCGTCCTCAACCTGCTGATCTTTTTCATCATCATCACCTCCTTCGTCAAACAGGCCGGGGTCAAGGTGATCGAGCCGGATGCCCTGACCTCCGAGCATCGCGACAACGGCAACATCCTCATCGCCATCCGCCCCAACGGGGATATCTGGATGGATCGCAAGAAAGTGACCCTGCCGGAAGTGCGGGCCAATGTGGAACGCATGCACGCCGAGCGTCCGGAAGATACAGTGGTACTGCTGGCCGACAAGGACTCCGAGACCGGTGTCATGACCAAGGTCATGGACCAGGTCCGTGCCGGCGGCATCCTGACGGTATCCGTCGCCACCAAGGGGCAGGGGGGCGATTAGATGCAAACCTCCCTCAGTCCATTCCGTTTTTTCCCGCCGCTGTTGGTTGGCCTGTCCCTGATCGTCTGCATGTTCTGGCTGCTGCATGCCTTGATCACCCATAGCGGGGTCGCGGGCGGCAAGCTGGAATCCCTGCCCACCATCGACTTCGTGCGGCTGAAGAAGAGCTTCGAGGTCGAGACCCGGGAAAGAAAGCCGCCGCCGCAGCTGCCGGAAAAGGAAAAGGCGCCCGAGATTCCCACCCAGAAGATGCAGGTGGATGGCCCTACGGGCAATACCGTCAACATCGGGCCGATGAAGGTCGACAAGGATGTGGCCAAGAATACCGGCTTTGCCTTGTCCGCCTCCGACGGCGAGTACTTGCCGATCGTCAAGGTGGCGCCGATGTATCCGGAAAGTGCCGCGTCAAGGGGTATAGAGGGTTATGTGCTGCTGGAATTCACCGTGACCGAGACGGGCGCCACGGCCGATCCGGTCATCATCGAATCCCAGCCCAAGGGCATTTTCGACGACGCGGCCAAGAAGGCGGTGCTGAAATTCAAGTACAAGCCGCGGGTCGAGAATGGCCGCCCCGTCAAGGTCAGCGGCGTGCGCCATGTCATCACTTTCAAGCTGGACAAGAAATGAGCGCAGCCCATCGATTCCTGAAGCGTATGGGTGTGATGCTGGTCGCCGCGGCGTTGGCCGCGATACCGGCCAGCGGCGCGGACGACAAGCCGGTCAAGCCGCAGACCAGGATCACCCAGACCTTGAGCCCGGCCACCTACAAGCAGATGGACCTGGCGCAGAAGGCCTTCGAAGCCAAGGATTACAAGGGCGCCGAGGCCGATCTGGACGTGCTCAAGGCCAAGATCGACAAACTGAACGACTACGAGAAGGCCACGCTGTGGAATCTCTATGCGGCAGTCTATCGCAGTGAAGATGACAACAAGCGCGCCGTCGATGCCTACGTCCAGGTCCTGAAGCAGAACAACCTGCCGGAGGGCTTGCGTGACAATGCACTGTTTGCCCTGGCGCAGACCTTCTTCCTGATGGAGGACTACAAGAAATCCATCGCGGTGCTGAACAAGTGGTTCGCAGTGGTGCAGGACGTGCAGCCGGATGCCTACATCCTGCTGGCGCAGGCTTACTACCAGCTGCAGGATTATCAGGACGCCAAGACGCCGATCCTCAAGGCCTTGAGCATCGCCAAGCAGCGCAACCAGCCATTCAAGGAAAACTGGCTGGGCTTGCTGCGCGCCGTCTTCTACGAGATGAAGGACTATGCAAGCGCCACCAAGGTGATGGAGCTGCTGGTCGCGATCTATCCCAAGGATACTTATTTCCTCCAGCTCTCCGGCCTGTACGGTTTGCAGGGGGACCAGAAGAGACAGGCCGAGATGATGCATGTCGCCTATGTCGGCGGCTATGTCAGCCAGCCCAGCGACGTTCTCAACGTGGCCCGCCTGTACATGGCGCAGGAGGCACCGCAGCGCGCGGTGGATTTGCTCAAGGCCAAGCTTCGCGACAAGACCCTCGAGCTCAATATAGAAAACCTGCAACTGCTGGCCCAGGGACTCAGCCTGGCCAGGGACATCGACGAATCGATTCCGGTGCTGAACAAGCTGGCTTCGATGAGCGGCGAGTCCAAGCACTACAACTACCTGGGACAGGCCTACATGCAGCAGGGCAACTGGGCCAAGGCGGCCGAGGCTTTCGACGGCGCGTTGAAGGCCAAGGACGTCGGCAATGCCGACAGCCTGCGCATGCAGCTGGGAACCGCCCTGTATAACGACGGCAAGCTGCAGCCGGCGCGCGGGGTGTTCGGCGCGATTCCGGGCTCCTCTCCCAACGGCGAGGCCGCGGCCAACTGGATCAAGTTCATTACCACGGAAATCGATCGTAACAATGCGCTGAAAGCGCGATAGGCACGGCAGCTTGCGTCCCGTTCGAGGACGCAGGCCGCAGGAGGTAGCGATGTCGGACGGCCGGGATTTTGCACGGGGCGCATGGTGGCTTCGGCTGCTGGCTGTCGCAGCCTGCCTGTTGCCATCGGCGACGCCGGCCGCAAGTCCGGCGCCGACCCAGTTCGACGAGGAAGCTCCCCTTGAATCCTGGACCGCCGTGTCCAGGGACCGCGACATCGCTGCCACCGACGAGTCCGAACTGCGCGCATTGCGGCCGCCCCTGCTGCACCTGCACATCACCTCTCCCTTCGGCGAACGCCTCAATCCCGTCATGCTCAGGAAGGTATTCCACAAGGGAGTGGATTACGGCGCGCCCACCGGCACGCCGGTCTACGCCGCACAGTTCGGCACGGTGGAAGCGGTCGGCATGCAGGACCATTCCGGAATCTATGTGCGCCTGCGCCATAGCCAACGGGTCGAGACGATTTATGCGCACCTGCATCGCATCATGCCGGGCCTGCACCGTGGCTCCATCCTGCGCGGCGGCGATATTCTCGGCTTCGTCGGTTCCTCCGGCTTTGCCACCGGCCCCCACTTGCATTACGAAGTGCTGCTGGGCGGCAGGCCGGTCAATCCGGAACTGTGCCGCAATCCCCTGCAGCCGGTGAAACGCAATGGACCCTAGTCAGAGGCTCCCTGGCCGCATGGCCGGGACTCGGCGTGCTCAGGCAATCGCGCTATTGCTGTGGCTGTGCAGCTGCCCTGCATTTGCCGACGAAGCAGGTGTCGAGCCGCAAACCCGAACCGACGCGATCAAGCAGGAAGCCTTGCAACTGGGGGCGAAGGCGCTCGGCCTGGAAAGCCGGATCCTGGACCGCTCCGGCCCCGGGACCACGATTTATCTGAGCGACGGCAATTCCGGCGCTTCCATCGTTGGCGTGAACCTGGTGATCGATGGCTCTGCGCCGATCCGCCACCTGTTCGATCCCGATGAAACGCAGGCCCTGCTCCGGGACGGCATCTACCGCCTGGCGCGAATGGGCCTGAAGGCCGGTGCCCATCAGGTCCACGCCGAAGTGCTCGTGCAATACGCCGGCGACACCGAGCCGCGGACCTTGTCCCTGGACGACAGCTGCGAGATTCCCGATGCGGCCTCCGAACTGGTGCTGGCGCCGGAGGGCAAGAACTGGCTTGCGTCACCGGTCTTGAAGCTGCATCAACAGTCGGCGGCATCGGGCGATGTTTCCTCCGGATGGGACTTGCAGCGCCTGTGGAGGGCGGTGAATGGTCCCGCGGTGCGGGACGGAGCCTACCGCCCGGGCAGCGATGGCGACCCACGCATCGGCAATGCCCGCTTTTTTGCCGAAACCCGGGACTA
>FTKD01000554.1_pt2 | contig 10855 bp, 9 predicted proteins | sample 1658191 | NCBI WGS metagenome assembly FTKD01 (sample SAMEA3914808, study PRJEB12502) | metagenome | biome: forest; material: soil | place: Canada | collected 2011-08-03 | depth 0.3 m
TGTCGCACGAGAAGTACTGCTCGGCCACCGTCATGCTGGGCAAGACGGCCGAGGTCACCACCAGCTTCGACGTCGTCGAGGGTTGAGCCGCTGAAGCCCGGGCTTCGGACGGGCTTCAAATGAAATGCGCGGTGCCCGTCATGACCCGGGCAGCCAGCCGCATCGCACCCCGCACGGGTGCCGGCAGCTCGATGCCGCCCGCCAGTTGTGCGGCGACGGCGTGCCGAGCCTCGTCGGTGCGCATCTGGTCGACGATGGCGCGTGACGCCAGGTCCGCGGCCGGCAGGCGTTCCAGATGGCTTTCCAGGTGATGTTCCACCTGGCGCTCGGTTTCGACGACGAAGCCCAGGCTCACGCGGTCGCCCATCCGACCGGCGGCCAGGCCAATCAGGAAGGCACCGCCGAACCACAACGGGTTCAGCAGGCTGGGCCGATCGCCCAGTTGCGCGAGGCGCTCCTCGGTCCAGGCGAGGTGATCGATCTCCTCGCGCGCCGCCTGGGCCATCTGCGCCTTCAGTTCGACGTTGGCGGTGGCCAGCGCCTGGGCCTGATAAAGCGCCTGGGCGCAGACCTCGCCGACGTGGTTCACGCGCATCAGCGCCCCGGACAGGCGCTTGTCTTCGGCATTGAGTTCAGGCGCGTCCAGCGCCGCCGATGCGCCTGCCGCGCCCGCGGGCAGATCGCCGGTCCGCAACGCGGGCAACGGCGTCGCGCGTTCGGCGCGACTCCCGCCCGACAGCGTGCGCAGCGCCACTTCGGCACCGCACAGCCAATGATCGACAAGACTCAATTCCATGACGAAACGATAACCGATCGCCGACACCCGACTCGTGATAAGACGCGAAGGGCCCCCGAGCGGGACGTTGTTTGAGGACAACAGGCCGTGGCGATTTAGGACGCGATGCTTTGCAACCGGATGGCCCCTCTGGTGCAATACGTGCAGCTTCCGATGAGGTTGCGGTTCTTGCGGTGAAACGCGCCCAGCCGCGCCGCGACCGGAATCTCTTTTAACCCCAGGAGATATTCGCAATGAAAAAGTCGCTGCTCGCTCTCGCAGTGCTCACCGCCGTCACTGGCGCCGCATCCGCCCAATCGTCCGTCACCATCTATGGCAAGGTCGATCTTGGCCTGACCCTCGACAGCGGTAACGCAGCTGGCAAGTCGATTCGCCTTGACTCTGGCGTCACCGGCGGCTCGCGCATCGGCTTCAAGGGCGTCGAAGACCTCGGCGGCGGCATGAAGGCCGCTTTCCAGCTGGAAACCGGCTACTGCGCCGACAGCGCCGCCGGCGCCCCGAACTTCTGCACCGGCAGCAACCAGTTCATGGGCCGTCAGGCTCACGGTGACCTGACCGGCTCGTTCGGTGCCCTCAGCGCCGGCCGCCAGTACAGCCTGGGCTTCAACAACCTGAGCACGATCGATCCGTTCGGCACGGGCTTCGCCGGCCAGGTGAACAACATCGTCGACCCGTCGGGCATCCGCCTGAACAACTCGGTGACGTACTCCACGCCGAGCATGGCTGGTGTCACGGCCTCGGCTGAAATCGCCTTCGGCGAGCAGACCGGCAACTGGGAAGCCAACCGCGAAACCGGCGCTGGCCTGACCTACGCTTCGGGCCCGGCCTATGTCGGCTTCACGTTCTATGACGTGGGCAATTCCACCGGCAGCGGCGCTGCGCGCAAGAACTACCTGCTCGGCGCCACCTACGACTTCGGCGTGGTCAAGCTCCACGCCCTGGCGCAGAAGTCCACCGGCGCAGCCGGCCTTGACGTCCTCGACCTCATGGGCGGCGTGACGGTTCCCGTCGCCGGCGGCAACGTGATGGCTTCGTACATCCATCACAACGATCGCAGCGTGTCCGACAAGGACGCGAGCCAGATCGGCATCGGCTACATCTACCCGCTGTCGAAGCGCACGTCGGTCTACACCGCCTTCGCGCGCATCAACAACGACAACGGCGCCACCTTCACGGTCGGCAACGCCACGGCTGCCGGCACCGGCAACAAGGCGTTCAACCTGGGCGTCGTCCACAACTTCTGATCGCCCTCCCGGCCTCGCGCCGGGTCGACCTTCAGCGCTCCGCCTCGTGCGGAGCCTCTTTCAAGGCTCGTCTTCGGACGGGCCTTTTTCATTGGCGCGCCGGCGGCGTGACTTCATTGGCGTCCCGCCGCCGACAAACGGCGTCGCGAGTGCGGTGGGACCCGAGGTGCCGTCATTTCCCGGGTATTCTTCGCCTCGATGCTGACGTTCATCCTCCGCAGACTCGCTCAGGCCGTGCTCGTGATGCTGGTCGTCGGGATGGGAGCGTTCTCGCTGTTCCAGTACGTGGGCGATCCGGTCAGCAACATGGTGGGCCAGGATGCGACGCCAGCCCAGCGCGAGCGATTGCACGTGGAGCTCGGGCTGGACAAACCCGCGCCGATGCAATTCGTGCGCTTCGTCGGCCATGCGCTGACCGGTGATTTCGGCCTGAGCCTGCGCCAGGGACGCGAGGTTTCCACGCTGATCGCGGAACGCCTGCCGGCGACGCTGGAGCTGTCGCTGGTGGCGGCGCTGATCGCGATGGTGATCGGCATACCCCTTGGTGTATATGCCGCGCTACGCCGCCAGCATTGGGACGCCAAGTTGACGATGGCCGTCTCGCTGCTCGGCGTCTCGCTGCCCACCTTCCTGATCGGCATCGTGCTGATCGAGATCTTCTCCGTGCTGCTGGGCTGGTTTCCCAGCTTCGGCCGCGGCACCACGGTGCAACTCGGCGCCTGGAGCACCGGACTGCTCACGGCCGACGGCTGGCGCCATGTCGTGCTGCCCGCCGTCACGCTGGCCGTGTACCAGCTCACGCTGGTGATGCGGCTCGTGCGCGCCGAGATGCTCGAGGCGTTGCGTTCGGACTACGTGAAGTTCGCGCGCGCCCGTGGGTTGCCGGATCGCGTGGTGAATTTCGGCCATGCGCTGCGCAATACGCTGGTGCCGGTGCTGACGATCTCCGGACTGCAGCTCGGCGGGCTGATCGCGTTCTCCATCATCACCGAAACCGTTTTCGCGTGGCCCGGCATGGGCAGCCTGTTCATCCAGGCGGTGCAGTTTCCCGACGTCCCCGTGATGGCCGCCTACCTGTGCCTGATCGCGCTGGTGTTCGTGGTGATCAACCTCGTCGTGGACCTGCTCTACGTGGTGGTCGATCCACGCCTTCGCGCGCATGGCGCGCCGGTCGGAGTGCGCCGATGAAGCATCGAGCGGCGTCGGCCGATGTCCAGCCGGCACTTGCCGCGCCCGCGCTTCCTTCGCGTTGGCGGCGGCTGTTGGCGAGCGACCTCTGGTACGACTTCACGCACTCGCCCGTGGCCATGCTCGCCGCGGCGGTCGCGCTGTTGTGCCTGGGCGGCGCGCTGTTCGCCCCGTGGCTCGCGCCGCACAACCCGTTCGACCTGGCCACGCTCGACCTGGCCGATTCGCATCTCCCGCCGGCCTGGCTGGCGGATGGCCGGGCCACCTATCCGCTCGGCACGGACGACCAGGGGCGCGACATCCTGTCCGGCCTGCTGTACGGCGCACGCATCTCGTTGATGGTGGGGCTCTGTTCGGTCGGCCTGTCGGTGCTGATCGGCGTGACGACGGGTCTGCTGGCGGGCTTTGTCGGCGGCGTCGTCGATGCGGCGCTGATGCGCCTGTGCGATGTGATGCTGTCGTTCCCGCCCATCCTGATCGCCTTGCTGATCGACGGCGTGGGCCGCGTGATCTTCCCGCAGGCGCGCGACGTCCTCGCATTCGCGGTGCTGATCCTCGCGCTGACGCTCACCGACTGGGTGCGCTACGCACGCACCGTGCGCGGCTCCACGCTGATCGAGCGCCACAAGGAGTACGTGCAGGCGGCGCGCCTCATCGGCGTCTCGCGCTGGCGCCTGCTGCGCCGCCACGTGCTGCCCAACGTGCTCGGCCCCGTGCTCGTGCTGGCCACGATCCAGGTGGGCCAGGCCATCATCACCGAGGCCACGCTGTCGTTCCTGGGCGTGGGCGTGCCGCCGACCAATCCGTCGCTGGGCACGCTGATCCGCATCGGCAACGACTTCCTGTACGCCGGCGAATGGTGGATCACGATCTTTCCGGGCCTCGCGCTGGTGCTGATCGCGATGAGCGTGAACCTGCTCGGCGACTGGCTGCGCGACGCGCTGAACCCGAGGCTCAGATGACCGGCCCGTTGCTGGAGGTGCGCGAGCTGTGCGTCGAATTTCCGACACGCCATGGCACGCTGCGCGCGCTCGAAGGCGTGTCCTTCGACATCGCTCGCGGCGAGATCCTGGGCGTGGTCGGCGAGTCGGGCGCCGGCAAGTCGCTCACCGGGGCCGCGATCATCGGCCTGCTGGAGCCGCCGGGCCGGGTGAGCGGCGGGCAGATCCTGCTGGAAGGCCAGCGCATCGACGATCTGCCGGCCGAGGCGATGCGGCGCCTGCGCGGCAAGCGCATCGGTGCGATCTTCCAGGATCCGCTGACGTCGCTCAACCCGCTGTACAGCGTCGGCCGGCAACTGATCGAGACGCTGCGCACCCACCTGCCGCTGAGCGCCGCGGCGGCGCGCGAACGCGCGATCGAGTTGCTGCGCCAGACAGGCATCCCCGCCCCCGAGGCGCGGCTGGCGCAGTATCCGCACGAGTTCTCGGGCGGCATGCGCCAGCGCGTGGTGATTGCGCTCGCGCTCGCGGGCGAGCCCAAGCTGATCATTGCCGACGAACCCACCACGGCGCTCGACGTCGCGGTGCAGGCCCAGATCATCGCGCTGCTGCGCGGCGTCACGCAGGCGCACGGGGCGTCGGTGATGCTCATCACGCACGACATGGGCGTGATCGCCGAAACCTGCGACCGCGTCGCCGTGATGTATGCCGGACGCATCGTCGAGATCGGGCCGGTGAGCGAGGTGATCCACCACCCGGCGCATCCGTACACCGCGGGGCTGATGGCCTCGGTGCCTTCGCTCGCGGACGACGGCGGCCGGCTCGCCCAGATCGAGGGGTCGTTGCCGCGTCTCGATGCGATCCCTTCCGGCTGCGCCTTTCATCCGCGTTGCCCGAAGGCCAGCCCGCGCTGCAGCGACGAGCGTCCCGAACTGGCCCTCGTCCGGCGCACCCGCGCGGCCTGCTGGTGGCCCATCGTCGAGGGCCCGGCTGCATGACGGACGACAACGCAACGACGCCGGCACCGCCCGCGACCGCCGCCGCGGTCGCGGTGCAGGCACGCGGCCTGGGCAAGACCTTCGTGCTGCACACGCCCTGGATGGATCGCCTGCTGCGTCGCACCGGTGCGCAACGCGTGCATGCGGTCGACGACGTGAGCTTCACGATCGAGCGCGGACGCACGCTGGCGCTGGTCGGCGAATCGGGCTGCGGCAAGAGCACGCTGGCGCGCCTGATGGTCGGCCTCGAGACCCCGACGCACGGCAGCGCCTGGCTGGGCGGGCTGGATGTGCAGGCCACGCTGGACGGCCCGCTCGAGCCCGCGCGCGCGTTGCGGCGGCGCATGCAGATGATCTTCCAGGATCCGTACGCCAGCCTCAACCCGCGCTGGCGCATCGCGGACATCGTCGCCGAACCGCTGCTCGAGCAGGGGCTGATGGCGCCCGCCCAGGCGCCCGAGCACGTGGCCGGACTGCTCGCGTCGGTGGGCCTCAAGAGCGTGGACGTGCGCAAGTTTCCGCACCAGTTCTCGGGCGGCCAGCGCCAGCGCATCTCGATCGCGCGCGCGATCGCGACCGGCCCCGAATTCCTCGTCTGCGACGAGCCGACGTCGGCGCTCGACGTCTCCGTGCAGGCGCAGGTGCTCAACCTGATGGTGGATCTGCAGCGCGAGCGCGGACTCACCTGCCTGTTCATCTCGCACAACCTGGTCGTGGTGCGCTACGTGGCCGACGACGTAGGCGTGATGTACCTGGGCCGGCTGGTCGAGCTCGCGCCCAAGGCCGAGCTGTTCGGCACGCCGCGCCATCCCTACACGCGGATGCTGCTGGCCGCAGTGCCCGATCTGCATTCGCGCGACCGCGAGCGCGCGCCCGTGCTCGGCGAGGTGCCCAACCCGCTGGCGCCGCCGTCGGGCTGCGCGTTCCATCCGCGCTGCCCGCATGCGAACGAGCGCTGCCGCGTCGAGCGGCCGGTGCTGCTGCGCTCAGGCGCGGCGCAGGTGGCGTGTCACGCCGTCGAGGAAGGGCGGCTTTGAGGCGTCGTCAATTGGCAGGCGCTGCGGCCGGTGGCAGGCCGGGCGAGCTCGCGCCCTGAACCGGCGCCAGCGGCGGTGGCGCGCTGGCCGCCGGCCTGGCCGCCACGCCGGCCTGGGCCGGCAGGAACAGCGGGCCCTTCTGGCCGCACGCGGCGAGCAGCAGGGCCAGCGACAGCGCGCACGCGCCCAAGACTGCGCCGTGCGCAGGGGGGCGGCGCACCGCTAAACTCGATCCCTGGCGTTCATTCATCTCACGGATTCTATCGACCATGTCGACCCAGACCTTGCAAGACACCGAGTACCAGGCCGCGGCCGAGCGGCTGTTGGCCGCGATCGAGCGCCAGTGCGACGACTGGCTGCAGCAAGGCGTCATCGACATCGACTCCAGCCGCGCCGGCGGACTGGTGGAGCTCGAGTTCCCGAACGGCAGCAAGATCGTCGTCAACAAGCAGCCGCCGCTGCACGAGATCTGGCTGGCGGCGCGCAATGGCGGCTTCCATTTCAAGTTCGTGGAGCAGGCCTGGCGCGACACCCGCGACGGCGTCGAGTTCTTCGCCCGCCTGTCCGACGAAGCGAGCCGCCAGGGCGGCAGGCTGCTGCAGTTCGTGCCGGCCTGACGGTGGCCACCGTCCTCATCCCGCTGCCGCGTCTCGATTTCGATCCGACCGAGGCCGGCGTGCCTTGGCGCGTGCTGTCCGAGGCCGGCCACGCGTGCGTCTTCGCCACGCCCGACGCCACGCCCGCGCAGGCCGACCAACGCATGCTCAAGGGCAGCGACCTGGGCCTGCTCGGGCCGATGCTGCGGGCCCAGGCCAACGCGGTGGCCGACCACGACCGCATGGCGCAGTCGGCGGCGTACCGCGCCCCGATCGCGTGGTCGGCGATCGCCGACGGCCTGGCGGCCCGCCGTTTCGACGCCTTGCTGCTGCCGGGCGGACATGCGCCCGGCATGCGCGAGTACCTCGAGTCGCCGCTGCTGCAATCGGCCGTGGCGACGTTCTTCGAGCGCGACCTACCGGTGGCCGCGATCTGCCACGGCACCGTGCTCGCGGCGCGCTCGCGCGTGACGCAAGGCGACAACGCGGGGCGCAGCGTGTTGTACGGCCGCCGCACCACCGGCCTCACGCGCCAACTCGAGATGCTGGCCTGGCGGCTCACTCGCCACCGGCTCGGCGACTACTACCGTACGTATCCCCAGACCGTGCAGGACGAGGTTGCGGCAGCGTTACGTTCGCCGCTTGACTTCCTGACCGGAACACCGGCCTTGTTGCGCGACACCGACCGGATGCAGCGCGTCGGCTTCACGGTGCGCGACGGCCGCTACCTGTCGGCGCGCTGGCCGGGCGATGCGCACCGGTTTGCCCACGAACTGGTCGGCATGCTGGCCGAGAAGCCCGCGGGCGGCTGAGCACCTTCTTCTTCAATTCCCGGTCTTGAACAGATCCAGGATGCTCTTCTTCTCGTCGTCGGTCGTCTGCTGCGGCGTCTTGTCGTCCAGGCCCAGGCCGCTGACGCCGTTCGCTGGACCGAACTCGTCGTAGTACCACTCGCCGTTGACGGTCATCACGCCCTCCGGCGGCACCAGCGGCTCCTGCGGCACGTCCTTGAGCGCCGTCTGCATGAACTCGATCCACACCGGCAGCGCCAGGCCGCCACCGGTTTCGCGATCGCCCAGCTTGCGTGGAGCGTCGTAGCCGATCCACACCACGGCGGCCAGCGACGGCTGGAAGCCGCAGAACCAGGCATCGAGCGAATCGTTGGTGGTGCCGGTCTTGCCGTAGACATCGGGGCGCTTGAGCACGGCTTGCGCGCGTGCGGCAGTGCCGCTGCGCGTGACGGTGTTGAGCAGCGACTCGATCATGAAGGCGTTGCGCGGCTCGATCGCGCGCATCGAATCGTTGAACGGCTTCGGCGCCTCTTCGTGCAGCACCTTGCCGCGCGCATCGGTGACACGCGTGATCAGCAGCGGATTGACGCGGTAGCCGCCGGTGGCGAACACGCCGTACGCGGTGGACATCTGTATCGGCGTGACGGAGCCCGAGCCGAGCGCCATCGTCAGGTAGGGCGGATGTTTCTCGGGGTCGAAGCCGAAGCGCGAGATCCATTGCTGCGCATAGGCGGGGCCGACCGACTGCAGGATGCGGATCGACACCATGTTCTTCGACTTCGCGAGCGCGTTGCGCAGCGTCATCGGCCCTTCGAACTTGCCGTCATAGTTCTTCGGCTCCCAGGGCTGGCTGCCGGTGGTGCCGGCATCGAAGAACAGCGGGCCGTCGTTGATGATCGTCGACGGCGTGAAGCCCTTCTCGATCGCGCTGGAGTAGATGAAGGGCTTGAAGCTCGAGCCGGGCTGGCGCCAGGCCTGCGTGACGTGGTTGAACTTGTTCTTGCCGTAGTCGAAGCCGCCCACCAGGGCGCGGATCTCGCCGGTGGCCGGCTCGGTGGCGACGAAGGCGCCTTCCACCTCGGGTTGTTGAGTCAACGTCCAGTCGCCCTTGTCGGTCTTCATCGCGCGCACGATCGCGCCCGGCCGGATCTGCACCTTCGGGTCGGCCTTGGGCGACAGCCCCGACGTCACCGGCTTCAGGCCGTCGCCGGTCACCGTCACCGTGTCGCCCGACTGCAGCACGATCAGGACCTTCTTGGGCGACGCCGCCAGCACGACGGCAGCCTTCAGGTCGTCGTTGTCGGGGTGGTCGGCGAGCGCCTCGGCGATGCGGGCATCGATGGCCTTCGGATCCGCCGGCAGGTCGACATAACCCTCCGGGCCCCGGAATTGCTGCCGCCGCTCGAAGTCCATGATTCCGCGCCTGAGAGCGTGGTAAGCCGCCAACTGGTCCGTGGAGTTGACCGTCAGCGTGACATTCAGTCCGCGCGTATAGGCCTCGTCGCCGTATTGCGCAAAGACGAGCTGACGCGCCATCTCGGCAACGTATTCGGCGTGGATCGGGGACTCGCTCGGCGCCCGGTATGTCAAGACCTGGGCATGCGCAGCCTTGCGCTCGTCTTCGGTGATGAAGCCGTTTTCGAACATCCGGTCGATGATGTACTGCTGGCGCTGCGTCGCGCGCCGCGGGTTGGCGATCGGGTTGTAGCTGGAAGGCGCCTTCGGCAGGCCGGCCAACATCGCCGCCTCGCCGATCGTGATGTCCTTCAGGGGTTTGCCGAAATAGATTTCGCTGGCCGATGCGAAGCCGTACGCGCGCTGACCCAGATAAATCTGGTTCATGTACAGCTCCAGAATCTGATCCTTGTTCAATTGCGCCTCGATCTTGAGCGCCAGCAGAATCTCATAGAGCTTGCGGGTAAACGTCTTTTCGGTCGACAGATAGAAGTTGCGGGCAACCTGCATCGTGATCGTCGAGGCACCCTGGCTGCGCGCTTCGCCGACATTGGCCAGGCCGGCGCGGATCACGCCGAGGTAGTCGACACCGCCATGGTGGTAGAAACGCGCATCCTCGATCGCCAGTACGGCGTCGCGCATCACTTTGGGGATCTGAGCGATCGGGACGAACTGTCTTCTTTCTTCGCCATATTCCCCGAGCAGCACGCCATCAGAAGAAAAAACCCGTAACGGTAATTTCGGACGGTAATCAGTCAATGCGCTCAGCTCGGGCATGTTGGGATACGCGACGGCGAGCCCAATGGCCGCGCAGATTGCAACACCGAGTAACAACGCCAACATCCCGCCGGCAATTGTCAAAAAGACCCGCAGCAGGCTTCGGGAGGCGCGCGCCGCCCAATGGGCAGGGGCTGCTCCCCGGGGAGTCGGCGGCGGAAGTTTCGCAGGTGTGCGGTCAGGATCGCTCATGAATGTAGGGCCGGGATGTAAGCGTCGATTATAGAAACCGACAAGTCTCGCTTAAGCTGGACGCAAGTGGGTCGAAGTCCATCAAACCGAGGATATGCGATCGTTCGCGCAGTTTCGACCATCTCTTATGACGGCCAAATGCCTTGAAAATGCGGGCATTCCCGCACACTAACTTTGTTTTCCTGTCGTTCTTGCTGATAGGATTGCCGCAAAATATCAACCCGGCGCTCTCATTCGAGCGCTGTCGGAGCATGCCCTCGTGTCATTTCTCGATCGCCTCTTTTTAAGAACGCATCCGCCCATGATCGGGCTGGATGTCAGTTCCTCCAGCGCCAAGCTGGTCGAGCTGGGTCAGACCCCGTCCGGGGACTTGGTACTCGAGCGATTCGCGAGCGAGCCGTTCGAAAAGGGCTGGATCGCGGACGGCCAGATCGAGAAATTCGACGAAGTAGCCGATGCGGTGCGCCGCCTGGTTGCCAAGAGCGGCGCCAAGACGCGCGACGTGGTCATGGCGATGCCTCAATCGGCCGTGATCACCAAACGAATCGTACTGCCCGCAGGCCTCCGCGAAGCCGAGATGGAGATTCAGGTCGAGTCCGAGGCTCATCAGTACATTCCGTTCTCCCTGGATGAGGTAAGCCTCGATTTCTGCGTCATCGGGCCGAGCCAGAGCTCGACCGGCGACGTCGACGTGCTGATCGCGGCCTCGCGCAAGGATCGCGTGCAGGATCGCCAGGGCCTGGCGGAAGCCGCCGGCCTGAAGCCCGTCGTGCTCGACATCGAGTCCCATGCGTCGCGCCTGGCGATGGGCCGCGTCATCTCCAGCCTGCCCGAGCAGGG
>FTKD01011690.1_pt1 | contig 10717 bp, 7 predicted proteins | sample 1658191 | NCBI WGS metagenome assembly FTKD01 (sample SAMEA3914808, study PRJEB12502) | metagenome | biome: forest; material: soil | place: Canada | collected 2011-08-03 | depth 0.3 m
CGACGATGTTGATCTTGCGGCCCATCTCCTTGACCTGCTTGAAGGTGATGGGATCGAGCAGATCTTTGACGGCGTCGACGTTGGCCGCGGTCAGGGTGTCGCCGGTCTTGACCTTGCCTTTGCTGTACATCTCCACCGAGGTCAGTTCGTCCGGGTAGGCCTTGCTCATGTCGCCGCTGGCGATCATCGGCCATAACGGCGCCAGTACCCCGGCGCTGGCGCCCAGCGCCGCCTTCTGCAGCAGGGCGCGACGTCCGTAGTCCACATCGTATTTACGTATGCGCATGAGTCTCTCCTCCTAAGCTTTGCATTGCAGGATTCCGACAACGGCAACCCGGCAAAAGGATCGGCATTTCTGTTCTTGTTGCGCTGATGTGTACGCCTTTTCCACCCGCCGGGATGCGCCGGTCCGACGAACGGCCGATTTCCGTTTCGACGGGATTTTTTGTGCCGGATCGGCCTACCCGCAGGGGTAGGGAAAAGCCCTGCTCCGCCAGGCGCCGCAAACAAAAATGCCCCCGCCGGAGCTGAAGCCGGCGGGGGCATGGAGGGGCCGGAATATCCGGCGCGGAAGCGCTTAAGGGTTGCCGGGATCGACCACCGAGCCCACGCCCTGGCTGCTCTTGCAGGCGCTGAACACCGTCGCCGCGCCCGCGGCGACATTGCTCGAGAACACACTGTTCGAACAGTAGGTGGTGTCCGGGTAGTAGGCGCCCATGACCAGGCTTGGATCGACCTGCCCGAGCAGGCCGGCGCTGTTGATCGACTGATTGAACGAGGACGAGGCCAGCAGCTGGCGGTAGATCGGCGCGCCGAAGGCGTCGGCGCCCCAGGACAGGTAGTTGAATTCCGCCTGGTATCCCGATGGCGGCGTCTGGGTCGAGATGATGATGTTGTAATAACCGTCCGCGCCGATAGTGGCGTCCTTGTCCGGCAGGCACTCCACCACCCGGCGCGGGGCGTGGAACTCGTCGCTGCAGATCGACCAGTAGCGCACCTGCGGCGCCGAGCTGCCGCTGGCGAAGGCCGGCGCCTTGCCACGCACCAGCAGCATGTCGCCAAGGGTATCGTTGGTTTTCTCGTCCATGTAGCGCACGTCCAGGTTCTGGAAGCGCCCGAGGGTGAGCGGATAGACCGTCATCTTCGGCGGCTTCACCGCCGGCGCCGGTGACAACGCACCGGAACTGGAGCTGGAGCCGGAACTGGAACCAGAACTGGATCCGCCCGACAGCAAGGTGCGGATGTTGTTGAGGATGGTATTGCACGACGCCTGGTCAGGCGTGGACGCCAGCGGCGTGCGCGTGCCGCTCTTGGCCACATAGGTCAGCACCGGCAGGTTGCCGAAGTCGGCCGAGCCGTTGGTCGGCAGGTACTGGCGGTAGAGCATGAACTTGTGCGCCGGGTGGCGCGTACTGACGTCGCTCGGATTGGCCACCAGGACGGTGCCCGAGCTCGAGGTGACCAGGCTGTAGATCACCGACGCGGTATAGGGCTGGCCCGCGGGCACCAGGTTGGCGGGTGTGGCGGCGGCGCCGAAAATATCCGCGTCGTTGGCGCTGGACTCCGCCTTGCCGTTCTCGTTGTAGATCGAGAACGAGAAATAGCGCGCGGCGGCCGAGTTGCTGGTGATCTCGATCTTGTCGCCGGAGGGGATCGTGTCCGGCAAGGCCGCCACCCAGTACACCGCATTGGTGTCCGGATAGGCGATATTGGCGGTCTGCGAGTCGGATTCGAACAGCCAGTTGCAGCCGTAGACCAGATCGGCCGTACTGGTGCCGCCGCTGCTGCTGCCGGGGCCACCGGAGCCGGTATCCACCGGTGTCGAAGGCCCGCCGCAGCCCGTCAGCAGTGCGCCCGCAGCCAAAACCGCCGCCAGCGGCAGCGCGATCCCTTGTTTCTTCATACGGTAGTTACCCTGAGTCATACGCGCCGCGCGGGAACGCCCATCGCCCCGCCTCGCGCCAATCGAACCGCAACCGAAGTATAGGCAATCCGGTGCCCGCCTTGGTTGCGGCGCATGAATTTTCCGGAATCTCCGGAACTGAACTTAACGTCAGTTTGTCCGCTCTACGGCAATTATAGTTGCGCCAGGCGCTTACGATTGCCCCACAGCAGGGGCAGCATAGTTGATTTTTCCCGTAACCGGGCGTTGCCGCCGCTACACCGGAATACGCTCAAGCCGCATTGCCCGGACCATGCCGCTGAGCCGCGTCGATGGGCTTGCGGATTTTGCCTGCGTCGGCGGCGGGACGGGGGGGGCGGAGCAGCTTTCACCAAGCTGCTCCGCCCGCGTAACTCAGCCGCCGCTCTCCCCTTTCAGTATCCGCTCCGCCGCCTGCTGCGCGATGGGGTTGTAGCCGGCCTTGACCTTGGCGTAGGTCTGCTCGGCGAAGACCTTGCCTTGCGGCGTCTTGATCAATTCGCGATACAGCGGCCCGATCAGGCGCATGCGGCCGACGCTGCCGAGGTAGTGCTGCACCGCCGGCAACACCGCCTGGTCGCCGTGGGCGATGGCGACACGGAACCAGGCGCTGGCGATGATGGCGTTGTGGGTGCGGCTCAGCTTGTAGCGGGCGTCGAGCGCCTGTATCTGCTGCAGCGTGGCGGTGGCCGGCATGCCGTCGAAGAAATGCTGCCACTCGTGCACATTCCACTGCGCCGCCGGCAGCGCGTCGAGCGTGGACTTTCCGGTCAGCCAGGCGTCGCGCTGCTCGTCGACCTTGCTCAGCGCATCCGAATGCGGCAGCACGGCGAAGTCCGGAATCTCCGGCTGGTTCAGCCAGGCATCGAGCTGCGCCTGCGTCACCTTGCCCGGCTGCTGCGCCATCAGCTTGTCCTGTAGGTAGGCCAGGAACTGGGCGGTGGTGGCGCTCTGGAAGGCATGGTCGTCGAACCAGCCGCGCAGGAAGGCATCGAAGGCGCTGCGCCCGTACTGGGTCTCCAGCCAGGTCAGGAACAGGGTGCCGCGCTCGTAGGGCACCGAGCTGTAGACCGCGTCCGGGTCCTTGGCCGGGCTGCTGCGCACCAGCGACCAGTCGATCTTGTCGAGATGGCTCATCGAGTCCTTCAGGTCGGCCAGACCGAGTACCCGCTCCATGTCGCCGCGCGCCTGGCCGAACTGCATGTCGAGCAGGCGGTAGGTGAGGTATTCGGTAAAGCCCTCGTTGAGCCAGAAATCGTTCCAGCTGGCATTGGTCACCAGGTTGCCGGACCAGCTGTGCGCCAGCTCATGGCTGACCAGGGACACCAGCATGCGGTCGCCGGTGATGACGGTGGGGGTGGCGAAGGTCAGGCGCGGATTCTCCATGCCGCCGAAGGGGAAGCTGGGCGGCAGCACCAGGATGTCGTAACGGCCCCAGCGATAGGGACCGAAAGCCTGCTCCATCAGTTGCAGGGTGCGCTCGGTCTCGCCGAACTCGTAGGCCGCCTTCTTCAGCATCGCCGGCTCGGCGTACACGCCGGTACGCGGGCCGGTGGACTGGAAGCCGATGTCGCCTACTGTCAGTGCGATGAGGTAGCTGGGAATCGCCTGCGGCATGTTGAAGGTCCAGGCGCCGGAGGCATCCGGCTGGTCCTTCATCTCCGCGCTCATCACCGCGCGCAGGCCCTTCGGCGTGCGGATGCGCGCCTCGTAGGTGGCGCGCACGAACGGCGTGTCCTGCATCGGAATCCAGGAGCGTCCGTGGATCGATTCCGACTGGCTGAACATGAACGGATGCTTCTTGCCCAGGGTCTGCGCCGGCGGCAGCCATTGCAGGCCGGAAGCCTGCGGCCTGGTGGCATAGGTGACACGGACCCGCGTCGCGTCCGCCGGCAGCGCGATGCTCAGCGGCGCGCCCAGCACCGCGTCGCTGCTGCCGAGGGTGAACGGCGCCTTCAGCCAGACCTCGCCGTCGACGCTGGTCTCGGCCTTGCGGATGTCCAGGTCCTGCGTATCCAGCACCACCTGGGTGGCGGCCGGATCGACCCGCTGCAATTGCAAGGTCGCGGTGCCGGACAATTCGCTCTTCTTGAAGTCCACCGCCAGGTCCAGCGCGATGTGGGTGGTGCGCACCTGCTGCACGTTGGCGTAGGTGTTGGCCGCGACATTGGCGGCGGCCGCCGCATCCAGCGGGGCGGCATGTACGGTGGCGGCAAGCGAGGCGGTGAGCATGGTGAGGGCGGCAATACAGTGGCGTGTGGTCATGGCCCGAACAGGAAATAGATCAGCCGGCATCATACCTTGCGCAATGGCGGGCTGAGCGGCGAAGCAGGGCGCAGGGAACCCGGGGCGGCGGACGCCGCCCCACTCAGACCCCGGAAATCGACGGCACAACCGACCGGCGGCGATCGCGCGGCTTGTCCTCCGGCAGCGGCGCCGGCGGTGCGCCCAGCTCGACACCGAGCTGGCTGAAGAAGATCTGGTACAGCGCCACGCTGTCGATCAGCGAAGGCGCGGCCCCGTCCAGCGCCGCGTACAGCCGCAGCCGCACATCGGCGCCAGTGCCCTGATTCGGCAGTGGCAGGATCTGCACCTGCGCCGTGATCGGCGCCGGCCCGTAGTTCTTCAGGTTTTTCTTGAATACCTGGTCAAGCTGCTTGTCGTGCGTCGGCGCGGATGCGATGTAGTCGCCGCTCACCCTGCCCTGCGCATCGTCGCGGTCGGCCTCGAAATTCAGGTCGCCCAGGGCGCGGCTGGATGCCGCCACCAGCTGGTCGGCGGTCATGGTGGGATAACGTACCACCTGGAACTGCTCGCGCGCCGCCACACACTCCGGCGAGTCCTTGGCGATGCACTGCAGCACTTCGTCGCGACGCACGCCGCGATCGGGCGTGCAGCCCGCCAGCAGCAGCAAACCCAGCAGGGAACCCAGGGCGAACCGGATCACCTGGTGCGGCTCGCGGCAAACAGTTGAGGTGTACAACATCATCGCTCCTCCGGCAGAAGCGGCATCATAACCGGCCCGCGGCAGACGGTCGCCTCAACTGTTCCGCCTGCGGCGGATCTTCCGCCGCGAGACCGGAATCGGCGCCATCAAGCGGCTCAGCTGGAGCCCATACTTGTTATCGGGGCGCGACGAACACGAAGTTCTGCAAGGGCAGCGCTAGCGCGACGCGGCGGGCACCGCCACATCGTAGATGCGCGGCATCTCCAGGTCGGCGAACTTGCGCCGCTCGATCATGCGCTGCACCTTGCCGTCGCCGCCGCGCACGAAGATGTAGTGGATCGCCAGCGGGTCGCCGCGCGCCACGAAGACGTTGTCGCCGACCGCGATCAAGGGCGTCAGTTCGCGGCCGTCGCGGCCCTCGGCCAGATGGTCGCCCTGTACTTCGACCCGATAGCGACGCTTGCCGCCCAGATCGTAGAGCCCGGCGTAGTCCGCCAGCAGCGCGGCGCTGACCGGCATCGGCGGCGGGTCCTGCGCCACCACCATCAGCTGCGACGCCGCCAGGCGCCATTTGCCGCTGTCGCGGTACCAGGTATCGGTGGCGCGGTAGATCACGTGCAGCGCCTGATCGTAGACCTGCTCGTGCTCTTCAAAGTCGTACTGGATCACCGCGAAAGCGCCGAAGTCGGATACCTGGGCATTCTTCACTTCGATGGTGCCCGACAAACCCGGCGGCAAGGGCTCTAGATCCGCCAGAAACCGGGTCCGGTCCAGATGGGCGCCGGACTCGTCGATCTGCACGAAACGCGGCGACAGGTAGCGTTGCCATGGCGTCTTGTCGCCGGGAGCGACGGCATCGTAAAGCTCCTGGGTGAGCGCCGGCAGGGCCGCGGCCGCGGGCGCCAGCTCCAGTTCGGCATCGCCGGCGGCATCGGCCCGGTGGCTCGCCGCGAGCGCCGCCAGCAGCAGGCAGCAACCGGCAATTCTGGAAAATTTCGGAATGATGGCTTGCATGAGACTCCCCCCGTGCCATGTTGAATGCCCCGTTGACATTGGATGCGTGGCGCCGGCGGGAGGTTGGAAAACAGCGGCGTGAACGGGCGGCAGCCGCCTGCCCCGCAAGCAGAAAACACCGCCCGGCCTCACAATTGGCGGCCCGCCCCGCCCCGGAGCGGTTTTGCCATTGGAATAAGCGTGGAAGCCAAGCCGTTTTCGAGTCTGCCCCTGAATCCCGCGCTGCTGCAGGCGCTGGACTCGCTGGAGTTCCGGCAGATGACGCCGATCCAGGCGCAAAGCCTGCCGCCGATGCTGCAAGGCCGCGACGTCATCGGCCAGGCCCGCACCGGCAGCGGCAAGACGGCGGCTTACGGGCTGGCCCTGCTGTCGCGCATCGATCCGCAGCTGAGCAAGACCCAGGCCCTGGTGCTGTGCCCGACGCGCGAACTGGCCGACCAGATCGCCAAGGAAATCCGCCGCCTGGCGCGCTGCCTGCCCAACATCAAGCTGACCGTCCTCAGCGGTGGTATCGCCAAACGGCCGCAGATCGCCTCGCTGGAATACGATCCGCACATCGTGGTCGGCATGGCCGGGCGGGTGCAGCAGCATCTGGCGCAGGGCACGCTCAAGCTCGGCGATCTGCGGGTGCTGGTGCTGGACGAGGCCGACCGCATGCTCGACTCGGATTTCGAGGAAGCCAGCCGCGCCATCGTCGAACAGACGCCGAAAACCCGGCAGACGCTGTTCTTCTCCGCCACGTTTCCGGAGGCGGTGCGCGGCCTCAGCCGCCGCCTGCAGAAGCAGCCGCTGGAAGTCACCATCGACACCGCGCCGACCACGCCGCAGGTGGAGCAGACCTTCTTCGAAGTCGAGCCGTCGCGCCGCCTCGATGCGCTGGCGCACCTGCTGAGCCTGCATCGCCCGGAATCGGCGCTGGTGTTCTGCCACACCAAGAAGGACGCGCAGGAAGTCAAGAGCAAACTGGCGCAGCGCGGCTTTTCGGCGCTGGGCCTGCACGGCGACATCGAACAGCGCGAACGCGATGAAGTGCTGGTGCGCTTCGCCAACGGCAGCTGCCGCGTGCTGGTGGCGACCGACGTCGCGGCGCGCGGGCTCGACATCAAGGACCTGGCGGCGGTGATCAGTTACGAGCTGCCGCTGGAAGCCGACCTGCATGTGCACCGCGTCGGCCGCACCGGCCGCGCCGGACGTAGCGGCCTGGCGCTGCACCTGTTCTCCTCGCGCGAGCGCAGCCGGCTTAGCGCGATCGAACAACGCCTGGAGATGAAGGCCGGCATCGGCAAGCTGCCGATGTCGGCGCTGTCGCCGGACCGCCCGGTGCCGGCAACGGTGGTCACGCTGTGCGTCGATGGCGGCCGCCGCGACAAGCTGCGCCCCGGCGACCTGCTCGGCGCCCTCACCGGCGATGCCGGCATCGCCAAGGAGGCGGTCGGCAAGATCAGCACCTTCGATACGCGCACCTACGTCGCTATCGACAAGCGCCAGGCCAAAACGGTGTTGCAGAAGCTGCGCGAAGGCAAGATCAAGGGCAAGACCTTCCGCGTGCGGCCCATCGGCTAGTTGTTGCGGCTAGTCGTCCCGCTCCTCAAGGCTGCGATTGATGCGCAGCGCCGCCAGCGTGGCGAGGGCGCCGGAAAGCAGATACAAGCCGACGTAACCGACGCCCAGGCGCACCGCCAGTTCGAGCGCGATCAGCGGCGCGAAGGCGGCGCCGGTGAGCCAGCTCAGGTCGGAGGTGAACACCGCGCCGCTGTAGCGGTAGCGGCTGGCGAAGCTGGAATTGACCGCGCCGGCCGACTGCGCATGGGAAAAACCGAGCAGGGCGAAACCGAGCAGGATGAAAATGTAGCCGCCGGTGGTCCCGCCGCTGGAGAGCAGCACCCAAGTCCAGCCGCTGTAGACCGCGATCATCACGGCGAAGATGCCGAGCGTGTTGCGGCGGCCGAAACGGTCGGCGATTTTTCCGGAGATCATCATGCAGGGCATGGCGATGGCCGCGCCGATGATCTGGACGATGAGGATGTTGCCGACGGAATACTGCGGGAACAACACCAGCCACGATAAGGGAAAGATCGTGACCAGATGGAACAGCGCATAGCTGGCCAGCGGCGCGAAAGAGCCAAGCGCGATGTTGGCGCCCTGGGTGCGCATCAGCTCGCCCAGGGGCGAGGGCTCCAGATCGCGGGTCTTCAGCAGCTGGGTGAACTCGGGCGTGACCACCAGCCGCAGGCGGGCGAACAGGGCGACGACGTTGATGGCGAAGGCGACGTAGAACGGGTAGCGCCAGCCAAAACTGTCGAAATCCTCGGCGGACAGATTCGAAATCAGGAAGGTGAACAGGCCCGCCGCGATGATGAAGCCGATCGGCGCGCCGAGCTGCGGAATCATGGCGTACCAGCCGCGCTGCTTCGGCGGCGCATTCAGGGCCAGCAGTGAAGGCAGGCCGTCCCAGCTCCCGCCGACCGCCAGGCCCTGGCCGATGCGCAGCAGCGACAGCAGGATGATCGAGGTCTTGCCGATATCCGCATAGCCGGGCAGGAAGGCGATGCCGGCGGTGGTGGTGCCGAGCATGAACAAGGCGACAGTGAGCTTGACGCCGCGGCCGTAACGCTGGTGGATCACCCTGAAGGCGAGCGAGCCGATCGGTCGCGCGATGAAGGCGAACGAAAACAAAATGAAGGAATACAGCGTCCCGGTCAGCGGCGTCGCAAAGGGGAAAAACACCGACGGGAAGACGATCACCGTAGCGATGCCGAAAACGAAGAAATCGAAGAATTCCGAGACGCGGCCGATGATTACGCCGATTGCGATCTCGCCGGGCGCGATCTTGGCCGGGTCGCGGTGAGCGAGACCGGGGGCCTGTTCCGGCGCGCCTGGGGCCGGTCCTGCCGGATCGTGATGGGCTGCGGACATGCTGTTCTCGGCTTACGTTGTTGCTTGATTCGGGACTACTATAGGGAGGAGCGCGTACATTTCACAATACCGGCCTGATCCGTGGCCCGATCCGCCTCCGGATCCATCCGGTTGGCGTTTCCGCCACGAATGGCAGCTTACAAGCGAACATTTGCACGGTTTTGGGTGTGCCGGCCATTGGACAAAACGTCCAATGGCGGAAATCGATGGACATTCTTTATAGTCATGTTCCACTCAACACTCCAACAGTTCGCCATGTTGCCCAGAGTCTTGCGCGGCTTGCTGCTACCCCTGCTGACGGTGCTGTTGACCGGCTGCGGCGCGGTACTATTGCAGCCCTCCGGCGATGTGGCCTTGCAGCAGCGCAATCTCATTCTGGTGTCGACGGTGCTGATGCTGCTGATCATCATCCCGGTGATGGTGCTGACCGCGGTATTCGCCTGGCGTTACCGCAGTTCCCACACCAGGGCGGATTACCAGCCGGAGTGGAGTCACTCCACCAGCCTTGAACTGGTCATCTGGTCGGCGCCCCTGCTGATCATCATCGCGCTCGGCGCCGTGACCTGGATCGCGACCCACACGCTCGACCCCTACCGGCCGGTGGCGCGCCTGTCCGCGACGCAGCCGCTGGCCGCGGGCGTGAAGCCGCTGAAAGTGCAGGTGGTGGCGCTCGACTGGAAATGGCTGTTCGTGTATCCGGACTACGGCATGGCCACCCTCAACGAGATGGCCGCGCCGGTGGATGTACCGATCGAGTTCCAGATCACCGCATCCTCGGTGATGAATTCGTTCTTCATTCCGGCGCTGGCGGGACAGATCTACGCCATGCCGGCGATGGAGACGCAGCTGCACGCGGTGATCAACAAGGCCGGCGACTACGAAGGCTTTTCAGCCAACTACAGCGGCGCCGGCTTCTCCGACATGCACTTCCACTTCCTCGCCATGAACGAAGCCGACTTCGGCCACTGGGTGGAGACCATCAAAGCGGGCGGCGGCAGCCTGGGGCGCGAGGACTACCTGGCGCTGGCGCGGCCGAGCGAGCGCGAACCGGTGCGGCGCTATGCCGCCGTCGCGCCGGGTCTCTACGACGCCATCCTCAATCTCTGCGTCAACCCGGACAAGATGTGCCTGCGCGACATGATGAAGGTCGATGCCAAGGGCGGCCTCGGCATGGCCAGCGTCTACAACGTCGGACGGCTGGCCTACGACAAACCGGCGGGCGACGACGGCGAGGCGCCGCAGCCCGGGCTGGCCTACGTGCTGGCGCTGTGTGCCGCCGACCCCGGCCGCCTGTGGTCCCCCGCTCCGTCGAACGCGGCGACACCGCGCCAGACTGCGAATCGCTGAGGCGCCGCAGGCACCTTCGAGACCGATCCGATGCAACAACACTCCGAACTGATCCACTTCATCTTTGGCCGCCTGACCTGGGATGCGATCCCGTTTCACGTGCCGATCCTTGTCTATACCTTCGTCGTCGTGGCGATTCTCGGCGCGGCGCTGCTCGGCACCGTCACCTGGATGGGCAAGTGGGGCTATCTGTGGCGCGAGTGGTTCACCAGCATCGACCACAAGAAGATCGGCATCATGTACATCGTGCTCGGCATCGTCATGATGCTGCGCGGCTTCTCCGATGCGATCATGATGCGCCTGCAGCAGGCCATGGCCTTCGGCGGCTCGCTGGGCTACCTGCCGCCCGAGCACTACGACCAGATCTTCACCGCCCACGGCGTGATCATGATCTTCTTCGTCGCCATGCCGCTGGTGGTCGGGCTGATGAACTTCGTCATGCCGCTACAGATCGGCGCGCGCGACGTGGCCTTTCCGTTCCTCAACAACTTCAGCTTCTGGATGACGGTGGCGGGCGCCATCCTGGTGATGATCTCGCTGTTCGTCGGCGAGTTCGCCCGCACCGGCTGGCT
>FTKD01001004.1_pt1 | contig 10647 bp, 8 predicted proteins | sample 1658191 | NCBI WGS metagenome assembly FTKD01 (sample SAMEA3914808, study PRJEB12502) | metagenome | biome: forest; material: soil | place: Canada | collected 2011-08-03 | depth 0.3 m
CGCGCCGCGCGCTTGACCGGATCGGCCAGCAGGCGGGCCAGTCCCGGGCCGTCCCAGGATCCCTCCACCGAGTTCTGGATCATCGGCAGCACCGGAATGCCCGGCTTGATCTGGGTGATGGCCTCCACCGCGGGTGCGTTCAGCTCGGAGTGCAGGGCCATGTCGGGGCCCTGCAGGTTGAGCCAGGCCGGGAGCACCCAGTCCAGCTGCGGCAGGGCGCGCTTCAGCGCCGGCAGGCTGTTGTCGTCCCAGTTGGCGTAGAAGCCCATGCTGAGCGCGCGTCCCGGTGTCCCCACCAGCCATGCCGGGACCGGCTTGCTGCGCGCTTCATGGGCCCGTCCGGCCAGGGCATCCCGGGTGAGATCGCGCTGTCTGGCCCGCAGCCCGGCGGCGACGCGCTTGGAGGTTTTCGGGTCGACCTTGTCGAAGGAAGTGCCATCGAGAGGCAGGTGAAACAGCGCGGCCGCCTGCCCGGTGAGGTCCGAGGTGGTCGACGGGCTGATCACCAGCAGATAGCCGGCGAAGGCGACAGCGATCAGGGAAATCAATGAACCAAAGACCCACTGCAGGCGGCGCAGACGTCTCGCCCGTCTGCCGGAGGGATCAAAAAAGATGGATTTCTGGCTCATGATTGCGGCGAGCGGCCGGTGTTGAGAACCAGCATCTGCTGGCCTTGCAGTATTGAGATGGAACTCTCAGGCTTGGGCCCCATGAAAGTCCAAAACTTTCAAGAAATTATAGCTGACAGTCGCTACAGTTGGTTGGACCCGAAGCTGAGGCCCGCGCCGCCAGCCAACAATACCTGCCCGACGCCCCGGCTGGCACCGTGTTCTGCACTCCGACCGCGCACTGCCTGGCAGGCAAGATCGCCGGGAAACTGATGCAACTGTGCGCCGCCAACAAGCGCAGGGATTGGGAGTCCCCGCGTTGGTCCATGGCAGGCATCGAATCCCATGTGTTCGCACATACCTGCAAGCCCCGGGGACTGCCATCGACAGGATTTGTTTCCATCAGTCAGATCCGGTGAATAGGTGAAAATACCGAAAAGGGGATTGTTCCAAAGCTTGTCAAAAGAATGTCTGTGGGGCTCTCCCGGGCCTGCCACAGTTCCGACGACTTGGCATCAACTTCAGGTTGCCGGATATGGTGATTTCACGGATGCGCATGCAAAACCGACCTGATCTACTCGGATCAGGGGTCGCATCCAGCAACTGTGCCAGCCATCGAAGCGCTGATACGAGTGATGGGTCCGACATCGTCCAACTCAGTCCAAAATTACGGGACATGACGATGAACATGGTCAAACGCCGTCTTGTGGTCGCAGCATGTTTGCTTGTTGTTCTGCCGGGTATTGCGCAAGCAGCCACGGATTCTTCGCCGGCGGATGTCGCGCCTGCGGGGAGCGCTGCGGCACCGTCGAAGTCGCCGGGTCCGTCCCAGCCGGGAAGCCCCCTCTCCTCTGCCACGCCGCCGAAGGTAAAGGCCGCTGCACCGCAGGGGGCAGGCGCCGCGACGGTTCCGCTGGCCAAGGTGCCGGACTCGGGCAATCCCGCCAAGCTGGAAGAGGTCGTTGTAACGGCGACCAAGCGCGCACAGTCGGTGCGCGACGTGCCCAGCACCATCAACGTCCTCAGCGGCGCCAGGCTCGAGGAGAAAGGGGCTCGCGAGCTGAAAGACTTCATCGACCTGGTTCCTGGAATCAAGCTGGCGGAGGCAACCGCGGACTCACCGTCCAAACTCGCCATCCGCGGCGTCGGTCCCGACAATACGACCAACCAGACCGTCGGAACCGTACTCGGCGATATTGCGCTTTCCGACCCGTTCGGCAACTACACCCTCATCGACCCCGATCCCTGGGACATGAAGACGGTTGAAATCCTCAAGGGTCCGCAGGGCACCCTGTTCGGAGCGTCCTCGCTCGCCGGCATGATCCGCTATGTCCCCAACACGCCGGTATTGGGGCAATGGGAGGGCAAGTCCTTCGCCGAATGGGTTGCGGTGAAGGATGGCGGTTCCGATCCCACTTACGGAGCTGCGCTCAATGTGCCGGTGGGCAGCACCCTGGCATTCCGGGCGTCCGGCGTCGTGCAGCACGATCCGGGCGTGATCGATATCAACACCGCCAACCGGCATGTCGCCGACGCCGACCAGACACACAAATGGGCCGGCCGTGCGGCGGCGCTGTGGCAGCCTCTCACACGCCTGACGGTCAACGCCTGGTACATGGACCAGCAGTCGCATTCGGACGAGCCGAACTTCGTCACCAACATGAACGGCCAGTTCTCGCGCAACGATGCGCCCACCCCGTCCCCCAGCCATCACGCCTTCAGCCTGGGAGCGCTGGACACCCGCTATGCTTTCGATTGGGCCACCCTGGTGTCGCTCACCAGTTTCCAGCACAAGGTCAACCGGTTCGACCTGGACGAAACCTTCAACACGCCAGGCGAGGCGGTGGCCCAGACCGGCTTGTCCGTGCTTCGTGCCCTGGAGGATGTGAAAGCAAATGGTTTTGTCCAGGAGGTCCGGCTGGTCTCCCCGGACGGCAAACCATGGACCTGGCTGACAGGTGCTTACTACAGCACCTACACCGCGGACATCTTTGCCAACATCTATGCCGCGAACACTGCCTTCGCCAACAGTTATCTGGCCTTACTGCCAAAAACCCTGCTCTCGGCTGCCGACAGCCCGCAAGGCGTGTCGCTCGCCAATCAACTGGCAAGCCCGGTGAAGTCCGGCGAGCATGCTCTATTCGGAGAGCTCACACGCAGCCTGGGCCCATGGAGTGTCACTCTCGGCGGCAGGTTCTACCGCACCGATATCAACGCCAACAATGTCGTCACCTCCGGAATACTGCCCGCGCTCACCACGGGCAGCGCTGGCAGTACCAGCAAGGCGGCAGTCACTTCGGATGGGTTCAGTCCGAAACTGGCGATCACGCTGCATCCGACCAGGGACCTGATGTTCTACACCAGCGCCTCGCGCGGATTCCAATACGGCGGCATCAACGTCGTGGCAATTCCCTTGGCGCCTTACCCGCCGACCTTCAAATCGAGCACTCTCTGGAATTACGAAGTGGGCGCGCGCACAGACTGGTTCAACCGCACCCTTCGCTTCGACCTGACCGCGTTCTATCTGGACTGGAAGAATCCGCAGGTCGGTCAGGTGACCCCGAACAACCTCGAGGCTTATGTCAGCAATGTGGGCGCCGCGCGCAGCCGCGGCTTCGAGTCGACCTTCCGCTACCTGCCGCCGATCAAGGGCTTGTCGTTCGAGGTGGCCGCGGCTTATATCGAAGCCAGAACCACCGTGCCGTTCGCGGACAGTTCAGGGGCCGCGGTGCCGGTCGGCACCTCCATGCCGAATTCACCGACGCTGCAAACCGCTTCGACCCTGGCCTACAAGCGCCTTTTCGGGCCGTGGCGGACACAGACCTCGCTGGAATACCTGCACGTCAATTCGGCATGGAATGACATTGCGCACGATCACACGCTCGATGCGCGCAATACCTACAACGTCAATTTCACCGTGGTGCGGAGCGACCTGGCATTCGCGCCGGCCCTGAGCGTGGTGGTGGACAACCTGACCAATGAGAAGAAGCTCCTCTCGGTCCATGAAGGGACGCCGTCCACCTTCACCACCTCGGGATATCCGGTGGTCTACAGCCGCCCCCGCACCATCGAGCTGAGGCTCTCGACCGATTTCTAGGATCACGATTGGAAAGCAGCCGCCCCGCTATATGTCCTGTGCGTTGCCGTACCATCACCTGAGCTTGAATGGTCGCAGTCGCATCGTCGGAGCGCGCCCCATGATCGGCGGGTTCCAGTCGTGCATCCTTACCAATCACAATCTGCATATATGTCCAATCAGACCCAGTCGACATCGCCGCCATCCGGGGATCGCCACATTGAGGTGGACGGCTGTCTGCTGCATGTCAGGATCGGCGGCGTGGCTTCCGATCTGCCCGCGGTCGTGCTGGAGGCGGGAGGCGGCTCCACGCTCGAAACCTGGGACCTGATAGCGCAGCGGCTTGCGCCGCACCTGCGGGTGCTCAGCTACGAGCGGGCGGGCGTCGGCTCCAGCGAGGGCAGCGGAGCGGGCAGCGCCGAGGTCGCCGGCCGGCTGTCCGCGCTGCTGGAAGCGACACAGGTGAAGAGGCCTGTGATCCTGGCGGGACATTCGCTGGGCGGCCTCTATGCGCGCTGTTTCGCGGCCGCCCGTCCCGGGGATATCGCCGGCCTGGTCCTGATCGACAGCACCCCCGACAATCAGCCGCTGCCGCGGATGCTATTGCCGCTGCTGCCGGTTCTGGGCTGGGGCGCTCACCTGGCGGCTCGCAGCGGCTTGCAGCGCCTGCTCGACCGATCATTCCCTGGAGATGCGCCGCCGGCCATGGTGGAGGCGCAATTGAAGGCCAAGTCCAGCGCCCGCCACGTGCGGGCGGTACTGGCAGAGATCCGTGGGCTGAAACAGATGCAGAAGGATGCGGCGGCGCGAGTCCTGCCGAAGAGCCTGCCGGTGCTGTGCATCACCGCCGGCACGCGGCCGGGTGCGTCAAAAGCCGGCGCCGCGGTCATGCAGAGCAGCCATGACCGGCTCGCATCGGCGGGATCGCCGCCCTGGAGCTACCATCATTGCATTGCCGGCGCGACGCATTCAAGCCTTCTGACCAAGGCGGAACACGCCGAAACCGTGGGGAACCTGATTCTGGAGTTCACCAGACGCATCTCGCTATCCGCACCCCAGACCATCGAATAAGACAGCGAACAAATGCCGTGGCGGAACAAGCGCCGCGGAGGCGGCGACTCAGGCGAGTGCACGTACCAGTTGCGTGCGGGAGCCGATACCCAGCTTGCGGTAGATGGAGTTGAGCTGGAATTCGACCGTGCGCCGCGAGCGGCACAGGTGATCGGCGATTTCCTCGTTACGCAGGCCCCGGGCAACCAGTTGCGCAACGCGGCGCTCGCTCGGTGTGAGTTGCTGCAGGAGCAGCAGTGCCTCCTGTGACGGCTCGGGGGCCTGATCCTGGGACGCGGGTGCATCGAGAAAGGTGACGACATAGCAGGGCCGCAGCCGCAGCCCCGGAAAATGCCAGCTGCGTTCGATCCTGGCCGAAAGCCCGTGCAGTGCCGGATGCGCCAGCTGCACCGCGCCGGACTTGCCCGAGGCTTGCACCAGCTCGGAAGCCGTGGCGGACTGATTGAACAACCTGCCAGCATTGCCCGGCAGCTCCAGATCCATCGCGGCCGGGATCTTCAGGCCGCGGTTCCATCGCGCGCATTGCTTTTCCGCTTCGGCGGTCGCGAACAGCAGCTGGTCGTCGCCGTCCACGAACAGCACCGACAGCGGTATGTAGCGCAGGAAGTGCTCGTACACCTGCCGCCGGGTCCGCTCGCCCTCGACCGCGCGCAGCCGGCGCAGGCCGGCCTCGATGGTCGGATACAGCTGTTCGAGGAAGGCGCGCTCTTCGTCGCTGACTTCGGAAAAATCCGGCGGGCGATGGATGCTGAGCACCGCCTCCGGCGCCGAGTCGTGCCAGAACGCCAGGTGGATGAACTCGTTCCATTCCGGGTCAGGCTCCTGCACCAGCCGGCGGCGGGCGGCGTCCGGATCTTCCGAGGCGATATCCGAGTAGGTATACATCCGGATCTGCGGATGCCGGGCGAGAAAGGGGCCGGATACCGTCAGGCTGGTGGCGGGGACATAGTCGGCGTTGCGTGGCTGCAACACGTGATGCCGCGCGTCCGTCGGCTGAAAGTCGACGATATTGAAAAACAGGCTGCAGGACCGGTGCGGCAGGGTGCTGCCGATCAGCTTCAGGCAGGCCTTCCAGAAACTTTCCAGATCCAGCGCGCTCTGCAACTCCACCATGGCGGACCTGGCTTCGCTGGGAGACGGCGGCTGGAGGATGTAGGCTGGCGGCATGACACTAAAATAACAAATGGGGGGAATGCTGCACGCTCTACCGCCCCCCGCCGGCATGTTGGCGAGCTTTTGGGGCACGCCGCCGCTAGGCCTGTGCAGCATCCCGCTGCCCATCCACGGGATTCAAGGGCAGGCTGCCTGCGTGCGGCGCTTCCAGCGCCCGCATCGCCTCACGAATCTCCTTCTGCCGGGCGCGATCGATCGGAAACCACCAGATCAGCGGGGCGGTCAAGGCAAAGCCCAGGGCAGGGAGTCCCACCGTCACCAGCTTGATGCCGAATGCGCCCCATGCGCCCTGCTGGCTGGCGGTGGCATCGAAACCGAACCAGCCCGCCAGGGCAATGCCGCATGCGCCCGCGACCGTGACCAGCGATTTGCTCAGGAAGACATAGATGGCGGAATACACGCCGGAGCGGTCTTCTCCAGTCCGCAGCCGGTCCTCGTCGACGATGTCCCCGATCATCGCCGGCACGGCGATGAACATGCACACCACGCAGAACAGCGTGATCGGGTACAGCGTCAGGATCAGATAGAGCCCGGTTTTCCCGATAGGCGCGAACGCCATTGCACCGTAGCATGTCGCCGCCGCGATCAGCGAAACCGCCCAGACCCGGTGCCGCTCGAATCTCTGGCAGAGCCAGCCCCAGAACGGCATGCCCAACAGCGTGAGCGGAAGTCCGACCAGCTGGATCAGGGGCAACTCCTTGCCGAGATGCAGGTAGACATCCACATAGAGGAAGGTAGTGCCGGCGCTGACGCCGTTGAGCAGGAACACCGGCACGCAGGCTCCGAGCAGACGCAGCAGTGGCCCGTTGCCCGCCATCGCGCGCAGCAGTGCGCGCCAGTTGCCGGTGTTGCCGGCCGGGGATACAGGGGCCGTCGCTTCACCGTTGGGGACGCGGGCCAGGGAATACAGGTTGATCAGCGGCACGCACACCAGGACCAGCACTGCGGTCAGGGCCAGGGTTTGCAGGTTCAGCTCGGTGGTATCGGTGAAGCCCAGCGCCTTGGCCGCAAAAGGCACCGCGAAGAACGACAGCGCTCCGATCAATGCCGCCATCGTGCGCCAGACCTGCACACGGGTCCGCTGGACGTAGTCGCGCGTCAGCCCCAGGCTCCAGGCGGCATAGGGGATTTCCGTCAGCTTCCAGCCGACATAGCTCACCATGGCCCAGACGGTGTAGTAGATGATGGAAGGCCCTTGAGGCGGCCGGAACAGAGACCAGATGCCGCAGACCGTCACCATCGTGCCGCCCACGATCCAGGATTTGCGGCTGCCGCTGCGGCGGAAGCTGAGGTCCGACCAATGGCCGATCAGCGGATAGGTGACGGCGTCGAACACGCGCGTCAGCAGCATGGCCCCCGCCAGGGCCGTCAGCGACAGCCCGGTGTACTTGGCGTAGATGCCCTGGACCTGGAATTCAGGCGCATGCATCAGGCCCTGCATCAACGCTGGCAGGGAGAAGGCCAGCAGCAGGCGGCGCGATAGTGTGTTCCTGTCGCTCAATTGCGGGCGGCTTTGATCGCGAACGGATCGTCGACGCGCGGCCAGTAGTTCAGGCTGCGCACGCGGTAGGGCATGTTGGCGAAGTCGGTGCTGGAGGAGCCCGGCGTCGGCAGGTAGACGATTTCCGCAGCCAGTGGCGCGAAGCCCTGGTGGAAATGCTGGTTCGACTTGACCACGATGATCTGCTTCTTCGTCAGCTCGATGCCCAGGTCGGTGAACAGTTCCGGCACGAACACCTGGCTGCGGATGGTGCTCAGCACCAGATCGATTCCATTGGCTGCCTGCACCCAGACCACCGTGCCCAACGGATGCTGCGTGCCGAGACCGGATTGAAAGTGATTTTCGCGAATGGCGCGCACGATGACTCGCAGGTCTACCGGGTCCCCCGACATCGGGCCGCACTTCCCGCCGACGCGCAGATCCAGCGTTGCACCGACGCCCGCACTCCTGCACAGGTGCACGGCGCCCAGATCCCAGTAGAGGGCCAGCCCGGCGTTGCCGATGCCGGCATTGAGCAGGGCGCGGAGTACAAAGGTGCTGTCGGCCATTGCGCCCCCGCCCGCATTGTCGCCGGTGTCGGCCAGCACCACCGGATGCCGTGTGCTGCTGCTGGCGCGATCCAGTTCCTGCGCAACGCTGCCCCGCGGCGTGGAGCAGGCATCCCGCATGTCCCAAAATTCCCGCCCGAGTTGCCGGGCCAGCGCGTCCGCCTTGCGGGCGTCGCCGTCGGTGATGACCCAGAAGCGCGCGCCGCAATCCAGGACGTCGCCCATTGGAAAGCCATGTCCGAACGAGACCGAGAGCACGCCGTCGCGGCCTTCCAGATCCTTCATGCGCTGCACGAAGGTGCGCATGGGTTCGCTGGTGGTGGGCCAGAGGCCGAGCATGCGCGGATCGTAAACCGCCGTCACCGGCCTGATTTTGCCGCCGACGTGGTCGATTGCGATGCGATAAAGCTCGCGGCCGCGGTCGAGGATGTCGGTATGCGGATATTCCTTGAAGCAGATGATGGCATCGGCGTTGGCGCGCATCCGCTCGGTGAAGTGGCAATGCAGGTCCAGCTCGACGCCGATATGCGTCCTGGCGCCGACGATCTCGCGCACGTGCCGGATCAGATCGCCTTCGCAGTCATCGTAACCCTCGGCCACCATCGCGCCGTGCAGGTAGAGCTGCACGGCGTCCACCGGCAGGGCTGCGCGCAAGTCCTCTAGGATCTGTTCGCGAAAGTCTTCGTAGACCTTGCGCAGTGTGGGCCCGGCCGGCTGCGCGAAGGCGGCCAGGCTCTCGATTACTTCGTGCCCATCCGCCGTCGCCAGCTGCTGGAGCTGCGTCAGCTGCATGCCGCAGAAGCCGTCCGGCGCCTCGCGGCTGGCGTTGCCCCTGTAGATGCCATAGACCTCGAAATCGGCGCGTCCTGTAGGCACCACCGCGAAGGTATTGGTTTCGGTCGCCAGCGTGGCGGCAAATATCCTCATGCGCAGCGCTCGATGGACAGAGTCGAGGCGAGGTACTGCGCGGGCAACGGCTGCGACAACTCGTGCAGTTTCGCGGCGATTGATTCGCCGGCTGCGCCTGTGGTCTGTGCCTCCGTCATACGGCGGACTCCATCGTTTTCTGTTTGAAGGTGTGTCCGGATAGTCTGGAGTCTCCTGCCTGCGGCAGGGAGCTGCCATAAAGGAAAACACCAGAAAGGCCGCGGGCACCTTGAACCGCGGCCGGCCATGACCTTGCCCTGGCCGGAATTCAGGCATTTTCACGGATGCACTCACGGGCCTCCGGCTGATTTACTGCACCTGAACTATCCAACCGAGATCGCTCTTGAACGCCAGCGCAAGGCAGTCCCCTCCCGCCGCGACGGCCCAGGTCGCCAGGCTGCCGGATCATGCTACAACGATCACGGTGCGCAAGCCCTACCTCCTGTTCTTGGGCGAGGCCGAACAGGTTTCCCAGGCCAAGACCGCTTTCGGGCTCAGGGACTGGACGGCCGAGGCTTGCCTGGGCCAGTGGAGCCTGCCGGGCTGCAAGCTCAGCCTCGACCTGCCCGAAATGAAGCCCGCCGATGCGGCGGCCAAGGGTGCGGCCTCGTTGGTGATCGGCATCGCCCCAGTCGGCGGTCGGGTGTCCCCAAGCTGGATTCCGGCCTTGTTCGAGGCGATCACGGCCGGTCTGGACATTGTCAGCGGCATGCATACGCCCCTGGCCGAAATCCCCGGCCTGGCAGAGGCGGCGAGCGCGCGGCGCGTGCGCCTGGTCGACGTGCGCCGCCCGCCGGCGGGACTGCCCACCGGCAGCGGCAGGAAGCGCAGCGGCAAGCGCCTGCTGACCGTGGGCACCGACTGCGCGCTGGGCAAGAAATACACGGCGCTGGCCCTGAGCAAGGCGCTGCACGACAGCGGTGTGGATGCGGACTTCCGCGCCACCGGGCAGACCGGCATCCTTATCGCCGGCGGCGGCATCCCGCTGGATGCGGTGGTCTCTGATTTCTGCGCCGGCGCGGCGGAATGCATTTCGCCCGACGCCGCCCCTGAACACTGGGATATCGTCGAAGGGCAGGGCTCGCTGTTTCATCCGGCCTATGCTGGCGTGACGCTCGGCTTGGTGCACGGTTCGCAGCCGGACGCGCTGGTGCTGTGCCATGACCCTGCGCGCACCTGGCTTTTTGCCTTCCCGGATTTTCCCACACCGTCGCTGGACGTGGCGATCGAGCGCTACCTCGAGGCGGCGCGCCTGACCAATCCGGCGGTGCGCATGGTTGGCATTTCCTTCAACACCTCGGCGCTTGATGCCACGGCCCGCGCCAGCCTGCTGGCGGACACCGAACAGAGGCTGGGCTTGCCCTGCTTCGATCCCCTGAAGACGCCGCTCGATGCGGTGGTGCAAGGGATTCTGGCCATATGAAACGCATCCTCAAGGCCTATGCGCGCTCCTGGCGCATGAACGAGCCCTTCGTCATTGCGCGGGGCAGCCAGACCACGGCGGAAGTCGCCGTGGTCGAGTTGCAGGGCGAGGGCTGTACCGGCCGCGGCGAAGCGGTCGGCGTTCCCTATCGCGGAGAGACGCCCGACAGCCTGATGCGGGAGATCGAACGGGTGCGCCCGGCGATCGAGGCCGGAGCGGATCGCGACGAACTGCTGCGCCTGCTGCCTGCCGGCGGCGCGCGCAATGTTCTGGACGCGGCGCTGTGGGATCTGGAAGCGAAGCTGACCGGCCTGCGCGCC
>FTKD01000371.1_pt2 | contig 10642 bp, 9 predicted proteins | sample 1658191 | NCBI WGS metagenome assembly FTKD01 (sample SAMEA3914808, study PRJEB12502) | metagenome | biome: forest; material: soil | place: Canada | collected 2011-08-03 | depth 0.3 m
GATTGGAGCGGACACTGTGTTTGGTGCGGGTGATCGAGCCCATGGAACCGGTACGTTTTGAGCGGATAGTTGGAGGCATTGGATTTACCTGTGTTCACGACCGAGATGGCGGTCGCGATTTGCAGATCTTCGCCTTGTCGATTAGTGCATTGGATAAACAGCTAGTGCAGATTGTGGCTCTATAAATACTATATAACTCATATATTTAGTTAAGCATTATGGTAGCGGCCAAAGTTGCCGTCTGCACCTATGGCAATGGAGCGCGTAAGCACAGAAGCGTTTGACGCCCCACGCGGCGAGACATAGCCGTGATGTTTGAGACGCACGACGGCGGGTAGGCGACGCAACCATACCTGGTGCAGCCCGTTGCCCTCGGATGATCCAGACGATCAAGCCAAGCTGGCAGCCGAGCGGCGTGAATTCAGTTCGCGGCAGTGGTGCAGCCCCAACGGACCTCAGATGCGTGACCATCTGCTGGCGACGCTATTTCCGCAAGCAGTCCCGCAATACAGCCCCATTACTCGGTGCCGTCCTCGAGGCTGAACCAAAAGTCTCGCCATCCTCGCTCCTTACCGCACGGCGGGATGGTTTGCGGCCTCTGGGCGACGAGAAACATCAGCCGCGTGTCTTAGGTCAATAGCGTATGCACGCTTACAGACGAAGCCTGAGTTCGGTATCGGACATTACCAATGGACACTGTGTCCGAAAGCCGGTATAACGGCCGAGAATTAATCGGACTTCGATCAGGCCTCATTGAAGCGCGGGTTCGAATGTACAAAGGTTGAACTGCTGGCGTGAACTTTCTTCCAAATTAGTGACGCCTGCTAGCCGCCAATGATGCTGAGAGTCCATTTCAACAGGCTCCAGGTTCTGCCAGTTGGTGCGCAATCGCACCATTTCACGGCACTTGATTTAGCGATTGTCTAACCAATTGTTAACTTCATAAATCGTCGTATTTTCATAATGTTACGTAGAGTCCAAGATCAATTTCTGATAATCTGGCCACACATTTTTATAGTTCTAGAGAAATCGAAATGGCCTGTAGGCGATGTTGTGCGCAGTATCATCCACATGCTCATACATGGCGTACAGTTTCTGCGAGTGAGGTATGGGGACGAAGCTTTGGTACAGCAGCTGCGCGCTGCCTGATCACTTTCCCTATTCCATGACCAACTTCTGCTCACTGGCGCCGGATTGGCTTGCTTCTGCAGCGGGGGCGGTAAAAACACAGAGCTGTCACAAGTCACGCAGAACTCGGGACCTGAATGCGGAGTCCCGCCCTGCATCTCCGTACGCACTCGAAATCTAAAGGAACAAGCGTGTCCAGTTGGGATTCAGAGCTTGCCTGGGCGATTCAAGCAGTCCAAACAATTCCCCAGGCCGGGGCGATGTGTCGCAAGTTTGTTCATGGTCTCGGCTTTCCGCACTTCCTGTTCGGATTGCGCGTGGTGGTTTCCCTCGATCGACCTTCCCAATTCATCCTCAGCGGCTATCCGAAAAATTGGCGCGTGCGCTATGACTCCCGCGGCTACATGGCCATCGACCCTGTGCTGAACCACGCGCTGGCCAATGTGCGGCCGTTTTCCTGGGATGAGCTGGACCGTAGGCTGCCCGAGGTACAGGAGCTCTTCAAAGATGCTGCAAGCCATGGGCTACGCCATGGCATTACCGTGCCCGTACATGGTGCTCATGGCAGTTTTTCCTTGTTGTCTCTTGCGCGGGAGGATCCCCTCCCAGACGATCCGGGAGAGTTGAATTGGCTCTACCGACACGCCCATTGGTTCGCGATGCACTTGCACGAGCGCATGTGTACGCTGATTTCGGAGGACGGCGAGTTTGTTGTGCCGGTGCCCAAACTGAGCGTACGCGAACGAAAGTGTCTCAGCTTAGCCGCTCAGGGACGCAGTGCCAGCGCCATCGGCGAGGAACTGAAGATCAGCGAGCGCACCGCAGTATTTCATCTTAATCACGCAATTGAAAAGCTCGGCGCGCGGAGTCGTCAGCATGCGATCGCGCTGGCGATCGCGCTCGATCAATTGGAATTGGGCGCTTATCCATTGCAGATGGAGGGCTCGCACAAGCTGCTCGAACTGGAATGAACCGCTCGCCCAACTAAATATGGATTAATGCGCGACGCCCTGTCATATCTGACAGTTACCTGGGCGCTCGGTTGAGTTTACTTCTCTTTCCTTTTGTACCAACCAAGGAGAGAAAAGTGAATCGCATTCTCAACGGCACGCTGGCTGACCCCCACTTTGTGGCGCGCTGCGCCGAACCCATGTACCGCCTGCGCTACCGGGTTTTTTTTGAGCGCCTGCAATGGGATGTCACGGCCCGCGACGGGCGCGAAATCGATCAATTCGACGATACGCATAACGTTTATCAGCTGGCCACCGACGAGCGCGGCGGGATTATCGGCGGCTGGCGGCTTCGGCCCACCACGTTACCTTACATGATGAAGGATGTATTTCCGCAACTGCTCGCCGGGGCGCCCGCGCCGGTACAATCAGATATATGGGAAATAAGCCGCTTTGCGGTCGAGGAAGACCGTGCCGGACAGACTGGATTCGGATTGAACGACACCGCGCGCGCCTTGGTTTGCCAAGCCATACAGTTCGCAGTGAACGAGGGCATAAGCCAATACGTGATGGTCGTCAGCGTGGCGGTGGAACGGTTGCTGGCGAACACTGGCATGGTGATCCGGCGCTTCGGGCCGCCACAGCGCATAGGCCGAGTTCGCTCCGTTGCATGCTTCTTGGAAATTGACGCACATACACGTCACGTCATTCTCGGACACCCGCTACCGCTCAGGAACGCAGCTTGAGAACAGTGGCCGTGTGCGCGGTCTGAGTGCAATGCGAGTCTGCACCCCTGTCAGATTTGACAGGGGTGCAGAAGGTCCGGAGCACAGATGCGTGGTGCGAGGGCAGCTTGGACGCAACTTGTACAGGATCGGTGTCGACCACGCGTAGCATGCCGCAGCCGAAGCGCTTTGCTCTTCCTACCCCGTGACGAAACGCCTCCGAGGCGGCTATCGCATCTGCAACGACGAAGCTGCAGGCGATCTCGCGCACTGGGATGCGGATCAGATGCTCGCGTTTGCGTCCCTCGGTGAAACGCAAGGCAGAGGCCGACACTTCCCCGGTATCGAAGCCGAGGCGTGCCATGCGCCGGACAAACCACTCATCGACGGCATCATCCGGGACGGGAATCGCGATCTCGCCGGACCAAGTGGCGCAGACCATGCGCACCGCGAGGCGGCCCGCAGGCGGTAAAGCCACTCGTGCCCCGCCCCAAAGCTTTCCAAGGCTCCTTAGCCGGACGAGATTGGCGTCAGCCGCTGTCTCGACGCTGTAGAGGAACTCGCTACCGTTAGCGGCCACGCTGGCAGCTACGCGCCAGACCGCCTGGTGCTCCTGGTACAAATCGGATGGCAGACCGCCAGGCAACGCCACCAGTGATTCATATACCGTCATAAGGCAGCTGTACCGTACTCGGCGGGCACGAATATCCTGCGCGCGTTCCTGCGGCTCCAGTACGGCGGATGAACACGGCCCTCCGCCTCTACGAAACCTGGCCGCGGCCACGGCAAGTCGCGCTCCCACCATAACTCGCTTGCACGAAGGTCTTCGGTTACCGTTATGCGCGCAATGCGGCCGTGATCCAGCCGCCCGCGCTTACCCAGGTGGGTGAGGTAAGTCCGCAGCAGCGACTCAATGCGCTCGCCGTCACCGATGCAGTAGCCGATCACAGTCGGCACTAACGCCACCGGGTACATGAGGGCGGCATTTTTCAGATGTCCGCGAACCGTATCGATTGCGCCCTCAAAGCCCTGCGTCGGATCCTCGAGAGGTGGCGCGCCGGGCGGGGGTTGCCGGCCGAGCGTGATGCGACCCTTGATGTACTCATCGACATAACCTTCCGACCAGAACTTGCGCGTCAGATAACGCTGCGCCAGGCCGAGCTGGGACACCGGCTGCACGTGCGAGGCCTTCCAACACCATTCCCGGTTTCGTTCCTCTCGCTCCAAGGGCAGCGATTTCAGACAACTGTCAAAGTCGATGAAGGTGCCACTGTGCTTGTGCTCCTCGACAATTGTGTAAGCAATGATTCCGTCAAGATGCAGCGGGGTCGACGGCTGCACCCAAGCCGTAGCCAGATCGAACTGGACCCGTAAGGGCGTCATCTATATTTCCAGGGATCAGGCGACCAGTTTTGCAACCGCCACCTTGCCGCGATTGCCGGCCGGCTTGTCGGCGCCAATAAACAGGTCCTCCAACTCCGCCACGGTGACCTTGGCCATGGCTTCCCGCGCTGCGTCAATGTACGGTTGCACGGATCGGTTGAGGGCGTAGCTGTCGATCGTTCCGTCGCCGATCGGCTGCAACAGGCTGACCGGAGCATCCAGCGAGTCCTGGTAGAAGCGCAAGGTCGGCCGGAACCGGCCGAATCCGCGCCGCGCCGCGCCACCGATCGCCTGGGCGTTGGCCCACTGCTGCAGGCCCAGGAGCATCAGGCCCATCTGCGCTTCCGTGGTGTAGGGTTTCATGGTTAGCGAGAAACACAATGGAACACCGGGCACCAATGCCTCGACGTAACTCATCATGCGCAAGCCGCCACCCGCCTCATTGTTGTCCTCGCCGGCAGCGGCAGCGGCTTCTTTGCGTCTGGCTGCATCGAGGATCTTGCTCTGGTACGTAATGAACGACTGATCATGCTCGTATACGTAGCTGACGCCTTCTCCATCCAGGAAGGGGTCGCGGCGGACGGTAAGATAAATTTCGGTCAGGGGAGTTTCCGTGCGGCCGTCGCCGAAGCTGGACGGCATCGCGGGAGCGGCGTCCACGATCCAGGGACTCACCAAGTGGGAAATGGCCTGGTGCACCGGGGTCATATCGGCCACCGAGTAGCAGGAACTGAGCATCGATGCGCCGCCGCCGAACACACCGGCAAACACGTTGGCGCGGGCCTTCAGCAGCAGCAGTGCGGTAAGGCCGCCACCGATGCTATCCCGCGCCGCCGCGCCAGCCACGAGGCACTGGAAAAGTTCGGTACGGATTGGCTGGTTAACCGTATCCAGCAGCACCTTGGCACAGCTGCGTCGCAGCACGCCGCGGAGACTGTTGCCGGAGATGATCGGCAGATCGATCCTGCGATTGTCGCGGCCGATGAAACTGGAGGACATCATCACCTGGCATTGGCCTTTCCCCTTGTCCGAGAACGAAACATGCTTGGGGTTTCTCGGATCGAAATAGCCCTTGACGGGACGAGTCTGATGCACCGGGGTGATGGTCTTGATGAAGCCTTCGATTCTGGTCTGCACGTCAATATCCTTTATGTACTGGAGGCTTCGAATGCCCACTCACGTATCAGGGAAAGAGAAATAAACTCAATCGTGCGGCAACGTAACTGTCAGATCTGACAGTGCATTGGGCAATGCGCCGGAGTTTGCTCACCAGTGCGGACAGCATTGACCGACGCCAGCCGTCGATGCCGCTTCTCCATCCGCTGCCTGTATGTTCTTCAAGGAACTTTAGCTGTACTCTTCCGTCGCGCGTCGATAATAAAAGCGAGATGACCGTGTACGAAGTAACAGAGAATCAACGCATCAGGGATCAACTTCGGGCAGTGCCGGGCGAGGCCAGGCAATTCAGTGTGTCATTCAGACTGGTCAGCGGTGTCGATGCGCGCCATTGGCGCAGCGTCGCCTACGATTGCGGGATTGCCGGCGTCGGGATCCTCGACGCGCTGCGGTTCTCAGGATCGAAAGCTTCGCTGAATGTCACGGCAATTCGCCCGGAAGGCAACGCCTTCGAGTCCCGCGTCGGCGCATTCGCCCAGATTATTGCGACCGACACCGGCAGCTTCGTTCCTGTGAACCTGTCCTCTCATCGGCTGTCAGTTGCGATCAGCCGCCCCCTGGCGTACCGGATCAGTTCGCTGGTCCTGCGCAAAAGCGGCGAAAAGTGGGATGTGGCCAAGGATGCCGCATGGCAGACCGAATACATCGAGCGCAAGTTCTGCGAAGGGGTGGCGACACAGGCCATGGCATGGGGGATCAGGGCGCCCGCATTGAACTGCAAGGTGGCCCAACTGGGTGATGTACTCGCGGTGCACAACGCCATCCGCACAGGGCGGACCAGGGGAGCGGCCAACTCGGTATTGATCTTACGCAGCGTCGACTTGTTCGTCGACGCGAGATTCACCGGTTGCTGGTCCGTCGGCCCGCTGCAAGTCTCCGGCATGGGCAGCGTGATGGCCCGCCCCATGGCAGGAATGGTCATGGATCGTGAAATTCAAGAGGTCTTGCTCGCGTGAACACGATCTCTCCGTCCCACCTTTATCGGGAAGCTGCGGGAGTTGCCCGGAAAGGTACGATGAAAATGCCTCATGACGGGTTCTGCGCACAATGCGCCGTGCCGATAACCGCAGGCGATCTCGTCACGCCCACTTCGGCCTGGGTGTCCAGGGAACGCTTCAACAACAAGCTGGATCTCGGCGCTCCGGAGAGCCGCCACGTCTGCGCGGATTGCGGGGCCCTTTACCACAAGGACTATCTGCAAAAGTACTCAAAGTCCTATGCCTGCTGCCAAGGGGTTTTCAGACTGGCCTCCAACGCGGATCAGTGCTGGCTGCTGCTCAACCCCCCGGAGCCGCCATTCATTGCGATCCTGTCGGATATCCAGCAGCAACATCTGATCTGGCGTGCGCCGGTCAACTGGAACAGGGATTTAATCAAGGTCCGCATGGGCGACCGGATCCTGCGAGTCAGGCGCAAGGTCCTGATGCAGGCGGTTGATGCCGTGGCACGCAGCCGCAACCGAATGGAAGCAGCGGGGGTAATAGGCAAGCATCCGTTCCAGGGATTGGACCGCGAACTCGCTAGCGTGCACGGCACCGCTATTCGGCATGATGTGCGTCGGATCGCGGTCAATGATCGATTGCTTGCAGCGGACCTTGTGCTCCTTGAGTCGCTGTCCATGGGCGAACTGTGGGGACTGACGCTACTCATTTTCACCGATCCGACAACCGTCCGGCAGCCCATTAGACTGCTGCCTGCCGATCTGGCCCATGCAGCCTAAGGCCCTGTCAGTCCGGATTCCGCAAGTGCTGCAGGTCCGCTTTGCCAATGCTGAGCCGATCACGGGGTTAAGCGTGACGCATCAGGCCAGGCGCATGCTGGCCCAGCTGCTGCGCGAGCTGCCCTCTCTTGCGTCGCTTCCGAACGTCAAGCACGGTGTGCCGGGTGTCGCGGTCCCGATTGTTCTGACCCCGCAAGAGCAGGCTGCGCTGGACGCCTGGCGTAAGCGTCTGGGCCTTGCAGTTGAAGACGCGCAAATTCTCGGCAATCTGCTGCTGGGTGAAGCGTCGAAACCGCTCGCACTGGAGGATGCCCGACAAGCCGCGGGCACGCGGCTCGACCACTTGATTGCCTTACTCGGCTTGCGGCCGCGCCTGGCCCAACAGCGTGTGTTCGAGGCCGTCCTGAGGCGTCTCAATGCGCCGCGTCACGAGTGTCGGGTGCTGTTCGTGGAGGCCTCCACCGGAGTGGGGAAGACACTGGCCTTCCTTGCCGCCGCGATTGACAGACTCGGCTCGCGCAAGACGCTGCACGGCGTCGTCGCCTGCCCGACACTTCAGGTCATGCGTCAATCTGCCGGACTGCTGGAGACGATCCAGGCTGGCGGCGGCGATCTGCCGACATGGGGCGCCATATTTGGCAAGCGGGAATTCATCAGCGAGGAGGCCCTTCGGTGGCAGTTGAACCAACATCCCGGTGGGGAAGCTGCGGCTTGCGCACGCGCCTGGCAGGAGGCGGGCGGCCGGTCCGGCGGCTCTCCCAGCTGGCAGCGTGCATGGCTCGCCGACGATCTGCTTGATGCGACGAATGGCGCGTTCGAGATCGATGATTGGCTGCGTCTCGACGATGAAACGGAAGACTCCGATGCGGGCATGGCGTCCTACCAGGCTCAGTTCTCCCGCGACCAACAACCGGCCCTGATTCTCTGTACTCATGCGATGCTGGCGCGTGAAATCCTGTCGCGCATCATGGAAGCAGGGCGGCTTTATCGCGAAGAGCACGGCGAACGCGCGATGAGGGCCGTTGTTGGACGCGCATTTGAGCAGTACGCCAATGCCAGGGAGGCGTTCTCGTCCGAGTCCTTGGAGCAAGGCCGTTTTGCGGAACGTCCTGCGTTTGCCATGGCTGAAGCCATCAATTCAGCGCGTGCGGAGATGGGTGTCGACCAGGTGCGCTTGCCGCCCTTGAGCTTCGTCATCATCGACGAGGCACACGTATTCGAGACCAATGTTGCAAATACCTTGTCCAAGGCTTTTTCCTGCTGGTCGCTGCTGGAAGCGATGCGAGCGCTGCGCCGGCGTCGAAAGCTCGTTACTGACCAGGATCTGGAGAAAGCCGAGCGTATATACAAGCGATTGCAGAATGTGATCCCGAAGCAGACGGCCGGGCGGGCGGCGGCCGTGTCCCAGGACGACACCCTGGGAAGTGAGATCAAACAGCTCAAGCTGCTGGTATTCGAAATTACGGGGCGGTGGAAGAAGACGCCGGCGGATCGGGGCGACGCGGAGCTGCGCATACTCGGCGACGCGCGCATGACGCTGTCGCTAATATTGCCGGAACGGCCTTCGGGTCACCGTATGTACCTGCGGCACTCGCCAGTCCAGCGCCATCCGTTATTGATCTCCGAGCGCTCGGACGTGTCGGTTGAGCTGGACTACCTCTGGCGCTGCATGGCCGACCAATCGGTACTCGTCAGCGCAACCCTGTGTATCGATGGCGACCTGCACCCAATCGAGTACATGCGGCGGATCCTGGCCATACCCGTCGGTGCCGCTGAATTCGCCGCGCCGGTGCGGCCGGGCTGGCTTACTGCGCCAGTGCGCCTGCTGCTGCCCCGGGAGGCGATGCGCGAAGATGGCGGAATCAGGTTCCGGCCCCCCACACGGAGCGACCACTTCCGCACGCCCACCGCCCGTGCGCAAGCGCGCACGCTATGGTTGAATGAGGTCGCGGAATACCTTCATGACGCTGCGCAGACTGCCCAAGGCGGTACGCTGGTCCTTCTGACCAGCTATGACGATTGCGCTGAGCTGGTCGAACTGAGCCGGATAGCTGCGCGGCGCATTGTCGAGATGGAACGCGGCATGTCCTTGCGCCAGGTCCTGGAGAAGTTCTATAGGAAGGCTGATGCGGATATCCGCCCGGTGCTTTTTGCCGTCGGTGGCGCCTGGACAGGCCTGAACATCAGCGCAGAAGATCGTGGAGTGGAGGCCAAGGACGACAACCTCCTCACCGATCTCGTCATTCCGCGCATACCCTTCGGCGCGAACTCGACCATGACGCATACGATGCGCGTTGAACAGCAGGGCTCGCTGGCCGAGAGCTATGCAACCGCGATGCTTCTCAAGCAGGGAATTGGTCGCCTGGTTCGCCGCGAAGGATTGCCGGACAATCGCCGCATCCACCTGCTGGATGGGCGCCTGAATGATCGGAAGTTTTACTCGTTTATGACTCCTGTGCGGCAGGTTCTGATGCCGTATGAGCGCCGTGTGCTGGTGTAAATTGCGTTTGCTCTTTAACAACCGAGACCTCGCGTATACCTCGCCATAACATCTGCCGATACGCAGGAGGCGGAGGAATCAGGTCGTGATCAATGCCCCGGCACGCGAGTGCCGTTTGCCTTGCGTGCGTTCCTCTTTAGTCGGACGCTGGTTGCCGACTTCGTGTGGAAATAACAGAAATGATTGTCATGCCTCTGTGGCGATCTCCCCTTGCGGCACCAGTGTGCGTTAAGTCTGTGGATATTGTGAGCGCGCCTACTAGAAAATAGCCTATGAGTGCACCCTGTTCGCACGGGGATCGAAGGACAGCGTCGGCAGCGCCGCGCACAACCTCAGAGTCTACCCTGTAATCTACAGGGATCGAAGGATGAAACCGCGTCACGTCCTTCGAATTCTCTCGGTTTCCGCTCCAATCCGGGAATGCCATTTACGCGGTAGCACCGAGCATGATCGCTCGTGCTTATTTGCTTCGCCGTGTGCATATCGGGAATCAACACACAAGCAGCATCTCGGACACTCGTTGCGGCTCAAGAAGGCAGCTTGATAACGACATCCACCTGCGTGTTTTGAGCGCCATACGGATGGGACTCCTGTCAGATATGACAGCTATCACTACTCTGTCCTGGTGCTATAGCTTCTACGAGTTAAAAAAATGTCCTGGGCAAGGACAAAGGTATCCATGGCGCACTACAAACATCTGAGCCTTAAACAACGCCAACGGATTTTCGAGTGTCGGAATGCCGGTTGGACGCTCAATGAGATCGGCGTTTCCGTAGGCGTTGACAAGTCGACGGTAAGCAGGGAATTGAAACGTAATTGGGTGAATGGTGCTTATAGACCGCAACATGCACATCGAGTCGCCGAAGAACGATCGGTGCGTAGCCATCGTGTGAATTCTTTGCTATCGCGCAGCGCCAACAAGCGAGCTTAGCCACGTCTCACAAGTTCCGGTAAAGCAAATTATTGATGCTTTACTAGCCAGGCTGGCGTGAGTGGTGCTGAGCCGTTGTGATTGATAAGTCGCACTCAGGGCCAGGTTCCTGATGTTGATCTCGGGGGC
>FTKD01001491.1_pt7 | contig 10609 bp, 12 predicted proteins | sample 1658191 | NCBI WGS metagenome assembly FTKD01 (sample SAMEA3914808, study PRJEB12502) | metagenome | biome: forest; material: soil | place: Canada | collected 2011-08-03 | depth 0.3 m
GTGATCCACGGCGCGCACCAGCCCAAGGCGCTGTCGGACGCCGAGGAGGCCGCCGGCCTGATCCTGACCTGCTGCGCCACGCCGCAGACCGACTGCGTGGTCGAGGCGCGCATGGTGGTCGGCGCCGGCGAGTACCCGATCAGCAAGATGCCCGGCCGCGTGCTGAGCCTGGAGCGCCCGAGCGCCGACGTCGCCGTCATGCGCGTCCAGCTGCCCGCGACGCAGCCGTTCCGCTACCGCGCCGGCCAGTACGTGGAGTTCATCCTGCGCGACGGCGCGCGCCGCAGCTACTCGATGGCCAATGCGCCGCACAACCTCGGCACGCCGGCCGCCATCGAGCTGCACCTGCGCCACATGCCCGGCGGCAAGTTCACCGACCACGTGTTCGGCGCGATGAAGGAGAAGGACATCCTGCGCATGGAGGGCCCGTTCGGCAGCTTCTTCCTGCGCGAGGAAAGCGACAAGCCCATCGTGCTGCTCGCCTCGGGCACCGGCTTCGCGCCGATCAAGGCGCTGATCGAACAGCTGCATCACCTGGGCAGCATCCGCCCGGTGCGGCTGTACTGGGGCGCGCGCCGCCAGGCCGACATCTACCTCGCCGACTGGATCGCCGCGGCCAAGGAATTGCTGCCGCAGCTGGAATACGTGCCGGTGCTGTCGGAGCCGGCCGCCGAGGATGCGTGGACGGGCCGCACCGGCTTCGTCCACCAGGCCGTGATGAGCGACCTGCCCGACCTGTCGGGCCATCAGGTCTACGCTTGCGGCGTGCCCATCATGGTGGAGTCCGCGCACCGCGATTTCGTCGCACGCTGCGGCCTGCCCGACGCAGAGTTCTACGCCGACAGCTTCACGTCGGAAGCGGACAAGCACGCCGCCTGAGCCCGGCTCGGGCAGGCGCCTCGTCGCCGACCCGCGGGCATGCCCTGACAGCACCTACCGATGCACGTCTTCGTCAAGGACCTCCTGCTCGCGCTGATGATAGGCGCCGAGGTGTTCGCCATCGCGGCGCTGTGGCCGCTGTCCGAATGGGCCGTGAAGACGCCGCGGCACTGGGGGTTCGCGTTCGCGCTGTTCGTGATCGCGGCCTGCGTGGTGCTCGATACCCACGGCCTGGCGTTCCCGCCCGTGCAGCCGGGCACCTTGCGCTGGGTCGTCGCCCGAGCGCTCGACTACACGCTGCTGCCGCTGTTCCTCGTGTTTCCGGACGCGGTCTGCGTGGCCTCCGCGCAGTCGCTCACGCGTGCGGGCGTGCCCCCGCGCTATGCCCGCGCGACCGCGCTGTTCGTGGCCGCCGTGGCCGTGGTGGTGGCGCCATTCGCCACGATCCTGGCCGGCTGCGGGTTGGCGGGCGCCTGCTTCTGAACCGGCATCAATGGGCGGCGGCGGCCGCCGCCGCGAGCTCGGCCTGGGCCTTCGCCGCCGGCCAGGCATCCTCGTCCCAGAGCCGTGCCACCAGGGCCTGCACCGTGGCGACATGCGCCTCGGATTGCGCCATCTTGTGCGCGAACGACGGCACCAGCGAATTGGCCAGCGAGGCCGCCACGAAGTAGCCGCTCGACTCGCGCGCGCAGTAGTCGAAGCTCGCCATGTTGGCGCCGAGCGCCACCGGGATCGATCCCTTGTTGCGGTTGAAGATCTCCTGGAACGGCGCGCTCATGATCGTGGCCGCCAGCGCGTTCTGGCCGACGACGGCCTGCGCGTCCTTCAGGCGGAACATCGCGAAGCTGTCGATGTTGTAGATGTAGGCGTTCCAGGTGCCGGGCGCCGCGGTACAGACGAAATCGGTCTCCGGCTTCTTGCCGGCCGCGAGGAACTCGCCCTTGGCCCAGTCGCCCATGAACTGCATGCCGGCCTGGCCCTTGATCACCATCTCGGTGGCCTTGTTCCAGTCGCGGCCCGGCGCGCCGGCGTCGGTGTAGGGCTTGAGGCGGCGGAAGGTGTCGATGACGCGCGTCATCGTCGCACTGCGCCACGCGGCCGGATCCATCGTGACGAGGGCCTGGCGATAGAAGTCGGGGCCGCCGACGCCGAGCACGACGATCTCGAACGTGGTCAGGTCCTGCCACGGCTGCCCGCCGTGGGCCAGCGGCACGATGCCGGCCGCCTTGAAGCGGTCAGCCAGCGAGAAGAACTGATCCCAGCTGTCGGGAACGCGGCCGCCGACCTTGCGCAGCAGGTCGCGGTTGATCCACAGCCAGTTCACGCGATGCACGTTCACCGGCACCGCGGCCCAATGGCCGTCCACCTTCATCTGCGCCGCGATGGTGCGCGGCAGCTTGACATCCCAGTTGTCCTTCGTCGCCACGTCGTCGAGGTTGGCGAGCACGCCCTTGCGGCCCCACTCCTGGATGGCCGGGCCCTTGATCTGCGCCGCCGTGGGCGGGTGGCCGGCATCGACGCGGGCCTTCAATGCATTCATCGCCGCGTCGCCGCCGCCGCCCTGCACCGCGAAATCGCGCCAGGTGATGCCTTGCTGGGCCAGCATGCGCTTGAGTTCCTCGACGGACTTGGCCTCGCCGCCGGAGGTCCACCAGTGCAGCACCTCGACCTCGGCGGCATGCACCGGAACAGCGAAGGCCGCGCACGCGCAGGCCACCGTGACGGCCAGGCGCCGTAATGAAACATTCAGGAACAAGTTTGTCTCCACCCGGAGCAGCGTGTCGGCCAGGACGGCAGTTCGCACTCTCGGAACTTCTTATAAATTCAAAGATAACCTTTCGTTAATTTAATGAACATATCGTGAACCCGAGTTTTTTCACCACGGCGGTGCACTGCGGCACCGAAAACGTGAAAAGCGCCCGCAGGCGCTTTTCACGAGTGGCGAAGCAGCGAGCCGGCGGGCTACTCGCCCAGGTACGCCGCCCGCACCTTCGGGTCGTTCAGCAGCATGTCGGCCGGGCCGTCCATCGTGACCTCGCCCGACTCCATCACGTAGCCGCGGTTGGCGATGCTCAGCGCGCGGCTGGCGTTCTGTTCGACCAGCAGCACCGTCGTGCCCTGCTTGTGGATGGCCTCGATCACCTCGAAGATCTTGTCGACCATGATCGGCGACAACCCCATCGACGGCTCGTCGAGCAGCAGCACCTTGGGACGCGCCATCAGCGCGCGGCCCATGGCCAGCATCTGCTGCTCGCCGCCGGACATGGTGCCGGCGAGCTGCGTGGCGCGTTCCTTCAGGCGCGGAAAGGTGGTGAACACCTTGTCGATGTCGGCCTGGATCTCGTTGTCCTTGCGCACGTGCGCGCCCATCAGCAGGTTCTCGGTGATGGTCATGCGCGTGAACGTGCCGCGGCCTTCCGGCACCATCACGAGGCCCTGCTTGACCAGGTTCCATGCGCCCTGGCCGACGATGGACTTGCCGAGGAACTTGATGTCGCCCGCGGCGATCGGCTGGATGCCGGTGACGGCCTTCAGCGTGGTCGTCTTGCCGGCGCCGTTGGCACCGATCAGGCTGACCAGTTCTCCTTCGACGACCTTGAAGCTGGCGCCCTTGACGGCCTGGATGCCGCCGTAGGCGACACGCAGGTTCTCGACTTCCAACATTACTTGTGCAGTCATGTGCTGATCCCTCAATGCGGCTTGTGGCCGGCGCCGAGGTAAGCCTCGATCACCTTCTCGTTGCCCTGCACCTCGGCAGGCGTGCCCTCGGCGATCTGCTTGCCGTAGTCCAGGACGGTCACGCGGTCGCACAGGCCCATCACCAGCTTCACGTCGTGCTCGATCAGCAGGATCGTGCGGCCGTCGTTGCGGATGCGGTCGATCAGTTCGCGCAGCACCACCTTCTCGGTGGAGTTCATGCCGGCCGCGGGCTCGTCGAGCGCGATCAGCTTCGGATCGGTGGCGAGCGCGCGGGCGATCTCCAGGCGGCGCTGGTCGCCGTACGACAGCGTGCGCGCCTTGTAGTCGGTGAAGCGACCGATGCCCACGTAGTCGAGCAGTTCCTGCGAGCGGGCGCGGATCGCGGCCTCTTCGGCCTTGAAGCCCGGCGTGCGGAAGACCGCGCCGATCAGGCCCGACTTCGTGCGCACATGGCGGCCCACCATCACGTTCTCGATCGCCGTCATCTCGGCGAACAGGCGGATGTTCTGGAACGTGCGCGCGATGCCGGTCTTGGCCACCTCGTGCACGGCGGTGGGCTGGTACGGCGCGCCGCCCAGCATGAAGCTGCCGGCATCGGGCGTGTACAGGCCGGTGATGACGTTGAAGAAAGTGGTCTTGCCGGCGCCGTTGGGGCCGATCAGGCCGTAGACCTGGCCCGCGTTGATCGTGATGCCGACGTCGGACAGCGCCTGGAGGCCGCCGAACCGTTTGGAGACTCCGTTGACCTGGAGAACTGCGTTGCTCATGGTGTGGCTTTCCCTGTTGTTCTTACTTGACGGGAACGGCGGTCGGCGCGGCCTTGCCATGCTCCGGCGACGGCCACAGCCCACGCGGACGAGCGAGCATCACGCCGATCATGGCCAGCGCGATCAGCAACTGGCGCAGGATGGCGGCGTCGAGCCGGCCACCGGTGGCTTCCTGCAGCGGACCGGCCACGTAGCGCAGCACCTCGGGGAGCGCGGACAGCAGCAAGGCGCCGAGCAGCACGCCCGGGATGTGGCCGATGCCGCCCACCACCACCATCGCGACGACCATCACCGACTCCGCCAGCGAGAACGACTCGGGCGACACGAAACCCTGGAAGGCCCCGAACATCACGCCGGAGACGCCGCCGAAGGTGGCGCCCATGCCGAACGCGAGCAGCTTCAGGTTGCGGGTGTTGATGCCCATCGCCTTGGCCGCGATCTCGTCCTCGCGGATGGCCATCCATGCGCGGCCGATGCGCGAGCGTTCGAGCCGGTGGCAGATGAGCACCGCCACGACGACGAGGATCACGAACAGGTAGAAGTACATCGTCACCGAATGGAACTCGATGCCGAACAGCGTGTGATCCTGGCCCAGGTCGATGCCGAAGAACTTGATCGAATCGATCGTCTCGATGCCCTTCGGGCCGTTGGTGATGTTCACCGGCGCGTCGAGGTTGTTCAGGAACACGCGGATGATCTCGCCGAAACCGAGCGTGACGATGGCCAGGTAGTCGCCGCGCAGCCGCAGCGTGGGCGCGCCCAGCAGAACGCCGAACGTGCCGGCCACCGCCGCCCCGAGCGGGATCACGAGCCAGATCGGCGCATGCAGCCCGTGCTGGAACGTGTTCCTGAACCAGTCGAACGTCTCGGTGAGGTGGGGCGAGGCGAGCAGGCCGAACATGTAGGCACCGACCGCGTAGAACGCGATGTAGCCCAGGTCCAGCAAGCCGGCGTAGCCGACGACGATGTTCAGGCCCAGGGCCAGCATCATGTACAGCAGCGCCGAGTCCAGGATCCGCACCCAGCCGTTGCCGAAGTACTGCGCGAACAGCGGCAGCAGCAGCAACACCACGGCGCCGGCACCGAAGAGGACAAGCTTGTTCTTCATCATGTGATTTCTCCTTGGCGTCGCGGGTCAGGCACGATCGGCGACACGTTCGCCGAGCAGGCCCTTCGGACGCAGCGTCAGCACGAGGATCAGCACGATGAAGGCGAAGATGTCCTGGTAGTTGGAGCCCAGCACGCCGCCCGTGAGATCGCCGATGTAGCCCGAGCCGAGCGACTCGATGATGCCCAGCAGGATGCCGCCCACCATGGCGCCCGCCAGGTTGCCGATGCCGCCGAAGACGGCCGCCGTGAAGGCCTTCAGGCCGGGGAGAAAGCCCATGGAGAACTGGGCCGTGCCGTAGTTGGAGGCCCACATCACGCCGGCCAGCGCGGCCAGCGCGGCGCCGATCACGAAGGTGGCGGAGATGACGTTGTCGGGCCGCACGCCCATCAGCGCGGCGACGCGCGGGTTCTCCGCGGTGGCGCGCATCGCGCGTCCCAGCTTGGTCTTGTTGACGAGCCACATCAGGCCGCCCAGCGTCACGGCCGTCACGATCAGGATCATGATCTGCGTGAAGTTGGTGACCGCGCCGCCGATGAAGATCGGGTCGCGCGACAGCAGCGTCGGATACGAGTGGTAGTTGGGTTTCCAGATGATCATCGCCAGCGTCTGCAGCAGCAGGCTCATGCCCATGGCGGTGATCAGCGGCGCGAGGCGCGGCGCGGTGCGCAGCGGCCGGTAGGCGATCTTCTCGATGGTGAAGTTCAGCACCGAGCAGACGACGATCGCGCACAGCAGCGCGATCAGCAGCAGCAGCCACCCGGGCAGGCCCAGCGGCCCCAGCCAGACGGTGACCGACCAACTGGTGAGCGCCCCCACCATCAACACCTCGCCGTGGGCGAAGTTGATCAGGTTGACGATGCCGTAAACCATCGTATAGCCGAGTGCCACGAGCGCATACATGCTCCCGAGCACCAGGCCGTTGATCATCTGCTGCAAAAAGGTATCCATCAGGGCTCTCCTGGTCGTGACCGCCGCGGCACCATCGAAGTGGAGCGCGGCTCTAGAGGCTCAGCATCGACATGCTTGCTGCCAGCCGCCACGGGCAATACCCGCATGCGACACGTTCAGGTATTGCAAGAACCCGGCCACCGATGCGCCTGATGGCAGCCCGATGACAAAGCCCTTGTAACCCCTTCTCGTTGGCGGGATTCTAGGAGCGCCTTGCCGCCGGAGCGGACGGACTTACCCGCGAGAAACCGAACGACCCACTAATCAGGTGTCCGATGCGCGAGCTTTGTTCGCCGCGGCGTTCAGTTGGCGCAATTCGGCCAGTTTCTCGCCGATGCGGCTCTCCAGGCCGCGCGGAGCGGGCTGGTAATACGCCTGTGCGCGCTTGCCCTCGGGCCAGTAGTTCTCGCCTGCGGCGAACGCGCCGTCCTCGTCATGAGCGTATCGATACTCTGCGCCGTGCCCCAGTTGCTTCATCAACTTGGTAGGCGCATTGCGAAGGTGCGCGGGCACCGGCAAGGTGCCTTCGCGCTTCACGTCCTCGCGGACGGCGTTCCAGGCCTTGTAGACCGCGTTCGACTTCGGCGCCACGGCCAGGTAGACGACGGCCTGGGCCAATGCAAGCTCGCCTTCAGGTGTGCCCAGGCGTTCGTAAGTTTCGGCGGCATCGAGCGCCATGCGCAGCGCGCGCGGATCGGCGTTGCCGATGTCCTCGCTGGCCATGCGCACCAGGCGGCGCGCCATGTAGCGCGGGTCCGCGCCGCCGTCGAGCATGCGCGCGAACCAGTACAGCGCGGCGTCGGGGTCGGAGCCGCGCACGGACTTGTGCAGCGCCGAGATGGTGTCGTAGAAATGGTCGCCGCCCTTGTCGTAGCGGCGCATCTGCTCGCCGAGCGCCCGCTCCAGCAACTTCTCGTCCACCGGCTCGCCGGGCGTCGCATGCACGGCCACGTTCTCGAACGCGTTGAGCAGCCGGCGCGCGTCGCCGTCGGCGTAGCCGATGATGCGTTCGCGCGCTTTCGGCGTCAGTTGCGGCGAGCCGGGCAGCGCCTCGGCGCGATCCAGCAGCAGCGCCTGGTCGGCCGGCTCCATCGCGCGCAGCACGTGCACGGACGCGCGCGAGAGCAGCGCGGAATTGACCTCGAACGACGGATTCTCGGTGGTGGCGCCGATGAAGGTGAACAGGCCGGACTCGACGTGCGGCAGGAAGGCGTCCTGCTGCGACTTGTTGAAGCGGTGCACCTCGTCGACGAAGACGATCGTGCGGCGCCCGCGCGTGCGCGCCTCCTGCGCGTGCACGACGGCCTCGCGGATGTCCTTGACGCCGGCCAGCACCGCCGACAGCACGACGAATTCGGCGTCCACCGCGCCGGCCATCAGGCGCGCCAGCGTCGTCTTGCCGACGCCCGGCGGCCCCCACAGGATCATCGAGTGCAGCCGGCCCGAACCGAACGCGACGCGCAGCGGATGGCCTTCGCCCAGCAGGTGCTGCTGGCCGATGACCTCGTCCAGCGTGCGCGGGCGCAGGCGCTCGGCGAGCGGGATGGAATCGGGCGGCGGCTCGACCTCGGCCGGCGCGGGCGCGCTGCGGCGCGGCGCGGGGGCGTCGTCTCCGAAGAGGTTGTCCTGCGGCGTCATGGCGTTCATTGTGTCAGTCCCGATGGGACGGGGTGCTCATCCACCGAACTGGCGGGGCCGCGGCGGTCTTTTCGGGCATTCGCAGTGCCGGCCGGGCTTCACACTGCATAGCACTGACGCGGCCCGGCTTCATGCCAGGGTCGTGAGGCACCCGTCCCGTTGCAAGGAGCAAACCCGCCCATGAGCGCCATCACCGCCACCGATCCCCGCACCAGTGCGCAGGCTGCCACCACGGCGCTGCATGGCGCGACGCGCGAATACCTGTCGTTCAAGCTCGGCGCCGAGGAATACGGCATCGACATCCTGAAAGTGCAGGAGATCCGCGGCTACGAGAACCCGACGCGCATCGCCAACGCGGCGCACTTCATCAAGGGCGTCGTCAACCTGCGCGGCGTCATCGTCCCGATCGTCGACATGCGCCTGCGCTTCGGCCTGTCGGACGTGCAGTACAACAGCTTCACCGTCGTCATCATCCTGAACATCGCCTCGCGCACGGTCGGCATGGTGGTGGACTCGGTGTCGGACGTGCTCGAGCTCGGTGGCGACGCCATCAAGCCGGCCCCGGAATTCAACGGCGCCATCGAGGCGGCCTACATCACCGGCCTGGGCACGATCAAGAGCGGCGACGCCGAGCGCATGCTGATCCTGATGGACATCGAACAGATGATGACCGCCCCCGACATGGGCCTGATGGACGACCCGATGGTTCACTGATGCGTTGATCCGGGGCGAACGACGGCGCGTCCTCACCGCGCCTGGACTCCGGACACCATTCCTCGAAGGATTTTGGGTGGCCATCACGGGAGACCGTGGTGGCCGTTTTCTTTGGCGGTTCTCGGTTGTGCACCCGCCTCAACGCATGAGCAACACGCCGGAGGCTACTGCTCCGCGACGTCCGCCCCCTTCGGCGGCACGAACACGAACGTGTCCGCAGGCAGCTTCGCATTCGGCTCGAACCCGTTGAACACGATCATCGAGCGCTGGCCGAAGCTGTCGTCGATCTCGAGTTGGGCCAGTGCGTGGCCCTTGAAGCCCACCTTCAGCATGCGCACCGTGCCCTCGGCCTGCTTCGGCGTGGCCACCACCCATTGCAGGCCGTCCTTCGTCGCGGGCTGGTCGGCCAGCGCGAACACCTGGTCGATGTCGTTGGACACGATCAGCGCGGCCGGCGTGTTGGCGAGCGCGTCGCCCATCTTGCGCGACGAGGCCTGGTTCAGGTCGGGGTCGTAGATCCACACCTTGGTGCCGTCGCCCACCACCGTCTGCGCGTACGGCTTCTCGTAGACGAAGCGGAAGCGGTTCGGGCGCGAGAACGCGAAACTGCCGTTGGACAGCTTCTGCTTGCCGTCCGGCGCGGTGACCGTCTGCGTGAAGGTGGACTTGCCCGACTTCACGTTCTTGACGAAGTCGCGCAGCTCGTCGGTAGCCGTGGCGAACGCCGAGGCACAGGACAACGCGAACACCGCGAGCACCGTGGTGCGGGTCAATCGGGAAACAGTCATCGGGGTTCTTTCGCAGACGAGGAGCGGACTCATTCGTCCCGTTTGGGGACCAGGATCTCGCGGTTGCCGGAGCCCGACATGCTGGACACCAGCCCCGACTGCTCCATCTGCTCGAGCAGCCGCGCCGCGCGGTTGTAGCCGATGCGCAGATGGCGCTGCACCAGCGAGATCGACGCTCGCTTGTTCTGCAGCACCACCGTCACCGCCTGGTCATACAACGGATCAGACTCCGCATCGGCTGACCCGCCGCCGCTGCCGTCGCCATCCACGTCGCCGTCGAGCACGCCGCCTTCGAGGATGCCCTCGATGTAGTTCGCGGGCGCCTGCGACTTCAGGTAGTCGACCACGCGGTGCACCTCGTCGTCGCTGACGAAGGCGCCGTGCACGCGCACGGGCACGCCGCCGCCGGGCGTCAGGTACAGCATGTCGCCCTGGCCCAGCAGCGCCTCGGCGCCCATCTGGTCGAGGATGGTGCGGCTGTCGATCTTGCTCGACACCTGGAACGACAGGCGCGTGGGAATGTTGGCCTTGATCAGGCCGGTGATCACGTCGACGCTGGGACGCTGCGTGGCCAGCACCAGGTGGATGCCGGCGGCGCGCGCCTTCTGCGCCAGGCGGGCGATCAGTTCCTCCACCTTCTTGCCCACCACCATCATCAGGTCGGCCAGCTCGTCGATCACGACGACTATGAACGGCAGGCGTTCCTGCGGTTCGGGCGAATCGGGGGTGAGGCTGAACGGGTTGGGCAGCAGCTCGCCGCGTTCCTTCGCGTCGTCGATCTTCTTGTTGTAGCCGGCCAGGTTGCGCACGCCCATCTTGCTCATGAGCTTGTAGCGGCGCTCCATCTCGTTGACGCACCAGCTGAGCGCGTTGCCGGCCTGCTTCATGTCGGTGACGACCGGGCACAGCAGATGCGGGATGTCCTCATAGACGCTCATCTCGAGCATCTTCGGATCGATCAGGATCAGGCGGACGTCCTTGCCTTCGGCCTTGTACAGCAGCGACAGGATCATCGCGTTGATGCCCACCGACTTGCCCGAACCGGTGGTGCCGGCCACCAGGCA
>FTKD01001204.1_pt2 | contig 10594 bp, 9 predicted proteins | sample 1658191 | NCBI WGS metagenome assembly FTKD01 (sample SAMEA3914808, study PRJEB12502) | metagenome | biome: forest; material: soil | place: Canada | collected 2011-08-03 | depth 0.3 m
GTCGTAGGGCACGGGCTTGCCGCTCGCCTTCTCGTAGGCCGCGATCAGTTCCAGCACGCTGTAGCCGCGCCCGGTGCCCAGGTTGACCAGCAGCGAGCCGGGCGTGGACAGCAGGCGGTTCAGCGCCGCGACATGGCCCTGCGCGAGGTCGACCACGTGGATGTAGTCGCGCACACCGGTGCCGTCGGGCGTGGCGTAGTCGTCGCCGAAGACGGCCAGGCGCGCGCGCCGGCCGACGGCCACCTGGGCCACGTAAGGCATCAGGTTGTTGGGCACGCCGCGCGGATCCTCGCCGATGCGTCCGCTCTCGTGCGCGCCCACCGGGTTGAAGTAGCGCAGGATGCCCGACTGCCAGCCGGCCTCGGCCGCCGCCATGTCGCGCAGGATCGTCTCGCCGATCAGCTTGGTCTCGCCGTACGGATTCGTGGCGCCCGTGGCCGCGTCCTCGCGGATCGGCAGCACGTCGGGCTTGCCGTAGACGGTGGCGCTGGAGCTGAACACGATGCGGTTGACTTCGTGGGCCCGCATCGCGGCGCAGAGAGTCAGCAGGCCGCCGATGTTGTTGGCGTAGTAGCGCAAGGGCTGCTGCATCGACTCGCCCACGGCCTTGAACGCGGCGAAATGGACGACGGCGGCGATGCGATGGCGCGCGAAGACGGCGTGCATCGCGTCGGCGTCGCAGACGCTGGCGCGCTCGAAGACGGGCGACTTGCCGGACAGCTGCTCCAGGCGGTTGAGCACCTCGGGCGAGCTGTTGGAGAAGTCGTCCAGGCCGACGACGTCGTAGCCCGCGGCCAGCAGTTCCAGCCAGGTGTGGGAGGCGATGTAGCCGGTCGCGCCAGTGAGCAGGATCGTGGCCATCAGGTCAGCACTTGATGCCGACGTGCAGGGCGACCGCACCACCCGCCATGTTGTGCACGTCGACGTGGCCGAAGCCGGCCGTCTTCATCATCGCCTTCAACGTCGCCTGGTCGGGGTGCATGCGGATCGACTCGGCCAGGTAGCGGTAGCTCTCGGCATCGCCGGCCACCAGCTGGCCCACCTTGGGCAGCACGTTGAACGAGTACCAGTCGTAGGCCTTTTGCAGCGGCGCGGCGATCTTCGAGAACTCCAGCACCAGCAGGCGGCCGCCCGGACGCAGCACGCGGTTCATCTCGGCCAGCGCCAGGTCCTTGTGCGTCATGTTGCGCAGGCCGAAGGCCACGCTGACGAGGTCGAACTGGCCGGTGGGGAACGGCAGCTTCTCGGCGTCGCAGATCGTCGTGGGCAGCACCAGGCCCTCGTCGATCAGGCGGTCGCGGCCGACGCGCAGCATGGCCTCGTTGATGTCGGTGTGCACCACGCAACCCGTCGGGCCGACGCGCTTGGCGAACGCCCGCGCGAGGTCGCCCGTGCCGCCGGCGATGTCCAGCGCCTTGTCGCCCGCCTTCAGGTTGGCCACCGCGACCGTGTACTTCTTCCAGGCGCGGTGCATGCCGACCGACATCAGGTCGTTCATCACGTCGTACTTCTTCGCGACGGAGTCGAACACGCCGCGCACGCGCGTGGCCTTCTCGTTCTCGTCGACGGTTTCGTAGCCGAAGTGGGTCTGGGTCATGTCAGTGATCTCGGGAAAGGGGGAAGCTGTGAATGGATCTGGCGTGTCCGAGCGGGTCGTCAAAAGGCGTCCAGGCTAGGCGCAAAGCACAGCCGGGCTGGTTTGCCCGGCGAGCATTTGCAACGACGCATGGGCGTCTTTCGGCGGCACGAGCGGACATGTCGGATTCATTCACAGATTCCTAATGCGAGTGGCAGGCGCCGCCGCCGGGCTTGGCCATGTCTGCATCGCGATCGAGGCCGGCCGCCGCGAGGCGCTCGAAGTATTGCGCGAACAACTCGTCCTGCTTCGAACCCAGGCGGTACAGATAGTCCCAGGTGAACAGGCCGGTGTCGTGGCCGTCGGAGAACGTCGGCTTGACGGCGTAGTGCCCCACCGGATCGATGTCGGTGATGACTACGTCGCGCTTGCCGGTCTGCAGCGTCTCCTGGCCCGGGCCGTGGCCCTGCACCTCGGCCGACGGCGAATAGATGCGCATCAGTTCGAACGGAATGCGGAAGGTACAGCCATCGTCGAACTCGATCTCGAGCGCGCGCGACTGCTGGTGCACCGTGAGCGACACGGGGAAACGGTGATCGGGAGACGTGGGGGTCGGCATGGTGCGAGTTTATCGTTCGCACCGGGCGCGGGGGCAAATGCCGTCCGTTCGGTGCGTTGCGACGACGTCTCCCCCAAACGGGGGGGCGGCGCAGTCGTAACAAGCTGTGAGAATCCGGCTCGAACAAACAATCGACTCCGCCGCCCGCCCATGATCCGTCTTCTTCCGCTGCTGGCCCTGACCCTCTCGATGCCGGCCTACGCGGACTCGCAGAAATGCGCCGGGCCCCAGGGCGCGACGATCTACACCGACAAGGGCTGCCCCGGCTCGGCGGCGCCAGCACCCGCGGTGGCGACGCACGCCGCCGGCAGCGCGCCGGTGGACGCCCCGCTCGCCCTCCTCGAGACGGGCGTGCCGGTGATCGTCCAGCTGTCCGGCCGCTTCGCCTGGCTCGACGACGACACGCTCGCGATCACGACCTTCGCCGACCCCAACGCGAAGGCGCCGTGGATGGTGCGCAAGATCGTCGCCTACGACGTGCCCAGCCATGCCGTCAGCACGCTGGTGCCGCGTGGCTTCATCGCCTGCACCAACCCGGCCTACAAGCTCGTGAGCCTAGAGATCGGCGACCTCGAATCGCGCTTCGCGATCGGTTCGCACGCCGCGCCGGCCGTGCAGCAGTTCGAGATCTGGAACCCGGCCACGCGCACGCTGGCGCCGGCGCCGGCCGAGTTCAAGGCCGACTGGCACCCGGCGGCCTGCATGAAGCCCGCGCCCGAGGACCTGGCCATCCACGACCTGCTCGACAGCAGGAAGCCGGTGCGCTACCTGCAACCCGAACACGGCACCGTCGTGTGGGGCATGCTGGACGATGCCGGCCACCCGATCGGCCCGACGCTGGTCACGGCCAGGAAGAAGGTGGTGCTCGCGGCCAGCATCAACGACGTCTCGCACGACGTACGCTACCTGCCGTTCCGCAAGGCCTACCAGCTCTCGGCAGGCGTCCACGACCGCGCGCTGGATCCGCCGCGCGATGTCGCGCTGGTCACGATGGATCTCGACGGCCGCGTCACGCGCCACGCCCTGCCCGCCGGCCTGACGCGCCAGCTCGACGCGCTGGGTGCGCCCGCCCCGGCCGAGATGATCGCCACGCACGCCGGCGACCTGGTGATCCAGCCCGGCCCGGCCATCAACGGCGGCGGCCTCTACCTGGTGCAGGGCGAACAGAGCCATCGCATCTGGTGCACGGCGAAGCCGGCGCCCGGCCAGGCGGCCGGCGCCGACGCGTGCACGATGTCGCAAGCGCTGGCCGTGTCGCCGGACGGTTGCCGCATCGCGTTCGACGCGCGCCCCGCCGGCGCGATCGCCAACGGCTATCCGGCGTCGCCCACCGTCAAGGTGCTCGCGCTGTGCGACGGCAACCCGGCGACGACGCGGACGGCCTCCGGGCACCAGAAGGCGCACTGAACCTCAGGGCCACGCGTTCGCCAGCTCGAGGCGAACCTCGTGCTGCCCGTGCGGGCCGACACAGCGCCAGCCGCGGCGCTCGTAGAACCCGCGCGCCTTGGTGTCGGTGCCGGTGCTGAGCCACAGCGTGCTCAGGCCGTGCGTCCACAGCCATTCCACCATCGTGTCGTGCAGCCGCGAGCCGTGGCCGCGTCCTTCCGCGCACGGGTCGACGAACAGTGCCCAGACGTTGGCCCCGCGGGCGTCGCCGATCGCGAACGCGACGATGACGCCGTCCTCCTCCACGACCCAGCCGCGGCCGGTGGTCTCGAGCTGCTCGATGACCTCCTGGTCGTCGATGCGCCCCGGCCTGAGCGTGTTCTCGGCCACGGCGTAGCGCACCCGCCAGATGCCGGCGAGATCGTCGCGAGTGGCCTGGCGCAGCACGACGTTCATTGCCTTGGCGCGCAATCCCAGTGTTCGGCGATCTTGCCGTCCTCGATGCGGAACATGTCGAACCAGGTCGTCGTGGACTTCTTCGCGGCGTCCTTCGGATCGGCCGTCTCGCGCACGAAGCTCAGGATCACGCGGTCGCCCTCGGCCACGATCGTCACCAGCGGCGCGACGATGCGCGGCTGGATGGTCTTCGGCTTGACGTGCTGCGTGAAGAAGGCGACGAACGCCGCGCGCCCGGTGGGCACGTTCGGGTTGTGCTGGATGTAGCTCTCGGCCATGTACTTGTCGGCCAGGTCCATGTGACCCGCCTCGAAGACCTCGCGCCAGAAGTCCCACACCAGCTTCTTGTTGGCCGCGAGCTTCGGGTCGGCGCTCGCCAGCAGGGCTTCCTGGTTCGCGGCAGGCACCACGGGCAGCTGCGCGCGGGCGACGTTGCAGGCGAGCAAGGTGGCCAGCAGCGCCAGCTTGAGGGTCGAGGCAGGCGTCATGAGGTCGTCTCCAGGTTGTCGTCGGTTCGTCAGGCGCCGGGCGCCAGCGCGGCCACGGCGCGCGCCACGCGCGCGTCGAGCTCGGGCAGGCTCATGCGCAGGCGCGTGACGGCCGCGGGCGCGACCTCACGCGCCGGCGCGGCCCACACGGGCGCGGGGAAATGGCTGTCCCAGTCGAACCGGGCGATCACGTGCCAATGCAGGTGCGGCACCACGTTGCCGAGACTGGCCAGGTTGATCTTGGTGGGCGCGAGCGCGTCGCGCAGCACGCGTTCGACGGCCCCCACCGCGCCCATCATCGCGGCCTGCTCGGCAAGCGACAGGTCGCTCCACTCGGCCACATGGGCACGCCAGACGATGCGGTAGAACGCCGGAAAGGCCGCGTCCTGCGCGCGGATCACGCGCCACTGCGCCGACTGGAACACCAGCGTGCCGCCGGCCTCGCGGCACAGTTCGCAGGCGGGCCGGAACGACGGCGATTCGAGAGGCTGGAAGACGGACATGGCGGTGCGCAAAGGCGGGTTCTCGGGGGCGGGTGGCGCCGGGTGCGACGCAGCCGCGCGATGCGGTATTGTGTGGCAGCCTGCACGCACGCCGCATGCCGGACAACCCTTCAATTCCTCATCTCGTCACACCGCCGGACCCTCCAAGATGACGTTGCACCGCCGTTCCCTGCTCGCGCTCGCCGCCGGCGCCCTCGGCCCCTCGGCCACGCTCCTGAGCACCGGCGCCCGCGCCGCCGACCCCTATCCCGATCGCCCGCTGCGCTGGATCGTGGCCTACCCGGCCGCCGGCGGCTCCGACTTCCTCGCGCGCCAGCTCGCGCCGCAGATGGCCAGGCAGATGGGCCAGACGATCGTCGTCGACAACCGCCCGGGCGCGGCCGGCATCATCGGCACCGAGGCGGCGTCCAAGCAACCGGGCGACGGCTACACGCTGCTGACCGGCGACAACGGCGCGATGGTGTTCCACACCGCGCTCTACAAGTCGCTGCCGTACAACCCGGCCGACTTCGTGCCGCTCGGTTTCATGGCCAGCTTCCCGTTGATCCTCGTCGTCAATCCGAACGCCGGCTTCACCAGCGCGAAGCAGTTTCTCGAGCAGGTCAAGCGCAACCCCGGCAAGTACAGCTACGCGTCGCCCGGCGCAGGCAGTCCACACCATCTCGCGATGGAATTGCTCAAACAGCGCACCGGCAGCTTCATCGTGCACGTGCCCTATCGCGGCACCGCGCCGGCGATGCAGGACGTGATGAGCGGCCAGGTGCCGATCATGGTGGTGGATACCGCCGCCGGCCTCGCCCAGATCCGCGGCGGCAAGCTGAAGGCGCTGGCGGTGCTGTCGCCGCATCGCATCGCGCTGCTGCCCGACGTGCCCACGCTCGCCGAGGTGGGCCCCGACGGTTCGCTGAAGGACTTCGAGGCCGTGGCATGGCAAGGCCTGTTCGCGCCCAAGGGCACGCCGCCCGACATCGCCCGACGCCTGACCGCCGAGATGCGCAAGGCCATCCTGACGCCGGACGTCAAGGCCCGCCTCGAAGCCTTCGGCCTCGAGGTGGCGCCCACCGACGGCCCGCAGCTCGCGGCCTACATCCAGAAAGAGACCACGTTCTGGCACGCGCTGATCAAGGAACGGCACCTGTCGCTCGATTGAACCGGTAAACACAATGACCGACGCCGCCGTCGACCACCGCATCGCCGCCGCCCGCGTACGAGCCTGCCGCGACGAGATCGCCGGCCAGATCCGCGCCTACCGCGACCTCGTCGGCGCCGCGTCCAAGGCCTCGGGCATGAGCCTGACGCGCATCGACGCCGCGCTTGCCGCCTTCGAGCCGGCGTTCTTCAACAACCTGCTGATCGCGCTGGACGCGCGCTTCGCCCAGCGTCCGCGTGACGCCGCGGGCGAGGATGCCCATCCGCTCGCCGAGGTGCGCCTGTTGTGCGCCGCGCTGCTGGAGCACGGCGGCGTCATGACCGACGACGAGACGATCCCGTACCAGCCTTCGAAGTCCGTGCTCGGGATCGATCCGGGCGATCGCGTCGCGTTGAATGCGGACGACTTCGAGGCGATCGCGACGGTCTTCCTCGACGCGATCGAGCGCAGGTTCCGCGACGCCTGACGCGAGCCGCCGGCACCGCAGAGCAATCCGACTCGACCACGACTCGGCCGCTCGCTTTTTGACCCGGATTGCGGGACTTTGATCACGCGCCGTCCGCGCGCGTACGCGTCGCCGTGCGCCGGATGTAAGCAGTTGTGCTCGAATCGAAACGACTGATCGATCGCCCGGAAGCCGCGGCGATCCGCCGTGAGCACGAACCACGAGTCCCTGCGTCGCGGGCCAATCGCACCCCGGTGAGCCGCAAGCCTCTTGCGGCCCGCGCCTTCACTCGACCGCAGAGCGAATCATGGACTACCGCACACCCTTGCAGCATCTGCTGAGCAACCTGTTGCCATCGCGGCATCGCCCGCAGGCCCCTGCGGCCGCGCCGGCATTCGCGGACACCTGTCCCGCGCCGCCCCGACGCGAACCGCGCAGCGCGGCTGCGGACAAGGCACCGCCATCGCAGCGGCGCCAGCCGGCGGCCTGGGCCGAGTCGTCCATCGAACTGATGCAGGGAACCGAGATCATGGAGCTCCCGGACGACACCGCCGCCGACCTGATGGACGAATATTTCGCCGAGCCGAAGCAGCGGGCCGCCTGAAAGACGCCCGCGTCCAGGCACCGTCGCTCAGACCAGCACGCGCTCGATCCCGCCCGCGTTGGCGCGCTTCACGTACTCGGGCATCCAGTTCTCGCCCAGGATCTTGCGCGCCATCTCGACGACGATGTAGTCGGCTTCGAGCAGGCCGTTCTGCAGGTCCTCGCCGTAGCGCGACAGGCCTTGCAGGCAGCTCGGACACGACGTGAGGATCTTCAGGTCGGCGTCCGGCGCGGCCAGGCCCTTCTCCGCCTGGATCGCGCGCAGCGCGGTCTCGTCCTTGCGGATCTCCTCTTCCTTGCGGAAGCGCACCTGCGTGGAGATGTCCGGGCGCGTCACGCCCAGCGTGCCGGATTCGCCGCAGCAGCGCGCGCTCTTGACCACCGCGTCGCCCACCAGCGCCTTGACCGTCTTCATCGGATCCTGCAGCTTCATCGGGCTGTGGCACGGGTCGTGGAACAGGTAGCCGTTGCCGGACTCGAGCTTGATGTCCTTCTCGAGCAGGTACTCGTGGATGTCGATGATGCGGCAGCCCGGGAAGATGTCCTCGAACTTGTAGCCCTGCAGCTGGTCGTAGCAGGTGCCGCAGCTCACCACCACCGTCTTGATGTCCAGGTAGTTCAGCGTGTTGGCCACGCGGTGGAACAGCACCCGGTTGTCGGTGATCATCTCCTCGGCCTTGTCGAACTGGCCCGAGCCGCGCTGCGGGTAGCCGCAGCACAGGTAGCCCGGCGGCAGCACCGTCTGCACGCCGGCGTGCCACAGCATCGCCTGCGTGGCCAGGCCCACCTGCGAGAACAGGCGCTCGGAGCCGCAACCGGGGAAGTAGAAGACGGCCTCGGTCTCGGCGGTGGTCGTCTTCGGGTCGCGGATGATGGGGACGTAGTTCTTGTCCTCGATGTCCAGCAGCGCGCGCGCCGTCTTCTTCGGCAAGCCGCCCGGGAGCTTCTTGTTGATGAAGTGGATCACCTGTTCCTTGACCGTCGCGGCGCCGACGCTGGCCGGCGGCGCGGCCGTCTGCTTGCGCGCGGCGAGCTTCAACACGTCGTTGGCGGCGCGCTGCACCTTCATGCCGACGCCCACCATCGCGGCGCGGGCGATCTTGATCGTCTGCGGGTTGGTGGCGTTGAGCATGAACATCGCCGCGGCGTTGCCGGGGCGGAAGGTCTTCTGGCCCATCTTGCGCAGCAGGTTGCGCATGTTCATCGACACGTCGCCGAAGTCGATGTCCACCGGGCACGGCGACAGGCACTTGTGGCACACGGTGCAGTGGTCGGCCACGTCCTCGAACTCCTCCCAGTGGCGCAGCGACACGCCGCGGCGCGTCTGTTCCTCGTACAGGAAGGCCTCGATCAGCAGCGAGGTGGCCAGGATCTTGTTGCGCGGGCTGTACAGCAGGTTGGCGCGCGGCACGTGCGTGGCGCACACCGGCTTGCACTTGCCGCAGCGCAGGCAGTCCTTGATCGAGTCGCTGATGGCGCCGATGTCGCTCTGCTGCATGATCAGCGACTCGTGGCCCATCAGCCCGAAGCTGGGCGTGTAGGCGTGCGACAGGTCGGCGTGGCGCACGTCGGCGCCGAGCGCCGCCAGCGACGCGCCGCGCAGCAGCTTGCCCTTGTTGAAGCGGCCTTCGGGGTCGACGCGCTGCTTGTACGCGGTGAAGTCGGCCAGCTCGAGGTCGGTGAGGAACTCGAGCTTGGTGATGCCGATGCCGTGCTCGCCCGAGATCACGCCGTCCAGGCTGCGCGCCAGCACCATGATGCGGGCCACGGCCTCGTGCGCGGTCTGCAGCATCTCGTAGTTGTCGGAGTTGACGGGGATGTTGGTGTGCACGTTGCCGTCGCCGGCATGCATGTGCAGCGCCACCCACGTGCGGCCGCGCAGCACCTGCTTGTGGATGCGGCGGCACTCCTCGATGATGGGCACGAACTCGGCGCCCGCGAACACCTGCTGCAGCGGCGCGAGCACCTGCGTCTTCCACGACGAGCGCAGGCTGTAGTCCTGCAGCTTGTCGAAGAAGGTCCGCGCCGGCTCTTCCACGCCCGCGGGTTGCAGCACGTCAAGGCCGTGCATCCAGCCGGACCACAACGCACGCACCTCGCCGATGAGCCCGATCGCGCGCGCGACGCGGTCGCCCAGCAGCTCGGCCGACGGGATGTTCTGCGTGTCCTCGTTCTTGCCCAGCGGCAACGGGCCGCCGGCCAGGAACTGCTCCAGCGCGTCCAGCAGCGCCAGCTTGTTGCGCAGGCTCAGCTCGATGTTGATGCGCTCGATGCCCAGCGTGTACTCGCCCATGCGCTCCAGCGGGATCACCACGTCCTCGTTCACCTTGAACGCGTTGGTGTGCTTGGCGATGGCCGCGGTGCGCTTGCGGTCGAGCCAGAACTTCTTGCGCGCCTCGGGGCTGACGGCGATGAAGCCCTCGCCCGAGCGCTGGTTGGCCATGCGCACGACCTCGCTGGTGGCGCGCGCCACGGCGTCCTCGTCGGCGCCGACGATGTCGCCGAACAGCGCCATCTTGGGCAGCCCGCCGCGCTTGCTCTTGGTGGCGTAGCCCACGGCGCGCAGGTAGCGGTCGTCCAGGTGCTCCAGGCCGGCCAGGATCGCGCCGCCGGGCAGCTTGGCCTGCGCGAACATGAAGTCCTTGATCTCGACGATGGACGGCACCGCGTCCTTCGGATTGCCGAAGAACTCCAGGCACACCGTGCGCACGTGCGCCGGCATCTTGTGCACGACCCAGCGCGCGCTGGTGATCAGGCCGTCGGTGCCTTCCTTCTGGATGCCGGGCAGGCCGGCCAGGAACTTGTCGGTGACGTCCTTGCCCAGGCCTTCCTTGCGGAACTGGCGGCCGGGGATCTCCAGCACTTCCGTGCGCTCCAGCTTCTTGCCGGTGGCGTCGAAGTACTTGAGCTCGAAGCGCGCCACCGGGGCGTCGTGGATCTTGCCCATGTTGTGGTCGAGGCGCGTGACCTCCAGCCACTTCGCGTCGGGCGTGACCATGCGCCAGCTGACCAGGTTGTCGAGCGCGGTGCCCCACAGCACGGCCTTCTTGCCGCCGGCGTTCATCGCGATGTTGCCGCCGATGCAGCTCGCCTCGGCCGACGTCGGGTCGACCGCGAACACGTAGCCCGAACGCTCGGCCGCGTCGGACACGCGCTGCGTGACCACGCCGGCTTCGGTCCACACCGTGGCCACGGGCGCGTCATGCCCCGGGATCGAGACGTGCTCGACCTCGGTCATCGCCTCCAGCTTCTCGGTGTTGATCACCGCGCTGCGCCAGGTGAGCGGCACGGCGCCGCCGGTGTAGCCGGTGCCGCCGCCGCGCGGGACGATGGTCAGGCCCATCTCGACGCAGCCGGCCACCAGCGCG
>FTKD01000403.1_pt2 | contig 10532 bp, 6 predicted proteins | sample 1658191 | NCBI WGS metagenome assembly FTKD01 (sample SAMEA3914808, study PRJEB12502) | metagenome | biome: forest; material: soil | place: Canada | collected 2011-08-03 | depth 0.3 m
CGCGTCGACCAGGCAGCCCATCTTGCGGACGTACTGGTCGTAGACCTGGGATTCGACGGTGTAGCGGCTGCGCTCCAGCGCCAGCGACACCGTCTGCAGGGCGACCTGCTCCTGCGCCGAGATCTCGCCGAAGCGGGCGGCGTCGGCCAGGTGGGTGCGCCAGTCGGTCAGGTCATGAATGCGGCCGCCGTCGTAGATCGGCGCCGTCACGGTCAGGCTGCCCTGGTACTGTCCGCCGCGCGTGGAGGCGGTGTTGACGGCGCCGGTGTCGATGCCGCCGATCTGGCCGCCGATGCTGGCCTGCGGCAGGCGTGCCGAACTGGCCTCGTCGATGTCGATGGCCGCGGCCTCGGCGAGCATGTGGGTCGCGCCGACGGCATTGCTGCGGCGGATGGCCGTCTGCACCATCGCCAGCAGGTTCTCGCGCGGCGCGCGCACGTTCGCCGGCAACGGCGCGGACGACGGCGAGGCCGGGGCCGCGTGGAAGATCGGCGCGTGCTCGGGATCGGCGCCATCGCCATCGACGCAACGGCTGTTGGCTACCGCAGGGCCCGGGGCCACCCGCGGCACGATCGGCGCGCGGTGCGGCGTGGCGGCCGGTGCCGAGACGGCGCCGAACAGCGCCGCCACCAGGCATGCACCGGCCAACCAGCGGGATTTCAAACTCTCGAACCCCATGACGGGCTGCTCCTTGCAACGCCGCCCGACGTTGCGGCGGCACCCTGCCAGTAGACCGCCGACAGGGCGTCGCCGAATGCCGGGAAACGGGGCAAATGGCCGGCCATTTCGGCCGCCGCGCGGCGCGCAGAAGCTCAGCGCTCGCGGAACGCTTCCTTGGACTTGAGCATCGGGCGCAGCAGGAAGTTGAGCACCGAACGCTCGCCGATGCGCACCTCCGCCGACCCGGTCATGCCGGGCAGCACGGCGAGCGTCTTGCCCTTCTCGTGCAGCGTGTTGCTGTCCACGCGCAGCATCACGCGGTAGTAGGTCGGATCGGCGCTGCCTTGCGCGCGGTCGGGGTCGCCGATCGCATCCGGGCTGATCGATTCGATGCTGCCGTCGAGGCCGCCGTAGATCGTGAAGTCGTAGGCCGCCAGCTTGATCTTGGTCTTCTGGCCCACCTGCAGGAAGCCGATGTCACCCGGCTTCACGCGCGCCTCGATCAGCGTGCGCTTGCCGATCGGCACGATCTCCATGATCGGCGCGCCCGGACCGATGATGCCGCCCAGCGTGTTGCTGCGGATGTTCTTGACGAGGCCGTGCACCGGCGACTTGATCACCGTGCGGCTCAGCACGTCCTGGCGTCCGGCCTGCTGCTCCTCGATCTGCGCCAGATCGGACTGCAGCTTGGCGAGCTCGGTGCTGGCATCCTGGCGGAAGCGGTTGATGCGGTCGGAGCTCTGCAGGCTCAAGTCGTTGATCTGGCGCCGCAGATGCAGCACTTCGACTTCGGACAGCAGGCCCTTGGCCGCCATCGCCTCGGACATCGCGAGCTCGCGCTGGAGCATGTCGATGCCGCGCTGGTTGGAGCCGACCGCGTCGTCGAGCGCGCGCTTGCGTGCCAGCCAGGCATCGCGCTCGCTCTCGGCGACCTGCGCGTCGGCCATGACGTCGGGCGGGAACACCGGCGTGCGCCCGGTCGATTCGGCGGTCAGGCGCGCGATCTGGGCCTTCAGCGCGATGCGCTTGGTCTCGCCCTCGGCCTGCAGCGACTGATAGCGGGTCGGATCGAGCTCGGCCAGGTCCTGGCCCTCCTCCACCTGCTCGCCTTCATGCACGAACAGCTCGCGCAGGATGCCGCCTTCCAGGCTGGCAATGACCTGCTCGTGCCCTTCGGGCACCACGCGGGCATCGGCCTTGGTGACTTCGTCGACGCGCGCGATCGAGGCCCACGTCAGGGCTGCGGCGAGCGCCGCGGCCATCAGGTACAGGATCCAGGCGATGTGCGGCGAGGACTCGACGACCTGGGCCGCGCGCACGCCGCTCATGAAGGCATCGTCGCCGCGGCGCGGGCGGCCGCCCGTCTGGGCCACTGCGGCGAGTGCTTGCTTGTTGCGGGACCAGAACATGGATAGCCTCGGAGCGCGCGACGCGAACGTCAGGCGGCCACCGCCCTTTCCATGGGAGGCGCCATCGGCTGGCGTTGCACGGGCTGCTCGGTCGACGGCGCGCGCTGCGCCGGCGGCGCCGACGGCTTGATGCCGGACAACGCGGCCAGCACGGCGGCCTTGGGGCCGTCCAGCACCACCTTGCCGCCATCGACGACCATCACGCGGTCGACCAGCTCGAGCACCGCGGGGCGGTGCGTGACCATGATCAGCGTGCGCGTGCCCGCGGCCTCCTTGAGCTGGCGCAGGAACATCACTTCGGATTGCGCGTCCATCGAGCTCGTGGGCTCGTCCATCAGCAGGATCTGCGGCTTGGTGATCAGGCAGCGTGCGAGCGCGACGAGCTGGCGCTGGCCGCCCGAGAGCAGGCCGCCCATCTCGCCGACGGACAGCTCCCAGCCTTGGGGATGTGCGGCGACGACACGATCCAGACCCGTGACGCGCGCGACCTCGGCCAGCTTGGTGGCGTCCAGGTTGGCGCGGCCCATCATCACGTTCTCGCGCAGCGTGCCCTTGAACAGGCGCGGCTCCTGCGAGACGAAGCCCACGCGCAGGCGGTAGTCGGCCGGGTCGATCTGACGCAGGTCGAGCCCGTCCACGTCGACCATGCCCTCGCTCGGCTGATACAGGCCGGCCATCAGACGAAGAATGGTCGACTTGCCGCTGCCGATGCGCCCGAGGATGGCGATGCGCTCGCCCGCGTTCACGCGCACCGTCACGTTCCTGAGCACGCGCGGCGCCGTGGCCTGGCTGGTCTGCGGATAGGCGAAGCTCAGGTCGTTGAGGCCGATCGCGCCGGTGACGCGATGCCCCGCGATGTAGCTGCGTTCGTTCTCGCGCTCGGTGGGCAGGCTCATCATGCGGTCGAGCGAGATCATCGCGGCGCGCGCGCCCTGGTAGCGCGTGGCCAGGCCGACGACGCTGCTCAGCGGCGCGACGGAGCGGCCGGCGTACATCACGGCGCCGATCAGCGCGCCGCCGGTGATGACGCCGTCGTGGATCAGGTAGACGCCCCACACCAGCATCACCAGCGTGACGAGCTGTTGCGAGACCGCGGACAGGTTGCTGGTCCACGCGGACATGCCGCGCGCCTTCAGGCCCGTCTCCGCGGCCGCCGCGGTGGCTTCCTCGTAGCGATGCAGGAAGCGTCCCTGGGCGCCGACGGACTTCACGTCCTCCAGACCCTCGACCGCCTCGACGATCACGCCCTGCAGGTCGGCCTGGTGCGTCAGGTTGGCGCTCATCGCCTTGCGCAGGCTGCGCTGGATCGCCAGCGCCATGCCGATCAACAGCGGAATGGCGAGCACCAGCACCCAGCCCAGCGGGCCGCCGATGACGAAGGTCATCGCCACGTACATCGCGATGAACGGCAGGTCGCTCAGCGCCGACAGCGTGGCGCCGGCGAAGAATTCGCGCACGATCTCCACCTGCGCCATGTGGTGCGCGTAGCTGCCCGCGGATTCGGGGCGATGCTCCATGCGCACGCCCAGCGTCTGGCGGAACAGCAGCGAGCCGATGATCAGGTCGGCCTTCTTGCCGGCGCTGTCGATCAGGTGGCTGCGCAGCTGCCGCGACAACAGGTCGAACATCAGCGCGAGCGCGCCGCCCGCGGCCAGGGCCCACAGCGTGACGAAGGCCTGGTGCGGGATCACCTTGTCGTAGACCACCGACGTGACGAGGCCGCTCACCAGCATCAGCACGTTGCTGAGCAGCGCGGCGAGCATCGCCGAGCGGTAGTAAGGAATGAAGCGGCGCAGCGTGCCCCACAGCCAGTGGCCGGACATGTCGAGCAACGGCTCCTCGCGGTGGCCGCTGCCCGCCGCCTGGGCCGGCTGCGGCGTCGCCACGAGCGCGAAGCCGAGGTACTCCAGCTCCAGTTCCGACTCGCTCGCGCGGCAGACGTGGAACTCGGGCCCGGGCATCACCACCTCGCACATCGGCGAGACGCCGGGCGGGGCGTCGAAGCGCTTGACGAGCACGCAGGCATCGCCATTCTTCAGCAGCAGGATGGCCGGCAGCAGCAAGGCGTGGATCTGGCCGATCTCGCGCTGCATCAGGCCGGCGTTGTAGCCGGCAGCGCGCATGACGCGCACGGCCTGGTCGGGGTTGAGCAGGCCATCGATGGGCATGCCGTCCAGCAGGGAATCCGACGAGCGCTCGTTGCCGTGGTACCGCGTGAGGTAGACCATCGAATGCAGCAACGCATCGTGGTCGACGCCGATCGCGTCGAGCTCGGGAATCGCGTCGACGGCGCCCTCGTCCTGGATCGTCGGGCGCGGGCCCGCCGGCTCCCCGTCCGCGTAGGTGCGCGGCTGGGAGCCAGTCTCGAATTCCAGGACAGGATCCTGACGGCTGCTCATGGGACGTCAGGCGTCAGACAGCCGGCAAGCGGAGGAAGCGTTCATCGCGGACTTTTCGGTATGAGAGAAGAGTTCCACCGATTCTGCGATGCCGTCGGGCAGTCCATTGACCGCATCAGCCGGGCCAACACGGCCTTATTCCTCCTCTGAAATGCGAAGACCCCGTCGCGCGGGGTCTCCGTCAGGCCCGGAACGGGCCGTTGGGGCACTCAGCGCTTGGAACGCTTGGACGCCGGCTTGCCGCCGCGTGACGGCGTCTTGGATGCCGGCGGCCGGGCCGCGCCCGAGCTGCCGCCGGCCTTGGTCTTGCGGCTGGCGCGCTTGATCTGGCGATCCTGAGCATCGACCGCCGCGAGCTGCTCGGCCGCCGTCGCCGTCGGCGCCGCGCCGCGCTGGGCGCCCTCGCCCTTGCGACCACGCGACAGCAGGCGCTGCTCGGCCTCGGCCTCGCGCACGATGCGGAAGTCGATCTTGCGGCCGTCGAGGTCGACCCGGCTGACCTGCACCCGCACCCGCGCGCCGATCGCGTAGCGGATGCCCGTGCGCTCGCCGCGCAGTTCCTGGCGCACCTCGTCGAACCGGAAATACTCGCCGCCCAACTCGGTGATGTGCACCAGGCCCTCGACATAGAGCGCATCGAGCGTGACGAACAAGCCGAACGTCGTCGCCGCGCTGACCGTGCCGGAGAACTCCTCGCCCAGGCGCTCGCGCATGAAGCGGCACTTGAGCCACGCCTCGACGTCGCGCGAGGCCTCGTCGGCGCGGCGTTCGTTGGCGCTGCAGTGCTCGCCCGCCGAAACCCAGTGCGCCATCTCCGTCTCGCCGGACTTGGCCGGCCCGCGCGCGCTCTTGCGCGCACCGGCGCTCGCGGAAGTCTCGACCTCCGGCGCCATCAGGTGGTAGCGCTTGCCATGCAGCAGCGCCTTGATCACGCGGTGCACCAGCAGGTCGGGGTAGCGGCGGATCGGGCTCGTGAAGTGCGCGTAGGCCTGGTACGCCAGGCCGAAGTGGCCGCTGTTCTTGGGCGTGTAGATGGCCTGCTGCATCGAGCGCAGCAGCATCGAGTGGATCTGCTGCGCGTCGACGCGGTCCTTGGTGGCCTGGGCCAGCGCCTGGTATTCGGCCGGCTTCGGATCGTCGCTGATCGACAGTCCCAGGCCCAGCGCCTTCAGGTAGTTCTGCAGGGTGATCTTCTTCTCGGGCGTCGGGCCCTCGTGCACGCGGAACAGCGCCGGATGCTCGTGCAGCGCGATGAAGTCGGCGGCACAGACGTTGGCCGCCAGCATCGCCTCCTCGATCAGCTTGTGCGCGTCGTTGCGGGTGCGCGGGACGATGCGCTCGATGCGGCCGTTGTCGTCGCAGACGATCTGCGTCTCGGTCGTCTCGAAGTCGATCGCGCCGCGGCGCTGGCGCGCCTTGAGCAGCGCGCGGTAGACGTCGTGCAGGTTCAGCAGGTGCGGCACGAGCTCCGCGCGTTCGGCGGCCTCGGGGCCGCGCGTGTTGCCCAGCACGGCCGCCACCTCGGTGTAGGTCAGGCGCGCGTGCGAGCAGATCGTGGCCGGGTAGAACTGGTAGGCGCCCTGCTCCCCGTCCTCGCCGATCAGCATGTCGCACACCATCGCGAGGCGGTTCTCGTCGGGATTGAGCGAGCACAGGCCGTTGGAGAGCTTCTCCGGCAGCATCGGGATGACGCGGCGCGGGAAGTAGACCGAGGTCGCGCGCTCGTAGGCGTCCGAGTCGAGCGCCTCGCCCGGCTTCACGTAGTGGCTCACGTCGGCGATCGCGACGATCAGGCGCCAGCCGCTGACCGCGTTCTTGCCGCGGCCCGCCTTGTACGGCTCGCAGTAGACGGCGTCGTCGAAGTCGCGCGCGTCCTCGCCGTCGATCGTGACGAGCGGGACGTCGGTGAGATTGATGCGGCCCTTCATGTCGGCGGCGCGCACGTGGTCCGGCAGCTTGGCGGTCTGCGCGAGCGTCTCCGCGGAGAAGCGATACGGCACCTCGTATTTGCGCACCGCGATCTCGATCTCCATGCCGGGATCGTCGATCTCGCCCAGCACCTCGGTGATGCGGCCGACGGGCTGCGAGTACATCGAGGGCGGCTCGGTGAGCTCCACCGCCACCACCTGGCCCGCGACCGCGGAGGCGGTGGCGTTCTTCGGGATCAGGATGTCCTGGCCGTAGCGGCGGTCTTCCGGCGCCACGAGCCACGCCCCGCCTTCGTTGAGGAGCCGTCCGATGATGGGCGCCTTGCGCCGCTCGACGATCTCGAGGACACGCCCTTCGGGCCGCCCCTTGCGATCGAAGCGCACGAGGCGCACCTTCACGCGGTCGCGGTGCAGCACGGAGCGCATCTCCTGCTGCGAGATATAGACGTCGGGCTCGCCGTCGTCGCGCTTGACGAACCCGTGTCCGTCGCGGTGTCCGAACACCACCCCCTCGGCTTCGCCCATCAATGCACCGGAAAGTGCGGGAGGGCTTGCAACTGTTTTGTTCTTGATGATATGATCCTTGTCTTCGCTGATTAACGAGTTTCACGCGAACTTCGATGCAAGTCGAAGTACAGGAAACGAGTTGATTGACGAAATGTACCTTGCCCAGATGGCGGAATTGGTAGACGCACTAGTTTCAGGTACTAGCGCTTAACGGCGTGGAGGTTCGAGTCCTCTTCTGGGCACCAGAATTCTGGTCAAACTAGCCCCGTGAATCCTTGATTCACGGGGCTTTTTTCGTTCTGGCGCACACGTTTCATCGGCACCGCACGCGTGTCGCGCAAAGCACGAAGGCCACCCCGTCGCGGCCGCGCGCATCGCACGGCGCGAGGTTCAATAGAGCGTCGTGCGCTGGCGTTCCGGCAACTCGCGGTCGTAGGTCGCTCCGTCGATCGCGGCCGCGGTCAACGCCTGCAGCATCGCGCCCGGCGTCGGCACCGGTCGTGGCGCGTCGGCAGGCACCGGCCGCCACAGATTCGAACGCTGGATGGCGCGCGCGCACTGGAAATACGCAGCCTCCACCGCGATCACCAGTACGCACTTGGGCGCGCTGCCGTCGACGGCGAAGCGCTGCAGCAACTCAGGTTCGGTGCTGATCGTCGCACGCCCGTTCACGCGCAGCGTCTCGCCCACGCCGGGAACGAGGAACAGCAGCGCGACGCGCGGATCGACGAGGATGTTGCGCAGGCTGTCGACGCGGTTGTTGCCCCGGCGCTCGGGCAGCAGCAGCGTGTGCTCGTCCTGCACCTCGACGAAGCCGGGCGGGTCGCCGCGCGGCGAGACGTCCAGTCCTGCGGGGCCGGCGGTGGCCAGCACCGCGAACGGCGACGCCTTGATCACCGCCTGGTAGTGCGGATGCAGGAACGGCACTTCCTTGCGGATCGAGGCCTCGCCCACCGGCCCGAACAGGGCCTCGAGCTCGGCGAGCGATTCGATGCGGTGAGGATGGGCGTCGGCCGTCATGGCAGGTGCGGTGTGCGCAGTGCGGCAGACGAGCGCCCTGCCCTCACTCCTCGGCGTTGCGCTTGATCAGCGTCTCGATGGCGATGCCGTCGTAGTCCTCGAACGGCTGGTGGATCCACGGGCTCGTCGGCAGCACCTCGACGAAGTAGTCGGGCGTGTAGGTGGAGATCGCCTTGGTCCACAGCACCGCGGAACGCAGCTCGCTGATGGCCGGCAGGCCGCGCAGGCGCTCGGCCACGGCGGCCAGCGTGACGCCCGAGTCGGCCAGGTCGTCCACCAGCAGGACGCGGCCCGAGAGGTCGCCGCGCGGCAGCGTGATGTACTTGGCCATGTCGAGCCGGCCCTGGATCGTGCCGGTCTCGGCGCGATAGGAACTGGTGGACATGATGGCCAGCGGCTTGTCGAAGATGCGCGAAAGCATGTCGCCCGGGCGCATGCCCCCGCGCGCGAGACACAGGATCTGGTCGAACTGCCAGCCCGAGGCGTGCACCTTCAGCGCGAGGCGTTCGATCAGCTGGTGGTACTCGCCCCAGGAGATGTACAGGTGCTTGCCGTCGTCAGTGAGCATCGTGTTGCCTCGTGTTCAACGATACGGGTGGCGCAGCAGGATGGTGTGGTCGCGGTCGGGGCCGGTGGACACCATGTCGATCGGCGCGCCGATCAGCTCCTTCACGCGCTCGAGATAGCGGCGCGCGTTCAGCGGCAGTTGATCCCATTCGGTCAGGCCGAAGGTCTTCTCGGACCAGCCCGGGTACGTCTCGTAGATCGGCTCGCAGCGCGCCACGTCGTCGGCGTCGCTCGGCAGGATGTCGACGTCCTGGCCGTCGAGCTTGTAGCCGATGCAGACCTTGATCTCGGCCAGGCCGTCCAGCACGTCCAGCTTGGTGATGCACAGGCCGGAGATTCCGTTGATGATGGTCGCGCGCTTGAGCGCGGCGGCGTCGAGCCAGCCGCAGCGGCGGGCGCGGCCGGTGACGGTGCCGCGCTCCTGGCCGACGACCGACAGGTGATGGCCGACGCCGCCCTCGTCGAGGATGTCCAGCTCGGTCGGGAACGGGCCCGAGCCGACGCGCGTGGTGTAGGCCTTCGTGATGCCCAGGATGTAGTGCAGCATGCCCGGCCCCAGGCCGGTGCCGGCGGCGGCGTTGCCGGCCACGCAGTTGCTGGAGGTGACGAACGGATAGGTGCCGTGGTCGATGTCCAGCAGCGTGCCCTGCGCGCCTTCGAACAGCAGCTTGGCGCCGGCCTGGTGGGCCTTGTGCAGCGCGTAGCCGACGTCGGCCATCATCGGCTTGATCAGCTCGGCGACCTGCATCGCCTGGTCGTAGATCGGCTGGAATTCGAGTGTGGGCTGCTTCAGGCGCACCAGCGTCGCGTTGTGCACGTCCAGCAGCTCGCGCAGCTTCTTCGCGAAGCGATCCGGGTGCTTCAGGTCCTGCACGCGCAGCGCGCGGCGGGCCACCTTGTCTTCGTAGGCCGGGCCGATGCCCTTGCCCGTGGTGCCGATCTTGCCGTCGCCGCACTCCTCGCGTTGCGCCTCGCGCGCCTTGTCCACGGCAACGTGGAACGGCATGATCAGCGGGCAGGCCTCGCTGACGAACAGGCGCGAGCGCACGTCCAGGCCGATCTTTTCCAGGCGCTCGATCTCGGACAGCAGGTGGGTGGGATCGACCACAACGCCGTTGCCGATGTAGCAGTTGACGCCGTCGCGCATCACGCCCGACGGGATCAGCTGCAGCGCCGTCTTGATGCCCTTGATGACCAGCGTGTGGCCGGCGTTGTGGCCGCCCTGGAAGCGGACGACGCCTTGCGCGTGGTCGGTCAGCCAGTCGACGACCTTGCCCTTGCCCTCGTCACCCCACTGGGTGCCGACGACGACGACATTGCGGCCGCGCGAGATGGAGGTGGTGTTGCCTTGTTGCATGGAGCTCGGGGATCAGGAGGGAGGGTCGTCGGCCGGGGAAAGGCCGGTGATGCGGGTGCGGCTGGAGGTCTCAGGCGCTCGCCAGGGGGCGCAGCGTCCATCGGTTGTCGACGGCGACCAGCTCGCGGTCGCAGGCAAATTCCTGCGTCTCGTGGTCGTGCCCGGGCAAGGCGCACACCACCGTTTCGTTATCGGCGCGCAACGCGCGGATGGCAGCGCGCAGGCCGGCGTCCTCGCTCCACGGCGCGCGGATGGCCGCGCGCAGCGGCGCTGCGGGCATCGCGGCCGACAGCTGGCGCAGGTCCAGGCTGAAGCCGACGGCCGGACGATTGCGGCCGAACACGGCGCCGACCTCGTCGTAGCGGCCGCCGCGCAGCAGCGCGTCGGTGGAGCCGGTGGCGTAGACGGCGAAGCGCACGCCGCTGTAGTACGCGTAGCCGCTCATGTCGGACAGGTCGAAGCCGATCTCGATCGCGGGATGCGCGGCGCGCAGGTGATGACCCAGCCAGGCCAGGTCGTCCAGCGCCGCGGCGATCGCCGGGTGCTGCGGCAGGCGGCGGCGCGCCTCGTCCAGCACCTCGATGCCGCCGTACAGGTCCAGCAGCGTCAGCAGGGCCGCGCGCGTGGCCGCGGAGCAGCCGGCGCTGAGCGCCTCGACCGCGCTGCGATCCTTGAGCGTGAGCGC
>FTKD01282040.1_pt1 | contig 10511 bp, 10 predicted proteins | sample 1658191 | NCBI WGS metagenome assembly FTKD01 (sample SAMEA3914808, study PRJEB12502) | metagenome | biome: forest; material: soil | place: Canada | collected 2011-08-03 | depth 0.3 m
TTTGCGGCTTTGCGTCTTTGCGCGAGATCGCTTTTCAGCTTTTTTGCGCGAACAGCGGCCGGATCAGCGGCGGCGCGATCAGCGTGGTGGCGCAGGCCATGAACAGCACCGCGCCGAACAGGGATTCGGTGATGACGCCCACACCCAGGCCGATCTGGGCGACGACAATGCCGACCTCGCCGCGCGGCACCATGCCCACGCCGACCTGTGCCGCGCCGCGCAGGCCCAGGCTCCAGGCGCCGAGGCCGCAGCCGACCAGCTTGGTCAGCACCGCCACCAGGGTCATGACCAGGGCCAGCAGCAGGGTCTGCTGGTCGGTGAACACCTTGAGGTCGAGCTGCATGCCGATATTGACCAGGAAGAACGGCACCAGGAATTCGGTGGCGCCGCGCACCTGCTGGTGCACGCCGTGATTGCCCTCCACCGCTTCGGCCAGGGCCATGCCGGCGAGGAAGGCGCCGATGATGGCGGCCACGCCGATGTACGTCCCCGCCAGGGCCAGGCCGAAACAGAGCAGGATGGCGATGACGAAAAACTCGTTGCCGGCGCGCAGGCGGCGGAAGTGTGGCGCGGCGCGGGTAAGCGCGGGTGCGCCGAGGAAGGTGATAGCGGCGACGAAGCCGATCGCCAGCAGGGCGGTGGTGGCGATCTCGGCGACGTTGACGCTGCCCTTGGCGGCACTGGCCACGGCGGCCAGCACCAGCAGGCCGAGAATATCGTCGATCACCGCCGCGCCGAGGATGATGCGCGCGGCGGTGGAATCGAGCAGGCCCATGTCCGCCAGCACCCGCGCGGTGATGCCGACGCTGGTGGCGACCATGGCGGTGCCGATGAACAGCGCCTCGATCTTGTTGCCGTCCCAGGCCATCATCAAAAGGTAACCGCAGGCCATCGGCACCACTACGCCGAGCACCGCCACCAGCAGCGCCGTGCGGCCGACCTTGAAGATCGACGAGGGCTTGGTCTCCAGCCCGACGTTGAACAGCAGGAAGATCACGCCCAGCTCGGCCAGCACATGCGAGGTCTCGGACGGCGCGACCAGATGCAACACCTGCGGCCCGATCAGCACGCCGGCGAGGATTTCGCCGACCACGGTGGGCTGGCGCAGCCAGGCGAAGATCTCGGCCAGCAGCTTGGCGCCACCGAGCATGACGAACAGCTCGAACAGCAACTCGGTGCCATGAGCCTCGCCTGCCGGAGCGGCCATAGGATTTTATCTAGTCGAGGAAGGGGTAATGATGCACGTGAACACCGCTGGCCGGACGCAGGGCCAGCGCCAGCATCGCCTCGGCTACGTCCCGCGCCTGCACCGGCTGGTACTGGCTCAGGCGCCCGCGCAGCAGCGGCGACAGCAGGGGCGACAGCTTCTGCGCCACATCTTCCACCAGCCGCGACTCCTGGCGCGTGCCGAGCAGCAGCGAGGGCCGCAGGATGTGCACCGTGCTGTAACCCGCTTCGGCCACGCTGCGCTCCATGCGTCCCTTGACCCGCGAGTAGAAGGCCGGGCCGCGCAACGAGGCGCCGACGGCGGAGACCACCAGAAACTGGCTGGCGCCGGCGGCGCGCGCGGCGCGAGCCAGATCCAGCACCATGTGGTAGTCGACGCGCTCCAGTCCGGCCTGGCCGCCAGCCTTGGCGGTGGTGGTGCCGAGGCAGCAGTACACGTCGTCCACCGCCAACTGCTGGCCCAACTGGCCGAGATGCTCGAAATCGCTGGTCGGATTGGCCAGCTTGGGATGGGAAATGGATAGCGGACGGCGTGTAACGGCGACAACACGCTCGTATTCGGGGCTAGCCAGCAGCTTTGGCAGCAAAAGGCTGCCGATGAGGCCGGTGCTGCCGGCGATAAGGGCGGTACGAGCCATAACAGGAACGGAAATCCAAGCTTAGATGGGGCGGAGTTTAACGGAGTGGTCCGGACGATGTGTTGCGGGCTTGCGCTAGACTGCCTGCAAATCCCCACGCAACAGCCCGCCAATGGCCATCTGGAAACAAGCCGTGACCCTCGGTCCGGTGACGGACAAGCGCTTCCCCATCCCCGGCAGCATGGGCGAACATATCGGCCTGCGCATCACCGAGATCGGCGAGGACTACCTGCGCGGGACCCTGCCGGTGGACGGGCGCACCAGGCAGCCTTATGGGCGCCTGCACGGCGGCGCCTCCTGCGTGCTGGCCGAGGAGCTGGGCAGCATCGCCGCCAGCCTGTGCACCGATCCGAGCCAGGTCTTCACCGTCGGCCTGGAAATCAATGCCAACCATATCCGCGGCGTCACCCAGGGCGTGGTCACCGGCACCGCGCGGCCGCTGCACGTGGGCCGCGCCACCCAGGTGTGGGAGATCCGCATCGAGGACGAACAGCAGCGGCTGGTGTGCATTTCGCGCCTGACCGTGGCGGTGGTGTCGCTGAAGGAAGGCAAGCCGGCATGAGCCGACTCGCGACGCTAGGATCCCCATGCTACACACGGGGCCCCTCCACGCTGCTCGCGCCGCGTGTATGAGCTTCGCGCTGCATCCGCAGCTGGCGAAGGATTGCCATCGGCTCGGGCGCTTCGAGCTGGGCCTGCTGTTGCTGATGAACGATGCGCAATATCCCTGGTTCATCCTGGTGCCGCAGCGCGCCGGGCTGCGCGAGATCTATGAACTCGACGAAGCCGCGCAGACGCTGCTGTTGCGCGAGTCGGTGGCGCTGTCGCGCGCGCTGATGACGGCGTTCCGGGGTGACAAGCTCAATCTCGCGGCGCTGGGCAATATGGTGCCGCAGCTGCACCTGCACCATATCGTGCGTCATGCCGGCGATCCGGCTTGGCCGGCGCCGGTGTGGGGGCGCCATCCGGCGCGGCCGTATGCGCCGGATGAACTGGAACAAAGGCTCGCGTCGCTGCGGGCGCATTTGCCGGGCGGGTTTGTCGAGGACTACGCGCCGCCGGAGGCGGCGTAGATCGCCCTTCAGGGCGACTTGTCGGGCTGAAGCCCGACCTACCCGGCTGTCATCCTGAGCGCAGCGAAGGATCTGGCCGCGGCGCTTGGGGCAGATCCTTCGCTGCGCTCAGGATGACAATGGGGATGGGAAGCACGGATCTTGTCGCCACGGCCAGTCAGCCTCCTCGCTTCAAAACCTATACTCCATCGAGCAGTTCGACCGATTCTGGAGTGGACAATGCAGAACGTAGCCGGCAAGAAGGTGTTGATCACGGGCGCGGCCATGGGCATGGGCAAGATCTACGCCCAGCTCGCGGCCCAGGAAGGCGCCGCCGCCATCATCCTGTGGGATATCAACCAGGCCGAGCTGGAGAAGACCAGCGCCGAGCTGAAGGCGGCCGGCGGCAAGGTGTATTCCTACATCGTCGATGTGTCGAAGTTCGAAGCCATCACCGAGGCGGCGGCGAAGGTGCGCAACGAAGTCGGCGACCCGGATATCCTGTTCAACAATGCCGGCGTGGTGCGCGGCAAATACTTCTGGGAACACGATCCGCTCAAGGACATCGCCTTCACCATGTCGATCAACGCCATGGCGCCGATGTACATCGCGCGCGAGTTCCTGCCGGCGATGATCGCCAGGCGCGGCAGCGAGCAGCGCGTGGTCAACATCGCCTCCGCCGCCGGGCTGATCTCCAACCCGCGCATGAGCGTGTACTGCGCCAGCAAATGGAGCTGCACCGGCTGGAGCGATTCGGTGCGCCTCGAGCTGGAGCAGGCGGGGCATCCGCATGTGCGCGTCACCACGGTCAATCCCACTTATATCTCCACTGGCATGTTCGAGGGCGCCAAGAGCATGCTGTTCACCCCCATCCTGACCCCGCAGTACGTCACCGACCGCGTCTGGGCGGCGATGAAGACCGGCCGGCCGCGCCTGATCCTGCCTTGGACGGTGCATTTCTCCAACGCCCTGCGCGGCCTGCTGCCGGTACGCCTGTTCGACTGGCTGGCGCGCCATGTGTTCCGCGTTTACGGGACCATGGATACCTTTACCGGACATGGGGCCGGGCAGGGGCCGAAATAGGCCGTGCCGGGCTGCTTGCCGGGGCAAGCAAGCCGGCCTTGCCCGCCACCCAAAAAAACACCGCCAAACCACCCCGAAATTGCCCGGGACCCGGCTGCGTTTTTACACGGATATGCTAGTTTGTCGGGGCGAGATAGGGTTGCCGGCCTGCGTCGGCAGAGCTTGATAATCGAAAAAATACAGGCCTAGGAGCAGAACCAATGAATTACTTCGTCACCGGCGCCACCGGCTTCATCGGGCGCTTTCTGGTTGATCGGCTGGCGGCGCGCGAGAACGCCAAGGTCTACATCCTGGTGCGCGAGTCTTCGCAGGAAAAGTTCGATGTGCTGGTGGAGCGCGTCGGCGAGCATGGCGACAAGCTGATCCCGGTGTATGGCGACATCACCGTCCCCGGCCTGATCGATCCGGCCGAAGCGAAGAAGCTGAAGGGCAAGATCGACCATGTGTTCCATCTGGCCGCCGTCTATGACATGAACATGGACGATGCCACCGCCGACCGCGTCAACACCGAGGGCACGCGCAACGTCGTCGAGTTCGTCAACGAGCTGGGCGGCAAGGTGCGGCTGCATCACATGAGCTCGGTGGCGGTGGCCGGCGGCGACTATGTCGGCAAGTTCACCGAGGACATGTTCGACGAGGGGCAGTCGACCAAGCACCCCTATTTCCGCACCAAGTTCCAGGCCGAGAAGATCGTGCGCGAGGAATCGAAGGTGCCGTTCCGCGTCTACCGCCCGGGCGCCGTGGTCGGCTCCTCGCAGACCGGCGAGATCGACAAGATCGACGGCCCCTACTATTTCTTCAGAGCGATCCAGAAAATCAGCTACCGCCTGCCCAAATGGGTGCCGCTGCTCGGCATCGAGGGCGGCCGCGTGCCGATCGTGCCGGTGGACTACGTCGTCTCGGCGATGGATGCCATCGCGCAGAAGGACGGGCTGGACGGCGAGTGCTTCTGCCTGATCCAGTCGCATTCGCCCACCGTGGGCGAGATGCTCGGCGCCTTCCTCGCCGCCGCGCATGGCCCGGAATTCGCCAAGAAGCTGGAAGTGCCGACCTTGCCGCGCGCCCTGCGCGCGCTCAGCGGCCGCATCGGCGATGCCGTGCCGGAATCGTTCAAGAAACAGCTGTCCAAGACCATCGGCGTGCCGATCTCGGTGCTGGGCTACACCACCAGCCGCACCGTGTTCGACGACAAGAATGCGCGCGCCGCGCTGCGCGGCAGCGGCATCAAGTGCCCGGACATCGCCGACTACGCTTCGGTGCTGTGGAACTACTGGGACCAGTATCTCAACCTCAGCTACAAGGCCTCGCCCAAGCTGGTGCGCCGCCTGGCCGGCAAGATCGTGCTGATCACCGGCGCCTCTTCCGGCATCGGCTTCACCACCGCCAAGAAGATGGCCGCGGCCGGGGCCAAGGTGATCCTGGTGGCGCGCACCAAGGAAAAGCTCGAGGAAACGCAGAAAATCATCGAGACCATCGGCGGCGAAGCCTTCGTCTATCCCTGCGACCTGAACGACCTCAAGGCGATCGACGAGATGGCGGCGGCGGTGCTGAAGGACTTCGGCCATGTCGATGTGCTGATCAACAATGCCGGACGCTCGATCCGCCGCGCCGTGAACGAGTCGTATGACCGCTTTCACGATTACGAACGCACCATGCAGCTCAATTATTTCGGCTCGGTGCGCCTGATCATGGCGCTGCTGCCGAGCATGCTGCATCGCAAGAGCGGCCACATCATCAACATCAGCTCGATCGGCGTGCTGGCCAACGCGGCGCGCTTCTCCGCCTATGTCGCCAGCAAGGCGGCGCTGGACGCCTTCACCCGCTGCCTCTCGGCCGAGATCAAGGCGAAGAACATCCACACCACGGCGATCTACATGCCGCTGGTGCGCACGCCGATGATCGCGCCGACCAAGATCTACAGCTACATCCCCACCTGGTCGCCGGACGACGCCGCCGACACCGTGATCAAGGCCGTGATGGAGCGGCCGAAGAGCATCGCCACCACGCTCGGCACGGCGGCCTCGGTGAGCTACGCGCTGTGGCCCAAGGTCAACGACTACATCCTGTCCAAGGGCTTCCAGCTGTTCCCCTCCTCCGGCGCCGCCAAGGGCGGCAAGGACAAGGATGCGCCGACGCCGAAGCCGACGCTGGAACAGGTGGTGTTCGCCAATGTGTTCAAGGGAGAACACTGGTAGGAAACAGCGCGGCACGAAAAAGGGGCCGATCTTGCGATCGGCCCCTTTTTATTTGGGCGCTTCGAGTGCCGCGGAAGGCTACGGCAGCGAGTACGGGATCAGGTACTGCCAGAGGGCGATGGTGGCGTCGAGGTTCTGGCTGGTCTTGCCGAGGAAGGCGGTGTAGGCGCCGTCCGGCGAACCGGGCCAGGTGTGGCCGCCGCCGTTGATGGTGTAGAGGCTCACCGCGCTTTCGGCCGGGCAGGCATTGAAGCTGGTCAGGGCGACGGTGGTGCCGTCATTGACCTTCTGCGGCAGGGTGGTAGTGCTCATCTGCGTCGCCGGGCAGCCGTTCTTGCCCGCCCAGAAGGCGGCGGAGCCGGCGGCGGATTGCAGCGTGGGCTCGCCCTTGTACGGCACGATCGCATCGGAAGTGCCGTCGATGAAGGCCACCGCCATGCCGTGCACCGGTGTACACAGGCTTATCAGTGAATCGCGCAAGGTCGCGGCGATAGCGACAAATCCGGCGATCTTGGACGAGCCCTGGCAGGCCAGGCGCTCGGCCATGAAGCCGCCGCCGGAGTAGCCCGCCGCGTAGACATGGGTGCGGTCGACACCGTCCACCGCCACGGCGTGGTCGACCAGGGCGGAGAGGAAGCCGACGTCATCGGTAGTGTCGGAAGAAGCCGGATCCTCATTCCACTTATTGCCCTTGCCCTGGGGCAGGTAGACATAGACGCCGTAATCCGCGGCAAGCCGCCCGGCCACCGTCAGATTCGCCATGCCGGAAGAGGTCATGCCGTGAGCGTGCAGCAGCAGCAGGGCCGGGGCGCCCGGACTGGCGGTTTGAGGCCGGATCAGGAGGTAGCTGCGTGCCTGGTTTTGCCAGGTGATGGTGCCGCTGACGCTGGTGGTGCCCGCCGTCTGCTTGACATAGCCGGGGCTGGCTTGGCGCAGGACCAGGGCGAGGTTGCCGAAGCTCTGCTGCGCCACCGCAGCCAGCGAACCGCCGGACTGGCCGAGGACCGTACCCAGCGCGCCCTGGGTCTGCAGCTGGATCTTCTGCATCGCGGCCTGGGTCTGGGCGAGGGCCTGGGCCAGGCTGTCACCGGCCCCGGCGGCCTGCACCATTGTCGGGACGGCGCAAGCGGCGCCCACCGCCAGCAGCAGGCCGGCGCGGCGCAAGCCACGTGACAACTTCATTTCAAGCGATTGAATCGACACTGGAATTCCCTGAACCGAACGTTGTCGGACTATTTATGTGGCGCATCTTACTGGAACTGCTTGAGCAAGATGTGGACCAGCACACAAATGGCGGTTTTGCCGGCATCGCGGCATGCGGTGCGTCACAAAGCGCCCCGGATTTCGCTCAAAAGTGTCAGCCGGGAGCCGCGCAACCGTTAGACTGGGGCCTGATCCGGCACCTTGCGGAGTTCAGGCATGACCGACAGCGCCATCATCCCGTCCGCCGAACCCAGCGAAAGCGAGCGCAACACCCTGCTGATCGCCTACATCCTGTACGGCGTGACCCCGTTCACCGGCGGCCTCGCCGCCGTGGCGGGGGTGATCATCAATCACCTCAAGGTCAACGACACCGGCAACGAATTCCTGCGCAGCCATCACCGCTGGCTGCTGCGCACCTTCTGGTACAGCCTGCTGTGGACGGTGCTGTCGACCCTGCTGATGTTCACCATCGTGCTGATTCCGCTGGCCTGGCTGGGCTACGTGGCGGCGGGCGTCTGGTACATCTATCGGGTGGTGCGGGGCGCCATCGCCTTTTCCGAGCGCAAACCGATGCCGGTGACTTGAAGCAGTATGTAGGTCGGTTCAAGGGCGCGCAGCGCCCGGAACCGACATGCGCAACCGGATAGTGTGCTGTCGGCTCCGCTGCGCCCCTCGATACGCCCGGAGGGCTACTCGGGACAGGCTTGAGCCGACCTACGCCGTCTTGGCCAGCCGCGCCTGCCGCTGCGCCACGCTGCCGGCAAGCCCGCGCAGCAGCTCGACCGTGTCGTCCCAGTGGATGCAGGCATCGGTGACGCTCTGGCCGTAGACCATCTTGTCGCGCGGCCCGATTTCCTGGCGGCCTTCGACCAGATGGCTTTCCACCATCACGCCGATGATGCGGTTGTCGCCGCCGGCGATCTGGTGGCCGACGTCCTGCGACACCAGCAGTTGCCGCTTGTGCTGCTTCTGGCTGTTGGCGTGGCTGAAGTCGATCATCACCTGCGGCTGCACCCCGGCCTTGCCCAGCGCGGCGCAGGCCGCTTCCACCGACTTGGCGTCGTAGTTGGTGCCGGTGCTGCCGCCGCGCAGGATGATGTGGGTGTCGGCATTGCCGCGGGTTTCGAAAATCGCGGTTTCGCCGGTGCGGGTCTGGGTCAGGAAGCGGTGCGGGTTGCGCGCCGACTGCACCGCATCGACCGCCACCTTGACGCTGCCGTCGGTGCCGTTCTTGAAGCCCACCGGGCAGGACAGGCCGCTGGCCATCTCGCGGTGCAACTGCGATTCGGTGGTGCGGGCGCCGATGGCGCCCCAGCTGACCAGGTCGGCGATGTACTGCGGCGTGAGGATGTCGAGGAATTCGACGCCGGCGGGCAGGCCGCGCTCGTTGAGGTCCAGCAGCAGCTTGCGCGCCAGGCGCAGGCCGCGGTTGATGTCGTAGCTGTCGTCGAGGCCGGGATCGTTGATCAGGCCTTTCCAGCCGACGGTGGTGCGCGGCTTTTCGAAATAAACGCGCATCACGATCTGCAGCTGCTTGCCGAGCTGGTCGCGCAGCGGCCGGAGCTTCGCCGCATAGTCCAGCGCGGCCTGCGGATCGTGGATCGAACAGGGGCCGACGATCACCAGCAGGCGGTCGTCGCGGCCCTGCAGGATCTGCTGGATCTCGCGGCGCGCGCTGACGGTGGTCTGGGCGGCGGCCTCGGACAGGGGCAGTTCGACCTGCACCTGGGCGGGCGTGGAAACGGCGCGGATCGAGGCAATCCGCAGATTTTCGGTAACGGTGGTCATGAAGGAGCCTGTTCAACGGGTTTTCGACAGCGCGCGGATGCTACCAGACCCCCCTGGGGGCTGCATCCGCAAAAACGGCGGGGGCCTAGGCCGCCGGCAACTCGAAAAGCAGCAATTCAGACTGGTTTTCCGCTGTAAGCTCAAGTATTGATTCATTTTCCAGCATCAGCGCATCGCCCGCCCGCAGCTCCAGGCGACCGGCTTTGATTGCCCCCTTGGCGACATGCAGATAGTGCCGGCGGCCCTCCGCCAGCGGCTGACGCAGGGACTGGCCGGCCACCGGCCAGGCGATGAACAGGCGTGCATCCTGGTAGAGGCGGAACGGCGCGGCCTCGCCCTCCGGCGCGATAACCTTGCTGAAACCGGCGCGCAGCGCCGCCTGGTCCAGCGGTTTCTGCTGGTAGCCGGGCGCCACGCCGCGCTTGCTGGGCACGATCCAGATCTGCAGGAAGTGCACCGGCTCGCTTTGCGAGTCGTTCATCTCGCTGTGCGAGATGCCGCGGCCGGCGCTCATCAGCTGCACCTCGCCGTGGCGGATCACCGAGCCGCCGCCGGTGGAATCGCGATGGCGCAGGCCGCCTTCCAGGACGTAGGAGATGATCTCCATGTCGCTGTGCGAATGCGGCGGAAAGCCGGCGCCCGGCACCACCGTGTCCTCGTTGATGACGCGCAGCTCGCCGTAGCCCATCCAGTGCGGCTCGTGGAAGTCGCCGAAGGAGAAGGTATGCCAGCTGTCGAGCCAGCCGCGCTCGGCATGGCCGCGCTGGTCGGCGAGACGGGTGGTGATCATGGTGTCGTGCCTCAGTCCACTGATGCCCGGCTACATCATGGCAAGGTCGGGGGTGAATGCAAGGATGGGGCGCTGACCCCGGCTTCCTCGTTCTTGGTGAACGCGCGCCCCTCACCCCGGCCCTCTCCCCACTGCGTGGGGAGAGGGGGAACGGCGGAAGGCGTCAGTTGCGCTTCACCGCGAACGGCGCAAACGCCTGGCAGGTCGGCATCAGGGAAATGGTGTTGATGTTGACGTGGGCCGGACGGCTGACGATCCAGTGCACGGTATCGGCGATGTCCTCGGGCGTTAGCGGCTGCGTGCCGGCATAGACCGCCTTGGCCTTTTCGGCATCGCCGCCGAAGCGCACCAGGGAGAACTCGCTCTCGGCCATGCCCGGCTCGATTTCGCTGACCCGTACCCGGGTGCCGATCAGGTCTGCCTTGAGGTTGAGGCTGAACTGGCGCACGAAGGCCTTGGTGCCGCCGTAAACGTTGCCGCCCGGATAGGGCCATTCGCCGGCAACGGAGCCGAGGTTGACGACATGGCCGCGATC
>FTKD01006500.1_pt1 | contig 10491 bp, 12 predicted proteins | sample 1658191 | NCBI WGS metagenome assembly FTKD01 (sample SAMEA3914808, study PRJEB12502) | metagenome | biome: forest; material: soil | place: Canada | collected 2011-08-03 | depth 0.3 m
ACGCGCTGAAGAACATCAACCTCGACATCCCGAAGGGCAAGGTCACCGCCTTCATCGGTCCGTCGGGTTGCGGCAAGTCCACGCTGCTGCGCACGTTCAACCGCATGTACGCGCTCTATCCGGAGCAGCGCGCCACCGGCCAGATCATGCTGGACGGCGACAACATCCTCGAGTCGGGCCTGGACGTCAGCCTGATCCGCGCCAAGGTCGGCATGGTGTTCCAGAAGCCGACGCCGTTCCCGATGTCGATCTACGACAACATCGCCTTCGGCGTGCGCCTGTTCGAGACGCTGCCGCGCGTGGAGATGGACGAGCGCGTGGAGTGGGCGCTGAAGAAGGCCGCGCTGTGGAACGAGGTCAAGGACAAGCTCTCGCAGAGCGGCTCCGGCCTGTCCGGCGGCCAGCAGCAGCGCCTGTGCATCGCGCGCGGCATCGCGATCAAGCCCGAGGTGCTGCTGCTCGACGAGCCGTGCTCCGCGCTGGACCCGATCTCCACCGGCAAGATCGAGGAGCTGATCCACGAGCTCAAGTCCGACTACACGGTGGTGATCGTCACCCACAACATGCAGCAGGCCGCGCGCTGCTCCGACTACACGGCCTACATGTACCTCGGCGACCTGGTGGAGTTCGGCAAGACCACCGACCTCTTCATGAAGCCGAAGAAGAAGGACACCGAGGACTACATCACCGGACGTTTCGGCTGATCCTCAGCCACTCTTCAGGCATACCCAGTACCGTATCAGGTGCGCGCTTCTGGCACGCATCGTTTCCAGGGACAAGATCATGAGCGACAAGCATCTCTCCACGCAGTTCGACGCCGAACTCAGCGAAATCTCGAATCGGGTTCTCGAGATGGGCGGCCTCGTCGAGTCGCAGGTCGCCCAGGCGGTCTACGCGCTGACGAACTTCAGCGGCGAGACGGCCAGCCTGGTGCTCGATCGCGAGCTGCGCGTCAACTCGATGGAAGTGGAGATCGATCGCGACCTGTCCGCCATCATCGCGCGCCGCCAGCCCACGGCACGCGACCTGCGCCTGCTGATCGCCATCTCCAAGACCATCGGCAACCTCGAGCGCATCGGCGACGAGGCCACCCGCATCGCCCGCACCGTGCAGCGCCTGATGAACTCCGGCGTCTCCAGCCGCCTGCGCCTGCCGGTGGCCGACATCGCCTTCGGCGCCAACCTGGCCACGGCGCAGCTGCGCAAGGTGCTCGACGCCTTCGCGCGCCTGGACGTGGGTCGCGCGCTCGAAGTGCTCAAGCAGGACGACGAGATCGACAAGGAGTTCGACGGCCTGCTGCGCAAGCTCATCACCTACATGATGGAAGACCCGCGCACGATCTCGTCGTCGATCGACCTCGTGTTCGTGGCCAAGGCCATCGAACGCGTCGGCGACCACGCGAAGAATTTGTCCGAGCAGATCATCTACATCGTCAAGGGCACGGACGTGCGCCACCACACGGTCGCCGCCGTCGAAGACGCGGTCCGTTGAACAGCCACCTCGAAAGGCAGCTACACCCATGAGCCGTATCCTCGTCGTCGAAGACGAATCAGCGATCGCCGAGCTGGTCGCGATCAACCTGCGCCACGCCGGTTTCGAAGTGTCCATCGCCGAGACGGCCGACGCCGCCCAGAGCGAGGTCGATCGCGTGCTGCCGGAGCTGGTCGTCCTCGACTGGATGCTGCCGGGCCAGACCGGCCTCGCGCTCGCCAAGCGCTGGCGCTCGGAGGCGCGCACGCGCGACCTGCCCATCATCATGCTGACCGCGCGCTCGGAAGAGTCCGACAAGCTGTCGGGCCTGGACGCCGGCGCCGACGACTACCTGACCAAGCCGTTCTCCACCAAGGAGCTGCTGGCCCGCATCCGCGCCGTGCTGCGCCGCAAGGCGCCCGAGGCGCTGGATTCGGCGGTCGAGGTGTCGGGCCTGCGCCTGGATCCGGCCACGCGTCGCGTCACGCGCGGCGCGCAGGAGGTCAAGATCGGCCCGACCGAGTTCCGCCTGCTGCATTTCTTCATGACGCACACCGAGCGCGTGCACAGCCGCACGCAACTGCTCGACCGGGTCTGGGGCGACCACGTGTTCATCGAGGAGCGCACCGTGGACGTCCACGTCAAGCGCCTGCGCGAAGCCCTGGCGCCGGTGCAATGCTCGACGCTGATCGAGACGGTGCGCGGCGCGGGCTATCGCCTGACGCAGCAGGCCGCGGCGACCTCCGTCTGAGCATGCGAGCCATGGCGTCGACGAACCGGACATCGATGTGAGCTGGCTGCTCAATCGCGCCATGTTGACCATCCTGCTCACGCTCGTCGGGGCAGGCGTCGGCGCGGTCGTCGGCGACCTCGTCGATGCGCGCCAGCTCGGCCCGGCGATCGGCGCGGCCATCGCCGTGGCGATCTGCGTGCTGGTGGACGGCCTGCGCGCGCTGCACCTGATGGCGTGGCTGCGCGGCGACCTGGAACGCGAAGCCCCGCGCGACCGCGGCTTCTGGGGCGAGGCGTCGTACCGCATCGAGCGCGCGCTGCGCCAGCGCGACCGCGCCTTCGTGCACGAGCAGGAACGGTTCGGGCAGTTCATGTCCGCGATCGAAGCCTCGCCCAACGGCGTGCTGCTGCTCGACGCGGCCGACCAGATCCAGTGGCTCAACGCCGTGGCCGCCGCGCACTTCGGGCTTGATCCGGTGCGCGACCGCCTGCAGCGCATGACCAACCTCGTGCGCTCGCCCACCTTCGTGGCCTATCTCCAGGCCGGCGTGTTCGACGAGCCGGTGGTGTTCTCGACGCCCGGCGGCGACAGCACCCTGAGCGTGATCGTCAGCCGCTACGGCGACGGCATGCGCCTGGTGCTGACGCAGGACATCACCGAGCGCGAACGCACCGAGGCGATGCGCCGTGATTTCGTCGCCAATGTGTCGCACGAAATCCGCACGCCGCTCACCGTGCTGGCCGGCTTCGTCGAGACGATCGCCTCGCTGCCCCTCACCGAGGTGGAACGCGAGCGCGTGCTGGCCTTGATGACGCAGCAGACCTCGCGCATGACGACGCTGGTGGAGGATCTGCTGACGCTGGCCAAGCTCGAAGGCAGCCCGCGGCCCACCTGTGATCGCTGGACGCCGGTGGCGCGCCTGTTCGCCCAGGTGGAGAGCGAGGCGCGCGGCCTGTCCGCCGGGCGCCACACGCTGCGCTTCAACGTGCAGGGCGAGGACGAACTGGCGGGCAACGAGAGCGAATGGACCAGCGCCGTCGCCAACCTGGTGAGCAACGCCGTGCGCTACACGCCGTCCGGCGGCACGATCACGGTGACCTGGGCCCACCGCGGCGACGGCAATGCCGAGATCGAGGTCAGGGACACCGGCCCCGGCATCGCGCGCGAGCACGTCGGGCGCCTGACCGAGCGCTTCTACCGCGTGGACGGCAGCCGCTCGCGCGACACCGGCGGCACCGGCCTGGGCCTGTCCATCGTCAAGCACGTGGTGCAGCGCCACGGCGGCGAGCTCGACATCCAGAGCGAACTGGGCCGCGGTTCCGCCTTCCGCATCGTGATTCCGGCCGCGCGCGTGCGCCCGCTGGCGCCGACGCAGCCGCGGGCCGAAGAGCCGTCCACGGTTCGTTGAGGCCTCCCGCAAACCGGGGAGGGGGTGGTTTCCACGGCGTCCGAAGCGTGTGAACAGGCCCTAGACTATTCGCCATGGCTTTCGACATCCCCACCCTGCGCACCGAGCGCCTCGACCTGCTGCCGCCGAGCGCGGCCTGTGTCGACCTCTATCGCACGTTCTACACCGATGCGGACGCGTCGTCGTCGTATGGCGGCCCGTTGTCGGTGGTCGGTTCCTGGACGCGGCTCGCCAGCGATCTCGGCGCCTGGCACCTGAACGGCTTCGGCATCTGGGTGTTGCGCGACCGCGAGCGCGACGAGCTGGTGGGCGTCTGCGGCTTCTGGCAGAGCCCGGGCTGGCCGCGCGAGCTCACCTGGTGGCTGCTGCCGCGTTCGCGCAGCCGCGGCTTCGCGCAGGAGGCCTCGCAGGCCGTCGTGGCGCATGCGTACGAGGCGATGGGCTGGCCCAGCGTCGAAACCTACATGGTCGACGCCAACGACCAGGCACGAGCCCTGGTGCACCGCCTGGGGGGCGTGCAGATCGAGCGCTTCGTGGCGCCGGACGGCGTCGAACGCACCTTGTTCAGGATTCCGCGACCGGATACGCCGGCCGCGTAGGACTTCAATGCGCCGGCGCCGGGGTCGCCGCGGGCGGTTGCATGACCTCGTCGAGCTGCGACAACTGCGACTCCATGATCCGCAGCACCCGTACGCGTGCATTCAGCGTCGCGATCGTCGGCAACGGATCCGCCGTGCCCGTCAGGGTGGGCAGCGAGATGTCCGACAGGCCGCGTGTCGCGCTGTCGCGCGCCGTGTCCCACAGGGCCTGCGAGAAGAAGCGTTGCGTGGCATAGAGCTCGCTGTAGCGGGTCAGGTCGGCATGGTCGAGGTAGTCGACGGCATGGCTGGACAACGCCGCATCCCAGGCCGCGGTCTTCAGGGGCGGCACGGCGTCCCGGAACTGGTGCCGGGCTTCGGCGATCGTCGCGAGCCGGCTGTCGTTCGTGCTCTGCCCCGCCTTCACGTCGGTGACCGTGGTGGCCAGCATGTCCTCCCATGCCTTCGCGGTGCTGCGCGTCACCGCCAGCGAGTCCTCCACCTGGCGGCGATTGGAGGCGATCTCCTGTTCGATCTCCGCCTTGGCGCGCGCACCCTCGTGGCGGTGCTCGATGCTCAACACCACCTGCTCCAGCGCCAGCGCCGTCAGGATCGACAGCACGATCATTGCGTAGTGCGACAGGAACTCGCGCGCCGAGCGGGGCAGTTTTTCCAGCGGTTCCACGTGCATGGCGAGCGTTTCCGGAGCAGGGAGGAAGCAGCGATTCTGGCAGACAACGCGGCCGGGAATTCGATGTCCGAATGCGGCCGGACGCCGCGAGCAGGGCGCCGGACACTGCGGGCATTCGCTCACTTCCCGGATGCCTGCCATGACCTCGTTCCGCCTTGCCGGCCTCGCCGCCGAAAACTTCGAACCCTTCTTCGCGATGCCTGCCGACGAACTCGCCGCGCTGGGCGCACGGCGCGTCGTCGCCGACGAACCCATCGGCTTTCCCTGCCGCGTATCGCTGATGGACGCCGAAGTCGGCGACGAACTGTTGCTGCTGCCGTTCGAGCACCTGAGCACGGGCTCGCCGTACCGCGCGAGCGGGCCGGTGTTCGTGCGCAAGGGTGCACGGCGCGCGGTGCTCGAGCCGGGCGAGATCCCGCCTTACGTCACGCGGCGCTGGATGTCGGTGCGGGCCTATGACCGCGAAGACATGATGATCGCCGCCGACGTGTGCGACGGAGTGGACGTGCGCGGCGTGATCGACCGCTTCATCGCCGACGACAGCGTGGCGTTCCTCCATCTGCACAACGCGAAGCGGGGTTGCTTCTCGTGCCGGGTGGAACGCGCAACCTGACGGCGTCGGTCCCGGCCGAAGGCGGCGCGTGCGTCCCGTGCGGGTCCGTCATGCCGGCTTGCGGTACTCGGCCTCGATCCACGCGCTCGCGCTGGCCATCGTCAGCCTGAAGTCCGGCCGCACCTTCACCTGCGCGATCTGCTCGCCGAACTCGTCCTGCGCCGCGAGCAGCGCATGCGGGTCGAATTCGTCGGGCACGATGTCCAGCGTCACCAGCACGCGGCCCGACTCGGTGCTTATCTGGAACTGCTTGTGCATCGCGGCGTGCACGGCCTGCTCGTGGCGGCGGATGACCTCGGAGGCGGTCTTGACCAGCGTGTTGAACGCGTTGACGTCCAGCGGCTTCGGGTTCTTCTTGTCGCGGCCCATCGTCCACGGGCCGATCAGCGCGGGCTCGCGCTCGCCGTCACGGGTCATGGCGACGGCCCAGCCGTCGTCGTCCTCGTTCTTCATCACGCGGGCCGTCCAGCCGTTGTCCGCCCACAGCCGCGGTTCGCGCACGGGTTCGTTCGCGCCGTCTGCGGCTTCCTGATTCTCGATGTTCGATGCCATGCGCGCATGATACGGGTCGCGTGCGGGCCAAGCTTGCGCCGGATCGGCACAAAATGGCCTCGTGCGCGGCTCGAATGGAGACTGAAAGACATGGACTGGAGTACATCGACCTGGTGGTGGATCGCCGCGGGCGTGCTGGTGGCGGGCGAGCTCGCCACGGGCACGTTCTACGTGCTGATGCTGGCCATCGGCTGCGTCTTCGGCGCATTGGCGGGCTACGCGCAGATCTCGTTCTTCGCGCAGGTGGTGGTCGCGGTGCTGGTCGGCGGCGCCGCGGTGCTGACGTGGGACCGCAAGCGCAGGCGCGACCCGGCGCGCGTGGCGCCCGCGGCCAATCGCGACATCAACCTCGACATCGGCGAGCAGGTGCAGGTCGACGGCTGGAACGCCGACGGCACGGCGCGCGTGCCTTATCGCGGCTCGGCCTGGAACGTGCGCTACATCGGCGACGGCGCCGCTGCGCCCGGCATGCACGTGATCGCCGAAGTACGCCACAACGAACTCGCGCTGCGGCGCGCGGCCTGAACAAATCCGAATCAAGGGAACACATTCCATGGAATACCAAGTACTCGCGCTCATTCTCATCTTCGCGGCGGTCATCTTCCTGTACCGCCTGGTGAAGGTGGTGCCGCAACAGAACGCCTGGGTCGTCGAGCGGCTCGGCAAGTTCCACGCGGTGCTGCCGCCGGGTCCGAACATCCTGATCCCTTTCGTGGACAACGTCGCCTACCGCCACTCGCTCAAGGAGATCCCGCTGGACGTGCCCAGCCAGGTCTGCATCACGCGCGACAACACGCAGCTGCAGGTGGACGGCATCCTGTACTTCCAGGTCACCGACGCGATGCGCGCCAGCTACGGCTCCAGCAACTACGTGGTCGCGATCACGCAGCTGTGCCAGACCACGCTGCGCAGCGTCATCGGCAAGATGGAGCTGGACAAGACCTTCGAGGAACGCGACATGATCAACGGCCTCGTCGTCAACGCGCTCGACGACGCCGCGTCCAACTGGGGCGTGAAGGTGCTGCGCTACGAGATCAAGGACCTGACGCCGCCGGCCGAGATCCTGCGCTCGATGCAGGCGCAGATCACCGCCGAGCGCGAGAAGCGCGCGCTGATCGCCGCGTCCGAAGGCCGGCGCCAGGAGCAGATCAACATCGCCACCGGCCAGCGCGAGGCGTCGATCGCGCGCTCCGAGGGCGAGAAGCAGGCCGAGATCAACAAGGCCCAGGGTGAGGCCGCGGCCATCGTCGCGGTGGCCGAGGCGACGGCCAACGCCATCCGCCAGGTCGCCGCGGCCATCCAGGCGCCGGGTGGAGAACAGGCCGTGCAGCTGAAGGTGGCCGAGCGCGCCGTCGATGCCTACCAGTCGCTGGCCAAGACCAACAACACGATGATCGTGCCGGGCAACATGACCGAGGTGTCGGGGCTGATCGCGACCGCGATGGGGCTGATCAAGAGCAGCGCGGTCAAGCCGGGCTGAGTGCGGCAGCGGCCCGCTCCCGGGCCGCTGCGCTCAGGCGCGCAGCAGGTACTCGATCGCCGCGCGGACGGTCACCGCCTGGGCCTCGTTGCACTGCGCCGGGCTCGCCGTGGGGCTGTCCGGATAGACCTCGGTGGTGGTCACGAAGCGCGCGCCGGTCATGCCGCCGCACAGGCCGAGAGACCGTTTGGCGTAGTTGATCACGCCGGCCTGCTGCAGCGGCTCGCCGATGATGCAGCCGTGCGCGTCGGCGTCGGCAATGTGGGTCACGCGGCGGACGGCGGCGATCAGCGCCCCCTGGAACTCGGGCGCGGGTCGCTCGGTGTCGCCCACCAGGTAGAAGCCGTCGGGGATGGCGTGCCAGTCGAACGCCTTGCCGTCGCGCGCGGCCTTGGCGGGGCCGTACTCGCTGTTGTCGGTGTCGGTGGTTTCGTGCAAGTCGACGTGCAGGTCCACCCGCGTGCCGTGGGCCGCCACGCACGCCATCGCCAGCGCCGACTCGGCGGCCGGGCTGTCCGGCTTGAACTGCCGGTTCGGGTCGAGCGCGTCGGGGTTCCAGCGATTGACGGTCTCGTAGCCCCACGGGCTGATGCACGGCAGCATCAGCAGATTGATCGCCCCGGCGTGGCGGCCGAACTCCTGCGCCAGCCACTGCAGGGCGCCGTGCACGCCGCTGGTCTCGTAGCCGTGGACGCCGCCGGTGACCAGCACCACGGGGCGATCCGGGTTCCACGCGCGGCTGCGCACCGCGTGGAGCGGATAGCGGCCCAACCCCAGGCGCGCGTAGTCGAGAACGCCGTACTGGAACAGCTCGGCCTGCGCGGGCAGGCGGGCCTCGAGCGGCGCGACGACCTCGTCCGCGTAGCTGCGCTGCACGCGCTGGCGGACGAGCCAGGCGGCCTTTTCAGCGGCGGCCCAGGGCGTGCCGGGAATGCCGATCGGATACGGCGTCGTCGACGGGAGAGTGCTCACGAATGTCACGCGGGTGATGGCGAAGTGGAGACGATACACCGCGAGATGGCATGGCTGCTGCGACCCGTGGCCGGGCGCGGGCCCGGGCTTCACTGCGACGGCAGCGTCGCCGGCGACGAGAACGGCTTGTCCGCATCCACCACGAACATCACGAGCGCATGCAGGTCGCCCTGGCCCGTGCTCGAGACCTGCATCGCCATGTCGGCGCCATGACCTGGCTCGGCGCCTCCGGCCTCGACGCGCAGCGTGCCGTGCGCATCGCGGATGCTCTGCTCGCCGGCGAGCACGTAGAACGCCTCCGATCCCGGATGGCTGTGCACGGGCGTCGCGCTGCCGGGCGGCCCGCTCGCATCGTTGATGCGCAGCAGATAGCTTGTGGCGGCGACGCGCGCGATGGGGCCGACCTCGGCGACCCGGGCGGCGCCGGGCGTCGATCCGCCTGCAGGCCCGAGCGTGAACAACCACGCCCTTCCGGCGGACTCGACGGCGATAGCCAAGGGCCCGGCGAGCGCCTGGGCCGCCGCGAGCGACGGCAGGGTCTCGATGCGCCAGAACAGCGTGCCGGCGGGCAGCGTGTCCACCTTCTTCTCGGCCAATGGCTTGATGGTCAAGACAGGTTGCGCGACGGCGACCGCGGGCAGCGCAAGCACGAGTGACGCGACGAGCGCCAGGCGGCTCAGGACAGGGCGCATGGCTCGTCTCCCGGCTTCGATGAGGCTGAGCGACATGTTGAGAAAGGTGCGTCGACGCGTCAACTCGATTCATGGGGGACGCCGACTCGCCGGCGCAGTTGGACGGCGCACCTGCGAGCCAGCGACAATCAGACGATGACGGACCCCGAATCGCCCCGCCCGCCGCCGCCGGAGCAGCCCCGCAACCCCCTGCACGGCGTGACGCTGGAGGCCATCGTCACGGCGCTGGTCGACGCCTACGGCTGGCAGGGCCTGGACGAGCGCATCCCGCTGCGCTGCTTCGCGTTCGAGCCCAGCATCAAGTCCAGCCTGAAGCTGCTGCGCAAGACGCCGTGGGCGCGCGAGAAGGTGGAGGGCCTCTACCTGTTCATGCTGCGCGACATGCGGCGCGAGCAGCAGGGCCGCGACCGCTACTGAGGCGACGCGGTCGAACCCGGCGGGCCCGCGCGCGTCACGCGCACGGGCGCGCGGGTCAGCGCGATGCGGCCGGCGACGGCACCGGCGCCGCGGCGCCGACCTTCCTGAACACCGCCGTCGACTCGTCGCGTTCCGACGGCCGATGCAGATGCGACACCAGCGTCCACCCCGGCGGTGCCGCGACGGGTGCACGGCGGTTCTCGTCGACCAGCAGGTAAGGGCAGGGGCTCGTCTTTTCGACGTCGCCCTGGGCGTCGATGCGCCAGCTGGAATAGTTCTCGAGGGCGGCCAGCGCCGAGCGCGGCAGCTGCGCGGCCACGCACACGCCGGCGGGAACGTCCTGGGCGACCAGGGCGACCCACGGCCGGTAGCTGCGCGCGTAGTCGATCACCGGCAGGCCCAGCGTCAGCAGCAATAGCCAGCTCAGCGCCACGCCCGACGCCGGCAGCACCAGCGACTTCCACAACGCGTGCTGCACGCGCGCGGTGCGCCAGCGCACCAGTGCCAGCCACGCCGCCATGCCGGTGACGGCGAGCGCCAGCAGCGGTGCCGAGAAGTGCGCCTCGAAGCCGGGCAGCAGGTGGGCGAGGCGCAGCGCGGCCTTGGCCGGTGCGCCGGTCATCAGCGCGATGTAGAACACCCAGATCGCGATCGCGAGCGTGGTGAAGAAGAACACCGAGAACCAGTCGATGGCCGAACCGGTGGAGCGCTTGAGCGTGGGCAACGCGAACGCGGCGAGCACGGCGACGCCGGGCACCGCGAGCAACAGCGCGCGGTCGGACGCGCCCATCGACAGCGACGCGACCAGGGCCACCGCCACGCCGATGCTGGGCACCGCGATATGGCGATAGGTGAGGTGATGGCGCCAGCGCCACAGCGTCCACA
>FTKD01000117.1_pt1 | contig 10466 bp, 9 predicted proteins | sample 1658191 | NCBI WGS metagenome assembly FTKD01 (sample SAMEA3914808, study PRJEB12502) | metagenome | biome: forest; material: soil | place: Canada | collected 2011-08-03 | depth 0.3 m
GTCTCCCGGAAGATCGGTGCCATGAAGTCGACAATGTGGTGCTGTGTCTGCACCCACATATGGAATCCATCTTCGGCAGCGCGCATGACGCCGTCCTTGCGTGCCGCGAATGCGATGCCTTCCGAAGGGGGGCCGCCGTCGTTGAACCGGAGGAAAAATGCCCCAGCCACTGCCCTGGCTGGGATGCGCAGATGTGCGTTCAGGATCGCCGCGCCGATGCTGGCAAACAGTATGCATGATCGCTCCACCTCACGTCGGCCGACCAGAAGCGTATAAATCATGCTGTAGATCCGCGCATAATCCTGTGGCGCGAGCAGGCGCTTTGGGGCTGTATGCGAAGTCATCGATTTGTCGGTTCGTCTATACCAATAGAGCAAATGTGCCGATTCTCGAGATGCTCACGCAGAGAGAAGTGGTAAAAGTAGTCGGTGAGTTGCCGAAGGCGCTTGCTGACTGTCTCTGCTGCACTCCTGGTTAGTAGGCGATACATCATATCTGGCGGAGGGAGCTTTGCGCGACGGTCACGCCTGAGTTGAGTCGGCCGCGAGTGCCTCATTGTAGTGCTTGCCCATCTCGGCTTTGCCGAAGGTCCAGAAGGTGAGAGCCCGCTTCTGGTCGGCCGTTGCGGGTGCGCCCTGTGCTGCAGGGAAATAGTTTGAGTACACCTGGACGAAATGCGCCAGCACCGATGTGGCCATCCCCATGATGGCTTCTGCAAGAGAGGATTGGTCTTGAAGCGATTTGGCTTGGGAGATCTGCAGTACGCTTGCCCAGCTGGAGTGGGAGTAGCCGCAAAGATAGCTGTACATGTCTCGGAAGTAAGTGGGGTGGAAGTCCGCAGCCTCTCCCAACTTCTGCCAATGGAGTTGATGGCGCCACTCACCGAGTAAGACTCGCTTCTTCCTGTGATCGGGTTCGGTGCTAAAGATTGGGTGAGCTGATATTGCTGCAACCAAGGCATCAGCTTGCTGCTGATCGACTTTGCGTCTGGACTTGCTCTCAGGAGTAGTGGCGGTTACGTCAAGCCGATCCATGAGACCGCCCAGCTTCCACGTCATGTGACGGTACTCGATGACATCGTCGCTGCCCGACCCAAATACGTAGAAAAAGACCAGCAGCGTTTCCAGCTCGGACCGCGCCACCGACTTGAGCGAGGCATGATCGATGAAGGAAGCCTGAAGGCCGCCGTTCCACTGGAAGGTTGTTTCCTTCGAGAGCACCTTGAGTGAGCAGCTGTGCTTGAACAGCTTTATTGCCAACGCCTGGGCGTCGTTTTTCCACGGTGTTTCAGCTGGGAACGGACCCGCACGCACAGCTTCGATTCGCTGTGCCAACAGGGTTAGCAGATCAGTAAAGAATGGTTCGTACGCCTGCGCCATAGCGGATCCAGCTCCACACCTCGTTACTTCCCGTAAATGATGGACCGCCAAGCTAATGAGCTGCTCGTCGTTCAGTATTCCCTGCTGCTTGAGGCGGATCAATAGGCGGCGCTGTGACGACCTCGGCCAAATCATCCAATCCGGTGCGCCGAGCTATGATGCAATGTACTGCTGCAAGGTCACGTATCGACCTTCCGGTCCTCGGTCATCGCCATGACGTGCGCGGCGCGCCTGCTCACCCAATTCCTCGGTGGAAAGGAGCGGAATCGACGGCGGCGGCCCAACAATTCGCCGGATTCGAGCAAGCTGCTGGCCAAGCCGCCGGTGGGCCGCTGCCGACAGGAGATGACAATCAGCAACAGGACGTGGAGCTGACTAAGGCCGCAGGCGCGCCGCGTGCTGCAATGAATCACCCAAGCAAGTTTGCGGCGTTACTGCGCAAGAGTTCGCCCGCGCGGTAGTAGCGCAGCACTGTCTGTACCTGGCGATGCTCGCTCATCGACATAACATCGCCCAGGGGAATCTGCGAGCGCGCTGCCTCCGTGATGAAGCCGGATCGCAGGCTGTGCCCAGCCCAGTCGCCCTCAATGCCGGCCCAGCGCGCCCTGCGCTTGACGACATCGGAGATGGCCTCGGCTGACAAGGCTGGGCCGACGCGCCGACGCCAGATCCGTCGGAATACAGGGCCTTCGGCGATGCCCGCGGCTTCGAGCCATGCCGAGACGGCTTGTGCCGCCCGTCCGGCAACCGGCTTGTCCCGCAGGACAGCCGGGTTCGCCGCGTTGGCATTGGTCTTGGACGCACCCATGCGATACAGGTAGCTGGCTGAGTCGACCCGCACCAGGTGTTCGGCGGAGCACGCGGCGACCTCGGACCGGCGTCGGCCGCCGCTACTCCATGCCAGCAGCAGAATGGCACGGTCGCGCAGCCCGACGAGGGAGTCGTCGCAGGTTGCCAGCATGGCTTCCATGGGCTCGCGCGTCGCCGCCTTCTTCTGTCGAGGCACCTCGCCGCGCTTGGCCGCGCCGCGCCGCGCATGCGAGAGCAGCTCGCGCACGCCAGCGTCCGCGCAAGGGTTTGGGCAGCGGCGCAACTGATGCAGCTTCGACAGCACGGCAAGGCGGTGTTGGATCGTCGCCATCTTCAGCGGACCGACCGCGCCTTTGAAGCCGGAGGCGACCAAGGCTTCGTCGATTGCGTGGGGTAGTTCGGATGCAAGCCGCCCGCCGTCCAAGCGCACCGCATGGTCGACCAGAAATTGCACAACCGCGGCGACGGGGACCGGCAGCTTCAGCGGCTGCCTGTAGCGTGCTTGATGCCAGGCGCACCAGTAACGCAAGGCGCTGGCGTAGGACCGCCGCGTATGCGCCGACGATCCCTCCACGAGAATCTGTGCGGCGGCGCGACGGGCTTCCTCGCCAATCCGATCCGGCGATAGCAGCTGCGGGGAGCGCGGCGGCAGCCGCAGGCGCGCGGTCGCGCGCGGGGGCCTAGCCATTTGTTGCGCCACGGGTGGTCGCCCCGCAGCCCGATTTCTGTTCAAAATCACACATAGCGTGTTAAAGATATAACGTGAAAAATTGTGTTGTCCTGGTAAACATCATTTATCAGGACTACGAAGCTCAAATTATCAGATTTGCAGTCGGAGGCGCCAATGGCACGCGGAATTACCGAAGCCCAGGTGTTCGAGGCCGCCGACCGTCTGCTGGCGCGCGGCCAGCGGCCCACCATTGAGCGCGTGCGCCAGGAGCTGGGCCGCGGTTCGCCCAACACGGTCAACCCGATGCTCGACGCCTGGTGGGCTGCGCTGAGCCGGCGCATCGGTGGAGTACAGGCGCCGGAGCTGCCGCCGGCGCTGCTGGAGGCATGCCGCTACGTCTATGAGGCGCTGCGCGCCCAAGTAGGCGGCGAGGGAAAGCAGGCGCTGGCGGAGCGCGAGAGTCTGCTGCAGGAGGCCGAACGAACCCTGCAGCACGCGCAAGCCGCTCTGGCGGCCGAAAAAGCCGGCGTCCAGGCTGCGGTCGAGGCCCTGCGCGGTGAGCTGGAGCAGCTGCGCCACGCCAACGAGGCACTGCACCAGCGCGCCGGGGCGCAGCAGGCTGAGCTGGCCGCGACGCAGGGGCGGCTGGAGGAGGCCACCGCCCGAGCCGAACAGGCCAAGCGGGTGCAGGTTCAGGCCGCCGCGGCGGCCCAGGCCGAGCTGGCGCGGGTGCGCGATCAGTACGAGGGCAATGAACGGCGCTGGCTGCGGGAGATCGACGAGCTGCGCGAAGCGGGGCGGAGCCTGCGCAGCGAGCGCGAGCGCCTGCGCAAGGAGCTGCTGGCGCGGATCGAAGCGCAGCAGCGGGAACTGGCCGCGGGGGTCAAGGCGCAGGCGGGGCTGCGCCAGGCCCGCGAAGCGGCGGAAGGCGCCCTGGCGCGGGAGCGGGAGAAGCGGCATTTCGCCGAGGGTGCCTTGGCCGCGGGGCGGGTAAGGCCGGCGCGGAATTCGCGCGGGGTGCCGACCCGCGGGGTGTCCCAGCGGCAAGCGGGCGTGAAGAAAACCGGGCGCAGACGCGCGAAAAATCTGGATGAGAAAGCCAGAAAATAATCCAAGACTCAATTATTGATAAACAATTGACATTATGTCGTCAGTCTGCCGACAGCCTGACATCAGCAGTTCGAATGCCCCGGCCGCCCGCTGTAGGGCGAGTGCAACTCCGAGGCCACCTATCACAGGCCACCTAACTTACTGATCTACTTGACTTCACGAAAAATCAGCGTTAGCGTGACAGCCCTGCAACTGGAGGATCGGCTCGTGACTCCATGGGGTTTGCAACTGAAAGTCGCGCGGCAGACGCGCGGTTTGACGCAGGGAGAATTGTCAAAATTTCTGCGGCTGCCGTTGCGGGTCGTCAGCGCCCTGGAAACCGGCCGGCGCCAGCCCCTGCAGGGTTCCGAGTTCGAGAAGCTGGTCCGGGTGCTGCACCTGGATCAGGCCGAGCGGGCGCGTCTCACCACTGCCGCAGCCTGCTCCGCGTACTCGTTGCGCCTGCCGTTTACCACCACGCCGCGGGAACTGGAATTGACGCACCGCCTGGTGCGGGCCCTGCCGCGGATGAACCCCTCCAAGCTGGACGAGCTGGCGCGGCTGCTGCCCGCCGAGGAACTGGACATGGCGTAGGGCACAAAAAAACCCGGGTAGCGAGGCTACCCGGGCGGGCGCATCGGCGAGCCGACACGCACTCCTAGCAAAGTGAGTATCTCGCTGAGATTCCCCTCCGTCAAGCCTCGCTGCCCCTTTTGGATCCGCTCCCTCGTGTTGCAGGGGTCGGATCGCCGGGACCGGCTGTCCGCCGGCCCCCAACTGGAGCACGACGATGAGCGAGATGCACAACGGCCGAGACAAGCGCTTTCACTCCGGCCGCCCCACCTGGCTGAGTCCTCAAATCGATGCCGTAACCGGCATGTTGGAGTGGCCGAGCGCCAGTCCACCGCGCCGCTACACCCTCGGCGAATTCCAGCACCTGCTCTGGAGGCTTGTGGCGGCGCATAACCGGCAGCGGGCGCGCCAACACGAAGCTCGTGCCGCCCGGCGCCTCACCCGGTAAGCCGGGCGATATCGCCGCGTCCGCGGTATTCGTTTCGTCAGCGCTGAACGGCAACCCCCCGGCGCGACCACCATCCGGCTTGGCCGGACGTCGACGGGACCGACGCAGAGCGGTTCGACGACGCGAGGAGCTGCGGGCGATCGCCCACAAAAAAACCGAGTAGCAGGGCGACCCGGGCCCGGCGCGGCCGCGCGCCGGGTTGTTCAACCGGAGCATGAACATGAGCGAAATCCAAGAGGCCGTGCGGAGGCTGATCCGCGGCGAAGCGGTGCGTGTTTACAGGATTCACCCGCAATTGGTGGCCCTGTGGGTGGCCAACCACGAGCGCAACGTGCGCGATGGATTTTACAAGCCCTGGGAAGGCATCCGCTATTACGGGCGCTCGCCCAGCGCCTGCCGCGTGTACTCGCCGGTCGCCGCCCGCACCCTGGAATTGCGCGACGAGCTGCACTTCTTCGGCGTCATGTACCTGGAGCGCTTGGGGGTGTCGCAGCTGTACGAGACCGTGCCGCTGCTGCCGCGCGAAGCGACCGGGGTCACGGCACGCGAGCTCGGCCTGACCTGCCCGCGGTATCGGGACTCGGACGAGGAGCGCATCCTGACCACCAGCCTTGTGGCGACACGCTACGAGGCCGGCGGCCAGGCGCAGCAGCTGGCGATCGAGACGCGCTATGCCGGCGAAGTAGCCGGCCGCTGCCGCAAAGCGGTGCGCTGCGACTTGGCGATCCAGCAGGCCTACTGGATCGCGCGGGGCGCGACGTGGCGGCTGCTGACCGACCTCGACCTGCCGGCCCAGCGCTACCGCAACCTGGCTTGGCTGCGCCTGCCGTGGCTGCTTACGCGCGGCGAGTGGCCGCAGGCCGAGCTGCACCGATACGCGGCGCGCTTCTGCGTTGCCTGGGCCCAGGATCTGAGCCTGGGCCAGATCCTCGACCGCCTGGCGGCGCGGCACGGCGGCACACGGCAGCAGCAGTTCGGCGGCTTCGCCTGCGCGGTGTGGGCCGATGCCCTGCGGCTGGATCTCGAACAGGAACGGCTCAACCTAAAGCGGCCGATCCGCTTCGCGCAGCGGGACGGGAGGTGAGGCATGTTGACGACGAACGTGGTGCTCCAGCCCAAGGCGCCGGATGCCGTGGTGCGGGGCTTAAGCCGAGTGCTCGGCATCTGCAGCGATGGCCGGCCGGTGCTGCTCGAGTTGCGCAAGAAGCTGCGCGCGCCATATCGCGTGCCGCTCGAGGCTTTGCAGAACCAGCTGCAGGCGGGCCAGGTGGTGGTCGCTGCGCGCTTCACCGTGAAGTGGCTCTACCGCAGTGAGGAGGATTTCAAGGGCCTGCCGCGGACCAAGTCCGGATATGACAAGCGCGTCGAGGCAATGAAGCCGGTGCTGGCGCAGGGCACGGCCCTGTTCGATCCGACCACTCGGCAGATCGCGCTGCAGCTGGCCGCAAAAGACTGCGGCATGTCGGTGAAGCAGTTGCGGCGGCTGCTGTTCTGGTACTGGGCCTGTGGGCAGTCGCTGCTCGCCTTAGTGCCGCGCTATTCCTTGCGCGGCTGCCATACGGATCATGTCCAGCAGCCGGGCACCGCCAAGCGTGGACGCAAGCGCCAGGAGCCGTTGCCGCCGGCGCGGGTCACCGGCCATGCCGAAATGGCAGTGACCGGCGCCGTGGCCGAACAGGTCGAGCGGCACTGCCGCGAGCACTATCGCCCCGGCAAAACGACCTTGCGCAGGTGCTATGACCAATACCTCGCGGCCTACCACACCGAGGAGTGGCTCTACGACAACGGCGAGCCAAAGCCGCTATTCGATTACGCCAAGCAGGCGCCGTCCTTCCGCCAGTACCAGTACATTGCAGCGAAGGCCAACCGCGACGGCGAGCTCGAACGCAAGGCCCTCGGCGCCAAGGCTTATCGTAAGCGCTACGGCGTGCGCATCAGCCGCGCCCGCGATCGCGTGGAAGGGCCGTGCGAGATCTTCCAGTTGGACTGGTCGGTGATCCAGCTGCCAATCCGCTCGGTCTTCAACCGCAACGTGTGCATCGGCACCGCGATTGTGTACCTGCTGATTGACCTTTGGTCGACGGCGATCGTCGGCAACTACGTCGCCCTGGAGGACAAGCCGACCTGGGCCTCGGCGCGCCGCGCGATTCTCAATGCCATTTCCGACAAGATCGCGGCCTGCGCCGAGGTGGGCATTGCAATCGGGCCGGAGGACTATCCCTGCCACCACCTGCCGCAGCACTTCATCGGTGACCGCGGCGAGCTGGCCGGCGACGGTTCCCTGGTGCTGTCGGGTGGCTTGTTCGCGAACCTGGGATTCGCCGCCAGCGGCGAGTCCAACCACAAGGCCGCCGTTGAGCGGGCCATCCGGACCCTGAAATGGGGACCAATGGCGAGCTTGCCCGGACACTGGCACAAGAACGAGAACTTCCGTGAATACGATCCGCGCGCCGAGGGCATCACGACGCTGCCAGAGCTCCGGCATGGCGTCACCCGGCTAAGCCTGATGGAGAACCTGCGGCCGGTGCCGGAGGAGTACATCGATCCCGATGTCCTGGCCGAAGGCACTTGCCCGACGTCCCGGATCGGCATGCATCGCTGGGGTTTGCAGCATCGCGTGGGCTACGCGGCGACGATGGAGCCGGAGCTGGCTTATACCCAGCTGCTCAGCCGCGGCGAGGGGCGGGTGCAAAACGACGGCATCCACTTCGGCGGGGGGCGCTTCGCCAGCGTGGAACTCAAGGAGAGCGGCCTGCTGCACCGGGCGGCGCGCAAGGGGGCGTTCACCGTGCCGGTGTTCTACGACGAGATGGCGGGCTACAAGATCCGTATCGAGCACCCCAACGGCCGCGGCCTGATGCAGATCCAGAACGCGGATCCGGAAGTGATCGAGCGGGCCGCGTCGTTCCGCGAGATCGCCCTGCTCAACCAGCACTGCAACCAGGCCACCGAGGCCGCCGAGGCGTCGGGGCGGTCCGACCGCCTACGCCATGCGCTGGCTTTCGCCGAGGCGGTCAAGGCCTCCGCCCAGGCGGCGCGCCGGGCCGACGATGGGCGTTCGCCGACCGCGCGGCGGCGGGTGGATCTGGAGGCCAGGGCACTGGAGGCGCAGGTGGACCTCGCGGCACAGAACCAAGCGCTGGCCGGCGCCCAGATGCTTGAGTCGCCCGAGGCCGAACAGGCCACCGCCGAACGCGATGAGTTTGACGTTGCCCTCCAGCGCGGCGACGCCGCTTTGCAGTCACTGCGTGTTCAACCCCAACAGCCAGGAGCCCGGCCATGACCAGCTCGGCGCAGGTTTCGCTTACCTATCATCCACAGGTGCTGTCCGAGTTTCGCAACAATCCCCTGATCGAGGTACTGCCGCCGCCGCCCAGCAGCGACGCCGCGGTCCGCGCAGCCCTGGATCGCGCCCCGGCGTTTTCCGAGGATGAGCGCGGGCTCGACAACGCACAGCGGCGGCTGATGTGCGGGCGGCTCAAGCGCGATTTCTTCGTCACCTCCATGCAGCACGTGTCGATGGCCTACCGCATCACGGAACTGATTCCCGCGGGGTACCTGGGCCGAAATCCGCTCCAGGCTAAGGGACGTGGCCTGCAGCACGGCTTCGGGGAAGGCGCGGCGGAATCGGCGCTGTCGATGTTGATCTCGCTGTCGGGCTCGGGCAAGACCACGACCGTGAGCAATATCCTGACCGGACTGATCGGGCCGCAGCAGATTCTGCACACGCTCTATCAGGGTGTGCCCTTCCACCAAATGCAGGTGCCCTATCTCAAGGTGATTTGCCCGGCCAGCGGCGATATCAAGCACTTCTTCAAGGCGGCGATCGACGCCGTCGACGACGTCGCCGGCACGAATTACTGGGAGCTCGAGTGTGATCTGCGCTCGCCTCCCGGCGAACTGCAGCAGGTAATGGAGCAGGCGCTGCGCGCCCAGAACGTCGGGCTGTTCTGGATGGACGAATGCCAGAACCTGGCCCTGGGGCTGGGCAGCGACCGCGACCGCCTGGTGGAAACCGTGGTGCAACTGCGCGAGACGGTGAAGGTCCCGATCCTGCTGTCCGGCACCTACCGGGCGGCGAAGATGTTCGACGGCGTGCTGGCCGCCGGGCGCCGCGCGGTCGAAGGCGGCTATCTCGAGCTCAACCGCCCCGCGGGGCCCGAGGATGTGCGCTGGCGGGAGTTCTGCGAGCAGATGTGGCGGTATCAATGGGTCCGTAAGCCGGGCCCCTTGGACGAGCCGATAATTGCGACCCTGTGGGAGCTGTCGCAGGGCGTTCCCGGCATCGTGCTGCCGCTGTTCATCCAGGCGCAGAAGGCGGCGATCGATCTACAGATCGAACGCGTCACGGCCGGGCTGCTCAAGCGGGTGTACAGGGAGCTGTTCGTGCCGGTCCACGCCGCCCTCAACGCCCTGCGGTCTGGGCCCAAGGGCTCCGGGATCGAGCGATACGAAGACCTTCTGCCCAAGAAGACTTTCGACTGGAAAAGCGGCGACAACGAAGGCTTGCGCGGCCGAAAGCCCAAGGACGCGCCATGAGAACGCTGCGTATCAAAGGGGTGTTGCCGATGCAGTGCCCTCTTCCTGGGGAAACCTTCTACGGGCAGGTGGCCAGGATTCACGTTTGCGCGGGACTGAGCAATCGACGGAAGATCATCCTGCACCTGCAGGGCCACGGCGCCGAGGCGGCGCTCCTCTCGCCGATTCCGCCGGCCCTGGTGCCTATGGCGAGGGGGTTTCCGCCAGGGCATCCGGCGCGCGATCCACTGAAGACGCTGATTGAGCATACGACCTATCCCTATTTTCGGGCCTTCTTGCCGATCGACCACGAACTCAGGTGTTGTGTGCAGGCCGGCAAGCCCCAATCGCGCTTCCGCCTCGGAAGTACCATATTTCCGATTTCATGGTGGGCTCGGGTGCTGTCGTTCTGTCCGGATTGCTTCCGGCAGGATCTGGCGGAATTTGGCGTGCCTTACTGGCACCGTGAGCATCAACTGCCGGGGGTCATCCTGTGCTGGCGGCATGCGACGCCGCTGCAATACCAGTGCCGAGGTTGCGGATTTCACATTCGCATCGGCACAGCGGCATTGGCCTTGCCGGGCATGTGCCACTGCAAGGGTAGGCGTATTGCGCTCGGTGACATCTGGAACTGGCGCACGCTTGAGCAACCGCCCGAGGTGGCCAGGGACGACTTGCTGTGGTTGGCGCGGGAGAGCGTGTATTGCCTGACCGAGGCACCAGGACGCCATGAACTCCTGCGGGAGAAGTTGTGGCTCTGGTTCCAGTTGAATGGTCATGTAGGGCGTACCGGTGTCAATGGCCAGTCCCTCGTTGATCAGCTGCACCGCCGCTTCAGTCCGGAAATGCTTCGGTGGCTCGGCTCGTCCTCCGATCGTTGGATTCGTTCCCAGCTGGTGTACCCAGCTCTGCGCTGGATTTTGCTCGCCGGCGCCTTTTTCGGTTCGGTCGCAGCCATGGACGAAGCGCTGGCTAGTTT
>FTKD01001649.1_pt1 | contig 10415 bp, 18 predicted proteins | sample 1658191 | NCBI WGS metagenome assembly FTKD01 (sample SAMEA3914808, study PRJEB12502) | metagenome | biome: forest; material: soil | place: Canada | collected 2011-08-03 | depth 0.3 m
CGCCAAGTCGCTGCCGGACGAGGTGCGCTCGCCGGCGATGCGCTGGCTCAAGGTTCACGCCGAGTATGACGACACCCATCCCTGGGAAGCGCTCGACATCATCGCGACGCTGCTCGGACATGCCCCCAGCGCCCACGAGATTGCAGAAGTCCGGCAAGCCATTCGATCGAGCTATCGGTACATGGAACTGTCGTTGGACAGCGCGATGATGGCGGCGATCCACGGAACCTTCGACGAAACGGCATCCAACTCGTCGATGCTTGGGTTCGATGCCCTCGATGTCGCTTGATGCCCTGCGCAGCCGATAGCCTGACGAGGCAATGAAAAAAGCCCGCAAGACGTTGATCTTGCGGGCTTTTTCGTTTGGTGGGTGGTACAGGGATTGAACCTGTGACCCTTGCCGTGTGAAGGCAATGTCCTCGCCAGGAACCATGCGGGTTAGCGGCCGTTTTTTCGAATTGCGGCACACCCGTGGCACAAATCGCGTCCCGTTTTGGCCTGGCTGGCGTTTGGAGCAAACGGATTGCTTCGGTAGTCTGGTCGTATGTCAAAAGCAACAACCCCTAGCCGCGCGACATCGATCCGCGGCATTCAACGAATCGTCGACCGTCATGGCGACGTGTCGTATAAAGCCCAGGTGCGCCGCGAGGGTACCCAAAGCAAGCAAAGCGCTTCGCCACCCTCGAGGACGCTGCGAAATGGAAACGCGGCTGTGAATCGGAGATCGACCGCGGGATCTTCATCGACCGACGGGAGGCAGCCAAGTTCACGGTCGGTGCCCTCTTCAAGAAATACAGACTCGAGGTCACCCCACATAAGCGTGGCAAGGTGGTCGAAACGGCGCGACTGCTGAAACTCGAGAAGGATGACCTGGCCAAGGTCAACGCAGCCATGGTGCAGGCGCACCATCTGAACGACTGGAAGGATCGCCGTGCGAAGCAGCCTGGCCGTGGCAAACGCACGATCAGTGGATCGACGATCAATCGAGATCTCGCCCTGATCAGCCACGTTTTCACGAAGGCCGCGAAGGCGTGGTGAATCCATGTCGACAACCCGGTAGAACTCATCGAACGCCCAAAGTCGGCGCGGCCGCGCGATCGGCGGCTGTCGGCCCTGGAAGTCGACGCTATCTGCGCGGCATCTTCCTCTCCAGAGTTGCCTGACGTCCTCCGCCTTGCGGTCGAAACCGGGATGCGCCTGGGCGAGTTGCTCGCGATGACGTGGGAGGCAGTCGACCTCGAGGCCCGATTCATCGAGCTGGACCTCACCAAAAACGGCGACGCGCGACGAGTCCCGCTGAACACGGCGGCCGTGGCCCTGCTCACTGCGTTGCCTCGGCCAATCAAGGGGGGGCAGGTTTTCAAAGTCAAACAGCAAAGCATGTCGCGCGCGATGCGCCGATCAGCCGACCGCGCTCGCCGACGTTACGAGTCCGACTGCAAGGCGCGCGGCGTCGCCCCCGACCCGAAGTTCCTTCGTGGCGCTCGCCTGCACAACGGTCGCCACGAAACTGTGTCGCGCCTCGTTGAGGCTGGCGTTGACCAATTGACGACTGCGAAAATAGTGGGGCATAAAACGCTCGCGATGACGGCTCGGTATTTCACCGCGCGCGATGGCCATTTGCTCGCCGCTGTGGACGCAGCAGCGGCGCGAGCCGCCGTCAGAGCGTAGTAGACGGGCTGACACGGATCCCTCAGCAATGTGGGAGACTGCCTCGTCGTCTGTCACCGATCGTGATCTATGAGCCAACAAATTCCAGACTCGGCCGAAGGGTGGCTCAACCTGCCCGAAGTGTTGCTGCCCGCGGTTGCAACGGCATTGGCTCAAGGCACGACTTACGAAGTGCGCAAGGTCGGCTTTCTTGGCGTGCCGAAATCCTCGTGCCCTGTCGCGCTGCATGGCGCGCAGGCGCTTGGAGACAAAGTGCTCTTGCCTACAGTCACGGCCGTTGTTGACGGAGAGGCGCTACTCTGCAGGCTGCCCCTTGAGCTTTCTGGCTGGGCGCTGAGCTGTGTGGAAATGGCTCACTCCGGACGGAATCCGTTCCCCTCAAAAGTCGAGTTCGGGCGACTGAACGGCCGCTCGTATGCAGAGATTTTGTAGACAGAGTGAAACACGCGAGTCGCTGCCATCAGTTCTGGGCGTGCTTCCATCGCTTGCATAGTCACGGTCATCAAGTCCGCTCGATGATTCTCCGTGCGCGAATGGCGGCGATCTTCTGTGGGATCCGAAACGGATGCTCGTTGACGCCGTCATTGTGTGTTTGCCGTGCGCATACTGACAACTGCATTTCCCCCACATGAAAATCAAATCCGAGAACGCAAGGCAGGTCGGTGAACTGCTGCAAGTCCTCTACGAGGGGTGCTACGCATTTACGGCAGTGCTTGATGTTGCGACCAGGGAACATGCCGAGGCGCAAGGATCACCCATCGACTATCGCAAACAGCGGTATGTTGCTCGCAAAGATGGATCGGCTCACACGTTTGCGCATGACCACTACCTCCGCGTCGCACACGAACATCCGCAGGTATCGGCCGAGCTGAAGCACGCGTGGTTCGCGGGCGCGCTGCTCAACGCCGGGAACGCGCTGAAGAGATTTCAGTATTTCGACAACGCGCCGCCCTTGGAGATGATTTTCCACCTACGGAACGGGGTAGCCCACGGCAACAAGTTCGAGTTCGACCAGCGAAGCGCTGCGCGTCTTCAGCGCAACCCGGCGCACACACGCAGTTCTTGGAGTCGAGGACCCGGAGTATTCGAGATTTTCGAGAGCCTACGTGGTCAACCGATCATGTTCGACTATATGGCCGATGGAGACATCATCGATGTCCTATCGTCCGCTCGGTCACACTTGACCGTCTTGGCCAATCAAATCGATGAAGGAAAAAAGATCAGGCCATCCGACGATAGCGTGTAGGTCGTCACCAAGGAACGCTGTCGTCCCCAGGGCGCCCCCTCGTGGCCGTCTGCGCGAACCGCGTGGCTTGCAGCGGCGAATAGCCGAACGTCAATGCGTTGTTGTCGACACGCCGTTGTCCGGCCGCATCACCGGATTGCCGGCGTGTTCGACGCACTTGAACGTGATCGATGCACCACCGAATCGGACACCTGGGATGTTCGACGTCGTAGTTTGAGTGACCAGCTCGAACTCCTTGCCGCTCGCAGCGCAGAACTGATTTCCTTGAACCATGAGGTCGCCAGCAACCGCCGTCACATCACCGAACATGCCCGCCGTGTTCGTCTTCGAAGCGTAGTAGGTGTCGGCGCCGATCTTCACTGGGGCTGTGCTTGCGCAGGCGGTGAGCGCTCCTGCAATGACGACGGTCAGTAGGTTCGAATGCTTCATGACCGGAATCATACCCATTGCTCGACAGTGAAAACCACACGTGCGAGCGCGTCCACCGCTGCCCAAGCATCTGCCGCTTGGCCTGGCGACTCAGGAAGAAGGCGAGCGTCCGACGCATCGGCGTCGGATAGGATTGCCCACACCAAATTGCAATTGGCCACGCATGTTGGCCGTCAAGGAAGCGCCGTGGAAACCGGGTTGGAATTGCTCAAAGTAGTCATCACGGCCGGCGCTGCGTTTGCGGGGGTCTGGTATGGGCAGCGCAACAGCAACCGCAAGGACGTTGAGCGCGCCCACCTCGAGGCAGAGAAACGGCAGCAGGAGAAGGTGTTCGTCGCCACCGTCGTCGTCAAGCACCTAGAGGCGTACATCAACGCCTGCGTCGCGGCCGCCCATGACGACGGAACCGAATCAGGCTATCCGGCGGGTGGCAATGGGATCTATCGGACGACAACCCCTCGGCCCGAATTCGATCCATACAAGCTCGACGTCAACTTGCAGGCGCTTCCATCCGCGCTGATTTACGACGTGCTCTCAATCCCGATGCGCCAAGACGCCGCCGAAGACTACTTGGCGAGTCCGGGCAGCTTCGATCCTCCCTACGACGAATACATCTGGGAGCGAGGGCACCAGTTCGCGAAGCTGGGGCAGTACGCCATCGAGGTCGCGACTCGCTTGCGTCGTTCGACTGGGCTTCCGAAGGAAGACCTGTCCCAAGGTTGGCGCTCGCGAGAAGAAGCATTGGCCGCCGTCGTTACGCAGTACGAAGAAAACCTGGCAGCGCGCGCGCGACAGTTTCCCAATATCGGCTCTGCGCTGCCACCGCACAGCGGCACGTGAAAACAGAGCGCGCGGGTCAGGGCCTTACTTGTCGCTCAGTGGCTGCAAGCACTCTTTGTCCTTCCGCGCGCTCAGGATGCTCCACACGCAAGCGACTGCTCCGAAGGCGAAGGCGGGCCACAACTCAGCCGCACTGAGCGGTAGGAAGCCGAGGTAGTCTCGGGCCACCCAGCGCACGACGTGTTCGAGCGTCGCGGATGCGCCAACAAGATTGGCAAGCACCATGATGCCGGCGCACACGGCGACGCCCAACGCGGTGTAGATGATCACCATCCAAATCGCAGCGGCGCCAAGAAGCCAGCCCATCGCCACTCGCTCGAATGTCACAGTGAACGTCACCTTCGGGAAGAACGGCTTTAGCGCCAGCCACACGCACAGCGAGATGGCGAAGAGCGCAACGAAAGCTAAGGCCGAGGACATGTCGCTGATTCTGCCGGATTGAGCCAATCAGGTCAGGTCGCGGCTCGTTTCCCAGCGCTCGCGTAGTTGACAGAGTAGCGAAGAATATGAGACCCAGTACCGAAATCAGCGGAGCTTCTATCGAAGTGGAGGTGACAAGAAATCGAAGAAGGCGCGACTGGCTGATTGGGTCTGACCGGCCCTGCTTCGTCGTGGAGCCGCCCTCAATCTTCCATCACCAGCAATGTCGACATGTCCGGCAACCGTCACCCGTGAAATGGTGCTTCCAGAGCCTTCGGTTCGGACGCTTAGTTGGCTGGGGCGACCGGCGAACCGGCCTTGTGCCAGCACACTGTCGTCGTTGAGATCGGCCAGGGAGTTCTGGACCAGATACGCTCCGACGACGCCCGCTGCACTGCCCGTCGCGGATTCTTCCATGCGTCCCTGTCGACGTGCTCCAACGGCGACTCGTTCGAAAGCGGCGGAGGCCCACTCGCGACGGTCTACCTCATGCTGGCGTACGTCGCGTCGTCGTCGCTGGCGAGTACCGCGCTTGCATCCGGTGTTTGGCCTCGCGATCTTCAAGCCGATGCCTATCTGAAAGGGGTGGTTCGCACCTTTGAGCTGCCCACCGAATTTCGCCTTCCAACGGTCAATGGTTAGCACTGAGATCGGAAGGACGAAAAGCGCAGAAGATTCCGAAGCAGGAGTACACGGTTGAGTTCAAGGAACAGGCCATCATGCGCGCCCGGGAAGTGGGCGTAGGAATGGCATCGCGCGAGCTGGGACTGGTGACGCAGACGCTGCGCAACTGGGCCAAGGCGGCGGCGGGTGACAAGCTCAACGCGGCCGGCGCGAAGGCAGTCACGCCTGAAGAGATAAAGCTGTCGCGGCTGCGCGCTGAGAACGCGCGGCTCAAGATGCATGTCGAAATCCTAAAAAAGCGCCGGCGTACATTGCGAAGGACGCGCTGTGAAGTACGCCTGGATCGACGCGCAGCGCCGCGACTATCCATTGCCCGACATGTGCAACGTGCTGAGCGTCAGCATCAGTGGATACCGGGCCTGGCGCAACGGCGAAACGTCCGATTCGACGGGGCTCAACGACGCCCAGGCGGGGACGCTGATCAAGGCGATTCGCGCCAAGGTCAAGGGCCGCGGGCACCGAATCAGCATCGACCGTGCGGAGCACGTGATGCGCGAGGCCGGCATCCGCTTGCAGTACCGCGCGATTGACGTGCCTCGCCGCCACGACGCGGAGAAGATTCACAAAGAGCGCACCTGACCGACTGAGAAGCCGCGTCACCCAGACCGAGACCAGTCGACTCGCCAGGCGTCCACGCGGTCTACAGACTTCAAGGGAGACGACGCTTTCAACACCCTCGCAAATGGTCCACCGCAGCAAAGCGCCAGCGGGGTGCTTCGAACGGAACGCCACCCTATCGACGGGTCATTTCACGCCCTGCAGTTGCACGGACGTGGCACGATGATCGAGTTCTGCAGCAGGAGCCAGCGCAAGTTGAGTGCAAACGATCGGCCCGGCCGGGTCATCTGCGCCTCAGAGGTCGCTGCGGGCGGCCTTCCATCAGGCACCCGGCCGCAGGCGATTTTTTAGAAATATGGAACATCGTGAATTTCGACGGCAGTGACTAAGGGACGTCCTGCAAGGCCGCAGCCACCGGTGAGATAGATCGCAACTGGCTTTCCCATCGCATAGGCAGACATAAGGGTCGCGTAGTTTCTGCTCGAATTTGACCCGCTGGTCGCAAATTCGTAGCCCGCGTTGTTGGCCGTGCATGCAATGACCATCGCCTGGGTCGCGGTGGAGAACAGGAATTCGGGATTGTTGTCGCCGGCATGCAACCGAGTCACCAAGCCGACGTCAACCCAGCCACCCGCAACCGTGACCTGGCCCCACGCCGAAGTTGGATTCGTTGAGCCAATGACGCAAACGGCCAACGTCAGCAGCGCAGGCACCCTTTTCCGTATTGTGTTCATCGCCAATCCCAATGCTTCGTTCATGCGTCCCCCAGTTGTTTCCAAATTGCATATTTTCCCACACCACTATAGTGCGGCTATAGTTTGTACTAGTGATCTTGCCCCTGCATGACCGGACACGAACTATTCACAATGTAGCGAGCGGTCGATCTGAGCAACTCGCAGTTGATGTTGCCTGAATTCCCTGGGCGAACGCATCTTCAAACTCGAGTGCGGATGCACGGTGTTGAAGTGCTCGAAGGTCGCGGGCAGTTGTTCCATCACGGTGGCCGCGTCTGCCAGGTCCATCCGGCTGAAGTAATCGCGCTTGAAGATGTTGACGAAGCTCTCGGCCATACCGTTGCTCTGCGGGCTGCACACAGGCGTGTTCACCGGCCTCAGGCCCAACGCCCGCGCAACACGACACGTGTCGTCGGCGATGTAGGCGCCACCGTTGTCGGTGAGGAACTCCAGCGTGCGGCCTTCAGGAGGCGCCTCCACGGTGCCGAAGCGCTTCTCCACGGCCTCGATGAGGCATCTCGCAAACTGGCTCACCTAGCAGGCCTTTGCCGGGCCATCCGCGCCAGGCCATGATCTCGCTGTCGCAGGAGTCCTTAGCGAAGGTTGCAGTCACCGTCTCGCCCGACTCGCACTTGATCTCGAAGCCGTCAGAGCACCAACGAACATCGCCCGCGGCGACGGCCACCTTGCCTTCGTGAAGCCGACTCGATTGCGGCCGATGAGGCGCCTTCGGCAGCAGCAGCTTGGCCTCGGCCATCACGCGATAAGCGCGCTTCGGATTGACCAGCAGCCGGCACTGCAGGCTTCGCTCGCGATCGACCAAGGCGCAGGCCCGACGGTACCCGTTCGCCGGCACCCGCATGCTGCGTGACCTGCTCGCGCGAGAGGGATTGAACATCGGCCGGCGGCACGTGGGAACGCTGATGGCCGGGATGGGCATCGAGGCGCTGTACCGCAAAGCCCAACACGAGCAAGAAGCAAGCGCGCAACAAGGTGCATCCGTACCTGCTGCGCAGCCTCAAGATCGACCGCGCCAACCACGTTTGGGCCACCGACATCACGTACATCCCGATGGCCCAGGGCTGGGTCTACCTATACGCGATCGTTAACTGGGCGAGCCGGCGCGTGCTCGCGCATCGGATCTCGATCACGATGGAGACGGACTTCTGCCTCGAGGCGCTGCACGAGGCCTTCGCCAAACACGGCCAACCCGAGTTCTACAACACGCGCCGGCCGCACTCGACGCTGGACAAGAAGACGCCCGACGAGTTCTACTTCGCCTCGCTGCCCGCGCTCCCGCAAGCAGGCTGATCGGCAACATCCACGTTGCCTACTTCGACATCAACCCCGCAGAGTTCCATTTAGCAAACCCGCGAAACTGTCTGAACACCGGGGCCACCTCTCCACACGATACACGATGGACTCACGGGTTCACGAATAGTTCAACGAACTTCTAACTCATGACAGTAGCAATGAAATCAAATCGGTACATCTATGCGGCGCCCTTGGCCTTCCTCATGTGCAGTGGGGTCGCATCAGCCCAGACTAGCCAGTGGTGTGCAGGCACGCTAAATGGCGTGATTGCGTACTCCAACGGGGACGTGGCAATTCTCGGATCCTGGCGGGGCGATTGGACGACGGTTTGCAATACGCTGACTGTCTACCAGGGCGTGGTCCAACCCACGATATGCAAGAGCTGGTACGGCGCCTTGCTTGCCGCGCAGGCCGCGCAACTTCAAGTCACCATCCAGTACCCGTCTGCGCCCGCTTGCAACGCACTGCCGACAGCTGATTCCTCGCCTGCTCCCAGCTACCTCAGAGTGGGCGGGAGCTGAGTCGACACAACCGGCGCTGTAGCGACAACTACGGCATTCACAAGACCGACACGATCAAGCGCTGGCTTGCCGCCAGGCCGCGGTTCCATGTTCACTCCACGCCGATATCGGCGTCGTGGCTGAATCAGGTCGAACGCGGGTTCTCGACGCTCACCGAGCGCTGCATTCGTCGTGGCACGCATCGTTCCACCCGCGCGCTCGAACAGGCGATCCGTACCTACCTCGATGTCAACAACTCCGAATAGGCGACGCAAGGGCGCTCTTGGAGAAAAGCACCGCTCCCGTCGAAGCGGCACGCCTTCGTAGATGCGCCGGTATTATTGCAGTTGCCGCCAGTGAAAGCGGTGTTCACCTCAGGAGGAAATCACCTTGAAGAATTGGGCTTGCGCGCTGTTGCTCGCTATCCCGCAGTCCTGCCAGCAGGCGTTGGCGGCCCCCTTGGGCTGTACCGGCACGATACAGAAGATCATCCAGTATGCGGACGGCCGCATGATGATCGTCGGCGATTGGCGCGGCGATTTCACTATGGTGTGCAACACCGAGACTACGTGGAACGGAATTTCTCCGGGTGTGTGTACCAAATGGTATGCCGCCGCTGACATTGCCTACGCCACAGGCAAGCCGGTGGTCGTGTCTTATGCGGACGCGGGTAATGCCACTTGCGCCAACCTCCCGAACTACCAATCCGCACCACCGCCGATTACCTCCTCCTGCTACCGGCCAACTGAATCGACACCGAGAAAATGACAGTCGTTTAACATCGCCCGTTTCGCAATTTTGTCCGCTCTAGTTCACGGTTAGTACACTGTGCCCCACTTGGCGCCTCCAGGACATCGAGGCTAGACATATGATTCCTCACCTGCTCCCAACTACCTCAAAGTGGGTGGGAGCTGAGTCGACACAACCGGCGCTGTAGCGACGACCTGTGATCGTGCCGAACCTACGAGGAGGCGAATTGAATCTCCCCGGTTTCCGTGGAGGCCAGTTGGTTTAAGTCAGGCCGGCGTCGCGGCCTGCTCGGTGAGTTGCCGGTAGTAGTTTGCCTCAGCTTAGTGCGACATAAGCCGGGATCATCGGGCGCTCAAACGAATCGTGCGGCCCATGCTCGGCTCCAAGGACTCGACTGCGCACGCCGATTGATCGCGGGAATCGAGACGATGCACATGATCAAGAAGGGGCAGCTCGATCGCCTCAAAGGCCAAGCCATGTCCGATGCTGACCAGTTCTACTCTCTCGCCATCTGACCTTCAAACGCAGTGCCGGGCTTCGCTCGGGCCGCCGTCCTTATTGCGACAGAACCCACTTTTAGTTGCTGCGGATCCAGAGAACATCTTCGGTATCTCCCCAGGCTGCACAGGCGCCCGATCCTTGGACGAGTATCGTAGCGCCTCGACTGATAGCCGATAAGGCAATTGCGAGTTGTACCTTGCCGGTCGTCGTCGACTCGTTGACCGCGTAGCGCAAGCTACCAACGGTTTGCGTTGCACAAGATGGCGCGCTCTGTGGTGGTGTATCGACATAGACGAAAACTACGCCCTGATTGCCCTCGACGAACGTTATGTGCGCATTCTGCACGCCATCCCACGATGCCCGCGCCGGCCCCGCTCCAAGCAACAAAGCAGCTGCAAAACAGACGATTCTTGCCTTCATGAACGCTCCCTGGAATTGACGACGCTTGCTTCTTGCTGAGAGCGAATGCTCACCATCCATCGACTCAATCACAGCATACTATTGTAGGGGATCAACTAACCGCATTGTTGAGGAAGAGGCTGTGATCTGACAGTCCACGTTCCCACATAGATGAACGCGGGAACGTAGTGTTAGACGATCTGCAAGATATCTAGCATCGATTCGTGGTCGGCTACAGATACTTGGACTGGCGCAGCTCGATGACTGCGCCGCTGTCGTGCGTCAGATGGACGTGTCCGAATTCATGCGGCGCGCAGTGCTTACCGTCGCGAACGACTTGAGCGACGACGAAAGTGCTCCCTCCTCGTC
>FTKD01164238.1_pt1 | contig 10414 bp, 7 predicted proteins | sample 1658191 | NCBI WGS metagenome assembly FTKD01 (sample SAMEA3914808, study PRJEB12502) | metagenome | biome: forest; material: soil | place: Canada | collected 2011-08-03 | depth 0.3 m
TCGACGAGGCGCACGAGCGCAGCCTCAATATCGATTTCCTGCTGGGCTGGCTGAAACGGCTGCTGCCGCGGCGGCCGGAGCTGAAGCTGATCATCACTTCGGCGACGCTCGATCCGGAGAAGCTGGCGCGGCACTTCTCCTCTCCATCCGCAGACGGCAAGGGGGAAATGGCGCCCGCGCCGATCCTGCTGGTCGAGGGCCGCACCTATCCGGTGGAGATGCGCTACCGCGAGCCGGACCAGGACGACGATCTGGAGGGACAGGTCGGCTCCGGCATCGAGGAGCTGTGGCGCAACGGCAAGGTGGGCGACACCCTGGTGTTCCTGCCCGGCGAGCGCGAGATCAACGATCTGGCGCGCTCGCTGCCCGGGCGCTTTCCGCGGGCCGAGGTGCTGCCGTTGTATTCGCGGCTGCCGGCGGAGAAGCAGGACCGGGTGTTCTCCTCGCGCGGCGCCCCGCGCATCATTCTGGCCACCAATGTGGCCGAGACTTCGGTGACGGTGCCGGGCATCCGCTACGTGGTGGATACCGGCACGGCGCGCATCAACCGCTTCTCGCCCCGGCTGGGGGTGCAGCAGTTGCAGATCGAGCCGATCGCGCAGGCCGCCGCCAACCAGCGCGCCGGGCGTTGCGGGCGCGTCGGGCCCGGTGTGGCGCTGCGGCTCTACGACGAGGAAAACTTCGCGCTGCGGCCGGCCTTCAGCGATCCGGAAATCCTGCGCGCCAACCTCGCCGGGGTGATCCTGCAAATGGCGACACTGGGCCTGGGCGATGTGGAGGAGTTTCCCTGGCTCGATGCGCCGGAAGGACGGCATGTGGCCGAGGGCTATCGTCTGTTGCAGACGCTGGGCGCGCTGGACGAGGAAAAGCGGTTGACGCCGCTGGGACGGGAGCTGGGCCGGCTCCCGCTGGACCCGCGCATCGCGCGCATCGCGCTGGCCGGGCGCGATACGCCTTGCCGCGAGCAGGTGTGGGTGCTGGCGGCCGCGCTGTCGGTGCAGGACCCGCACGAGGTGCCGCCGGACGCGCAGGCGGCCGCGCGCGCTAGGCACGCCGAGTGGCAGCATCCGAAATCCGACTTCTACACCTTGCTCAACCTGTGGCAGCGCTGGCGCGAGTGGAGTGAGAGCGCTTCCAACCGGCAACTGCGGCGGCTGTGCAAGGAGCATTTCGTTTCCTATCTGCGCATGGAGGAATGGGAGTCGGTCTACAAGCAGATCGTGGACATGCTCGGTGGTGGGCAGCGGAGCAGCGGCAGGCGGTCTGATAAAACAGCGCAGGGCGCTGTTTCGGGACGAACGGAAGCTGAGGCCAACGAAAGCGCCACAGACTCCGCCGCGGTGCCAACACCGCAATCGCTGGAAACGCTCTACCCCGCCCTGCACAAGGCGCTGCTGGCCGGTCTGATCGACCACATCGGACAGAAGCAGCTGGAGAAAACCGACTACGTCGGACCGCGCGGGCGGCGTTTCCGCATCTTCCCCGGCTCGACGCTGGCGAAGAAGGCGCCGCCATGGCTGATGAGTGCGCAACTGGCACAGACCAGCCAGTTGTTTGCCCGCGTCAATGCGGCGATCGAGCCGGAATGGCTGGCCGAGGTGGCGCCGCATCTGGTCAAGCGCGTGCTGCAAGACCCGCAGTGGAATGCGCAGCGCGGCATCGTCACGGCGATGGAGACGGTGACCCTGTTCGGCATGCAGGTGCTGAAGCGGGCGCGGCACTACGGCTCGGACGAGCCGGCGGCGGCGCGGGTGATCTTCATCCGCGAGGCGCTGGTGCGCGGCGACATGCCGAAGCAGCCGGTGTTCCTGGAAAAGAACCTGGCGCTGATCGACACGGTGCGCGACAAGGAAGCGCGGCTGCGGCGGCCGGATCTGCTGGCGGACGAGGATCAGTTCTTCGCCTTTTACGATGCGCTGATTCCCGCCGACGTCTGTACCACGGCGACCCTCAACGGCTGGCTGCGCCGGCTCGGCGCCGGGCAAAAACCCGGAGAAGGCAAGGCGCTGGCGATGCTGCGCATGCGTGAAACGGACGTGTTGAAGCCGGGCGCCAACGCGGACGTGACCAGCCTGTTCCCCGACCATCTCGATCTGGCCGGGCGGAGGATCAGGCTCAGCTATTCGCACGACCCCGGCAGCGACAACGACGGCGTGACCTTCCACATCCCTATCGCACAGCTGTTCGCCTTACCGGCAACGCGTTTCGACTGGCTGGTGCCGGGCCTGCTGCCGGCGAAGATCGAGGCGCTGATCCGTACTCTGCCGATGCAGTTGCGGCGCCTGTGCACGCCCGCCGCCGAGTATGCCAGCGCCATCGCGGCGAGCACCGGACCGGATTCCGGCGAGCTGCTGGCCGCGATCTGCGCACGCTTCCACAGCATGAACGGCATCACGCTGAACCCCGGCGATTTCGCGCCGGGCAAGCTGGAGGCGCATCTGCTGCCGCGCCTGCTGCTGGAGGATGCGAATGGTGCGCCGCTGGGCGAGGCCACGGCCCTGAGCGCATTGCAGCAGCGCCATGGCGGCACCGCGCGCACCGAGTTGAGCCGGCGCGCGGCCGGCAGCGACGCGGCCCGCCGCTGGACTCGCGACACGGTACTGGACTGGGACTTCGGCGCACTACCCGAATACGTCGAAATCGATGGAGCACGGGCCTATCCGGCGCTCAACGTCAATGAGGGCCACATTGCTTTGCGCCTGTTCGAATCCGCCGCGGCGGCGCAGCAGGCGCATGGCGCTGGCGCGCTGGCGCTGTTGCTGGCGCGCGTCGCGGATCGTCTGCGCGACCTGGCGAAGACGGCGCGCAGCCGGCTCGGCATCGCGCTGGCACAGACCGGGCTGAGCGCGGAGGCGCTGGCGTTGCAGGCGGCCGAACGCGCGGCGCGGGCCTACTGGAATCCGGCGGCGATCCGCGATGAAGACATGTTTCGTCAGGCGCTGGAACGACGCGGCGAGTTCGGCCGCGAAGCGGCGGCGCGGCTCGACGAAGTGTGCAACTGGCTCAATGCGGCGATGGAATTGAGAAAACGCCTGGAGGCGGCCGCGAAGTCCTGGCCGGATGCCGCCAGCGATCTGCGCAGGCAGTTGCAGAGCCTGTTCGCGCCCGGATTCATCGCGGAGATTCCGGAGGAAAGCTGGGCACGCATCGCGGTGTATCTGAAGGCCGCTTCGATCCGGCTGGACCGGTTGCCGCACAAGCCGCAGCGGGATCTGGAGATGACGCGGCAGATACAGACTGCGGCGCAGAAATTGAGCGGGCCGTTTCATCCGGCGCGCTGGGTGATCGAGGAGTGGCGGGTGGCCTTGTTTGCCCAGGAGTTGCGCGCCATTGGCTCGCCAGGCGCGGCGAAGGTTCAGGCAGCGTTGGCCAGCGCCTGAATCCCCGGTGAGGAATGCGGCGAGCGGGGTTTCGCTTGCCGTGCTTTAACTGCGATGATCACCGCCAGATCAATTCGTATCGCGGAGCGCGGCTCATGCAGTCACTACCCTTCCCCACTCCTGCCGAGGCGCAAGCACTGACAGCCAGGTTCAATGCGGGCGGCGATGCGGCTGCGCTGGAACGCACTTTGCTGGAACTGCGGGCGGCGGGGCTGCAACTGGTCGACACACGCACCGAGCTGGCCTGCCGCTGGGTGGACGTGCGCGAACGGCCGGTGCCGCCGGAGGCGGATACCATCATCCGCACCCTGACCCGCACCATCGGGGAACAATCCTGGAGCGCGACTTACTGGCTCGAAGGATTGCGGGCGCCAGCCATGCCGGGGCCAGGCTGAGCGTCGACCACCAGGCAGCACCTCAGCCGTGCTTTTCCGCCCGATCCGTTCCGCCCGGCGCGGGCGCCGTAATCGCGCGGCGGCTGGCGGCGAGCGGCGCGTTGTCGTCGAGGTGGACACCATCTCCATCAGCCTGGACACCCAGTGCCTGCCATAACGCATCGAGTGTTTCGTGGCCGGGCATGGGGGAGTCACCCATCCGGTGGTACAGCCCGGTCAGCACCGGCACTCCGGTCGCCTTGTCGCCCACCGCGAAGATCCGCTCCACCGACCAATCCTGCTGGATGTTGCCGCCGGCGGCGAGCACGCCGCGCAAGGCATCCTGCAAGCCCTTGCGATTGCCGGTGCGTTCACGGATTTCAACATCCGCGAGCAGACAGAACAGCGCGCCACCCCAATAAGTGCGGCCCCAGGTGGGGGTGTTGTCCAGGCCGCGGTCGCCCTGCGCCGGCAGGCCCTTGCGCATGCCGTGCAGCATGTCGGTCCAGATGCGGGGTGGCTCAAGCTGCCCCTGCTGCACGCGGGCGATGGGCTCGACGTAGGTGGCGATGCCCTCTTCCAGCCAATGACTGTTTTCCGGCACCGAGGGTACCGACAGGTGCACCATCTCGTGGGTCATGGTCCAGTCGTCTTCGAGCTTCGCCACGCCGGTATCGCGGCCGAGGCGGATGATGATGAGCGGATGGCCGTCGTCGCGGTCGCCCCAGGTGGTGCCGCCATGCACACCATCGCCATCCTCCGGCTTGATGACGATGTGCACCTGGCTGACCGGGTAGCGCCCGTAGTAACTGTTCACGGCCAGCGCGGCGCGTACCGTCCAGGCGCAGATCTGCGCGGGGCCAACCGGAAAAGCGGCGCTGTCGTAGGACAGCAGGATCTCGCCTCCGCCGACCTGGAAGCGGGAGCCGGCAACGCAGGCCGCGGCAATCCGCTGCTCGGCTGCGGGCGCGGTCGGCGCGGATGCATGGGCCCGCGCCGTCAGGCTCGCCCAGGCGGCAAGGGCCAATCCGCAACACAGAGGCATTCGCATGATGGACAGGATACGCAGATCGGCGGCACTGGACAGGAGGTGGGCAGCTGAAAAGACTTGAAGTTCCGGGAAATGGGACCAAGCTATGCAGTCATGAGTCGTGCATTCGTCAAGGAACAGGACGCGGAGCAGGCCGACGAACTCGGCGAGTTACCGCTCAGTCCGCACCCGAACTACGTCACGCCGCGTGGATTGGCGCTGTTGCGCGCGCGCCAGTCGGAGACGCAGGGGCGGCTGACCAGGCTGGGGAAAGACGCCTTCGGCGCCGAACTGGAGCGCGCGCGCATCGAGCGCGAGCTGCGCTGGCTGGCGGCGCGCATCGCCAGCGCCCTGCCCATTTCAGCGGCGACTCAGCCGCGCGGGCGGGTGGCATTCGGTGCCGCGGTGGAACTGGCGAACCTCGACAGCGGCGCCACCCAAACCTATCGCATCGTCGGCGAGGACGAAGCCGATCCGGAACGCGGACTGGTGAGCTGGGTCTCACCGCTGGCCAAGGCGTTGAACGGGGCGAAAGTCGGCGACGTGGTGACCTGGCAGCGCCCTGCCGGCGATCAGGAACTCGAAGTGCTCAGCGTGGCTTACGCTGCGGAGTGAGCGGCTGCCTCGCACCGCCTTGCGCCAGCTGCTCAAGCGCACGCCGGTAATCTTCCGGCACATCGATGTCCAGCGCCGCCTCCGGCATCGCCACTGCGGTGACCCGCGGGCGATACCGGTCGAGCAGGACGCGCGCGCCCTTGGCGCCGGACAGCTGCGCCAGCCCGGCAAGGAATTCCGCGGGAAACAGGCAGGGTGGGCCCAGCACTTCAGCACCCGGGGTTTCACCGTAATCGCTGGCGATGATGCATGTCGGGTCTTCAGCCGCCGCGTCCAGCAGACGCTGCAACTGCGGCGCACCGATCAGCGGCTGGTCAGCCAGGCACAGCAGGCAGGCGCGTGGCGCGGCGCGGCCCAGCAACTCGCGCGCGCTGCAGGCGATGGACTCGCCCATGCCCTGCTGCCACTGCGGGTTGTAGATCAGCCGCAGCGGCATGCCGGATAAGGCCTCGGCGACTTCATCAGCGTAGGCGCCGGTGATTACCACCAGCTCAAGCCCGGCTGCGACGATGTTCTGCGCGGCGCGGCGCACCAGGCTCACGTCACCGATCGGCGCCAGTTGCTTGGCGCTGCCGAAGCGGCTGGCAGAACCGGCGGCGAGCAGCACCGCCACGATATCGCCGGCTTCCGTAATCTCCTTCAATGAATGGGTCCGGCGCTCGCGCTCAACGGGGTGCCGCCGCGGCCGGTGCTGACTGCGAGGATTTCGGCGGCGATGGCCAGGGCGATCTCCTCCGGCGTCTCCGAACCGAGATCGAGACCCGCCGGCGCATGCACCCGGGGCGGCAGGGCGCCGCAGCCGTCGAGCAGCTTGCGCGCGCGCTGGCGCGAGCCGATGGCGCCGATATAGGCCAGCGGCGCCGGCAGCAGCGCGCGCAGGTATTCGATATCACGCTCGATGTTATGGGTCATCACCACGGCGAAGCTGCGGTTGTCGAGGCTGACGCGGCGCGCCAGTTGCGCGGGCTGCGCACTGACCAGGCTGGCGCCCGGCGCCAGGGCGGCGGCAGGCTGCGGATCGTCGCGATGATCCACCAGGGTCACATCCCAGCCCAGGCCGCGGCCGATGCGCGCCAGGGCCAGCGAGGCAGCGTTGACCCCGATCAGCACGGCGGCGTAAGGCGGCAGCAGGGTTTCGAACAGCACGTCCACCGGGCCTTGCGCCGAGTCGAAGTCCTGCACGTGGGGACGCTTGCCGTTCGCGGCAGTACCGGCATGTTCGATCAGCGCGGCGGCGAAGCGGGCATCGCCGAATTCATCGTGCAGGGTTTCTCCACTCCAGACCAGGCGTTGCGGCCGCGGCCCGAGCACGGCGCCATTGCACGTGAAGGCGGTGGCGAGGAAGCCCGGATGGCGCGAACCGAGGCATTGCTCGACCGCGCCGACGAAGCCCAGGTCGGAAGCCCGCGCCAGCGGCTCGATCAGCACTTCCAGCTCACCGCCGCAGCCCAGCTCGATCAGAGCATCGAGGCCGTTTTCGCGGTCGTAACGGACGATGCGCGCGGTGCCGGCGCCGATCACGTCATGGGCGCGGGCGATGATGTCGGCCTCCGGACAACCGCCGGAGAGACCGCGCACGATGGTGCCGTCACCGCACACCAGCATGCGCGCGCCGGCGCGGCGGAAGGTACTGCCGTGAGTACGCGTCAGCGTGGCCAGCGCGGCACCGCCTGCGAAGCCGCTGCTTTGCAGGCGCTTGAAGCCTTCCAGCAGGACCCCGAATTCCTGCGGGGTATTCATCCGGCTACCCCGTCCCGCTGCACGGCAGGTCTCATGCGGTGAGCTGGTCCGCGATCGGCAGCTTGCGGATGCGCTTGCCGGTGGCGGCGGCAATGGCGTTGACCACGGCCGGCGCGATCGGCGGTGTGCCGGGCTCGCCCACGCCGGTGGGCTTTTCCGTCGAGGGCAGGATGAACACTTCCACCGCGGGCATCTCGTTGATGCGCAGCGGGATGTACTGGTGGAAGTTGGACTGCTGCACCACGCCGCCGTCGAGCGTGATGGCGCCGTGCAGGGCCGCGCTCAGGCCGAAGCCGATGCCGCCCTGCATCTGCGCCACGATGATGTCCGGGTTGATGGCAAGGCCGCAGTCGACGGCGCAGACCACGCGGTCCACCTTGAAGCTGCCGTCGGCTTTCACCGTTACTTCGGCGACCTGGGCCACGTAGGTGTTGAAGGACTCGTGCACGGCGATGCCGCGGCCGCGCTTCTCGCCGTCCGCTCCGGGCTTCAGCGGCTTGCTCCATTGCGCCTTGTCCGCCGCCAGCTCCAGCACCCCCTTGAGGCGCGGCGACTTGCCCAGCAGGGCGCGCCGGTATTCATAGGGATCCTTGCCGGCGGCAAGCGCCGCCTCGTCGATCAGGCTTTCCTTGACGAAGGCGTTGGCGGAATGCCCCACCGAGCGCCACCACTGCACCGGCACATTGATGTTGTCCGGGGTGCTCAACTCCACCCGCAGGTTGGGCACTTCATAGCTCATGTCGGCCAGGCCTTCGACCGAGGCATCGTCGATGCCGTTCTTGACCATGACAGGCTCGAACGCCGTGCCCTTGATGATGGACTGGCCAACGATATGGTGGTGCCAGGCGACCAGTTGCCCGCCCTCGTCGAGCGCCAGACGCGCGGTATGGAAGAACATCGGGCGATAGTAACCGCCGCGGGTGTCTTCCTCGCGCGTCCATACCATCTTCACCGGCACTTTGACGCCCTGATCCCAAGCGGCTTTGGCGATGGCGGCCGCTTCCAGCACGTAGTCCGCCTGCGGATTGGCGCGGCGGCCGAAGCTGCCCCCGGCGTAGAGCTGGGTGATCGTCACCTGGTCCGGCGGGATGCCGAGCAGGGCGGCGACGGCGCCCTGGTCCGGCGTATGCATCTGCTCGCCGTTGACGATTTCGCAGCTGCCCTCGCCCAGCTTGACCAGGCAGTTGAGCGGCTCCATCGCCGAATGCGCCAGGTAGGGCAATTCATACTCGGCCTCGATCAGCTTGGCCGGCTTGGCCAGCGCGGCGGCGGCATCGCCCTCCTTGCGCGCCACCAGGCCGTCCTTCTTCGCCATCTCCTTGTACTGCGCCATGATCTCGGCGCTGCCGAGCTTGAAGGCCTGGCTTTCGTCCCACTCGATTTCCAGGGCATCGCGACCGCTGCGCGCGGCCCAGGTGTTTTTGGCCAGCACGGCGACGCCGGCGAAGCGGTGCGCGCTGCCGCTGAACTGCACCACCTCGACCACGTTGGGAACCGCCTTGGCCTTGGCAGCGTCAACGCTCTTCACCACCGCGCCAAAACGCTGCGGATGGGCCACCACCGCCACCAGCATGTCCGGCAGCTTGTAGTCCTGGGTGAACATCGCCGTGCCGTTGGTCTTGTCGACATGATCCTTGCGGTGCAGTGTCGGCTTGCCGATCAGCTTGAAGTCCGCGGAACTCTTCAGCGCCACATCCTGCGGCACTGGCTGCTTTCCGGCGCTTTCCGCCAGCTGGCCGAAAGTCGCCTTGCGGCCGGACTTGGCATGCACCACGCCGTTGACCACGGTGATGGAACTGGCCGGCACCTTCCATTGCTCGGCCGCGGCGGAGACGAACATGGCGCGCGCCGCTGCGCCGGCCTTGCGCATCTGCTCGTGCGAGTTGGCCATGGCGGTGCTGCCGCCGGTGAGCTGGATGCCCATCATCAGGTTCTTGTACTTGGCCACGTCGGCCGGCGCGCCTTCCACCCGGACCTGGTTCCAGTCCGCGTCCAGCTCCTCCGCCAGCAGGGTGGCGAGGCCGGTGAAAGTGCCCTGCCCCATTTCCAGGTGCTTGGAGATGACGGTGACGGTATTGTCCGAGCCGATGCGGACGAAGGCGTTCGGCTCGAAGTTGATCGGCGCCACCAGGCCGGAGCCGCCATTGCCCGGTGCGGCGGTGCCCTTGTCGGCGAAGACATCGCCGACGTAGATGCCCAGTGCGAGTCCACCGGCGCCCTGCAGGAAGCGGCGGCGGCTTTCGTTGACGAGGAAGATCTGGTTCATGGCGGGCTCCTCAGACGCTCAGGGTCTGGGCGGCATCGTGAATCGCCGCGCGGATGCGCACATAGGTGGCGCAGCGGCAGACGTTGCCGCTCATGGCGGCGTCGATGTCGGCATCGCTGGGCTTGTGGTTGGACTTGAGCAGGGCGGTGGCGGACATGATCTGCCCGGACTGGCAGTAACCGCACTGCACCACGTCGAGCTTCTGCCAGGCGGCCTGCACCGCATGACCGACCTTGTCGGCGCCGACGGCTTCGATGGTGGTGATTTTCTTGCCGATGGCGGCGGCGACCGGCGTCACGCAGGAGCGGATCGGCTGGCCATCGAGATGCACGGTGCAGGCGCCGCACAAGGCCATGCCGCAGCCATACTTGGTGCCGGTGAGATCGGCGACATCGCGCAGATACCACAGCAGGGGCATCGAGGCATCGCCGTCGTAGGAATGGCTCTTGCCATTGATGGTCAACTGGATCATGACAGCGCTCCCAAGTAAGGAGCCCGATCCGGTGTTCCCCGATCGGGCCTCATGCTGCAAGGCAGGTACGCCTGGCAGCCGATCACGGGGGCTGTCGGCTGCTTGGCGCGCGTGACAGATTTGGATATTGGTCGGGCGCTAGATTGATCCACACGGGGGGTGCATTGCAAGCGCGAACCGCGCCGAGGCTCGCCCTGCGCCGGATGGGACCCGCCACATCAGGCGGCTCTGGGTATCTCCTACCGAATGCGGTCTGCAACCGGGCCGGGACAGGCCGCACCGAAGCACCGGCAAGCCCTGTCTGCGGCTTGTGGCATGGCGCCGCAGCCGGCACCATGCGCCATTCCTACCTGAGCATGTCGCCGATGGCTCGACCTACCCGGCACGGCGCGCGCAAAGCCGCCGCCACCCCGGCTGCCTCGCAGCCGCGGCGTCGCCCGTGGTCGAGCCTGCTGGTGTTGGTGATTGTCAGCACTGCCCTGGCACTGATCCTCTGGCATGGCGCGCGGAATCCAGGCCCGCCCGCCGCCGCTCCGG
>FTKD01001264.1_pt1 | contig 10388 bp, 10 predicted proteins | sample 1658191 | NCBI WGS metagenome assembly FTKD01 (sample SAMEA3914808, study PRJEB12502) | metagenome | biome: forest; material: soil | place: Canada | collected 2011-08-03 | depth 0.3 m
CGGCGGATGGCGCGGAACAGGTTGGGCCACAGCTCGGTCTCCATCACCACCACCTGGCGCGGCCGCGCCCGCTCCAGGAAGCGCGCCACCGCGCCGGGCAGGTCATAGGGCGCGTAGCTGTGCCGCACCCGTTTTCCCAGCGCGGCGCTGACCCGCTCCGAACCGGTGGGCGTGGTGGTGGTGACCCAGACACGGCCTTCGCCGTGCTGGCGGATCAGCTGCTCGATCAGCGGCAGGGCGGCCAGGCTTTCGCCCACCGACACCGCATGCACCCACACCGCCACGCCCTCGGCGGCCGGCTCGACCAGGCCGAAGCGCTCGCCGATACGGCGGCGGTACTCCGGCTGCAACCGGCTCTTCCACAGCAGTCGCAGCAGCACCAGGGGGGTGATGAGGTAAAGCAGCAGGGTGTAGAGCAGTCGCATCGACGAAGACTAGAGAAAACCGCGCAACGGGTAAAATGCGGCCATGACCTCCATCACCGTCCAAGCTCCGGTGCCGCGATCCCTGCTGGCGCCACGCTACTGGCTGGCCTGGCTGGTATTGGGCCTGCTGTGGCTGCTGGCCTTCCTGCCGATGCCCCTGCTGCGGCTGTTCGGCGCCACGCTGGGTGAGCTGTTCCACCTGGCGGTGCCGAGCCGGCGCCGCATCGTGCGCATCAACCTGCGCCTATGCTTCCCGGAACTGGACGAGGCCGCGCGCCGGCGCATGGCACGGGAGCACTTCCGCGCGCTCGGCATCGGCCTGTTCGAGGTGCCGCTGGCCTGGTTCGCCTCCGACCGTCGCCTGCTGCGCATGGTCGAGTTCGAGGGCGTCGAGCATCTGCGAAAGGCCCAGGCCGACGGCAGCGGGGTACTACTGCTCACCGGCCACTTCACCACCATGGAGCTGGGCTGCCGCCTGGTGCATCTGGCGGGGTTCCCGTTCCACGGCATGTACCGGCGCGCCGACAATCAATTCTTCGACTACTGGATCTGCCGCCTGCGCGAGGCGCGCCTGGGCCTGCCGATGGTGCCGAAGGAAGACCTCAAGCGCATCGTGCGCCTGCTGCGCGGCGGCGGCCGCATCTGGTACGGACCGGACCAGACCATCGAGGCCGCCAATGCGGTGTTCGTGCCGTTCTTCGGCGAGCCGGTACTAACCCTCACCGCCACCTCGCGCCTGGCGCAGATGGGCCGCGCCAAGGTGGTGCCGTATTTCCCGCAGCGCCGCGGCGGCCGCTACCGGCTGGTGTTCCGCCCCGCGCTGGAGGATTTTCCCGGCGGCGACGACAGTGCCGACGCGGCGCGCATCAACAAGCAGCTGGAGGATGCGATCCGCGAGGTGCCGGAGCAGTACTTCTGGGTCCATCGGCGCTTCAAGGACGGCCCGCCGGGTCGGCGCGATCCTTACGCACGCTGAATGCGTAAAATCCGAACGCTCTGTCGCACCTCACCATAAAACCCCGATGCGCATCATCCAGGTCAATTCACATTTCCATGGCGGCGGCGTCGATACGCAGACGCTGGAGCTGTGCGCCGGCCTGATCGAGCAGGGCCATGAAGTGATGCTGGCGCTCAACCGCAACGCCCGCTGGGCCTCGCGGGCCGAGGCCCTGAGCGGCCTGCGTGTGGAGTACATCGAAGGCGGCAAGCTGCACTGGGGCTTGCGCCTGCGGCGTCTGGCCGAGCAGTTCCAGGCGCAGGTGCTGCACGGCCATCACGGCCGCGATTACTGGACCACCGGCCTGGCCGGCAAGCTCGCCTCGAACAAGCCGAAAGTGGTACTGACGCGCCATCTGATGACGCCGCTCAGTGCCACCAGCGGGCGCTTCATGCTGTGGCTGGGACATGTCACGGCGGTGTCGCAGGCGGTGCTTGCAAACTTGAAACGCGAACTGAAAGGCGATCAGCGCCGCCTGCACCTGGTCTACTCCGGTGTCGACGTGCGCCATTTCAGGCCCGACGCGGAACTGCGTGCGCGCGGCCGCGCGGTTCACGGCTGGGACGAGACGCAGGTGGTGTTCGCCGTGGTCGGCGGCGCCGGCCTGCCGGAAGGCAAGGGCCAGCGCGAATTCGTCGAGGCCGGCGCGCGGCTCATTGCCGAGCGCCCGGAAGTGCGGCTGATGATCGTGGGCGAGGGCGACATGATCCCGGTGCTGGAGCAGCGCATCGCCGAACTGGGACTGCAACAGTCCATCCTCTGCGTCGGCTTCACCGACGACGTCGAGCGCGTCGCCGCCATGATCGACGTGCTGGTGCACCCGGCGGTGGGCACCGAGGCCCTGGGCCTGGTGATCTGGGAAGCGATGGCGGCGGCCAAACCGGTGATCGCCTCGCGCCTCGGCGGCATCCCCGAGACCTTCATCGATCCGGATCATGGCCGCCTGGTGCAGCCGCGCAGCGTCGACGAGCTGTACGCGGCGATGCGCCTGTTCGCCGGCGACCGCGAACTACGTCAGCGCGCCGGCACGGCGGCGCGCGAATACCTGATCGCGAAGGATTACACCCGCGCCGGACAGACGCGGCGCTTCGCCGCGCTATACCAGGAGATCCAGGCCGGCTGAAGCAGGCTGTAACGCGCGCTATTCAGTAGCGGGCGGAGCTTCGAGGCGCGCCATTTCCGCCAGCAGGGCCTGCACGATGGTTCGCGGCTCGATGCCGGCCATGCCGCCGGGGCCGGTGGCCTGCAGCGGCCGCAGCCAGGGCGCGTAGTGCATAGGCGGCGAGGCCCCGAACAGGCCGACCGTGGCGATGCGATGCGCCACCGCCAGGTGCAGGCCAGCGCTGTCGTTGCTGATGAAGCCTTCGCAGCGCGCCACCAGCGCAAAGCTTAGCGGCAGGTCCGGCTTGATGGTGGTGATGTCGAGCAGGCGCGCACTGTCGCCCAGCCGCTGCCGGATGTCGGCGGCGATATCGGCGACATCGTCCACGCCGAACAGCACGAAGGAATAACGCGGATCGTGTTGCAACAGCAGCCGGATCACTTCGGCGTACTGCGCTCCTGGATAGCGCCTGACGGCGGCAGATGCATTGAGTCCCAAGCCGACCAGATGGGGATGGTGTTGCGCCAATAGCGCCGCCCGCGCCGCGGCTTCCTCATTCGGCAGCAAGGAAGGGTAGATCGCCTCGGCGGGATAGCCATGCCGCGCCAGCAGCCGTGGCAGCCAGGTATGGGTGTCGGGATGCGGCGTGCCGCGCTTCTGCACCATGACGTGGTGACTGAACAGCAGCGCGTTGTGGAACTGGTGACGGCGCACGAAGCCGACACGCCGGGGCACGCCGGCGAGCCTCGCGGCAATCGCCGCATAGGTCTTGAAGTTGAAGAAGAACAGGGTGTCCAGTTGGAGCGAGCGCAGCAGTTCCGTCATTTCCCGGCGGCGCCGGCCGTGATCGGCATCGCGCTCGATCTCGCCGATGGACAGCACCCGCTCGATCCAGGGCTGCGTTTCGAACAGGCGGTTGAGCGCCGGCGGCAGCGGGTTGAGCAGAATCAGCGGCCGGCCCAGATGCTCGGACAAGGCCCGCACCAGGCCCATGTGCAGCACCGAGTCGCCGATGTTGCCGGAGATGTAGACCGCGCAGGGTCCGGCCGCGGCGCCCGGCTTTGTAGCCGCCATCAGACCGAAGCCAGGCGTGCTTCGGTGGCCGCCGCTGCGGGCCCCAGCAGGTCCAGTGCCGCCTGGCACAGTGCGGAAGTTTCGATGCCGGTGAGCGCGCTGGGATGGTCGCTCTGCCCCAGCAAGGCACGGTGCAGCGGCGGCGGCGGCAGGTATTCCTGGTTGTCGTGCTTGATGCGGAACCAGCTCACCGAAGGCGTATCCAGCATCCAGGCCAGGTGCAGAGGCCCGGTGTCGCCCGACAGGTGCAGGGCCGCGCCGCGGATCACGGCGCTGAGCTGGATCACGTCGAGCGTGCCGGTGAAAACCTTCCATGGCTCGAAGCCGAGCCGGCCGAGGATGTCGGCGATGCGCGCGCGTTCGCGCTCCGAGCCCATCGAGGTCAGCACCAGGCGGTACTGCGGCAGGCGCCGGTGCAATTCCTGCAGCAGCTCGACCATCTGCTCCACCGGCAACTGGCGCGTGTCGTCGGTGGTGTTGGGGCTGATGTGCAGATAAGTGCCCCGATCCGCCGCCGTGATGGCGGTGCCCTGCAGGGCCTGCTCGGGCAGCTCGATATTGAACTGGCTGTCGCTGGCGAAGCCGGCCTGGGCCAGGCATTGCAGCCACTGCCGGTACATCGGCTCCTGCTCGTAGCGGAAATCCATCACCTCGGTCTGCAGCCAGCGCCAGCCCTTCTTGCCGTCCCAGAACGGCCGCCGCCCCAGGCGCGCGCGCGCGCCGGCGGCCCAGGCCAGCACGCTGCCGTGATTGTTGCCGGTGAGATTGATGGAGACGTCGTAGGAGGTGCGCCGCAGCGAGCGGATGTGGCGCAACTCGTTGAGAGTCAGGCCGGACTTGCGGCTGGCATAGGCCAAGCGCCCGTCGATCCAGGGCAGCAGGCCGAGCAGGGCGCTGTAGCTGCCGGCGGTGAGGACATCGAGCTGGGCCTCGGGGTAGGCGCGGCGGATCGACCACAGCGCCGGAAAGCTGTGCACCACGTCGCCGAGGCCGCCGAACAACAGCACCAGCACCTTGCGCGCCTGCGCCGTGCGCCGCACGAAGTCCGGGGTCGCCCGCCGGTAGCGGATGCCGGGGCGCGGCGGTATCGAAGTGGAGGTGGAGCCGCTGTCGTCTGCAACCATGATCAAAAGTCTCCGGGTGCGCCTACGGCGGACTCCGTACGGCCCGGGCATGCGAGGGGAGAATAGTATGTCACGGCGCATCGCCCGCTTGCGGCGGCTCGCAATGAGCGGCGATCAGCGCACGCGGCGGGTGGCGTAATAGCGGCGCAGCATCGACAGCCTCTGCTCGATGCGCCGCAACAGGCCCAGCGGCGCGAGGCGCAGCAATTCCAGATAAAGCCCAAGTTCCTCGGCGCTGGGGCGCGGCTTGGTTTTGAACTCTTCCTTGGTCAGGCGCAGGCTCTCGATGCGGAATCCACCGACGCGCAGGTAGTGGTCGAGCAGGCGCTGCACGCGATACTTGTGGCGCATGTGCAGCACTTCGCTGCGCTGCTCGATCGACACATTCTTGCCGTGCATGCGGTAAGCCACCGTCACCGCGGCCAGGTACTTCTTGTGCGCCCCGAGGACGCTGGCGCCGTAGACCAGGCAATCGTCGGCGAAGGTGCGCCAGTCGCGCTGGATCGGCTCCGGCAGATCCAGCACCCGCGCCGCCAGTTCGCGCCGCAGCGACACGGCCGAGGTGGGACCGCCGCACCAGTGGCCGAGGAACACGGTGGGCAGTGCGGTCAGGCCGCTGTCGTAATCGTCGCCGCGGCTGTCGTAGAGGCCTTCGCGCGCGCCGAAATAACGCATATTGGTGCTGACGAAATCGAGCGTCGCATCCTCGGTGTAAGCAGCAGCCAGGGTCTCAAGATGCCGCGGCTCCCACACATCGTCGGCATCGAGGAAGCAGACGATGTCGCCGGCGCTGTGCCCGACTCCGGCCATGAAGGCGGACAACTGGCCGCCGTTTTCCTTGGCGGCGATCCGCACCAGCGGATGCCCGGCATAGCGCTGGCTCAGCATCTCGCGGGAGCCGTCGGTGGAGCCGTCGTCGGTGACGATGATCTCCAGCGGCGGCAGGCTTTGCCGCACGGCGCTTTCCACCGCTTCGACCACGAAGTCGCCGTAGTTGTAGTTGTTGATCAGGACGGAAAAAGTCGGGGCTTTCATGTCGCAGCGGCTGTTCCAGGTTGGCCCCGCCACGGGGAGTCGCGGCACCATTGGCGGCACGGGCTAGTCTAGCGCAGGGCGCTCGCGCCAGGCATCGGCGCGGCGCGTCCGCGGGGGGAACGGCGACGGCACTTTGCTATGCTCGCGGCATGAATGGACCTTCCATCAGCATCGTGCTGCCGACCCATAACCGGGCGCTGCTGCTGCCCCGCGCGGTGCGCAGCGTGCTGGCCCAGACCGACCCGGATTTCGAGCTGCTGGTGATCGACGACGGCTCCGCCGACAACACCCAGCAGGTGCTGGCCGAGTTCGCCGGCGACCCGCGCCTGCGCCGGCTGCGCAACGACAGCGCGCAGGGCGCGGCGGCGGCGCGCAACCGCGCCATCCGCAGCGCCAGCGGCGACTGGGTGGCCTTCCTCGACGACGACGACGAGCTGCTGCCGCGTTATGTCGAGCGCCTGCGCAGCCATCTGCGTGCCTCACCCGAACTGGGACTGGCCTGGACCGGGGTGGAGCGGGAACACCACGACAGCGTGCCGCCGCGCCACGAGACCCTGCTATGGCACGACCGCTGGGACGGCCACGGCAAGTCGCCGCACCGCTTTCTCACCCTATTCGCCCTGTCTTTCGGCGTGGCGGTGCGGCGCGGCGCCCTGCTCGATGCCGGCCTGCTCGACGAGCGCTTCATCGTCAGCGAGGACATCGACCTGGGGATGCGCCTGGTGGCGGCGGGCACGCCCTATGCGGCGCTGGCCGAGCCGCTGCTGCTGGTGCACATCGGCGAGGGCCAGAGCGTCAGCCGCAGCCGCGACAACCGCACCGACCTGCGCCTGCTGCTGCTGCAAAAAAACGCGGCTTTTCTGGCCAGGCAGCCGGAAGTGCTGGCGCATTACCGCCTGTTCGCCATCTCCGGCTGCTACCGCGACGGCCGGCGGCGCGAGGCCCGCGCCCTGGCCCTCGCCCTGCTGCGCAGCGGCCGCCTCGGCGGGCGCGCCCTCGAGATGCTGCTGCGCTACGAAGTGTTCGCGCCGCTCAAGCGGCTGTTCCGCCGCGACGCGGGCCGGGCCGCATCCAATGTCTAGGCCTCGCCTTTCCGTCACCCTGATCACCCACAACGAGGCGACGAACATCGCCGCCTGCCTCGAATCGGTGGCCTGGGCCGACGAGATCGTGGTGGTGGACTCGGGCAGCAGCGACGAGACGCCGGCGATCTGCCGGCGTTACACACCCCTGGTGCAGGTCACTGACTGGCCCGGCTTCGGCCCGCAGAAAAATCGCGCGCTGGCCATGGCGACTGGCGACTGGGTGCTGTCGATCGACGCCGACGAGCGCGTCACGCCGGAGTTGCGCGCCGAGATCGAAAGCATCCTGGCCGCGCCCGACGCCGAGGCTTACGAGTTGCCGCGCCTGTCCACGTATCTGGGACAGGAGATGCGGCACGGCGGCTGGTGGCCGGACTATGTGACGCGCCTGTTCCGGCGCGACGCCGGCCGGTTCAGCGATGCCCTGGTGCACGAGGCCCTGCTGATCCAGGGCAAGACCGGACGCCTGCGCACACCGCTGATCCACCACCCGTTCCGCACCTTGGAACAGTCGATCGGCAAGATGAATTCCTACTCCAGCGCCAACGCCCTGTCCTTGCAGCAGCGCGGCCGCAGCGCCGGCCTGACTACCGCCATCCTGCACGGCCTGTTCGGCTTCCTGCGCAACTACCTGCTGCGCGGCGGCTTTCTCGACGGCAAGCTCGGCTTCGTGCTGGCCGTGGCCAACGCCGAAGGGGCCTACTACAAGTACCTGAAGCTGGCCGAGCGCTGCGGCAGGCTATCGCGCTGAGCCTGCCGCTTCCGACTACACCGTGCCCATGCCCAAGCTGATCACGCTGACCGTCAGCACCTACAACCGTCCCGCCGCGCTCGACCGGGTGCTCAGCGCCTGCATGCAGCAAAGCGATGGCGGCTTCGAGATCGTGGTGGCGGACGACGGCTCGGCCGAGGCCACGCGCGACCTGGTGCGGGACTACCGCAAGCGCTCGGCCGTGCCGATCACCCACGTATGGCATCCGGATAGCGGCTTTCGCCTGGCGGAAATCCGCAACAAGGCGATTGCCCAGGCGCGCGGCGACTACCTGATCTTCCTCGACGGCGACTGCATGCCGCAGCGCAGCTTCATCGCCATGCACCGGGCGCTGGCCCGCCCGGGCGCGATGCTGACCGGCAGCCGCATCCTGCTGTCGGAGCGCCTGACCCGGCGCATCGAGTCGGAACGGCTCGAGCTGTCGGCCTTCACCGCGCCGTCCTGGATCGCGGCACGGCTGCGCGGCGACATCAACAAATGCCTGCCGCTGCTGCTGTCGTCCGCCGCGCTGCCCGGCCGCAGTGTCGACGGCTTTGTCTGGAAGAGCATCAAGGGCTGCAATATGGCGGCCTGGACGCAAGATGTGATCGCGGTCGACGGTTTCGACAGCAGCTTCACCAGCTGGGGCCACGAGGACGCGGATTTCGTGGCGCGCCTGCACAACGCCGGCATCGGCCGCAGCAAGGGCTTTTTCGCCACCGAAGTGCTGCACCTGTGGCACCGCGAACAGCCGCGCGACCGCGAAAGCGTCAATTATCAGGAAGTAATCCGGCGCCTGGCTTCGGGGCAGGTGAAAGCGCAACGGGGTCTGGCCGAATGCCGCACCGACGCTACTACCGTGGTGAACCCTTAGCCCGCATCTGTCAGGGTCAATAGCGCCTCCTGCACCCGCGCCACCGACACCGTATTCGGACGCTCGCGGTCGATGCTCCGGTACTCGCCGGAAGTCAGCCACAACTGATTGGCGCCGACCGCGCCGGTGAGCTGCGGCAGGGTCGGACCGTACAAGCTCAGCTGCTGCGTGCCGAGGGCGGCGGCCAGATGGGCCAGGCCGGTATCGACGCCGACGCAGTAGCGCGCGCCGGCCAGCCAGCCGGCGATGGCCGTCAGGCCCAGCTTGGGCAGCACCAACCCGCCACAGGCGGCGGCGATGGCCTCGGCATCGGCGCGCTCGGCCTCGCTGCCCCAGGGCAGCACCACGCGCAGGCCGCGCGCCGCGACCCAGGCGCCCAGCTCGCTCCAGTGCTTCAGCGGCCAGCGCTTGCTGGTCCAGGTGGTGCCGTGCAGGAACACCACATAGGGCTGGCTCAGTCCGGGCGCCGGGAAGCGGGACCGGTCCAGCCCGGCGTCAGGCGGGGTCTCGGGCAAGGCATAGTCGAGCGCCTGTGCGAACAGCCGCCGCGCGCGCTCCACCGCGTGCGCCGCATCATGTCGCGGCACGGCATAGCCGCGGCTGTAGAACCGCGCGGCCAGCGGCTCGCGGGCGGAAGCGCGGTCCGCACCGGCCAGCGGCCCGCGTGCCTGGCGCGCCAGCCAGGCGCTTTTGACCAGGCCCTGGGCGTCGATCACCAGGTCATATTCGGTGCGGCGCAGGTCGGCGCGGAAGCGCGCCCAGTCGCCGCCGAAGACGGTGCGGCCCAAGTGCTTGCGCCAGCCTCGCAGATCGCACTGGATGACGCGCTCCACCGCCGGGTGCCAGGCCGGAATTTCGGCGAAGGCGCGTTCCACCAGCCAGTCGCAGCGCAGGCCGGGGCAGGCCCGCGCCGCGTCGGTCAGGGCCGGCAGGGTGTGGACGACGTCACCCAGCGAGGAGGTTTTGACGACCAGGATATTGAGGGGGTGGCGCATGGCTCGGCGTTAAAACAGCATAAGCACTAAGAGCTTATCCGTGAATAAATCGCACCTGCGTTGCAGTCCAAAATCGCGTCAGGCAAGGCGGAGGCCCCGGCCATGGTGATTCCATGGCCGGGGCTGACAACGCAGCCTGGCGCGATTTTGGGCGCAACCCTTCGGGACGGGGTCATTTTTGCGCATTGCTGCGCCGGCCAGGGCTTACATGGAATCACCATGCCGCGCCCCGTCCGGCTTGCACTGCGCAAAAATGACCTCCGTCGCAGGCGCGATTTATTCACGGATAAGCTCTTATTTCCGGCGGCGCCGACTCCGCCGTCAGGGGACTTGCTGATATATTAGTTGCGAGTCGGGACGTTAACGCGAAAGAGGGAGTTTGAGTGAATCGGAACGCACGCCGCGCCGCGGCCATTATGCTCTTGCTGGCCGGGGCCGCATTGCCCGCGCTGGCTGCCGCACCCGCCGTGCAGGAAGCGCAAACGCTGCTGAACCAGGGCGATTACAAGGGCGCGCTGGACCGCCTCGACCGCTACCTCGCCACCTCGCCGCAGGACGCCGAAGCGCGCTTCAGCCGCGGCCTGGTTCTGGTCAAGCTCAGCCGCACCGACGAAGCCATCAAGGTTTTCGCCGATCTGACCCGCGATTACCCGCAGCTGCCCGAGCCTTACAACAATCTGGCGGTGCTGTACGCGCAGAAGGGCGACTACGAGAAGGCGCGCGATGCGCTCGAGGCGGCCTTGGCCACCCACCCGGCCTATGCCACCGCGCACGAGAATCTCGGCGACATCTATTCCGCGCTGGCCGGCGCCGCCTACAACCGCGCGCTGCAGCTCGACCAGGGCAACCAGGCGGTGCGCTACAAGCTGTCGCTGATCAACCAGCTCGGCAACGGCCCGGGCGGTTATGCCCCCGCCGGCACCACCAGC
>FTKD01096219.1_pt1 | contig 10381 bp, 9 predicted proteins | sample 1658191 | NCBI WGS metagenome assembly FTKD01 (sample SAMEA3914808, study PRJEB12502) | metagenome | biome: forest; material: soil | place: Canada | collected 2011-08-03 | depth 0.3 m
GCCGGTTGATCCGCCGAGACCGTCAATACTGCCGGCTTGGCGTGCTTGCCGTCCTGAAACGCTATCTTCCAGGAACCGCTCGCCAGCTCCAAGGCCACTGCCAGAACCTCTTCTTCCGGCGTAAAATCGTCTTCGCAGGTCGGTCGCATTTCTTCCTCCTAAAGTTTGGTGTGAGAACTTCACTTTAGGGAATTTTTGCGTTTCTTACCGACCTGCCTTCATACATAGGATCTACAAGGGCACGCCTTTAATCAGGATAGTCTTCCGGCCATTGCTGCAAGCGATGGCCGGGTTGATCCCAGGTTGGTCGATGCGTGGTCCAGAGTTCGTCGCCAGGCGGGAAATCTTCAGCATGATCGAACGAGGCGAGCGTGACGTCGATCTCGCTGCTGCCCTCTTCCTGCCAGGTCAGCGAGGTGCCGCAATGTTCGCAAAAGCTTCTGCGCACGCCGGGTGATGAGATATAAACCCTGGGCAGCGCGCCCTCGAAACGGAATTGCCCTTCCTTGACCGTGACCCAGCCGACATGCATGCCTCCGGCGGCGCGGCGGCATGTTCTGCAATGGCAGATGAAGGAGTTGGGTGGAGGATTGTCGATGCAGAAACGCGTCGCACCGCACAGGCAGCCGCCCGTTGCCGATGCGCGCGCATCCGTCATGGCGTTCAGAACTGCAGTTCGACGCCGGTCTTTTCCGTCAGCTCTTCCTTGGTGACGCCGGGAGCCAACTCGACTACTTTCAAGCCGTGTTCGGTCACGTCGAGCACGCCGAGATCGGTGATGATGCGGTCGACCACGCCAACGCCGGTCAACGGCAGATCGCACTTCTTCAGGATCTTGTGCGAGGTCGTGCCATCCTTGGCCTTGGCAACGTGCTCCATCAGCACCACGACGCGTTTGACGCCGGCTACCAGGTCCATCGCGCCGCCCATGCCCTTGACCATCTTGCCCGGAATCATCCAGTTGGCCAGGTCGCCCTGTTCCGACACTTGCATCGCGCCCAGGATGGCGATGTTGATCTTGCCGCCGCGGATCATGGCGAACGAATCGGCCGAGCTGAAAAACGAGGCGCCGGGTAGCGCCGTCACGGTCTGCTTGCCGGCGTTGATCAGATCGGCATCGACCGTCTCTTCGGTCGGGAACGGGCCGATGCCGAGCAAGCCGTTTTCCGATTGCAGCCAGACTTCGATATCGTTCGGCACATAGTTGGCAACCAGGGTGGGCAAGCCGATGCCGAGGTTGACGTAAAAGCCGTCCTGCAATTCCTTTGCCGCGCGCGCGGCCATATCTTCACGTGTCCATGCCATGATGACTCTCCGATTTACTTGCTGAGCGTGCGTTGTTCGATCCGCTTTTCCGGGTTCGCATTGAGAACAATACGATGCACGAAAATGCCGGGCGTATGCACTTCATCGGGGTCGAGTTCGCCGACTTCGACGATCTTTTCCACTTCGGCCACGGTGATCTTGCCGGCCATGGCGACGTTGGGGTTGAAGTTGCGTGAAGTCTTGCGGTAGATCAGATTGCCGGCCTTGTCTGCAATGTAGGCTTTCACCAGCGACACGTCGGCCACCAGCGAGCGCTCCATCACGTATTGCTCACCGTTGAATTCGCGTACTTCCTTGCCATCGGCCACAATGGTGCCGACGCCGGTGCGCGTGAAGAACGCGGGGATGCCGGCGCCACCGGCACGCAGCTTCTCGGCCAGCGTACCCTGCGGCGTGAATTCAAGCTGCAGTTCGCCTGCCAGGTATTGACGCTCAAATTCCTTGTTTTCGCCGACATAGGACGCGATCATTTTCTTGATCTGGCGCGTGTTGAGCAATTGGCCCAGGCCAAAACCGTCGACACCGGCGTTATTCGAAATCGCCGTCAGATTTTGCACACCGGAATCACGCAGTGCCGCGATCAGGGCTTCGGGAATGCCGCACAGGCCGAAACCGCCGACGGCAATGGTCTGGCCGTCTTTGACGATGCCGGACAAGGCCGCTTTGGCGTCAGGATAGACTTTCTTCATACCAACCTCGTTTATTCAATGGGGGAAACGTGGCGTCAGGATACGGCGCGCCGCATCCACAGGCAATACCGTACAACTACGCGACCAAGCGTTATTTTACGCTCAATGACGCTTTCAATAGACGCTGGCGCCATCGTCGGCCGTCATGATCGCACCGTTGATGAAATGCGACTCTTCGGCGGCGAGGAACAGCAGCGTGCCGTCGAGGTCTTCCGGCTTGCCCAAGCGTTTCCTCGGCAGCGTTTCGATCAATTGCTTGCCGTGTTCGGTCTGGAAGTGCGCTTCATTGATTTCGGTTTCGATATAGCCGGGGCAGATGGCATTGACGTTGATGCCGTAGCGGCCCCATTCGACCGCCATCGATTTGGTCATGTGCACGACAGCAGCCTTGCTCATGCAATAGATGCCGATCTGCGGCAGCACGCGCAATCCCGCGACCGAGGCGATGTTGACGATGCGGTGCTGCTTCTTCGGGTCACCCTTGGCGCGCGCGATCATGCGCTTGGCCACTTCCTGCGCGACGAAGAAGGCGCCGCGCTGGTTGGTGTCCATCACGTACGCATAATCTTCCGGGGTCACGTCGACCAGACGCTGCGTGGTCGAGACGCCCGAGTTGTTGACCAGGATGTCGATCGGCCCGGCCTCGGTTTCGGCATGCGCGATGGCGGCCTTGATGCTGGCGTAGTCGGTCACGTCCAACTGCACCACATGTGCGGCGCCGCCTTCGGCTTCGATCTCGGCGCGCAATTCCTTCAAGCGCTCGACGCGGCGCGAGGCCAGCACCACTTGCGCGCCGGCCATGGCCAGCACTTTGGCAAAACGTGCACCCAGTCCGGAGGACGCACCGGTGACCAGAGCGATCTTGCCTTCAAAATTGACTTCAATACCCACGACATTCTCCTTGTTCTATTGCTTGTTGCGTACTCACCGGCGTCAAGGCGAGCGATAATATCGCCTGCGACGCATTCAGATTGACAAGGTTACACGAAAGCACAGGATCGAGTGAATTAGAGTAGCAAGTCTAGCAATTGGCTTCGAAATCCGGGACAATTAGCACACTCGTTCGAAAATACTATTTACGGGGACACCCATGACCGACAACACCAACAACACCCTGGAACAATACGGCCCGCGCGAGGCGATGGAATACGACGTCGTGATCGTCGGCGGCGGCCCGGCCGGCTTGTCGGCCGCGATCAAGCTCAAGCAACTGGCAGCGGCCAAGGGCGCGGAAGTCTCGGTCTGCGTGCTGGAAAAAGGCGGCGAGCTTGGCGCGCACATCCTCTCGGGTGCGGTGATGGACCCGAAGGCGATCACCGAGCTGTTCCCCGACTGGAAGGAATTGGGCGCACCGCTGAAGACCGAAGTGACCGAAGACCGCGTGCTGGTGCTGACCGAATCCAAGGCCTACCGCACGCCGAACTGGGCGCTGCCGGCCTGCTTTGAAAACCACGGTAACTACATCGTCTCGCTGGCCAACGTGGTGCGCTGGCTCGGCCAGCAGGCCGAAGCGCTGGGCGTGGAAATCTTCCCCGGCTTCCCTGCTGCTGAAATCCTCTACAACGAAGATGGCTCGGTCAAGGGTGTGGCAACAGGCAACATGGGTGTGGACCGCCATGGCCAGCCCACCGCCAACTTCCAGCTCGGCATGGAATTGCACGCCAAGTACACGCTGTTCGCCGAAGGCGCGCGCGGCCACCTGGGCAAGCAATTGATGGCCAGGTACGATTTGAACAAGGGCAAGGATCCGCAATCCTATGGCATCGGCATCAAGGAATTGTGGGAGATCGATCCCAAGAAACACCAGCCCGGCCTGGTGATCCACACTACCGGCTGGCCGATGATGAGCGAATACAGCGGCTCCTTCCTCTATCACTTCGAGGACAACCTGGTTGCCGTCGGCTACGTGGTCGGGCTGGCTTATGAGAACCCCTATATTTCGCCCTACGAGGAATTCCAGCGCTACAAGACGCACCCGGCGATCCGCACCTTCTTCGAGGGCGGCAAACGCATCTCCTATGGCGCGCGCGCCATCACCGCCGGCGGCCTGCAATCGCTGCCCAAGCTGACCTTCCCAGGCGGCGCCCTGATCGGCTGCGACGCGGGCTTCCTGAACATGAGCCGCATCAAGGGTAGCCACGCCGCAATCAAGACCGGCATGCTGGCTGCTGAAGCTGCGTTCGAAGCCTTGGCTGCCGGCCGCCAGCAGGATGAATTGACGGCCTATAGTGCGGCGTTTGAAAAGTCCTGGCTGCACGACGAGTTGCACATCGCACGCAACGTCAAGCCGCTGCTCAAGAACGGCACGTTTGGTTCGCCCTGGGTCTGGCTCGATCAGGTCGTGTTTCGCGGCAAGGCGCCTTGGACTTTGCACCACACCAAGGCTGACCACGAATCCCTGCGCCCGGCTGCGGAGTTCCAACCCATCGCTTACCCCAAGCCCGACGGCAAGCTGACGTTCGATCGCCTCTCTTCGGTGTTCATCTCGAACACCAACCATGCTGAGGATCAGCCGATCCATCTGACGCTGAAGGATGCGAGCGTGCCGGTGGATATCAACCTGGCCAGGTATGCCGGCCCCGAGTCGCGCTACTGCCCGGCGGGTGTGTACGAGTTCGTCAAGACTGACGAGGGCAAGGACAGGTTGCAGATCAATGCGCAGAACTGTGTGCATTGCAAGACTTGCGACATAAAGGATCCTACGCAGAATATTGTTTGGGTGACGCCTGAGGGTGGGGGGGGGCCGAATTATCCGAATATGTGATTCGACCGTGCCGGATATTTTAAATCGGCAATATTGGGGTTGCCCCCTCTAATGCAATGCCGAGTGCAAGCGAATCCCGACATCGCCGAAGCCCGCCATCACCGATTCGCATCGACGCATTCGGCTGCAGTGGAAACGCAGGTTTGTTGGGCTTCGCTTTCGCTCAGCGTCAACCTACTATCCCCGCACGCTCTACCCACCCGGGACTTGAAATTCCGAATGGGACGGACTACATTTTCTCATCCACGAACGCGAGTCAAAAAAATCAACGCCATGAATATCGATACCGATGCAATCGACGACGCCGTCCTCGCGCTCATGTATTTGACCCTGCACGATCATGCTCGCTCCTGGAAGGGCTTCGACTGGGAAGCACTGGATCGCTTATATGAGAAAGGACTCATCTGCGATCCGGTCAACAAAAACAAATCCGTGGAGTTGACGGAGGAGGGCATGTTGGAATCGCAACGACTTTTCAAGCAACTCTTCGTTAAGCCTGACGGCTCGTAGCAATGCTGGAATGCCAATCCCAGTATGATGGCATCGATTCAGGCAATGCTGGGATTGGCATTCAAGCCTACATTTTCGATCAGCGCGTAGGGTGGGTGCAACCCACCAGCGGTTCAAGAAATGTATTTGATGTGCTGGTGGGTTGCGCCCACCCTACGACAGCGTCGCTTGTTTCAACGCCGGGAGATTTGATTGGGAGTAGTTGTGCTTCGCTCGCGCTCAGCACCAGCCTGCATTCTCGAGGCGATCAGGCGGGCTGCCACTGCCCGCTGACGATCTTGTCGATCCAGAAGGCACCGATCATGGTTTTCACGTCGGTCACTTCGCCGCGCTGCATCCGCTCCATCAATTCGGCGAGCGGCATCTTGATCACGTCGAGGAATTCGCCGTCGTCCAGCTTGCGCTCGCCTGCGGTCAGGCCGCGTGCGAGGAAGATTTCGAGGTGTTCGTCGGAATAGGCGATGGCATTGTGAATCGTGCACAGGTAGTGCCATTCGGTTGCTGTGTAGCCGGTTTCTTCGAACAGTTCGCGCTTGGCGCAGGCCAATGCGCCTTCGTTCGGATCGAGCTTGCCGGCCGGCAGTTCGATGAAGACCTGGTCATTGGGATAGCGGTATTGCCGTTCCAGCAGCACGCTGCCGTCGTCGAAAAGCGGAAGAATGACGGCCGCGCCGGGGTGACGAATATATTCGCGCACCGTAGGCTTGCCGTCAGGCAGGCGCACGGTGTCGCGCTGTACCTTCAGAAAGGAACCGTCGTAGGCGAGTTGCCCATCGATCTTGCTTTCTTTCAGGTGCTCATCCATGGGCCGGGCTTCAGGTCGTCAGGGCTTGGCGAATTGCGGTGACGCAGGCAGCCATCAAGGGTCCCGGCAGGATGCCCAGTGCCAGGGCGCCGAGGCCGTTGACCGACAGCAGCACGCGCGTATCGATGCCGGCGGCGATGGGCGACTTGTCCGACGCATCGTCGAAGTACATGACCTTGACCACGCGCAGATAGTAATAGGCGCCGATCAGCGACATGATCACGGCATAGACGGCCAGGCCGGTCTGGTGCGCATCGATCACAGCACCCAGCACGGTCAGCTTGGCGTAAAAGCCCATCAGCGGCGGAATGCCCGCCAGCGAGAACATCAGCAAGGCCATGACGAGCGCAAACCACGGGCTGCGCTGGTTCAGACCCTTCAAGTCTTCGATGTTTTCGGCTTCAAATCCGGCACGCGAGAGCAGCATGATCACGCCGAAGGTGCCCAGCGTAGTGAGCACATAGGTAATCGAATAGAACATCGCGGCGCCGTAGGCTGTTACGGCGTATTGGTGCGAGTCGTAGTGCAAGCCGCCTGTATCGACCGAGCCGGACAGCAAACCGAGCAGCATGAAGCCCATTTGTGCAATCGTCGAATAGGCCAGCATGCGCTTGAGGTTCGACTGTGCAATTGCAGTCAGGTTGCCGATGGCCATCGACAGCACGGCCAGGACGATCAGCATCTCCTGCCATTCCGGCGCGCGCGGGAGCAGGCCTTCGACCAGCAGGCGGATGCAGATGGCGAAGGTAGCCAGCTTGGGCGCACCGCCCAGCAACAATGTGACGCCGGTCGGCGCACCTTGATAGACGTCGGGCACCCACATGTGGAACGGCACGGCGCCGAGCTTGAAACCCAGGCCTGCGACGATGAACACAATACCGAAGGTCAGGAGCATAGGCTTGACCGTGCCACTCTGTGCCACACGCAAGACTTCGCTGATATCGAGCGAGCCGGTCGCGCCGTACAGCATCGACATGCCGTAGAGCAGGAAACCGGAAGCCAAGGCGCCCAGGATGAAGTATTTCATCGATGCCTCGATAGACGGCATATGGTCGCGCCGCAAAGCGACGAGCGCATACAGCGATAGCGACATCAACTCCAGTCCGAGATAGATCACGAGGAAGTTGTTCCCCGAAATCATGATCATCTGGCCCAACAGCGAGAACAGCGCCAACACGTAGAATTCGCCGCCGAGTCCGGTTTTGCCGCCCAACATGCCGCGTTCAGTGGTATAGCGGCGCGAATAAACCAGTGTCAGGCCGATAGCCAGATAGGAGAACAATTTCAGCAGGTCCGACATCGAGTCGGATACGAACATGTTGTGGAACAGGTAGCTCGTGCTGCCGGTCTGGTATTGGAAGTAGCTCAGCACGGCGCAAACAACCAGCGTCAGGACCGACAAGGTGTGCGTGACGACGCGCTTGCTGTCGGGCAGGAACATGTCGATCAGGAGGATCGCGGAAGCCGCGAGCACCAGGAAGAGTTCGGGATAAGCGGGAGAGAGGTTCATCATTTTCTTTTACCGAAATCTATCAGTGCACCATCGGCAACTTGGCGTGTTCGACCTGGTGCAGCAGGTCGGCCACGGAAACCTGCATCGCGTTGGTGATCGGTGCCGGGTAGCAACCCATGACGAGCACGCCGATGGCCAACAGGCCCAGGATGACGAATTCGCGGGAATTCAAATCGAGCAACTCGGACACGTGGTGATTGGTGATGGCACCGAAGATCACGCGCTTGACCAGGTACAGCGAATAGGCGGCGCCGAGGATCAAGGCGGTGGCGGCCAGCAAACCGATCCAGAAATTCATTTGCACCGAGCCGAGGATGACCATGAATTCACCGACGAAGCCCGACGTGGCGGGCAAGCCGCAGTTGGCCAGCGAGAACAGCACGAAGAACGCGGCGAACTTGGGCATGCGGTTGATCACCCCGCCGTATTGGGCGATTTCACGCGTGTGCATGCGGTCGTACAGCACGCCGATGCAGAGGAACATGGCGCCCGAAACAAAGCCGTGCGAGATCATTTGCATGATGGCGCCTTGCATCGCCATGTCGGAGAGTTCGAACAGCTTGTCCGAGGTCCACGGCGCGCAGACGAAGAAGCCCAGCGTGACGAAACCCATGTGGGCGATCGAGGAATATGCGACCAGCTTCTTCATGTCGACCTGCACCAGCGCAACCAGGCCGACGTAGATCACGGCGATCAGCGAGAGTGCGATCATGAAGCCGGAATAGTAGTGGCTGGCATCGGGCGCGATGGGCAGCGAGAAGCGCAGGAAACCGTAACCGCCCAGCTTCAGCATGATGGCGGCCAGCACCACCGAGCCGCCGGTGGGCGCCTCGACGTGGGCATCGGGCAACCACGTGTGGACCGGCCACATCGGCACCTTGACGGCAAAGGCCAGCAGGAAAGCCCAGAACAAATACTTCTGTACGTCCAGCGGCAGACGCAGCAGTTGCCAGGTATGGATGTCGAAGCTGCCCGATTTGCTGTACAGGTACAGGATTGCGACCAGTGTCAAGAGCGAGCCGGCCAAGGTATAGAGGAAGAACTTGAACGCGGCGTAGACGCGGTTGGTTCCGCCCCAGACACCGATGATGATGTACATCGGGATCAGCGTGGCTTCGAAGAATACGTAGAACAGCAAGCCATCCTGGGCGCAGAACACGCCGATCATGATGCCCGAGAGAATCAGGAAGGCGCCCATGTATTGCGCCACGCGCTTTTCGATCACTTCCCAGCCGGCCAAAACGACCAGCACGGTGATGAAGGCGGTCAACGGGATGAACCACAGCGAGATGCCGTCGATGCCGAGCGAATAGCTGATGTGGAAGCGTTCGATCCACGAGAGCTTCTCGATGAACTGCATGCCGTGCTGCGCATTGTTGAACTCGGTGATCAGCGGCAGCGTGATGAAGAAGCTGACGAGCGAACCGACCAGGGCAAGCGCGCGCGTCAATCCGGGATTGTCGTCGCGGCCGACCGCCAGAACCAGCACGCCGAACGCGACGGGTAGCCAGATCGCGAGGCTTAAGAGATAAGGAATCGTTGGTTGCATCATGGTTGCTATTGTTTTCGCGTCGAATTATTCGGCTGTCATCGGCACCAGGTTCACTTCGAGAACATGGGCGTCAGGATGAAGTAGCTCAGGAAGCCCACCACACCCAGGATCATCACGAATGCATAGTGATAGATATAGCCCGACTGGAACAGGCGCGTAATGCGCGAGACCCAGCCCACCACGCGGGCGCTGCCGTTGACGACCAAGCCGTCGATCAGGCCCTTGTCGCCGATGTTCCAGAAGCCGCCGCCCAGAAGCAGCGCGCCGTTGGCGAACACCACCTCATTGATCTTGTCCATGTAGTACTTGTTGTCGAGCAGGGTGAACAGGAAATGGAACTTGTTGAAGAACCATTGCGGCACCTTGCGGTTGACCATGTAGCAGTAATAGGCAGCGGCGACACCGGCCAGCGCCAGCCAGAAAGGCAGCGACCAGAATGCATGCAAGCCCATTGTCGCGGCGCTTTGGAAATCCTTGGCCAGCTCTTCCATCGCCGGATGGTTTTCCGCGACCTCGATGGCGCCCTTGAAATAATCGCCAAACAGCATGGGCCCGATCGTGAAGAAGCCAATAATCACCGACGGGATCGCCAACAGAATCAGCGGCAGCGTCACGACCCACGGCGCTTCCTTCGGCTTTTCGCCCGGCGCGAGGCCATGATGCGCGTCGTGCGCGTGGCCGTCGTCATGACCGTGGCTGTGATCGTCGTGCGCATGCGCATCGGCATGGGCTGCATGGCCGTCGTGCGCGTGGCCGTGGTCGTCATGGGCCTTGCCGAAACGCTCCTCGCCGTGGAACACGAGGAAGTACATGCGGAACGAATAGAAGGCGGTGACGAACACGCCGATGATGACGGCGCCGTAGGCGAGTTTGGCGCCATACAGGTTCGATGCCTTCACCGCTTCGATGATGCTGTCCTTGGAATAGAAGCCCGAGAAGAACGGCGTGCCGATCAGGGCCAGCGATCCGATCAGCGAGGTGATCCAGGTGATCGGCAGGTACTTGCGCAGGCCGCCCATGTTGCGGATGTCCTGGTCGTGGTGCATGCTGATGATGACGGCGCCGGCCGCAAGGAACAGCAGCGCCTTGAAGAAGGCGTGCGTCATCAGGTGGAACACGGCGACCGAGTAAGCCGAGGCGCCCAGCGCCACCGTCATGTAGCCGAGCTGCGACAGCGTGGAATAAGCCACCACGCGCTTGATGTCGTTCTGGATGATGCCCA
>FTKD01309484.1_pt1 | contig 10357 bp, 15 predicted proteins | sample 1658191 | NCBI WGS metagenome assembly FTKD01 (sample SAMEA3914808, study PRJEB12502) | metagenome | biome: forest; material: soil | place: Canada | collected 2011-08-03 | depth 0.3 m
GTGGGCTTGACGCCCATCAGGCGCGCGTTCATCGAGTCCTGGATGTAGCCGCGCAGGATGCCGTCCTCGATCAGCACGTTGCGCTGGCTGGCGTTGCCTTCGTCGTCGACGTTGAGCGAGCCGCGGCGGTCGGCGATCGTGCCGTCGTCCAGCACCGTGACGCCCTTGGCCGCCACGCGCTTGCCGATGCGCCCGGCGAACGTGCTGGAGCCCTTGCGGTTGAAGTCGCCTTCGAGGCCGTGGCCCACGGCCTCGTGCAGCAGCACGCCGGGCCAGCCCGGGCCGAGGACGACCGTCATCTCGCCGGCGGGCACCGGGCGCGATTCGAGGTTGACCAGCGCGGCGTTGACGGCCTGGTCGACGTACTTGGACAGGATGTCTTCGGTGAAGTAGCCGAGGCCGAAGCGTCCGCCGCCGCCGCCGGAGCCTGTCTCGCGACGCCCGTTCTGTTCGGCGATCACCGTGATCGACAGGCGCACCAGCGGGCGCACGTCGGCGGCGCGCGTGCCGTCGGCGCGCGCGATCAGCACCACGTCGTGCTCCGCGGCGAGGCCGGCCATCACCTGCACCACGCGCGGGTCGCGGGCGCGGGCCATCTTCTCGATGCGCTCGAGCAGCGCCACCTTCTGCGTCGAGTCCAGCGTCGCGATCGGATCGGCGGTGCCGTACAGCAGGCGGCTCGCGGAGATCTTCGTCTTCGTCTGCAGCTTCACGCGCCGGCTCTGGCCGGCCGCGGCGATCGCGCGCACGGTGCGCGCCGCGTCCATCAGCGACGCGGCCGAGATGTCGTCGGAGTAGGCGAACGCCGTCTTCTCGCCGGCGACGGCGCGCACGCCGACGCCCTGGTCGATGGAGAAGCTGCCGCTCTTGACGATGCCTTCCTCCAGGCTCCAGCCTTCGTGGCGCGTGGTCTGGAAGTACAGGTCGGCGTCGTCGACCTTGTGTTCGCCCATGGCGGCCAGCGTGGCGGCGAGCGTGGCCTCGGTGAGGCCGAACGGGTCGAGCAACAGGCCTTGAGCGATGGCCAGGCGTTCGATCGTGGGTTCGCGTGTGATCACGGCGGGCTCCTGAAAAGGGATGCTGGCCGAACGGGGTCGGCCAGCTTTGCGAAAGTTAAGCGATCGTGCGTAACAGGGATTGGATTTTTGAGCGCGCGTAGGTTGGCGGCTCTGCTTCTAGGCCGGCGATGGCGACCCAGTGTTCGAGCTCGTCTTCGAGATTTAGGAGGCGGCACAGGTTCCCTGCAAGGCTGGGGCTTAGGCGCCCGCGCAGTTTGGCGACGGCAAGGGCGGAGCGCGAGACGCCGAGTTGCTTGCACCAGAAGGCTTGCGACGGTTCGCGGTCGAGTGCGCGATGCAAAAGTTGGATGGATTGGTCCATTTCCGTGCTGTTTTTGGGTTGACGGGCTGTAATCGTAAGCCCGTTCTTGATTACAGCCTGTAATTCCGCTACCGTCGAGGAGGCGGTTACGGGTCGTAATCGTTCATTTTTAGGGCTGATGCCCTCCAACAACATGCTGGAAAGCAACATGAACGTTTTTCTTCAAATTCTCAAGGTCAACGAGATCCGCGAGGGCGTTGGCAGGGTGTCCAAGAATCCGTATCGCATGCAAGACGCGGAGTGCCTGATCCTCACTGACATGGGTGAAGTCGATCAGGTTGGTGTGCTGATGCTGTCGAAGGAACAGGTTGGCGTTACTCAGCCCGGCACGTATCTCGGTTCGTTCGCGATGCGTGCCAACACGTCGAAGGACGGCGGTCGGAAGATTGAGGCGGTGTTGACAGGTCTTCGGCCCGTGAACAAGACGCCGAAGGGCTTCGTGCCTGTCGAGCCGAAGGTGGCGTGATGTCCGGCGCGTTCGATCAGTTGGTGAGCGCGCTCTCTCGTGGGGTTCGTCGCCCTGGTGGCCGTCCTCGCGGCGTCACGCATCGCACGAGGCCTTTGGGGGAGAGTTTGCTCGCTGACCGGCGTCTGGCGCTCGGCGTGAGCCAGCCTGACCTTGCGGAGATGGCCGGCGTTGACCGTGCGACCGTTCGCCGTGCCGAGGCCGGTCGCCGGTTGCGGGACTCCTCTTACCTGCGCATCGCGGCGGCGTTGCGGGCTGCTGAGGCGGTGGCGTCGTGAGTGGACATTGGGTTCGGCCGGCGCTGTCGTTCGCGTTCCTGGTCATCGCTGCCGTGCGTCTCTGGATCTATATCCGCAGGGGTCGCTGATGGGCTACGCCGCCAATGGGTTTTGCTTTGACACGCCCGACGCGGCGGCGGCGTACGCGTGTGGTCATGACTACCCGCTGGCGTCCGTGATGGTCGACGCCACCGGTCATCCGGCGTCGGTGGTCGTCGAATGCACTGGGTCTGTCGGGAATGTGCTCACGTTGCAACGCGATGTGAATTCGGCGGTCGACGGCGTGTCGTCGCTTGCGCTGTCCGCGCCGGCTTGCGACGTGAGCGAGTGGCACACGTTCTATCCGTTCTCGTGGTCGGCATCGGATGGCGCGGCGCTTGGTGCGGCGGTGTTGGCGTGCTGGGCTGTCGCGTGGGGCTGGAAGGCGGTTTACGCGGTGCTCAGAGACAAGTTTTCGTCGTCGGGGGACGACGGAGAGTAGGCGGAGTCCGGGCGCCTTTTCCCGGGTGTTTTTTGAGGTGCGTTATGAAGCAAATTTCCCGTCTCTTGGTGCCGGCGTCGCTGGCATTCACTTCGTTCGTGGCCAGTGCGCAGACCTCGGCGCCGGACACGTCGGCGATCACCACGGCCGCGACCAACGTCGGCGTGATCGGCGCTGCCGTCTTCGCGGTCTACGTGGCCGTCAAGGGCTTCAAGTGGATTCGTGCGGCCCTGTAAGGGTCTTGGGGGCTTCGGCCCCCTTTTTCGTGTGCTCGGCGAGTGCAGCAAAAAGGGGAACGGTCATGGGTGTCTGGGTGCTTGTTGCTTTGTTGGGGGGCGCGTGGCTGATCTTCTCCGACTGACTTGTGCGCGCGTTCGTTTGGGCGCGTTCTTCGTTGCGGTGGTGCTTTGCGTGCTGTCGTTTTCGGTGAGTGTTTTTGCGCAGTCGTTGCCGCCGGGTGAGGTGCCGCCGACGCACGTGGGGCAGTACAAGTACAACGATATCGGGCCGGCGGATGCGGGGTCTGTTTGTGCGGGTGTTGTTTCGGAGTACTTGACAAATATCAAGGATCAAGGGCCCCAGGCGGTGGTGATGGGTTCTGACCCAAATCAGTACTGCCAGATTCATGCGATGTTTCCCGCGAACGTGAACGGTTGTCCTCCGACGAGTCCTTGCGGTGACTACGTGTACGGGAACGTTGCGCTTGTCTATGTGGGCGCGAATGGTTGTCCGCCTTCGGCGTCGCCTGTTTCGGATGGGAATTGCTTGTGCATTTCGGGGCATACGGATTCGTCGGGGAATTGTCGTGAGACGACGAATGCGGACTGCGGTTCTGCTGGGATGCCTGCGTCGACTGATCCGAACGCCGTGTTTCCGGGTGGCAGTAGTGCAGGTGGTGGGCAGGGGGTGTGTTCGGGCGGTTGCAAAATTCAGGGTTCGCAGAGTGCGTGTGCGCTCGGTAGTTGTTTTGTTTCGGGGCCCTTTTCGCAGACTGGGCAGGCCTGCAGTTCTTCAAGCAATGTGCCCCCGGCGGACGCGACGGCGACGTCTTGCGCGAAGCAAGGTATGGGCGTGGGTACTGTGAACAACGTTGCGACGTGTGTACCGGCGACGAGTGGGTCGACTACGCAAACATCTGTCACGTCGTCGACCTCTGCGAGTGGTGCGGCGGGCGGCTCGACGACGTCGACGACGACGGTCAACAACGGGGACGGGACGACAACGACGACGACGACGACGAGGAATTCTGATGGCTCGCAGACCGTTACCTCGAGCACCGGCAAGACGGTCGGGAGCGGTGGGGTGCCGGGGTCGAGTGGTGGTACCGGCTCGGGCACTGGAACGGGGGATCAGCCTTCGGATTTCTGTGTTGCGCATCCGAGTTCGATCATCTGCACGACGTCGACGTTTTCGGGGTCGTGTGGCGCTTCGTTTGCGTGTACGGGGGATGCGGTGCAGTGCGCGATGGCGCAGGATCAACACACCCGGTTTTGCCAGTTGATGGAGCCGGCGACGGCGGGTGGCGATTTGTCGACGCAGTCCTCAAAGGGGCAGCAGGCGTTTTCGGATGGGGATCATCCGAGTTGGTCGCCATCGACGCCTGGGAACGAGACGTCCGTGACTGTCGATCTTTCGTCGCAGTTGGATGCGACGAACCCGTTTGGCGGGTCGTGCCCGTCGGATCAGGCTTTCAGTCTCGGGAACGGCCAGTCGGTGACGATTGCGTTCTCGCAGTTTTGTACATCCTTCGTGTTGGTGGGCAATTTGATCCTTGCGGTGGCGTACCTCGCTGCGGCGTTCATTGTTTTTAAGACGTAGGGGGCGCTATGTGGGGTGCGTTAATTGGTGCGTTGATCTGGGCGATGGGTACATTCATCGGCAAGGCGTTGATCTCCCTCGGTATCGGGTACGTTGCCTACAAGGGGATGGACGTGTCGATTGCGTGGGCGAAGGCGCAGTGGTTGGCGAGCATGAATGGGCTGGGCGCGGTCACTCTGCAGATTCTCGGCGTGTTGAATGTCGGGACGGCCGTCAACATCCTCTTTTCTGCATTGCTGTCGAGGCTTGCGTTCAAGGGGATGGTCGGCGGTGTCATGAAGGCTGCGAAGCTCACTTGATATGGCCATCACGCTGTTCACGGGCCTTCCTGGCCATGGCAAGACGTTGCGCTTGCTGTCGGTGCTCAAGCCGCTTGCTGAGGCGGAGAATCGGCCGGTTTTCCACAATGACATTCCGGCGCTTGCCATCGATGGTTGGCAGGTGCATGACGCGCTGAAGTGGTTCGATTTGCCGGCGACGTCGTACATGGTCATTGACGAGTGTCAGAAGGTGTTTCCGATTCGGCCGCGGTCGTCGGTGGTGCCGGAGCATGTTGCGGAGTTGGAAACGCATCGACATAAGGGCATCGATCTGTATCTGGCGACTCAGCATCCGATGCTGGTCGACACCAACGTCCGGAAGCTCGTCGATCGGCATTTCCACGTGGTTCGCAAGTTCGGGACGTCCTTCGCGACGGTCTACGAGTTCCCCACAGGCGTGCAAGATTCGCCTGAGAAGAATCGGCATAAAAATGGGGTCGTGCGGCACGAGTGGCGCTACCCGAAGGCCGTGTTCAAGTGGTATCGGTCGGCGGAGGTGCACACCGTTAAGGCGCGGTTGCCGGCGAAGGTGTGGGTGGTGCTCGGTGTCGCGCTTCTGTTGCCGTTGCTGTTTTGGTTCTCCTACGTGCGGCTTTGGGAGCAGCACGGACGCGGTGCGCCGGCGGTGGCGTCTGCGGCGTCGGCAGCGGCGTCGGGCGTGACTGGTGGTGGTGCGCTTGGTGCGCGTGGCGCTGGTGCGCGTTTGATGCCTGGTCTGGTTGCGGCGGACTATGTCGCGTCGTTCGAGCCTCGGATACCGGGGCTGGCCTACACGGCGCCGGCGTATGACTCGCTCACCAAGCCCGTTGAGGCGCCCTATCCCTCTGTCTGTGCCTATTCGGCGGACTTCCCCTGCAAGTGCTGGTCGCAGCGCGGGTTCCACATCGTTGTGCCGAAGTTGCTCTGTCAGCAGTTGGCTCGTGAGCCGATGGATCCGTTCTGGCTGCGGCGTGGGCCGCTTGGGTTTGAGCGTGGGCAGGTCGAGGCGTCGTCGGCCTCTGGTCCTGATCGTGGTGCTGCGGTGCAGCCTGGGAGCGGGTCGGCCCAGACGCTTGGGCAGCCGGTTGCCGTCGCGCAGGGGGCGCAGTGATCGGGGGCTGGGGTGGAACCCCAGTACGAGCATTGGAAGGGGCTCAGACGGGCGATTTGCCGCGTGCGGGGTGCCTGGGTAGCGATGACGGTGTTCGCGCGCCCTCCTGGCGGCTGTTTGCTGGTTGCGTGTGGGCGGTGCCCGTCGCAAGTGCGGCCCGGCGCAGGCCTAGCGGAGCGGCCGAAGCGGGCCGCGCGCAGCGCGGCCTAGATTTATTCCTAGGACAGAACAGAACACAGAAGGGGGATGGTGATGCGTAAGCGCAGCGTGGCCCCTGCTCAGTTGGATCTGTTTCGCGATGCGGAAGGCTGCGATCGCGAGTACGCAAAAGAAAACCCCGGCGGCGCGTCAACGTCCCGGGGCGGTGATCAACACGAGAAAGAAGCTCATGTCGATGTGGAGAATCATAGACGGACAGGTCTACGAGGGCAAGCCGAGCCCGGATCGCTACCGTGTCACGTTGCGCGATCTGGGCCATGGTCATCGCGAGGCAAGCGTTAACCGGGCCATCGACTGGACGGATGTTGGCCCGCTGCATCCCGATTCACGTGCGGCGCAGATCCTTCGGGGGGAGATTGACGACCCCGATGCGGAGGCGAAGCGCGAGGCCAACATTAGGCGTGCCGCGAGGCGGGCGAAGTCAGCCATTCGACAGCGCTGCAAGGCTCAGGGTTTGGACTCGTTGCTGACTCTCACCTACAAGGCAAATCAGACCGACAGGGCGCTTTGCGAGGCTCATTTGAAGGCCTTCCTTCGCCGGTTGAGGGCGGCCATCCCTGGCTTCGCATACGTCGCGTTTTTCGAGCCTCAGAAGCGCGGGGCGTGGCATGTGCACATGGCGGTGCGCAAGCTGCCGCGCGTCATCAGCTATCGCGGCACGGTGACGTTGAAGTCGTTCAATGTTGTTCGCGCGATTTGGCGCAGCGTGGTCGGTGAGTTTGGGGGAAACATCGACGCAGGGCAGTGGAAGAACAACGCTCGCAAGAGTGCGGCGAAGTGCGCTGCCTATATTTCTAAGTACTGTCTCAAGACCTATGCTGATGGTGAGATGGGTTCGAAGCGTTACAGGGCGTCGTCGGTGGAGATGCCGCAGGTCGACCGGATGCAGTTTCAGGCGGCGTCGTTGGCGGAGCTGATTGACCTGGTCGTGTCGTTTGTCGGTGAGGGTGGGCGTGAGTTGGCTACGTCCTGGCTCTCCCCGTTTAAGGATTGCTACTTCGTGGCATCTGAGAGGCCGTCGTAGCGGTGTTTTGTGGGCCTTGGTGTGGGGAGCTACTCTGCTGTTTTTTAGAGTCTTTTTCGCGGTTTGCTGGTACCCGTGGCTGTATAGGCTGACCGTCCAAAAACATCGTAGGGAGTGGTCATGAGATTCGGCTATGCCCGGGTCAGCACCACGGAACAGAACACGTCGCTGCAGGTGCGAATGTTCCGGTCGGCGGGTGTCGAGGTCTTTTTTGAGGATTCAGCGAGCGGCGTGGCGCGTCGGCCTGAGTTGGAGCGATTGTTGGGCTTGTTGCTGCCCGGTGACGAGTTGGTCGTCTACAAGGTCGACAGGATCGCGCGTAGTCTTGAGGGCTTGTTGCGGGTGTTGACCGCGGTGTCGACGCGGGGCGCGGGATTCAAGAGTTTGACGGAGCCGTTTGACACGACCACGTTGAGCGGGCGGCTGATGCTGCAAATGCTGGGTGCGTTTGCCGAGTTCGAGCGCGGCATGATGAGGGAGCGTTGTGCTGCTGGCCGGCTGTCCGCGAAGGCTCGCGGGGTGCACTTGGGTCGTAACAGGGAGTTCGACTACGCTGGTGCGTTACAGATGCGGAGGCAGGGGAAGAAGCTCAGGGAGATCTCGACGTTCTACGGGGTGTCAGACAGTGCTGTGTCGCGCGCCTGTCGCGTCGTCAGCGACGTTTCTTGATGCGTCTTTGCAATACGTAACTCATTCTGCAGGGGTTCTCCGTCACCCGAACTCGGCCGGATGGCGTTGAACCGGGACGCCGTCGACGACGGCGCGCTCGAAACCCCATCGTCGAAGTCTGACAGGTTCGACCGCCCCCTGCTCGCCGCGACCGCCTTGGCCCTGAGCGCGGGCGTCATGTCCGCCGCACCGATCAAGTAGCAAAGATCACCCGGTCGCCCGGGTGTGTTCCAGGAGTTGACAGGGACGGCTCGCTCACCGCGCGTCGTCCCTCTTTTTATTCCGGGTCGTCGTCGGACTCGTCCGCGTCGGGCGAGTCCGCGCGCCACGCGAGCGCCTGCGCATACAGGCGCTTGCGCGGCAGTCCGGACAGCTCCGCGGCGATCGCTGCCGCCTGCTTCAGCGGCAACTCGCGCAGCAACACGCGCAGCGTGCGTTCGACCTCGGCCGGCAGCGCGTCGTCCTGCGTGGCTTGCGCGGGTGCCGCGTGCAGCACGAGCACGAACTCGCCGCGCCGGTGGTTGGCGTCGGCGGCGAGCCAGCCTGCGAAGTCGCCCACGGGCAGCGTGACGACCTGCTCGAACTGCTTGGTCAGTTCGCGGCAGACGGTGACGAGGCGGGGCGCGGCGCCGCCGCCCAGCGCCTGCCGAAGCGCGCCGGCCAGGGCCTCGATGCGATGCGGGGCCTCGAAGATCACGGTCGACTCGCGCGCATCCTTCAGCCGTCCGAGTTCGGTGGCGCGTTCCTGCGCCTTGCTCGAGAGAAAACCGGCAAAGGCAAAGCCGCGCGCGGCGGTATCGCCGGCCACGCTCAGCGCGGTGATCGCGCTGCTGGCGCCGGGCAAGGGCATCACGCGGTAGCCGGCGGCCGCGACGACCTGCACCAGGACGGCACCGGGGTCGGAAACGGCCGGCGTGCCGGCGTCGCTGATGTAGGCCACGCGCTCGCCCGCGGCCAGGCGGGCGCACACCTGCTGCGCGCCGGCGCGTTCGTTGTGTTCGTGCAGCGCCAACAGCGGCTTTTCGAGGCCGAAATGGCGCAGGAACGCGCCGCTCGTGCGCGTATCCTCACAGCCGATGACGTCCGCCATGGCGAGCGCGTGCAGCGCGCGCAGGCTGATGTCGGCGAGGTTGCCGATCGGCGTGGCCACCACGTAGAGGCAGCCGCGCGGATAGTCCTGCAGGCCGGCCACGGCGGCGGCCGTCTGCAGCGTCTGGCGCAGGCCGATGGCCGCGGCAGGGGCGTCTTCGGCGACGGTCGGCAGGGAGTGTTCGGACACGATGGCTTGGCCTTGGGTGAGCAAAACGCGCGCGGCAGCAGGCGCGGAGGCGGTCGACCGCGCGGCGACCGGACGTGCCGGCGAGGCGTTGGCGCTGCGCTATCTCGAGGCGCGCGGGTTGCGCGTCCTCGAACGCAATTATCGAGTGGCGCGCGGCCGCTCGCGCCATGGCGGCGAAATCGACCTGATTCTGCGCGACACCGATGGCACGCTGGTGTTCGTCGAGGTGCGCGTCCGGCGCGACGGCCGCGCGGGCGGGGCGGCGGCCAGCGTCGGCCCGGCGAAACGGGGCCGGCTGATCTATGCGGCGCAAACCTATCTGTCGCAGCTGTCGCGCGTGCCGCCGTGCCGGTTCGACGTCGTTGCGGTGGACGGTGACCAGGTGCAATGGCTGAAGGCCGCGTTCGACGAAGGTCCGTAGCGGGGGCCGGGGCGCGGCGGCCAGCCGCAGGGGAAACGGACTCGCTCTCTCGACCTATCGGCCGCGCCAGAACCAATTTGATAGGTGGAAACCCTTTGTTTCAAAGAAATCTTGTTGTTTGCCGGGTGCCGGACGTTGGCACTGCGGCGCGGCCTCTCGCCTTGCGGTGACAGCGCCGTCTTTCTGCACCAAAAAGAGCCGGCGCGGAACTCGACGGCCGGTCGCGACTCTGTCCTACGAAGCGCTGCACTATGATCCGCGCGCGGTCCCTCCCTCCCGACCGCCTCATCTGGCGTCCATGCTCGAACCTCGCATCCAACAGCATTTCTTCGAAAGCGCCGACCTGAGCTATCAGGCGGCAGAGGCCATGGCCCGCCCGATTGCCGACGCGGCGCAAGCGATCGTCGATTGCGTGACCGCGGGCGGACGCATCTGGGTGCACGGCCGCGGCATCGCCCAGGCGCCGGCGCAACTGCTGGGCGCGGCCTTGTCGGGTCGCTTCGAGCGCGAGCGTCCGGGCCTGGCCGCGATGGTGCTGGCCGTCGATCCGCTGCTGCTGTCCGAGGCGCGGGAATCCGACGCCGACGCCCCGGCCGTGACGCAGCTGCGCGTCCTGGGCCAGGCCGGCGACGTGCTGGTGGCGTTCGCGCTGCGCCCCGACGACTCGCTGCTGGCGGCCGTCGTAGTCGCCGCCCACGAGCGCGAGATGAGCGCGCTGGTGGTCGCCGGGCGCGAGCCGGGCACCGGCGCGCCGCGCGGGGCCTCGCCTTCCATCACGGCCGAGACCGACATCTGGATCACCGTCCCGCACGAGCGCCCCGCGCGCATCTGCGAACTCCAACTGCTGACGCTGCACGCCCTGTGCGATGCCGTCGACCTCCAACTACTCGGCGACGCCGACCTCTGATGACC
>FTKD01000142.1_pt2 | contig 10353 bp, 8 predicted proteins | sample 1658191 | NCBI WGS metagenome assembly FTKD01 (sample SAMEA3914808, study PRJEB12502) | metagenome | biome: forest; material: soil | place: Canada | collected 2011-08-03 | depth 0.3 m
ACAAAACAGACTCCCCCGGTGAGTCGTGCCTCGCGCGCCCCGCAAAGCGAACTACGCGGCTTGACGGATTCCGAGTCCCCAGACCACCCATGGACCCTGCCCATTTGCGCATGCTCAGTGCGTTCCCCGCAGATCGGCGATGAACCTTTTTTTTGCCCGTGCCGGCCGCGCGGCCATGCAAAAAAGGGCGCTCGTCGTGAGCGCCCTTTTCGAGAGGTGTGACGGCGCGAGCCCGACCCCGCGCGCGTCCGGTCAGCCCAGGTTCACCGGGAAGAAGATGCGCTCGCCGTCGCGCCAGATCAGCAGCGCGACGCGCTTGGGCTTGGTGGCCAGGATGGCCTTGACCTCGTCGATGGAGGCCACCGGCTTGCCATTGACGGCCAGCACGACGTCGCCCTGCTGCACGCCGGCCTTGGCGGCGGCGCCGTCGGCGTTCTCCACCACCAGGCCGTTGGCGCCCACCTCGCCGCGCTCGTCGCGGTTGAGCGGACGCAGCGCCAGGCCCAGCTTCTCGCCGCTGCCGGCATCGCCGCCCTTGGCCACGTCGACCTTGTCGGTGCTGGCGCCCAGCGTGGCGACGACGGTCTCGAGCTTCTTGTCGCGCCACACTTCCAGCGTGACCTTGTCGCCCGGACGCGAAAGGCCCACGCGCGACGACAGCATGCCCGGCTCCTGGATGGCCTCGCCGTTGACCTTGGTGATGACGTCGCCCGACTTCAGGCCCGCCTTGGCCGCGGCGCTGTTGGGCGCCACGGTGGACACGAGCGCGCCGTCGGGCCGGTCGAGGCCGAAGCTCTCGGCCAGGTCCTGGTTCAACGGCTGGATCGACACGCCCAGGCGCGCGTGCGTGGCCTTGCCGGTGGCCACGATCTGGTCCTTGATCTGCAGCGCCACGTCGATCGGGATCGCGAAGCTCACGCCCTGGAAGCCGCCGGTGCGGCTGTAGATCTGCGAGTTGATGCCGATGACGTTGCCCGCGGCGTCGAACAGCGGGCCGCCGGAGTTGCCGGGGTTGACCGCGGCGTCGGTCTGCAGGAACGGCACGAAGTTCTCGCCGCTCTCGCTGGGCAGCGAGCGGCCCTTCGCGGAGATGATGCCGGAGGTGGCGGTCTGGTCGAGGCCATAGGGCGCGCCGATGGCCAGCACGTAGTCGCCCACCATCAGCTTGGAGGGCTGGCCGAAGCGCACCACGGGCAGGTTCTTCGCGTCGATCTTGAGGACGGCAATGTCGGTGGCCGTGTCCACGCCCAGCACCTTGGCGACGTACTCGCGGCGGTCCTGCAGCTTGACGGTGACGTCCTTGGCTTCCTTGACCACGTGCGCGTTGGTCAGGATGAGGCCGTCGGAGCCGATGATGAAGCCCGAGCCCAGCCCCTTGAACGGCTGCTCGGCCGCCTGCCCGCCGCGCTGGAACTGCGGCGCGCCGGGCATGCCGCGGAAGAAGCGCAGGATCGGATCGTCGGGGCTGATGCCGCCTTCTTCCTGCAGTTCCTGCGCGGTCTGCTTGTGCGTGCCTTCCACGCTGACGTGCACGACGGACGGGCCGAACTCCTGCACGATGGCGCGGTAGTTCGGCGCGGTGCCGGGCGGCAGCGCGGGCAGCGGCGGCGTGACCGGCGTCGGCGCCACTTGCTGGCCGGTGGCCGCGGCGGCGATGCCCGCGGCGGCGCCGCCGGGAGTGGCCACGGCGGAGGTGGAGTGACGCAGCCAGGACGGCAGGTCCAGCGCGCCGGCGGTTCCCATCACGGCCACGCCCGCGCCCAGCAGGCCCCAGGCGAGCGGCTTCAGGTTGGTCTTGTTCATGCGGTTCGACTCCTTGTCGGCTTGGATCACGCGCTTTTCCAGCGCATGGGACGCAATGTGCGCGCCGCCGATGAAGGCATCGTTAGCTCAACATGAGGCCAACATTAGGAAGCTGCGGACGCGCCAGGCTCGTTCACAGCTTCCCTAGCCAAGTGACTCGAACCCGCAGCCCGCCGCGCGGGGAACTCGACAGCGCGACGTCCGCGCCCTGGCGCAACGCCACCTGGCGCACGATGGCCAGGCCCAGGCCGGAGCCGGTCTGGTCGGCCGCGTTGTCGCGCCGCACGAAGCGGTCGAACACCATCTCGCGATCGGCCTCCGGGATGCCCGGCCCGTCGTCGTCCACTTGCAGCACCGGCGCCGACGGCCGCTCGGCATCGAGGCCGATCCACACGGACACGTGGCCGCCGTGCGGGCTGTAGCGCACCGCGTTGTCGATCAGGTTTCGCGCCAGCACCGACACGTCGGCGTCGCCGGTGACCGTCGCGGCCTCGGCGCCGTCGGCCACGTCGAGCTCAAGCGTCGTGCCACGCGCGTCGGCCAGCGGCGCGACGTCGCCCATCGCGAGGCGCACGATCGCGGCCAACGGCACGGCCTTGGCCTCGCGCGGCGGGCCGGCCTCGCTGCGCGCCAGCGCCAGCAGCTGCTCCACCAGCCGCGTCGCGCGGTCGACACCGGCGGTGAGCGCGCGCGCGGCCTCGTCGCGCGTGGCCTCGTCGGGCGCGCGCCGCATCACCTGCACCTGCAGCTTCAGCGCGGTGAGCGGCGAACGCAGCTCGTGCGCCGCGTCGCCGACGAAGTGGCGCTGCGCCGCGAGCGCCGCGCCCAGCCTGTCGAGCAACGCGTTGAGCGACTGCACCAGCGGCAGCACCTCGTCGGGCAAGCCGGTCTCGGGCAGCGCCTGCAGCGAGCCGCTGTCGCGCGAGCGCACCTCGCCGGCGAGGCGCTGCAGCGGCGCGAGCGAGCGCGACACCAGCCAGCCGATCACCAGCGCCAGAGCGGGCGCCACCGCGAGCAGCGGCACCACGCTGCGCAGCGCGGCCTGCGCGGCGCGTTCGTGGCGCACGCGCTCGGGCTGCGCCACCTGGATCACGCGGTCGCGCGTCTCGACGCCGAACGTGCGCCAGACGATGCCGCCGGCCTCGATGTCGGCGAACCCGAGCACCGCGCGCGCCGGCGGCTCGGTCTGCAGGCGCGACGCGTAGACCTCGTGGCCGTCGTCGCGCCAGATCTGCACCACGTAGTCGAGCTGCCCGTCGGCCAGCGCGCCGGCGTCCTCGGGCGCAATCTCGCCCTGGTCGCGCAACGACAGCGCGATCTGGCGCAGCTGGTAGTCGAACAGGCTCTCGGTCTGGCGCAGCACGTTCCAGTAGACCGAGCCGCCCATCGCCAGGGCGGCGATCACCAGCACCGCCAGCAGCGAGAGCAGCAGGCGGACGCGCAGCGTGCTGCCGGAGTTGAAGCCGAAGCGGCGCGGGCCGCGAAGGCCGTGCACTGGCGCCGTCAAGAGGCGGCCCCGCCGGCGTCGTCGGCCGCCGCCTCGCGCTTGCCCAGGTAGTAGCCCACGCCGCGCATCGTGCGGATCAGCTCCGGGCCCAGCTTCTTGCGCAGTTGGTGCACGTAGACGCTGACGGCGTTGCTCTCCACCTCCTCGCCCCAGCCGTACAGCCGGTCCTCCAGCTGGGCGCGCGACAGGATGGCGCCGGGCCGCTGCAGCAGCGCCTCCAGCACCGCCAGCTCGCGCGCCGACAGCATCACGGGCTCGCCGCGCAGCGTCACCTCGCGCGTGGCCGGGTCGAAGCTGAGATCCTCGTGCGTCAGCCGCGTGGCCGTACGCCCGCTGAGGCGGCGCAGCACGGCGCGCATGCGGGCCAGCAGCTCGTCGAGCTCGAAGGGCTTGGTGAGGTAGTCGTCGGCGCCGGCGTCCAGGCCCGCCACGCGGTCGCCGAGGGCGTCGCGGGCGGTGAGCACGATCACCGGCGTGGAGTCGCCGCGGGCGCGGATGCCGCGCAGCACGTCCAGGCCGTTGCCCTTGGGAAGGCCCAGGTCCAGCAGCACCAGGTCGAAGCGCTCCGTGGCGGTGGTGGTGGCCGCTGCCTGCGCGTCCGTCACCCAGTCGACGGCATGGCCCTCGAGCTTGAGCGCCGCGCGCAGGCTCTCGCCAATCATCCGGTCATCTTCGACGAGCAGCAGTCTCATGAGGCGATTCTGATCGAATCACCGGCGCGAGGTTCCGTCGCCCTCAGAACAGCTTGCCCAGGCGCACGGTGACGCCCGCGAACACCTGCCAACGCGGCGTGGCGTCGGTCAGCCCGCGGGCGAAGCCGAAGTCGAACACCGCCGCGGGCGACTGGTTCCAGCTGGCGGCGGCGAGGAACTGGGCGGTGTCGGCTGCGCCGGCCTGGTGGGTGCCCGAGAGTTCGCCCGCCGCGCCCCAGGCATCGGTCAGCGTGCGCGAGAACGCGGCCGCCCAGCCCAGTTGCCACGCGCCCGGCTGGCCACCCAGGCGCGTCTCGTTCACGTTGATGTCGGCGTGCCACGCGGGCGCGAAGTCGCTGCTGAAGATGGCGTTGACCGTGGTGGCCGCGTGGCCGAGGCCGATGGACGACCTGGCCGTCGGGAACGTCTCGCCCAGCTCCAGGCCCCAGGCGGACGCGTCGCTGACCTCGAAGCGGCGCTTGAGCACCACCTGGGTGTCGCCGACGCCGGTCTGCGCCGCGCCGGGCACGACCTGGCGCACCCAGGCCTCGCCGCCGACGCGCACGCCCCAGTCGGGCGTGAACGCGAGCTTCAGCGTGTACGGGATCGACGTGCGCGACGCGCCGTTGTCCGCGGCGCGCAGGCCGCCGGCCTCCAGCTCCAGGTAGCCCGGCGCCGACAGCTGCGCGGGCGTCGACACGCTGGGCCGGTAGGGCACGACAGCCGGGCCGCCGTCGTCGGGCGCGTCGGCAGCGCGCACGGACGCGGTGCCGGCCAGCAGCATGGCGGCGAGCAGCAGGCGCATCTTCATCCCAGGATCTTTCTCATCGTGATGCTCGTGGGCTCGAAGCCGAGCTCGTCGTACAGGCGGCGCGCGCCGTGGTTGTGGCCGAACACATGCAGGGCGAGGTGCCGGATGCCGCGCTCGCGGGCCACGCGTTCGAGCTCATGGAACGCGGCACGCGCGTAGCCGCGGCGGCGCGCGGGGTCGTCGATCTCGATGCTGTAGACGTAGGCCTGGCGCCCGCCCGCCTTGTCCGACTCTTCCCACCACAGCGTGCCGACCTGCGCGCCACTGTCGGCGTCGTGAAGGCGGACGAAGAAGTGCCCCGGGGTCTGCAGGCCGTGGGGCAGGAGCGCCGCGTGCGCCTGCTTCGACTTCTCGATGGATTCGGCCAGCGTCCAGCGGCCGTCCTCGACGTTGGTCAACGCGAACGCGGGGATCGCCTGGACCAGCCAGGCGTGGAAGTCGACGTCGGTAAACGGGACGAAGCGGACGGAGACCGGCATGCGCGGGCCCGCCGGCTCACCGAGACGCACGCATCACTTCTTCGTGTAGGTGATCTTCTTGGCGCCGCCTTCGCAGCTGCCGACGACCTTCGCCGCTTGTTTGGCGTCCGCGGCCTTGTCGTCGGCGGCGACGATGTCCAGCGTGTAGCCGGCGACCTTCTTGGCGTCGAGCTTGGCGGCGATCTTGGTCTTCAGCTCGTCGCAGGACTTGCCGGCGGCGAAGGCGGACGAGCCGGTCAGCGCGAGGACGGCGGCGACGATCAGCGTGGTGTTGGTCTTCATTCGAGAGCTCCCGGTCGTTGTGAAGGACAGCTGCGACTGTACTGCGGCGGCGGCCTCAAATCCCGAGCGGATCGACGTCGATCGCCCACCGGACGATGCCGCGGTGCGCATTCTTCAACGCCGGCAGCTCGGGCGTGAACAGCGCGAGCAGCCGCTGCAGGGTCGCGCGGGACGCGCACTCGATCAGCATCTGGCGGCGCTCGAAGCCCGCCACCTTGGCCACCGACGGCGGCACCGGGGCGTAGAACATCACGTCGGCGGCTTCGGGCCAGGTCTTCGCCAGGTCACGCGCCGCGCGCAGGAAGGCCTCGGCCACGTCCTCGGTGCGGGCCTCGGCGCGCAGCAGCGCCAGGTGCGAGTACGGCGGCAGGCCGGCGGATTCGCGCTCGGCCAGCTGGGTCGTCGCGAAGGCGGCGAAGTCGTGCTTCTTCAAGGCCTCGAACAGCGCGTGGCCCGGGTTGTACGTCTGCACCCACATCTCGCTGCCGCCGGCGATGCCAGCGTCGCGGCCGGCCCGGCCGCCGGCCTGCATCAGCAGCGCGAACAGGCGCTCGGGCGCGCGGAAGTCGGCCGCGAACAGCGCGCTGTCGGGGTTCACGGCGGCCACCAGCGTCACGCGGCGGAAGTCGTGGCCCTTGGTGACCATCTGCGTGCCCACCAGCACGTCGACCGCGCCCTCGTGGACGGCCGCCAGCTGCGCCTCCAGCGTGCCCTTGGCCCGCGTGGTGTCGGCGTCGATGCGCAGCACGCGCGCGCCGGGCAGCAGCTCGGCCACCTGCTCCTCCAGCCGTTCGGTGCCGCGGCCCATGGGCTCGATGTCGAGGTTGCCGCAGTCGGGGCACGCGCGCGGCACCGGCTCCTGCGTGCCGCAATGGTGACAGCGCAGGATGCGCTCGCCCTTGTGGAACACGCGCCAGGCGCTGCAGTGCGGGCAGCCGCTCTTCCACGTGCAGGCCGGGCAGTGCAGCACCGGCGCGAAGCCGCGGCGGTTCAGGAACAGCAGCGACTGCTCCCCGCGCGCGACGCGCGCCTGGATCGCCGCGATCAGCTGCGGCGCGAGCGCCTGCGGCGGCGCCCGCGGGGCGGCGCGCGGCACGGTGGCCATGTCCAGCAGGCGCACCTTGGGCAGCGCGCCCTGCCCCACGCGCTCGGAGAGCGTCACCTGGCGGTAGCGACCGGTCTGCGCGTGCGACCAGGTCTCCAGCGACGGCGTGGCCGATCCGAGCAGCACCGGCACGCGCGCGAGGTGGCCGCGGTAGACGGCCAGGTCGCGCGCCGAGTAGCGCGCGCCGTCCTGCTGCTTGTACGACGGGTCGTGCTCCTCGTCGACCACCACGAGGCCCAGGCGCGGCAGCGACGCGAAGATGGCCAGGCGCGTGCCCAGCACCAGGTCGGCCTCGCCGAGGTGCGCCGAGAGCCAATGCTGCAGCCGCTGCGCCGGCGTCAGCGCGCTGTGCAGCGAGACGAGGCGGCGACCCGGGAAGCGCGCGGCGAAGCGCTGCTCCAGCTGCGGCGTGAGGTTGATCTCGGGCACCAGGATCAACGCCTGCTTGCCGGCGGCCAGCGCCTGTTCGGCCAGGCGCAGGTAGACCTCGGTCTTGCCGCTGCCCGTGACGCCGAACAGCAGCGTGGGCGGCGGCGCCGGCTCGGCGGCCCAGGCGGCGAGCGTGTCCATGGCCGCCGCCTGCTCCGCGGTCAGCTCAGGGCGCTGCGCGGAGGCGCCCACGGCCTCGGGCAGCAGGTGGTCGCGCTTCTTCTTCACGCGCTTGGCGATGGCGGTGTCATCGAGCTTGCGCAACTCGGGCGGCAGCACGGCCAGCGCCACCTCGCCGAGGCTGCGCTGGTAGTAGCGCGCCGTGAACTCGACGAGCGCGCGCCAGTCGGCCGGCAACGGCGGCAGCGCGGAGATGGCCTCGATGACGGGCCGCAGCGTCATCGGCGGGGCGCCGGCGGCGGCCGCGTCGATGGCGGCGAAGTCGGCGTCCCATACCAGCCCGGTCACTTCGCGCCGCCCCAGCGGCACGCGCACCAACGTACCTGGCACGAGCGGCTGCTCACTTTCGTAGGTGAGCAGCGAGCTCATGCCCGCGTACTGCGGCGCATCGATAGCGACGCCGATGCGCGTCAAGTCGACCGCCCCATGGATGAGCAGACTTGCGGGTGAAAGTTGTCAGACTTATGAGCTGCGAGCGGTAAGCTCATGATCTGTAAGTGTTTTTGAAGTCGCCCACAGTTTCTGTGGATAACTTTGTGGGAAAGCTGGCAGCAGCGCCGCCAAAGGCTTGATTCACCGTGCCCGGCCCTGGATCGCTCAAATTTGATGCACCACGGAAAAATTCAGGTGAATCAACGACTTGGCACGAATCTCCGGGCTTTCCAGGGGGTGCCGGGTACCCCGGGGGGCTCACGTTATCGCTCTCTGAATTTTGGGGATAAGTCAACACCTGAGCGCTCACTTACCGGACAAATCGCGTACTGCCTGCGTTCGGCGGTTGTAAGTGGTTTCCTACACCGCGTGAAGGCGGCGCGAGTGGCCGTGAACCGCCTCCACCAGGGCCGCCACGTGTTCTGGCGGCGTGAACTGGCTGATGCCATGGCCGAGGTTGAAGATGTGCCCGGCACTGCTGCCGTCGGCGTTGCGCGGCGCGCCGAAGCTGTCGAGCGCCGCGCGCGCCTCGGCCTGGATCGCCTCGGGCGGGGCGAACAGCGCCATCGGGTCGAGGTTGCCCTGCAGCGCGACGCGGTCGCCCACGCGGCGGCGGGCGGCGCCGAGGTCGGTCGTCCAGTCGAGGCCCACCACGTCGGGACCGATGCCCGCGATCGCCTCCAGCCATTGGCCGCCGCCCTTGGTGAACACGATGGCGGGGATGCGCTGGCCGTCCTTCTCGCGCTGCAGGCCGGCCAGCACGCGCTGCGTATACGCCAGCGAGAACGTGCGGAACGCGGCGTCGGCCAGCACGCCGCCCCAGCTGTCGAACACCATCACGGCCTGCGCGCCGGCGTCGATCTGGGCGTTCAGGTAGGCCGTCACCGCATCGGCGTTGATGGCCAGGATGCGGTGCATCAGGTCGGGGCGCGCGTACATCAGCGTCTTGACCTGGCGGTAGTCGTCGGAGCCGGCGCCTTCGACCATGTAGCAGGCCAGCGTCCACGGGCTGCCCGAGAAGCCGATCAGCGGCACGCGGCCGTCCAGCGCCTTGCGAATGGAGCTGACCGCGTCGAAGACGTAGCGCAGCTTGTCCATGTCGGGCACCACGAGTTTCGCGACCGCGGCCTCGTCGCGCACCTTCGTCGCGAAGCGCGGGCCCTCGCCTTCCGCGAACGACAGGCCCAGGCCCATCGCGTCGGGCACCGTGAGGATGTCCGAGAACAGGATGGCCGCGTCGAGCGGGAAGCGCTCCAGCGGCTGCAGCGTGACCTCGGTGGCGTAGTCGGTGTTGGTGGCCAGCCCCATGAAGCTGCCGGCGCGTGCACGCGTGGCCTTGTACTCGGGCAGGTAGCGGCCCGCCTGGCGCATCAGCCAGATGGGCGTGTAGTCGGTCGGCTGGCGCAGGCAGGCGCGCAGGAAGGTGTCGTTCTTGAGGGCGGGCCACATGCGGTGAATTATCCCCGCCCGCCGAGGCGCCGACTTATGCGGGATCAGATGGGCTTCAACGGGCCGCGGAACTTCTCCTTCAGCGGCTTTCCGGGCAGGGGCGGGATCTCCGCCTCCGGCGCGGAGGCCGTGGCCACCGGAAGCCGCGACAGCAGGTTGGCGATCAGCTTCAGGCGGCCGGCCTTCTGGTCGTTGAAGTTGACCAGCGTCCACGGCGCGGCCTTGGTGTGCGTGGCCTCCAGCATGCGGTCGCGCGCGCGGCCGTACTCGTCGTACTTGCTGCGCGCCTCCAGGTCGACGGGCGACAGCTTCCATTGCTTGAGCGGGTCGTCCTGGCGGGCAGCGAAGCGCTGCTCCTGCTCGGCCTGGTCCACGGTGAGCCAGTACTTGAACAGACGGATGCCGTCGTCCACCAGCATCTTCTCGAAGACCGGCGCCGCCTTGAGGAAGGCGTCGGTCTGCGCGGGCGTGCAGTAGCCCATGACCGCCTCGACACCCGCGCGGTTGTACCAGCTGCGATCGAACAGCGTCATCTCGCCGGCGCTGGGCAGATTGGCGACGTAGCGCTGGAAATACCACTCGCCGGTCTCGCGCGCGGTGGGAATGCCCAGCGCCGCGATGTGGCACTGGCGCGTGTTGAGCTTCTCGGAGATGGCCTTGATGGCGCCGCCCTTGCCGGCGGTGTCGCGGCCCTCGAACAGCACCACGACGCGCTCGCCGCGCTCCTTGAGCAGGCGCATGACGCCGTTGAGCTCCACCTGCAGCGGCCGCAGCTGGTCCTCGTAGCTGTGGCCGTCGCCGTCGTGCTTGCTGCGCGATTTCTTCTTGGTCATCGCCGGATGATGCCCTGGTTCGTGGCACCCCGACCAGCAACCCGCGGACCTTAGAGGCTGGGCACCGCGGGCAACGCCGGAGCGGCGGGCGTGGCGGGCATCGCCGGCATGGTGGGCATCGCGGGCATGGCGGGCATCGCAGGCATGGCTGGCATGGGGGGCAGCGCCGGCGTGGCGGGCAACGCCGGCATCGCGGGCATGGACGGCATAGCCGGCATGGCGGGCATCGCGGGCATGGCCGGCAGCGCGGGCACGGGCGGCAACGCGGGCAGGGCCGGCAGGCCGTCCATCGCAGGCATGGCCGGCGTGGCGGGCATCGCCGGCGTGGCAGGCATCGCGGGCATGGCCGGG
>FTKD01000709.1_pt2 | contig 10334 bp, 11 predicted proteins | sample 1658191 | NCBI WGS metagenome assembly FTKD01 (sample SAMEA3914808, study PRJEB12502) | metagenome | biome: forest; material: soil | place: Canada | collected 2011-08-03 | depth 0.3 m
GGGGGAGTCTGTTTTGTGAGGTCAAGGAGGAGGAGGCCGCAGGCCGACGGGGGACACGAACAAAACAAGCTCCCCCGGTGAGTCGTGCCCGACCCAGCGCGCCCCGCAAGGCGAACTACGCGGCTTGGCGGATTCCAAGTGCGCGGGGTGGTCGATGTTGCCGTCGATGAGCGCGGCGATCACGTCGGCGTGCGCCGGGCGTGCGTCGGCCGGCGCGTGGCGCCGGACCATCATCGCCAGCGGCAGGTCGCCCACGAGCCAGCTGCCCTCGTTGTCGCCGGGGATGGCGGCGAGCCAGGCGCGGTTGCGTTCGCGCAGCATCGGCAGGTGCCGCGCGAACGACGGCGCGGCCGTGGCGCCGCTCTCGCGCAGGTGGTCGAGCGCCCACACGACGCCGGCGGCACCGAAATACAGGCACGGGTTCGGCGCGTCCGGATCGTCGCCCGGCTCGAGGTCGCGCGGATGCGGCGGCCACAGCGTCTCGGGCGAGAACGCGGCCACGGTCTCGTCGACGATGCGTGCGATGGTCGTGCGGACGCGGGCCTCGTCCCAGCCGATGGGAGCCAGCGGTTCGTGGCGGGCGGGATCGTGGAGCATGGTGGGACGATCGTACGACGTGTGGCATCCTGCGGCCACGCCCCCCAGGGAGATGCCTTGCTGACGCCGCCCGACCCCCCCGACACGACGCTGACGCCCGACCAGGCGATGCAGCTGGCCATCGCCCACCACCGGCAGGGCCAGCTCGACCTCGCCGGTCGGATCTACGCCGACGTGCTCCAGCTGCAGCCGCGCCGGCCGGACGCGCTCAACTTCATGGGCATGCTGAAGTACCAGCTCGGCGACCATGCGCGGGCGCACGCGCTGCTGCGCGATGCGTCCGTGCTCGCGCCGCGCGAGCCGGCGGTCTGGATCAACCTGGGCAACGTGCTGATGGCGCTGGGCCGCTCGCCCGACGCGGAAAAGGCGTTCCGGCGCAGCCTCGCGCTGGCCGAGGGCCCGGAGGCGCTGACCAACATCGCGCGGCTGCAGCGCCGTCGCCTGGAGTGGGCGCGCAGCGAGGCCTCGTGCCGGCGCGCGCTCGCGCTGGCGCCGCGCTTCGGCGAGGCCTGGCACTACCTGTCGCTGGCGCTGCTGGGCCAGCGGCGCTCGGAGGAGGCCTTCGAGGCCGCGGTGCAGGCGGAGCTCCTGCTGCCGGAGAAGCCAGGACGGCGCGAGAGCTACGGCCGCGCGCTGTCGGCGGCCGGCGAGCACGAGCGCGCCATCGCCTTCTATCGGGACTGGCTCGAGCGCGAGCCCGGCAACCCGTACGCGAGCCACCACCTGGCCGCCAGCCTGGGCGAGTCGCCCGTGCGCGCCAGCGATGCCTACGTGGAGCACGTGTTCGACAAGTTCGCCGAGAGCTTCGACACCCACCTCGCGTCGTTGAAGTACTGTGCGCCCGAACTCGTCGCTCAGGCCTTGCGCGACACGCTGTCGCCGCCGGCGGCGCGGCTCGACGTGGCCGACCTGGGCTGCGGCACCGGGCTGTGTGGGCCGCTGGTCAAGCCGTGGGCGCGCTCGCTCGTGGGCTGCGACCTGTCGGCGGGCATGCTGGCGCGCGCCACGGAACGCCACGCCTACGACGCGCTCGTGAAGGAGGAGCTGGTGCGGTTCCTGGCGGAGCGTCCGGGCGAGTTCGACGTGCTGGTGTCGGCCGACACGCTGATCTATTTCGGGGAGCTCGCGCCGGCGTTCGCGGCGGCGCGCGAATCGCTGCGTCCCGGCGGCACGCTCGTGTTCACGCTGGAGGCCTCGCCCGACGACGCGGCCGCCGACTTCACGCTCACCCAGAGCGGCCGCTACGCCCACACGCGCGCCGGACTGGCGGCGCGGCTCGCACGGGCCGGGCTCGTGGAGCGCGGCATCGCCGCGGCGTCGCCGCGCCACGAAGGCGGCAAGGCGGTGCCGGGCTGGCTGGTGATCGCCACGCGCGACTGAACCGTCCCGGGTACCCGCGAGCAGATTCACGGTAGGCTTGCGGCATGCGCAACTCGATCCCGAGACTGTCCGGCCTGCTGGCCGCCGTTGCCGTCGCGCTGGCCGCGTGCAAGCCGTCGTCGCCCCCCGTCCCGATCGCGAAGCCGCTGGCCTCCACCGCGGGTCCGGGCGTGCACGTGCTGGCGCAGCGCCTGCCCATGCCGGGCCTCGGCCGCGAGCGCACGCTGCGGCTGTACCTGCCGCCGTCCTACGAGGCGAACCCCGCGCGCCGATACCCCGTGCTGTACATGCACGACGGGCAGAACCTGTTCGACGACCGCACCGCGTTCGCCGGCGAGTGGGGCGTGGACGAGTCGCTGGACGAACTCGCCCGCAGCCGCGGCTTCGAGGCCATCGTGGTGGGCGTCGACAACGGCGAGAGCGAGCGAATCCGCGAGCTCTCGCCGTGGACGAACCCGAAGTACGGCCCGGCGCAGGGCGAGCAGTACATGGCCTTCGTCGTCGACACCGTCAAGCCGTGGATCGACGCGCACTACCGCACGCAGCCGGGCCGCGAGAGCACGGCCATCATCGGCAGCTCCATGGGCGGCCTGATCTCGCACTACGCGCTGCTGCGCTACCCGCAGGTGTTCGGCAAGGCCGCCATCTTCTCGCCGTCGTACTGGTTCACGAGCGAGGTGTACGCGCAGACCGCGGCCCATCCGTGGCCGCCGGGCACGAAGACGTATTTCTACATCGGCGGCAGGGAGGACGCGGAGTCGGTGCCCGACGTCGACCGCATGGTGGCGCTGCTGCGCGCGCAAGCGCACGCGCCGGGCGACATCATCGAGCACGTGGTGCCTGCCAACGAGCACAACGAGCGCGCGTGGCGGGCGGAGTTCCCGCTCGCGGTGGCCTGGCTGTTCGACCTGCCGGCGCCGGCAAAGCCCTAAGATCCCGGGTTTCGCTCCGCTGCCCCGCATGACCGCCCTGAACCTGCCCGACCGCGCCTTCGCCGCCTTCCTGTTCGACATGGACGGCACCCTCCTCAGCTCGATCGCCGCCGCCGAGCGCGTGTGGGCACGCTGGGCCCAGCGCCACGGGCTCGACGTGGCCGCGTTCCTGCCCACCATCCATGGCATGCGCAGCGTGGAGACCGTGCGCCGCCTGAACCTGCCCGGCGTCGACCCCGAGGCCGAGGCCGCGGCGATCACCGCGGAGGAGATGGTCGACGTCGACGGCATCGAGCCCATCCCGGGCATCCTCGCGTTCCTCGCCACGCTGCCGGCCGACCGCTGGGCCGTGGTCACCTCCGCGCCGCGCGAGCTGGCGCGCCGGCGCATCGCGGCGGCCGGCCTGCCGGAAGCGCCGCTGTTGATCGCCGCCGAGGACGTGGTGCGCGGCAAGCCGGCGCCCGACTGCTTCCAGCTCGCGGCCACGCGCCTGGGCGTCGCCGCGCGCGACTGCCTGGTGTTCGAGGACGCGCCGGCCGGCATCGCGGCGGCGGAGTCGGCGGGGGCGGCCGTGGTCGTGATCTCGGCGACGCATGCGCATCCGCTGCACACCGCGCACGCCTCGGTCAACGACTACCGCGTGCTGGCCAACCGCGTGGATGCGGACGGCGCGCTGCGCCTTCACGCCAACGCCTGAGATGGCGAGGCCCGGCCTGGTCAGGAAGGCGCTCGCGCCCGCGTGGGTGCGTCCCGAGGCGCTCAACGTCACGCCCGACCTGCTGGGCATGCCGCTCGCGCCGCACGGCCGGCGCGCGCTGGCGATGCTCGTCGACGTCGCGCTCATCGGCCTGCTGTCCACCACCGGCGTGTTCTGGATGGTGGCCGGCATCGCCGCGCTGGCGATCCAGCTGCGCCGTCCCACGCCGGGCCGCCCGCGCTCGCGCGGCGCCCTGATGTGGGCCGCGTTGGCGTTGCTGGTGTTCCTGGCGGGCGAGCGCGGGCTGCACTGGGTCGAGCACCGCAACGACCCGCCCCGCGCGGCCGCCGCGGCGGCGGACGACGATGACGACGACGCGCCCGCCGGCGCCGCCTCCGCGGCCTCGGAACCGCAGCCACACGACGCGCAGCAGCAGGCGGCGCGCGACGCGGCGCGCATCCACGAACTGGAGGCGCAGCTCGCGCAGGCCCTCAAGCCGCGCCCGATCCAGTGGCGCGACGACGCGTTGCGCCGCCTGCACAAGCTGGGCCTGCGCTTCGGCTGGGCGATCGCGTACTTCACGCTGCTGCCGTTCTGGTGGAAGGGCCAGACCGTGGGCAAGCGCCTGTTCGGCCTGCGCGTGGTGGAGCTCACCGGCAAGCCGCTGGGCCTGATGACCTCCTTCGGCCGCTACGGCGGCTACGCGGCGGGGCTGGCCACCGGCGGCATGGGCTTCCTGCAGGCGCTGTGGGATCCCAACCGGCAGGCGGTGGAGGACAAGCTGGCCCACACGGTCGTGGTCGACCTGCGCGGGCCGCGCGCGCCGATCGGGCGATTGCCGGAGGTTTCCGCGCCCGAAAAAACGCCCGAGCCGGCCTAAACTCCTGCCGATGACTTCGATCCCCGCCACCACCGCGAAACGTGCCGACGAGCTGCACGCGATCCTGCACGAGCACGCCTACAAGTACTACGTGCTCGACGAGCCCAGCATCCCCGACGCCGAGTACGACAAGCTGTTCCAGGAGCTGCAGGCCCTCGAGGCCGCGCACCCGGAGCTGCAGCGCGCCGATTCGCCCACGCAGCGCGTCATCGGCCAGGTGCTGGAGGGCTTCGACACGGTGGTGCACACGGTGCCCATGCTGAGCATCCGCACCGAGACCGACACGACGGCTGGCGGCGCGCAGGCCTTCGACGCGCGCGTGCGGCGCGAGCTGGGTCTATCCGAGTCCGATCCGCCGGTGGCCTATTCGGCCGAGCTGAAGTTCGACGGCCTGGCCATCAACCTGCGCTACGAGAAGGGCGTGCTGGTGCAGGCGGCCACGCGCGGCGACGGCGAGAAGGGCGAGGACGTCACGTCCAACATCCGCACCATCCGCCAGATCCCGCTGAAGCTGCGCGGCGAGACAGCCGAGAGGGCCCCGGTGCTGGAGGTGCGCGGCGAGGTCTACATGAAGCGCGCCGACTTCGAGGCCTACAACGAACGCCAGCGCGCGCTGATCGCGGGCGGCGCGAAGAACGAGAAGACCGTGGTCAACCCGCGCAACGCCGCGGCGGGCGCGGTGCGCCAGCTCGACCCGAACCTGTCGCGCAAGCGGCCGCTGAGCTTCTTCGCCTACGGCCTGGGCGACGTGCAGGGCTGGACGGTGCCCGCCACCCACAGCGGCCTGCTGGACGCGCTCGACGCGATGGGCTTTCCCGTGGCCAGACAGCGCGTGGTGAGCCAGGGCAGCGAGGGCCTGGTCGAGTTCCACCAGGCCATGGGCGCGGCGCGCGACACGCTGCCCTACGACATCGACGGCGTGGTCTACAAGGTCGACTCGCGCGAGCTGCAGGCGAAGCTCGGTTTCGTCAGCCGCGAGCCGCGCTGGGCCGTGGCGCACAAGTACCCGGCGCAGGAGCAGACGACGCTGCTGCTGGACATCGACGTGCAGGTGGGCCGCATCGGCACGTTGACGCCCGTGGCCAAGCTGCAGCCGGTGTTCGTCGGCGGCACCACGGTCAGCAACGCCACGCTGCACAACGAGGACGAGATCCGGCGCAAGGACATCCGCATCGGCGACACCGTGATCGTGCGCCGCGCCGGCGACGTCATCCCGCAGGTGGTGGCCGCCGTGCTGGAGCGTCGGCCGCCCGAGGTGGCCGCGCTCGCCCCCTTCGACATGTTCGCGCGCGTGGGCGGCAAGTGCCCGGCCTGCGGCAGCCCCATCGAACGCCGCGAGGGCGAGGTGGCGTGGCGCTGCACCGGCGGCGTCACCTGTCCCGCGCAGGTCAAGCAGGCCATCCTGCACTTCGCGAGCCGCCGCGCGGTGGAGATCGAGGGTCTCGGCGACGAGATCGTCGAGCAGGTCGTCGACCTGGGCATCGTGCGCACACTGCCCGAGCTCTACAAGCTGGGCATGGCCAAGCTCAACGAGCTGGAGCGCATGGGCGAGAAGAGCGCCAGCAAGCTCGTGGACGCCATCGAGCGCAGCAAGTCCACCACCTTGCCGCGCTTCCTGTTCGGGCTGGGCATCCGCCATGTGGGCGAGACCACGGCCAAGGATCTCGCGCGGCATTTCGGCGACGTCGACAAGCTGATGGACGCCAGCGTGGAGCAACTGCTGGAGGTGCCCGACGTCGGCCCCATCGTCGCCACCAGCGTGCGCGCATTCTTCGACCAGCCGCACCACCGCGAGATCGTCGAGCAGTTGCGCGCCGCGGGCCTGCACTGGCCCGCCATCGAGGGCACTGCCAGCGACGCGTTCCGCCCGCTGCTGGGCAAGACGCTGGTCATCACCGGCACGCTGCCCACGCTGAGCCGCGACGAGGCCAAGGATCTCATCGAGGCGGCCGGCGGCAAGGTGAGCGGCTCGGTGTCGAAGAAGACGAACTGGCTCGTCGCGGGCGAGGAGGCGGGCAGCAAGCTGGAGAAGGCGCAGTCCCTTGGCGTGGCCATCCTCGACGAGGCTGGCCTGCAGGCGCTGCTGGCGGCGGCGCCCGACGCCGACGTCGCCGCCGACTCGGCCGCCGGCGACGCCGCCGCGTCGTGACGGCGCGACTGCTCGCCGCGTTGCAGAATCCGTTCAAGACACTCTTCAAGGCCCGATCCCCCATGACCGTCCGCGAAATCCTCAAGATGGGCGACCCGCGCCTGCTGCGCATCGCCAAGCCCGTCGAACGCTTCGACACGCCCGAGATGCGCGAACTCATCGCCGACATGTTCGAGACGATGAAGCACGCCAACGGCGCCGGCCTGGCCGCGCCGCAGATCGGCGTCGACCTGCAGCTCGTGATCTACGGCTACGACAACAACCCGCGCTACCCCGACGCGCCGCCGGTGCCGAAGACGGTGCTGATCAACCCGGTCATCACGCCGCTGGACGACGCCGAGGTGGACGGCTGGGAAGGCTGCCTGTCGGTGCCGGGCCTGCGCGGCGTGGTGCCGCGCTGGGAACGCATCCGCTACGCGGGCTTCGACGAACTGGGCAACCCCATCGATCGCGAGGCCGACGGCTTCCACGCGCGTGTGGTGCAGCACGAGTGCGACCACCTGATCGGCCGGCTGTACCCGACGCGCATGCGCGACCTGACGCAGTTCGGCTACACCAGCGTGCTGTTCCCGGACATGGATCCGAACGCGGACGATTAGGCATGACCGATCCGGACTGTCGTCGGCCCGCGCCTTTCTCGCGTTGAATGTGTCCATGAGCCTCTTTTTCCGCTCGCTTGTCTTCGCCGCGGCCTGCCTCGCGGGCGTGGGTCTGCACGCGCAGGAAGACCCGCCGGCCCGCGTCGGCCGCGTGGCCGAGGTCGCCGGCACCGTGCGCACGATCAACTCCGAGGGCGCGTGGACGTCGGTGGCGCGCAACCAGACGCTGTCCACTGGCGACCGCGTCACCACCGACAAGGCCGGCGGCGCCACGCTGCAGGTCGGGTCGACCGTACTGCGGCTGGGCGCCGACACCGACGTCCAGGTGACGCAGCTCGACGACCAGCGCATCCGCCTGCGCTTCGACCACGGCCAACTGGCGGTACGCGTGCGCTCGGACGACATCCCCGGCGAGCTGTTTATCGACACCGACGAGGGCGCGTGGGTGCCACACCACCAGGGACAGTACCGCTTCGACCGCGCCGCCGCGCACCAGCTGCTGGCGGCGCAGGCGTGGAGCGGCGACATGCTGCTGGAGGCGCCCGACAGCTCGCTGCCGGTGGCCGCGCCGCAGCGCGCGGAGGTCTGGCGCACGGGCGCGCAGCAGGCCACGCACTACCGCCTGGTGGCGCCCGTCAAGGACGCGTTCGGCGACGCCGTGCTGGCGCAGGACAAGGCCGACGACAAGACCGCCACCGCCAATGCCGCGATGCACCTGCCGCCCGAGATGACCGGCGCGGCCGAACTCGCGCGCTTCGGCGCCTGGAGCGTCGGCAAGGACGGCGCGTCCTGGTGGACGCCCGCGAAGCTGCCGGCCGGCTGGCAGCCGTTCCAGCAGGGCGCGTGGTGGTGGAGCCCGCGCTGGGGCTGGACCTGGGTCGACGACCAGTCCTGGGCCTTCGCGCCGTCGCACTACGGACGCTGGGCGATGCAGCGCGGCCACTGGGCCTGGACGCCGGGGCAGTGGGGCGCGACGCGGCCGGTCTACGCGCCGGGCGTGGTGGGCTGGTTCGGCGGCCCCGCGCTCGCCGTCGGCGATGCACCCGCCATCGGCTGGGTGGCGCTGGCGCCCGACGAATTGCTGTTCCCCGGGTACGCGGTGTCGGCGAAGTACTGGAACGCGCTCAACGACGCCAATGTGGGACCAACGGGGCGCCGCGCCGTGGCCATGAACGGTCGCGCGCGTCTCGCGCCCGCGGGCGCGGTCGCGGGCGCGTACGCGAACCGCGGCGTGCCGGGCTCGGTGGCCGTGGTGGCGGCGTCCGCGTTGCAGCCACAGGTGCCGGTGTCGGTGTCGACGATGCCGGCCGTGCGCGGAGCGGAGCTGCGCAAGCCGGCGTTCGAGGCGCGCATGGCCGGCGCGGCATTGCAGGGGCCGCCGGCCGGGCCCGCGGGTCGCGTGCTGTCGTCGGGCGCGGCCACGGTGCAGGTGCCTCTGTCGCCGAAGCCCGCATCTGCGCCTGCGTCCGCGCGCTGAACTCAGGACTTCAGCAGCGGCTTCAGGAACGGCCAGACGTTGTCCAGGATGATCGGATGCGCCCTGGCCACCGGGTGGATGCGGTCGGCCTGAAACCAGTCGTCCGCATCGGGCCGGTCGGCGATGCCCTTGAAGAGGAAGGGCACCAGCGCGGCCTTGTGGGCGGCGGCCACGTCGGCGTACACCTGCGCGAAATCGGCCTGGTACTTGCGGCCGAAGTTGGGCGGCACCATCATGCCGGCGATCAGCACGCGGGCGCCGGCGGCCTCCGCCATCGTCGTCATCGCGTCGAGGTTCTTGCGCGTGTCGCTCATGGGCAGGCCGCGCAGCGCGTCGTTGCCGCCCAGCTCGATCACCACCACCTTGGGATGATGCTGCTTCAGGACCTGGGGCAGGCGCGCCAGGCCGCCCGACGTGGTGTCGCCGCTGATGCTGGCGTTGGCCACCGTCCACGGCAGCTTCTGTTCGGCCACGCGCTGGCCCAGCAGCGCCACCCAGCCGGTCCCGCGCGCCAGGCCGTATTCGGCGGAGATGCTGTCGCCCACGACGACGATCTCGCGGTCTCCCGCGGCCCGTGCGGAGGACGCAAAGGCGGTGGCCAGCGCCGCCGCGACGCTCGCGCTAAAGTGCAGGAACCTGCGGCGCGTCGTCCGCGCCCCGAAAAGTGAATGCATGTCTGAGCCCATCATCGTCGTCGACCGTCTCACCCGGCAGGTGAGTGACGCCACCGGAACCCTGACGATTCTCCATGACATCTCGTTCACCCTGAACGCCCGCGAGTCGGCCGCCATCGTCGGCGCCTCCGGCTCGGGCAAGAGCACGCTTCTCGGACTGCTCGCGGGCCTGGACGTTCCCACCTCCGGCAAGGTGGCCCTGGCCGGCAGCGACCTGTTCTCGCTCAGCGAGGACCAGCGCGCCGCCGTCCGCGCCGAGCGCGTCGGCTTCGTGTTCCAGAGCTTCCAGCTGCTGGCCCACCGCACCGCGCTGGAGAACGTGATGCTGCCGCTGGAGCTCGCCGGCGCGCGTGACGCCCGCGCGCGCGCCACCGAGATGCTGGCGCGCGTGGGCCTCGGCGAGCGCCTGCTGCACTACCCCCGCGTGCTCTCGGGCGGCGAGCAGCAGCGCGTGGCGCTGGCGCGCGCCTTCGTCGTGCGGCCGCAGGTGCTGCTGGCCGACGAGCCCACCGGCAGCCTCGACTTCGCCACCGGCGAGACGGTGATGCAGCTGATGTTCGACCTGAACCGCGAGATCGGCACGACGCTGGTGCTGGTCACGCACGACCAGGCCATCGCGGCACGCTGCGACCGGCAGTTGCACATCGAGGCCGGGCGGCTGCTGGACGCGCTGCCGGCCTGAGCGGACGCCTCGCGCAGATCGGCAAAAAAAGGTTCTTCGCCGATGTGCGGGGAGCGGGCGATTGGCGCGGCGGGTTGGCGAGTCCAGGGTTTCGGGCGACGACCTCGCGTGCGAGCGGGGGCTGCGTCCCGTCGGGGCTGGCATCGTGGCGGTCGCCCCTGCGGGTCGACTGCGCTGCGCTCCTCGGGGCGGGGGCGCGCGCCAGAACTCACTTCGCGCTGCGCGCTCCGTTCAAACAGCTGGCGCGAGTCAGACAACGAAGCGCGC
>FTKD01000956.1_pt9 | contig 10327 bp, 8 predicted proteins | sample 1658191 | NCBI WGS metagenome assembly FTKD01 (sample SAMEA3914808, study PRJEB12502) | metagenome | biome: forest; material: soil | place: Canada | collected 2011-08-03 | depth 0.3 m
GGCCATCGCGGCGATGCGGTCGGTTTCCTTGACGCGCCAGCTGGCGATGTTGGTCAGGCGCGTGCTGCCGTCGGCGTACAGCGCCATCACGGCCAGCGTCATCGCGGCGTCGGGGATGTGGTTGCAGTCGAGCGTGATGGCCTTCAGTGGCCAGGCGCCGCGGCGCACTTCGAGCCAGCCGGCGCCGCCCTCCACCTGGGCGCCCATCGCGCGTGCGGCCTCGACGAAGCGGATGTCGCCCTGGATCGAGTCCAGGCCCACGCCTTCGATGCGCACCGGCGCCTCGACGCCGGCGAGTGCGCCCAGCGCCACGAAGTACGACGCCGACGACGCGTCGGCCTCGACATGGATCGCGCCCGGCGACCAGTACTGCGAGCCGCGCGGCAGCGTGAAGCTGGCGTACGGGTCGGCCGCGTCGCGCTCGACGACGATGCCGAAGCGCGCCAGCAGGTTCAGCGTGATGTCGATGTAGGGCTTGGAGATCAGCTCGCCCTCGACGGCGATGGTGACCGCGCGTTCCGCGGTGGCCAGCGGCAGTGCCAGCAGCAGCGCGGTGAGGAACTGGCTCGACACGTCCCCGCGCACGCGCACGGGCTCGTGCGTGGACACGGGCGCGGGCCGGCCGTTGCCGATGCGCAGCGGCGGATAGCCGGCGCTGCCCTGGTACTGGATGGTGCAGCCGAGCTGGCGCAACGCGTCCACCAGGTCGCCGATGGGGCGCTCGTGCATGCGCGGCACGCCCGACAGGTCGAACACGCCGCCCTGCAGCGTCGCGAGCACGGCCAGTGCGGCGGTGAGCGGACGCATCGCGGTGCCGGCGTTGCCCAGGAACAGCTTGGCCTGCTTCGTGGACAAGGTGCCGCCGATGCCGGTCACGTGCAGCACGGCGCCGTCGCGGCGCAGGCCGCAGCCGAGCGCCTCGAGGGCGGCCAGCATCACGCGGGTGTCGTCGGAGTCCAGCAGGTCGTGCACCGCCGTCGTGCCGGCGGCGAGGCCGGCCAGCAGCAGCACGCGGTTGGAGATGCTCTTAGAACCGGGCAGGCGCACGCGGCCCGCGGCGCAGCGCAAGGGCGGGATGTCGAGGAAGGGGATCGCGTACATGGGCGGCGGGTCGTTGGTGCTGAGCGCGCTGCGCGGGGCAGGACGTCGGTGTGCTTCGGCTGGGAGCGAGGCGCGCAGGGGATGCGTGCCGGTGCAGGTGAGGTTACCTGCGCGGCGTCATTTTTTCCAGCCGGCGCGGCCGCTGGCGGCGTCCTTGATCAGGTCTTCGATGACGTCGGCGCGGCCGTCGCGCATCGCCGACTCGAACTGGTACAGCGTCGTCTTGAACAGTTCGGCCTGCGCGAGCACCTGCGTGCGATTGGCCAGCAGCACGTCGCGCCAGACCGCCGCGTCGCTGGCGGCGATGCGCGTGAAGTCGCGGAACCCCGGGCCGGCCAGGTCGAGGAACTGCGCGCCCTCGGGCTGGTGCGCCACCGACAGGTAGGCGGCGAACGCCAACAGGTGGGGCAGGTGGCTGACGGCGGCGAACGCGGCGTCGTGCGCCTCGGGCGTCATCACGCGCACCTGCGCGCCGATGCCCGTCCACGCGCTGCGCGCGCGTTCGATGAGCGTCATGTCGGTCTCGAGCACCGGCGTCAGCACGACCTGGCAGTCCTGGTACAGCGTGGCATCGGCGTGCGTGATGCCGGCCACTTCCTTGCCGGCGATCGGGTGGGCCGGCACGAAGCTGGGCAGGCGCTCGCGTAGCACGCGGCGCGCGGCCTCGACGACGTTGCCCTTGGTGCTGCCCACGTCCATGAACAAGGTGTTCGGATGCACCAGATGGCGGATCGCGCGCAGCGTGTCCTCGGTGGCGGCCACGGGCACGGCGATCAGCACGATGTCGGCCCCCGACACGGCCATCAGCGCCGACTCGGCCATCTGGTCGATGACCCCCATCTTCTGCGCCGTGATCACGGTGGACGGCGACTTGCTGTAGCCCACGACGTGCTTCACGAGGCCCGCACGCTTCATCGCGAGGGCGAACGAGCCGCCCATCAAACCACAACCGATCAGCCCTAGCTGCCTGAACATCTGGAATCTTTTCTATTGAAGATCAACGCATGTCGAACGCTGCAAACCAGGGGCGCGAGTTATTGGCGCTCCTGCAATCCATTTCCGGCGGTGCGGTCGACACGGCGTCCGTCCGGGCCTTCCCGGAAATGCCGTTACAAAAGTAACAGCCATTCGGAGGGCATGGGCGGACTCAAACGATATGACCGCGCGAACGCGGTCGAATGGCCAATTTTTGCACATCCTGCAGCGATTGCCGGACGCCGACCGTGCCGGGCGTCGGGCATCGGGCGGCGATTCTCCGGGGTCGAGCGGTCAATCGAGGGGGACGAACGACGCGCATGGGACGCCATCCGCGGCTAAACTCCGTCGCAACTGGGCATATTCGACCCGGCCTTCATCTCAAGGATGGGTATGGCAGACCTGCAGCAGCTGATTCGGCAAAAGGCCGATCTCGAGCGACAAATCGCTCAACTGAATTCAAAAGGGCGTCAGGACGCGATCGAGGAGATTCGCAAGATCATGACCGAGCACGGTCTGACCTCCGACGACATCGCTTCCCCGGCGCGGGCGCGCAAGGCCGGCACCAAGCTCGATGGCACCGAACGCAAGGCCGTCGCGGCGAAGTACAAGGACGGCAACGGCAACCAGTGGACGGGCCGCGGCCTCAAGCCGCGCTGGCTCACCGCGGCGCTGGCCGAGGGCCGGAAGCTGGAAGACTTCGCGGTCTGATTCGCGCGGGATGAATGACAAGGGGGCTGCGGCTCCCTTTTTTCGTGGGTGCGCAAGGCCGCAGCGCCGACGTCGTGATCGACCGCATCATGGCCTTCGCGTGGCCGCCGACCGTCCCGGCGCGGGACCGAACTTCCGGATACAACCTGCTCGCCGAATTCCCCCGAACGGGCGATTTTCATCGTCGTCCTCTCCCGAGAAAATGCGCCGGCTTGTGTGGTCTTGCGCTGCGACCACCCCAAGCCACCCGATGCGGATCCGGCCGCGCTTCGCGTGCTAATCTTTCTTCGTACACGACCGGTCGCGCATTGCACAGGCGCACCGCATGCAGTCAAAGCGCGAACTCTCGATGACCGATACCGCTCCCCGTATGTCACGACCCACGTCGCCGGCCCGTCGCCTCCGCGCGGCTTCGCGGCGTGGCGTCGGGGCGCTGGCCAGGGTGCTGATGCTCGGCCTGATCGTCGCTGGCTGCCAACCCGATCTGGCCGGCGACGGCGGGAGCACAGGAATGTTCGGACTCTTCAAGGGCAAGGCCGCCAGGCTGCCGTCCGCCGTCGCGCCTGAACTGCGCGCCGTGCTCAAGCACGAAACGGCGCTGCCGCGCGTCGCCGCGCCCGCGCAGGACACGCGCTGCGTGGAAGCGCGCGTGGACGGCACGCCACCCAAGGCTCGTTTCGTGCCGCCGGAGTTCGACGGGTCGACCCGTTCCGCGTTGCGCATGGCGAGCCGGCCGGGGCTGTCGCCGCTGGCCATCGTCAACATGGGCGGCGATGTGCGCCGGCCGCAGTTCTGGGAGTTGGCGTCGGATGGCGATCCGACGTTCGTGCGCCAGATTCCCGTCCAGCTCGACCCTGCCGAGAGCAAGTGGGTGACCGCGCGCGCGATCGAGGCCGGCTGCCTGCCGGGCCCGCTCGTGGCCCTGGGGCTGGCCTACGCCACCGGCGACACGTTCCAGTCCGTCGTCACGTACGACCGCGCGACCCATCAGGTGCGCAAGCTCGCCGACGCCGTCTACGACGCGTCCACGGGCCACCCCGACAGCCTGGTCGACACGCGCGCGGCCGGTGCCGATCGCGCGTTGCTGCTGTATCACACGGGCGAGTTGCGCTTGCGGGCGGAGGTCTACCTGCGCGAGTACGACCACATCCTCGTCTTCTCGCCGCAGCATCCGCAGGGCCTCGAAGTGCTCAAGCTGGGCCTGGACGACGGCAACGTGGTCGACTGGCTCGTCGTCGGCAAGACGCTGTGGTTGCACGCGCAGGATCGCCGCAACGAGAAGCAGCCGGGCAACTTCTTCTGGTCGCTGGACCTGTCGGCCGTGCTCTGACCAGGTTGCTTCCAAGCCGGAAAATCGAACACACAGGGAGACGACATGGCTGATTTCGCATTGGCGCCGGGAGAGGCGGCCAACATTGCCCTCAACTCGTATTTCGCGCTCAAGGACTGGGTGCTGAAGAAGCCGACGGTGGGCACCGAGTCGCGCGACAAGATCCAGGATCTGGTGCTCGGTTCGGGCAATACCAACGGCGCCTTCTCGAAGAACAGTTCGGTGGGCAAGAGCTTCCCGGGAGCCAAGCTGGGCCAGGTGTTCACGGGCGACACGGGCTGGAACACGGCCTCGGGTTTCGGCTATGTCCTGAACTTCGAACGCGGCGGTCGACGCCACGCCGTCATCGCCATCCGCGGCACGCGCCCCGAGCTCGGCTGGTATGACATCGGCACCGATTTCCGCTTCGCGCACGTCGGCTTCGGCGGCTTCGGCCGGGTGCACAAGGGCTTCGCGAACGCGTTCGGCAGCATCCTGCCGCAGTTGCAGCGGCAGGAGGGCGGGATCCTCGACGCCGACGTCGTGCACTGCATCGGCCACAGCCTCGGCGGCGCGATCGCGACGCTGGCCGCGGGCCACTACGCCGCGAGGAACAAGAGCGTGCGGCTCTACACGTTCGGCAGCCCGCGCGTGGGCTACCGCGATTCGCACTCCGCGTTCGAGCAGGCGATCGGCAAGGACAACATCTACCGCGTCGCCCACAACCGCGACCCGATCTCGATGATCGCCACGTTCCCGTACGTGCACGTGCTGGCGCCGTACACCGAGCCGAACAACTTCACGCTGAATTCGCCCAGTTCCAGCATCTCGCTGGCCAACCACGACATGTACGCCTACGAGCGGCGCGTGGGCAGCGCTGAAGACTGGGGCGGCGTGCGCGGCATGGCGGCCGCATGCGACCACTCCAATGGCAAGCTGGCGCAGGCGCTGCTGGCCGATGCCAGCATGGGCTGGTTCAAGAAGCTCACGCTCAACACGCTCGCCGCGCTGCTGACGATGTTCGAAGACGTGCTGCGCGGCTCGGCACGCGCGTTCTACGACGCGGTCACCGGCATCGACGTGATCGCCGCGATCGTCTGCGACGGCGTCAAGCTGCTCGGGACGGTGGGCGAGAAGCTGAAGTACCTGCTGCGCATGTCGGCCAAGTGGGCCGACATTCCCGTGGCCAACGATGCGTCGCTCACCGACAGCGTGATCCGCGCCATCCTGCGCGCCATGACGACCCGCATCAACCAGGTCGGCATGGTGGCACTGCAAGTGGCGGCGGCTGGCCTGAAGCCGGTGCCGCTGCTCATCGCCGGCGGTGTGCTGCTGTCGGCCACGGCTCTGTGACGACGATGGACCGCACGCAGTTTTCCTACTTGTTGCTGCACGCGAATGCGCTGCCGATGCTGGCGATGCAGCAGGTCATGAGCGAGATCGGGGACACGCTCGCGGCCCAGCCGGCCGAGGTGCCCACCGAAGCGCAGCGCGCGCAACGCGAGGCGCAGGCGACCAACGATCTGGAGGACCTCGCCGACCGCATCGAAGCGGATCCGGAGTTGTCGGCACTTGCCCACTTCGACTTTGCCGTGCCTGCACTGTCCGAGCAAGAGGCACTGCGCCTGAAGCAGCAGGCACTCGAAGAGGACGCGGCGGCCGAGGCCGCGATGGCCGACCTCGATCCGATGCCGGACGGCCCGCTGGACCTCGGCGCCTTCCTGGCCCGGGCTTACGCCAGGCCACTGCCGGCGACGCGCGTGGACGCTGCGTTCGCGCGCGCGGATCGCGCCGCGCTGGCCGCCGCCATCGCGCAACTGCCGGCCGACCTGCCGCCGCTCACCGCACCGCTCGACGGCGCAGGCCTGGCGCGCTGGCTGGCGTTGTTCCGCACGGAGGATGCGCAGTGCGAGGCGCTGGTGTTCGCCGTCACTCGCACCGACGAGGGCAGCTGAGGCCCGCGCACTGCCTGCGTGCGGGCGGGGCGCTGCCGGGTGCCGCTGTTGTCGGGTGCCAAAACGGGGCGGCGTTGCGGACTTGCCCGCGCCAAATCATCAATGGCAGTGGGGCGCTGTGAAGCATGGCGCGCCGCGCAGGACTATGCTGCGCACTGTCGCGCCTATCAAGCGCTACGCAAGAAGCAAGTCGCGAGGCCCTGGGCGGTCAAGCAGCGATCGGCGCCGTCCCCCGGCCGGGTGTCGTCGTCGGATCGAGCCAGCACAGCGCCCGCCCCACGCCCTTGCCGTGCGAACGAACCGGGGAGCCACCGTGAATCGCTTGCTCATCTGCACTGCAGTCAGCGCCCTGGCGCTTGTCGGCTCCGGCGCGAGGGCGTCGGGCACGGCGACCATCGACATGACGGGCCTCCAGGTGCATCTCGTCGATCTCGACCCGACGGATGGAATCGCGCCGTCGGTGACGTTCGACTCGACGGGAGGCGGCAGCTTCGTGTCGGCCACCGGTGGCTACGGCCCCAGTGCCGTCGACATCACGCAGGCGGGTGCCAGTGCCTTCAGCAGCCTGGCGGTGACGACCGGGCAGACGCCTGCGGTCGGATCCGCCATCTCGCTCGACGGCGATATCTTCGGCAGCGGGCTCACGATGCACGGATCCGCGTACACCACGGGCGAGCAGCTGGCGGACGCCAGCGCCGAGGCGCATCTGTTTCGCCTCAACAAGGACTCCGACGAGCTGCCGTTCACGCTGTCCGCCCACACCGAGCTGGTGATCTCCGGCGCCATGAGTGGCACGGTCGAGACGAACGACACCAACCACGACGTCGCGCTCGCCGAGGTGAACCTGGTGCTCACCCGGTCGCTTCTGGAGAACCTGGACACGGACGTCGCTGGCGTCACCCTGCGAGTGGGTGGGGACGACGGCCCGGTGTCCAGCGCCTCCGCTCAGGAGGATCTGTCGGTTTCGTTCACCAACGACAGCGCCGACGAGACCACCGGGATCTTCCTGGGCTTCGTCGTCGCGGCGGCCAGCACCGGGCCCGCCGCAGTGCTCTCCGTGGACGAACCGAGCCCCGCAGGGCTGCTGATGGCCGGTGCCGCGGCCGTCGCGGCGTTCGCCCGCAGGAAACGCGGGGCCGACCGGGTGGCCTGAGCGCACGCGTCGGCCGCGCGAGAGGCGCCTCGAGGAGCGACCGCGGTCAGTGCACGTCGACCGGATACGTCCCCAATATCTTGAAGAACCCGCACGCCTTGCGCAGTTCCTCCAGCGCGAAGCGCACGTTCTCGGTGTCGGGATGCCCCGCGATGTCGATGTAGAAGTAGTACTCCCACTGGCCCGAACGCGCCGGGCGCGACTCGAAGCGCGTCATCGACACGCCGTTGGCCTTCAGCGGCACCAGCATGTCGTGCAGCGCGCCGGGGCGGTTCGACACGGTGACGACGAGGCTGGTGCAGTCGTGGCCCGAGGCCTTGGGCGCGGGGTGGCGTTCCGGGTGCGTCATCACCGCGAAGCGGGTGCGGTTGTTGGCGTCGTCCTGGATCGCCGGCGCGACCACGTGCAGGCCCCATTCGCTGCCGGCGCGCACGCTGGCGATGGCGGCCAGCGACGGGTCGAGCGATGCCAGGCGTGCGCCTTCGGCGTTGCTCGCGACCGGGCGGCGCTCGGCGTGCGGCAGGTTGTCGCTGAGCCACATGTGGCATTGCGCGAGCGCCTGCGGGTGCGCGCAGACGGCCGTGACGCCGTCGAGGCTGTTGGTCTTGCGCAGCAGGTTCTGGCGCACGAACAGGCTGGTCTCGCCGATGATGAACAGCGGCGTGACGAGGAACTGGTCGAGCGAGCGCGCCACCATGCCTTCGGTGGAGTTCTCCACCGGCACGACGCCGAAATCGGCCGCGCCGGCCGTGGTGGTGCGGAACACTTCGTCGACGCTCGCGCACGGCACGCGCACGATGGACGAGCCGAAGTAGCCGAGCGCGGCTTCCTCGCTGAACGTGCCGGCCGGGCCGAGGTAGGCGACGCGCGTGGGCGTCTCCAGCGCGCGGCACGCCGACATGATCTCGCGCCAGATCGGGGCGACGCTCTCGGCCTTCAGCGGCCCGGGGTTCTCGGCCTTGAGCCCGTCGATGACCTGCGCCTCGCGCTCGGGACGGAAGGCGACCGAGCCTTCGCGCTTCTTGACTTCGCCCACCGTCTGCGCCAGCTTGGCGCGCCGGTTCAGCGCGGCGAGCAGCTCGCGGTCGAGGGCATCGATCTGCACGCGCAGCGCGAGCAGGTCGGGGTTCGGGGCGTCGTTCTCAGCCATGGTTTTCAGCAAAGTCGTGCAGCCAGGAGACCAGCGCATGCACGCCGTCCACGGGCATCGCGTTGTAGATCGAGGCGCGCATGCCGCCCACGCTCTTGTGGCCCTTCAGCGCGAGCAGGCCGCGCTCTTTCGCGCCGGCGAGGAACGCGTCGTTGAGCGACTCGTCGCGCAGGAAGAAGGGCACGTTCATGCGCGAGCGCGAGGAGGGCGCCACGCGGTTGACGTAGAAATCGGTGGCGTCCAGCGCGGCGTACAGCAACGCCGACTTCTCCGCGGCGCGCGCGTCCATGGCGGCGACGCCGCCCTGGGCCTTGATCCACTTGAAGGTCAGGCCCGCGATGTAGATCGCCCACGTCGGCGGCGTGTTGTACATCGAGCCGTTGTCGGCGATGACCTGGTAGTTGAACGCCGACGGCGTGATGGGCAGCGCGTGGCCCAGCAGATCCTCGCGCACGATCACGATCGTCAGGCCGGCCGGGCCGATGTTCTTCTGCGCGCCGGCGAACGCGAGGCCCACGCGCGACCAGTCGATGGCACGCGACAGGATGTGCGACGAGCAGTCGATCACCAGCGGCGCCTTCGAGCCGAGCGCGGCAAGGTCGGGCAGCACGTGGTACTCGATGCCGTCGATCGTCTCGTTGGAGCAGATGTGCAGGTACGACGCGCCGTCGCGCAGCTTCCACGTCGCCGGATCGGGGATCGCGCTGTCCGCGCTGCCGGCATTGCTCGCCGCGATGGCGACGTCCGCGTAGCGGCGCGCCTCGGCGATCGACTTCTTCGTCCAGCTGCCGGTCTGCACGAAATCGACCTGGCCGCCGCGCGACAGGTTCATCGGCACGATGGCGTTCTCGCCGAGGCCGCCGCCTTGCAGGAACAGGATGCGGAAGTGCGCCGGCACGGCCAGCAATTCGCGCAGATCGGCTTCGGCCGCGGCCGCGATCTGCGTGAACTCCTTGCCGCGATGGCTCATCTCCATCACGCCGACACCGCAGCCGTGCCAGTCCAGCATCTCGGCCGCCGCTTCGCGCAGCACGGCCTCGGGAATCGCGGCCGGGCCGGGCGCGAAGTTGTAGGGACGCGTGCTGCCCGCCATCGCGTCAGGCCGCCGGGTCGTTGCCGCCGTCCGTCGGCGCGTCGCCTTCAGCCGGGTTCTCGCCGTTGTCGCCGTTGTCCACGTTCGCATCGTTCTCGACGATGCGTTGCAGGCCCGACAGCTTGGAGCCGTCGTCCAGCGCGATCAGCGTGACGCCCTGTGTGGCTCGGCCCAGCTCGCGCACCTCGCTGATGCGCGTGCGCACGAGCACGCCCTTGTCGGTGATCAGCATGATCTCGTCGTTCGGGCGCACCAGCGTGGCCGCGACGACCTTGCCGTTGCGCTCGCTCTGCTGGATCGCGATCATGCCCTTGGTGCCGCGGCCGTGGCGCGTGTACTCGACGATCGAGGTGCGCTTGCCGTAGCCGTTCTCGGTGGCGGTGAGCACGCTCTGCGTCTCGTCCTCGGCGACGAGCATCGCGATGACCGTCTGGCCGGCCTCCAGCGTCATGCCCTTGACGCCGCGCGACGTGCGGCCGTGCGGCGTCACGTCGGCTTCGTCGAAGCGCACGGCCTTGCCGCCGTCGGAGAACAGCATCACGTCGTGCGCGCCGTCGGTCAGCGCGGCGCCGATCAGGTGGTCGCCGTCATCGAGGTTGACCGCGATGATGCCGGCCTTGCGCGGATTGCTGAAGTCGTCCAGCGGCGTCTTCTTGACGGTGCCGAGCGCGGTGGCCATGAAGATGAAGTGGTCCGACGGGAACGTGCGGAACTCGCCCGTGATCGGCAACACCACCGTGATCTTCTCGTCCTTCTGCAGCGGGAACATGTTGACGATGGGCTTGCCGCGCGAATTGCGTCCGCCCTGCGGCACTTCCCACACCTTGAGCCAGTACACGCGGCCGGCGTCGGAGAAGCACAGGATCCAGTCGTGCGTGTT
>FTKD01000823.1_pt3 | contig 10279 bp, 10 predicted proteins | sample 1658191 | NCBI WGS metagenome assembly FTKD01 (sample SAMEA3914808, study PRJEB12502) | metagenome | biome: forest; material: soil | place: Canada | collected 2011-08-03 | depth 0.3 m
CCGGACAGCTCGCCGGCGGGAATCTTGCTGCGGATGTGCTGCTCGATCTCGTCGGCCAGGCGCGCGGTTTGCTCGATGCGCGTCCCGGTCTTGGCGCGGAAGTGCAGGCGGATTTCGCCGGAATCGATAGTCGGGAAGAAATCCCGCCCGAGGAACGGTACCAGGGCCAGCGACGCCAGGCAGGTCACGGCGAGCAGCAGCATGACCCGGCGCGGACGCTCCAGCCCGGCGTTCAGCAGGCGCTGGTAGCGATTGCGCAGGCCGTTGAACGCGACCTCGAAGCCGCGCTGGAAGCGCTGCGCGCGATTGGGCTTCAGCGCCTGCCCGTGACCGGCGCGCGGCGGTCGCAGCAGGTACATCGCCAGCGTCGGCACCAGGGTGCGTGAGAAGAAGTACGAGGCCAGCATGGCGAAGACCACCGCTTCCGCCAGCGGGACGAACAAGTAGCGCGCCACTCCGGAGAGCAGGAACATCGGCGCGAACACAATGCAGATCGACAGGGTCGACACCAGGGTCGGCACGGCGATCTCGGCCGAGGCGTCGAGAATCGCCGCTTCGAGGGGTTTGCCGTTCTCCAGCTTGTGCGCGATGTTCTCGATCGCCACCGTGGCATCGTCGACCAGGATGCCCACCGCCAGCGCCAGGCCGCCGAGAGTCATGATGTTGATGGTCTGGCCGAAGGCCGACAGCGCGGTCAGCGAGGCGAGGATCGACAGCGGAATGGTGATGGCGATGATCAGGGTGGCGCGCCAGCTGCCGAGGAACAGCAGGATCATCATTCCGGTCAGGCAGGCGGCGATCAGGCCTTCGCGGATCACGCCCGACACCGCGGCGGTGACGAAGATGGACTGGTCCGAGGCGGTCTGGACATGCAGCGACTGCGGCAGGCCGGCCTCGATTCGCGGCAGCAGCTGCTTCACCTGGCTGATGATCGCCAGGGTGGAGGCGCTGCCGCTCTTCTCGATTTCCAGCAAGGCCGAGCGCTTGCCGTCGGTGCGCACGATATTGGTCTGCGGGGCATAGCCGTCGCGCACATGGGCGACATCGCGGATGTAGATGGTGCCGTTGGGTCCGGACTTGATCGGCAGGTCGTTCAGCTCCTCGACGGTCTTCGGGCTGCCGTTCATGTTGACGTTGTATTCGAAGGTGCCGATTTTCGCGGTGCCGCCGGGCAGCACCAGGTTCTGGGCGTTGACTGCGTTGACCACGTCACTTGGCGACAGGCCCCTCGCCTGCAAGGCGGCGGAATTGATGTCGACCATCACCTGGCGCACCTTGCCGCCGTACGGCAGCGGTACCGAGGAGCCCTGCACGGTGGCCAGCTGGGTGCGGATGAAGTTGTTGCCCAGGTCGAACAACTGCTGTTCCGGCAGCTCGTCGCTGGACAGCGCCAGCTGCAGGATCGGCACCGACGAGGCGTTATAGGTCAGGATGATCGGCGGCAAGGTGCCGGGCGGCATGAACTTGAGCAGTGATTGCGAGTTGGCGGAGGCCTGGGCAATGGCCCGGTTGATGTCGGCGCCGGGGTGGAAAAATATCTTGATGACGGAGACGCTGTTGAGCGACTGCGATTCGATATGCTCGATGTCATCGACATCGGAAGTCAGGGCGCGCTCGTAGCCGGAGGTGATGCGCTGCGCCATGTCCTGCGCCGACAGGCCGCTATAGCTCCACACCACGCTGACCACCGGGATGTTGATGTTCGGAAAGATGTCGGTGGGCGTGCGCAGGATCATCAGCGGCCCGGCGATCAGCAGCAGCAGCGCCACCACGATGAAGGTGTAGGGCCGGCGCAGCGCTAGTCGGACGATCCACATGGCGGTCTGCTCCCGGTGGCCTACCGGGTGTTCCTTGCGGCGCCCGCGTCCTGCGCCGCGAGGCCGCCGATGGCGGCCCAGTCGAGGTGGCCGCCGCCGTTCGCCAGCAGCCGCAGAAAGCGGTGGTGCAGCAGGCCGCCGAGCGGCATCGGCACCTGCAGGCTCTCGGCCGCCGCCAGCGTCAGGCGGATGTCCTTGTAGCCGAGCGGCGCGGCGAAGGCGGCAGGCTCAAACCTGCCTTTGGCGATGAGGTCGCCATAGGTCCGGTAAGCCGGCGCGGGGAAGATAGTGGAGGCGAGCAGGTCCACATAGGCCTGCCGGTCGATACCAGCCTTGCCGACGAGAGCGACGGCCTCGCCCAGGGCCTCGATCGCGGCGGCGAGCAGGAAATTTCCGCTGAGTTTCACCAGGTTGGCCGCCGACGGGTCACTGCCGACGGGCAAGGTCTTCTGTCCCATCGCTGCGAACAGTGGCTGGCAGGCTTCGAGCGCGGCCGGATCGCCCGCGGCGACGATGAACAGCCTGGCGGCGGCGGCCATCTCCGGACGGCCGAACACCGGCGCCGCGACGAAGCCTTGGCCGGCCGCTGCATGTGCTCGTGCCAGGCGTTTCGACAGCGCGACGCCGATGGTGCTCATCGAGATATGGACCGCACCCACGGCAAGCTGGCCGACGATGCCGTCGTCCGCCAGTACCACCCTGGCGACCGCGAGGTCGTCCGCCAGCATGGTGATGACTACATCCCCCCGGCAGGCATCGGCGACGGTCACAGCCTCGTGCGCGCCCAGTTCAAGCAGAGCCCCGCGCTTTTCGGGGCTGCGGTTGAACACTGTCACTTCGTGCCCGGCCCGGAGCAGGTTCGCCGCCATCGCCGAGCCCATATGGCCCAGCCCGATAAATCCAGTCTTCATGTGCTTGTTTCCATGTTTGAGTGGGGCCGATACACCTGGCTCAAGGGGCGGTGGCGCCGGCGTCCGGGTCGGGACCGGGCGGCGGCGCGCTGGTGCGTTGCATCATTTGGCGTTCCTCTCCGGATGCCTGGTTGGGGTCGCGGCGCAAGGCCACCTGGGTCTGAATCCAGCCGACGACGTCCATGCGGTTCTGCGCGCGCTCGCCGCCGGACGGCAGCGAACTGATCAGGATCGAAAGACGGCGGTCCGAGCGTTGCAGCGGGCCTGTCCTGCCGGTGATCACCGTTCCGGGAAGGCTGACGCTGAACGCCCTTGAATCCGTGGCGGCAGCCGCGGCGATTTGCTGCTCGACAGCGAGTTCCTGTGCGGAAGCCGCGTTCGCCAGCGTGCACAAGGCCAGTAAGCCCGGCACAATCCATTTGCGACTTCGCATCGAGTGTTCCCTCCGCAGCGCGTTCAGCGATGGGCTGACCGTCAATGACTCCATCCGACTTCGGGGCCAGTGTATGGATGAGGCCTTGCCAGGCGCTGTCACGCCGATTACAAGCTTGTAATCCAAAGACGATCCGGCGAGGCGTATGATTTTTCAAGATTCGATACGCGGGTGAAACCGATGCGTTTGCTGGTGATTGAAGACGAACCCAAGACCGTTGCCTATCTCAAGAAGGGCCTGGAGGAGTCCGGCTTCGTCGTCGACACGGCACGCACCGGCACCGACGGCTTGCATCTGGCACTGACCGACGACTACGACCTGCTGGTGCTGGACGTAATGCTGCCCGGGCTCGATGGCTGGGGCGTGGTGGAAAAGTTGCGCGTCCACAAGAGCACGCCGGTGCTGTTCCTCAGTGCACGCGATGCCCTGGACGATCGCGTACACGGACTGGAGCTGGGCGGCGACGACTACCTGGTCAAACCCTTCGCCTTCGTCGAGCTGCTGGCCAGGGTCCGTACCTTGCTGCGCCGCGGGCCGGCGCGGGAAGCGGAGCACCTGGTCGTCGGCGACCTCGAAATCGACGTGGTCAAACGGCGGGTTCGCCGCGCCGGCATGCGCATCGACCTGACGCCGCGCGAATTCTCCCTGCTGCACCTTCTGGCGCGCAGGCGCGGCGAGGTGCTGAGCCGGACCCAGATTGCCTCCTATGTCTGGGACATGAATTTCGACAGCGATACCAACGTGGTGGAGGTCGCTGTGCGCCGCCTTCGCGCCAAGGTGGATGATCCCTTCGCCCCGAAGCTGATCCACACAGTGCGCGGTATGGGTTATGTGCTCGACATCCAGGAGTCCTGATGCAACGCCCGTCCCTGACAATCACGCTGGCGGGAACATTCAGCCTCATCACGCTCCTGATCCTCTACTTCGTCGGCAGCTACCTGTACTCCAACCTATACGCTCAACTGTTACGCAACGATACCGCGGAGATCGTGCTCAAGGCGCAACACTTGCGCAGCCTGGTCGCCGCTGAAGCGTCCGCCGCCGCATTGCAGGCCGATGCGGCCCGCTTTGAAGGTCAGGTCGCGGGCAACAACGCCTACGTCGTGCAGATCCGTTCGAGTGATGACCGGGTCGTGATGGATTTCAATCCATCCGGGCTGCCGGTAGCAGCGGCCCCGGCGATCCCCGAGAGAACACCGGCCCAAGACACCGAAATCCGCAAGTGGCGCTCCGCATCGGGCGGAGAGATTCGAGGCATCGCGGTCCAGGCGCAACTCCGTGACGGCGACCGGGTGACGATCGTGGTGGCGCGCTCCCTCGACGATATCCTGGATCTGCTCGAGCGCTATCGCAACACCATCCTGCGCGCGGCCGCCCTCGGTGCGCTGGCGGCTATGGCGCTGAGCTATACCCTGGTGCGCCGGGCTCTGCGCCCCCTGCGCCGGATCACCGACGAAGCCAGCCGCATCACCGTGGAGGGCCTGAACGTGCGGCTTGACCAGACCAGGGCCTCGCCGGAACTGCGCGAGCTGGGTATTTCCCTGAACGGCATGCTGGCCCGCCTCGAGCGCGGATTCCAGCTTTTGTCCAACTACACCGAGAACCTGGCGCACGACTTGCGCACCCCGGTCAACAACCTGCGCGGCCAGACCGAAGTGATGCTGTCGCGCCAGCGCAGCGCGGAGGACTACCAGGCCTTGCTGGCCTCCAATCTGGAGGAGTACGAGCGGCTCAGCCGCATGATCGAGAACATCCTGTTTCTGGCGCGCGCGGGAAATGCGCAGATCGCCCTGCGCCGCACGAACCTGGACCTGGGGGAACAGCTGCAACAGGTCGCCGAGTATTTCGAAGGCCTGGCGGACGAGAGCGGAGTATCGCTGCAAGTGCGCGCAACGGGCAGCATTGCAGCCGACGCCGTGCTGTTTCGCCGCGCCATCAGCAATCTGCTGTCAAATGCCCTGCGCTATACGCCGCGCGGGGGCGTGATCGAGCTGACCGCGGCACGGGCTTCCGGCGGCACTGCGGTTTGCGTCGGCAACCCGGGCCCGGGCATCGCCCCTGAGCATCTCGATCGGATCTTCGAACGCTTCTACCGGGTGGATCAAGCCCGCAGCAACTCCGCCGATTCCACCGGACTCGGCCTGGCCATCGTCCGTTCCATCATGGACCTGCACCAGGGCAAGGCCAGCGCGGAGAGCCGCGACGGCTTTACGCGCTTGAGTCTGTTTTTTCCCGACCACCCTGCACAGCCCGCAGCCATACGGTCCTGAAGCGGCTCGCGGCAAACGGGCCGCACTCGATTACAACTTTGTAATCGCCAGGACAGCCTGGAGCAAAGGCCCGTCAATAGACTGGCCCGGCAGTCGGATGACTGCCGCATGGGTGAACCCGCGATGACCCGAACCCCGCCAACGCATCCGGCCAAGGCATCGGCCCCGGTCCACTCCGATGCTTCCGACATCGTCCGCGAGGAACAAGCCGAGTTCGAAAAGGACTTGCTGCCTGCCCTGCGGCAGGCCGAACTCGGCGGCGGCACCTGCGCGCCGAAATAGTGATCGACGCAGCGGCAAATCTCCACCCTCAATTTACGTAAGGAGCACACCATGGAAACCATCACACTGGGCACTTCTGGAATTCGCAGCTCGCGCATCGGGCTTGGCACCTGGGCCATCGGCGGCTGGATGTGGGGCGGGACCGACGAGATTCAGGCCATCAGCACCATTCGCACCGCGCTGGACTTGGGCATTACCCTGATCGACACCGCCCCGGTCTACGGCTTTGGCACTTCCGAAAGCATCGTCGGCAAGGCCCTGAGCACCGGCAGTCTGCGCCAGCAGGCCATTATCGCGACCAAGGCCGGGCTCGAATGGAGCAGTGGACGCCCGCGCCGCGACAGTCGTCCCGCGCGGCTGCGGCAGGAGCTGGAGGACTCCCTGCGCCGGCTCGGCACCGACTATATCGATCTCTACCAGATCCACTGGCCGGACCCGCTGGTGCAAATCGAGGAGGTCGCCGAGGAACTGCACCGCATGCATCGCGAAGGCAAGATCCGCGCGATCGGCGTCAGCAACTTCAGCCCGCCGCAGATGGAGGCGTTCCGCCGGGTCGCGCCGCTGCACACGGTGCAGCCGCCCTACAACCTGTTCGAACGCGGCATCGACGCCGACGTGCTCCCCTATGCCGGCCGCACCGGGCTGACGGTGCTGGCCTATGGCGCGCTGTGCCGCGGCCTGCTCAGCGGGCGCATCACCATGGACACCCGGTTCGAGGGCGACGACCTGCGCCGTACCGATCCGAAATTCGCCGATCTGCGGCTGCGCTCGCGCTATGTCCGGGCGGTACACGCCCTGGATGCCCTGGCGCAGCAACGCTTTGGCCGCGATGTGCTGAGCCTGGCGGTGCGCTGGGTGCTGGACCGCGGCCCGACGGTTGCATTGTGGGGTGCCCGCCGCCCCGAACAACTCAATGCGATTGCGGGCGCTCTCGCATGGAACCTGGACGCACAGGCGATGAAAGAGGTCGACGACATTCTCGAGAACGAACTCGACGCCGCGGTGGGGCCGGAATTCATGGCCCCGCCGGAACGCGCCGTGGCCTGAGGCGGCGCACCCATTCCCTTCGTCGTCGGAGGCACGAACTTGGCCATGCAATCGTTGGAGCCGCTGTGCAGCAGGGGTTTGTTTGAGGTGACAGGAGAAGTTTCCTGCCGCAACATGCAGTTGGGACTATTCCTCGCCGCGGCCGCATTCCTGGGCTTGTTCGCGGCCGCGCCGGGATGGGCGGACCCGTTGCCGTTCCACCATGCTCCCGCCTCAGCTGCGAAACTCGAAAATCCCCTCGGCCGGGAGCCGGCAGCGGCGCTGGCCGGTCGCGAGTTGTACGCCGCCCACTGCGCTGCCTGTCACGCCCCTGACGCCAATGGCGGCGGCAGCGCTCCGGCACTGGCTCATGGCCGGGTGCAGCAAGCGGCTGACGGCGAGGTGTTCTGGTTCATCACCAAGGGTTCGAACAGCGGCGCGATGCCTTCGTGGGCCTCGCTGCCGGAGCAGCAGCGCTGGCAACTCGTGGTGTACTTGAAGACGCTTGGCGATGAACCGACCGCAAAAGCTGCACACGCCACCGCGCCGTTCGCGGCAATGCCATCGCAGAGGTCACACCAGACCTGGCTCATCGAGCCTGGCGGTCAATAGCCGTGGCCGGGAGAAGTGCTGTTGCCTGGTTACGCCGATTCAGTGTGTTCCGCCCTTTGGGCTCGTTAGTTCGGCGTCGCCGTAGGCGCCCTGCAGGCCGCCGTTGCGGGCAAAATCCCTGATCATTCCAAAATATCCGGGCGCATAGCGGGTAGACAGCCGCGTCCCGCTGTCCGCGGCGATCTCGAACAGCGTCATCCCGTGTTCCGCTTGCGGATATACCGCCAGCGTGAAGGGCAGGCCATCGGCGATCAAGGACTTGATGCGGCGACTCGTCTCCGCGCTCGGGGCTTCATAGTCCTCTCCGCCCGATATCCACAGCTGCGGCGTCGTGTCGGAGCGCAGCGTCGGCATCGGATCGTAATGGAAGGGCGTGCCCCACTGGAAATTCGGGGCCATTTCACGTAGTTGCGATTCGGAATAGGGCAGGAAGAAATAAGTGTAGTTGCCGTGCAGGTCCTTGAACCACGGCGCGTCCTTGTACTTTGCCCGCGCGGCATCGAATGCCGCGAAGCCGTCGGTAAACCCGCTCGCAAAGATGGTCTCGGCAGCCCGTGCGACCTCCAGTGCACTGGCGATTTCCGCAGGCGAGTGACCTTTCTCGCGCATTTCGATTTCGACTTCCTCCTGATCTTCGTCGATCACGCTGACCGCGAGACCGAAGCAGACGATGACAAAATCAACCTGCGCGCGATTCGCTGCAAGCGGTGCCACCCATCCACCCTGGCTTCCGCCCTGATAACCGATCCGCCCCGCACGCCTTCCGGAGAGGCGTTTGGCTTCGCGCATCGCCGCCACAGCATCGTCGGCGAGCAGGTTGAAATCCTGACTGTAGCTCCCGCCCGATGCGCCTGTGCCGCGCTTGTCGAACACGAAGGCACCGACGCCCTCCGCCGGCAGCATCCTCTGCAACGCATAGAACTCTCGTGCCGAGTCGTGCTCGGCACCGTGCACCAGGACGACGACTGGAACCACGGCTGCACCTTTCGGCAAGATCAGCCGCCCTGCGAGCGTCACGCCGTGGCTGGTGAATGTCGTGTCGGTTACATTGAACCTGACGCGACGCCCTTCCACTCCATCGAAACTGATACGTCCGGTTTTGCACGCTGAAAAGCGAACCGAGTGACCGTCGGGCCGCCCGGTCCAGCCGTACGAACTGGTCCAGAGTCCCCCTGCTTTCCCGGTCAGCGCGCCTGTCGTGCCGTCGAACCGACGCCAGCGCAGCGTAGTCCCGTCGGAAGGCGCGATATCGACCATTCCACCATCGGGCAGCCGGTATGTGCCAATGTGGCAATCCTTCGCCTCCGACGCGCGCGCGACGGGAGCCAGAAGGGACATGCACAGTGCGGCGATACCCGTGGCGAGAATGGCGATGTGTCTCGAGCTGGCTGATCCCGGTCTGCTGATCGTCATGTCCTGTCTCTTCCTTCCGGCACAGCATGGATTACTCATCGACACATTCTCCCGAGGGAATGAAGTTGCCCGCAACGGCGGATGTAACCGTCAGACGTTCGATGCAGATGTCCACGGCACCGCTCCAGAGAATCCGGCGCCCAAGTTCCACCAGGCGAGTCGGCGGACCCGCAATGATCAATACGGGATTGCCCGCAAGTGGCCCGGCCTTGCTTGCAAAACGGGTGGGACCGTAGGGGAGCAGGAGTTCCGGCTCACTCAGTGCTCCACCAAAAAGGAGCACGTGACCTGGCGGAGGGCAGCCCGTAGCGTTCTCCGGTGGAAGAAACGATCCGGGTGGCCAAACCTGCGACAGCGGCGACCAACAAGACTGTCCACTCCACTGGGCATGAACAAGTTTTCCGCGATAGGGCAGCAAACCCTCGAGGCAGGCGCAGGACCGCGGGGCCAGGTCGTGCTGAAGCTCGGCTTCGAAGATTTCGCCGTCGATCGTCATGCGCACTGCGGGAAGCATACGAAATGTCCTGAACGCGGCTGAGCCGGCACAGCGTCACAGTAGGGTTGTTTGCACACCCGGTATTGGACCAATTCAAGGTGGGAGCCGCGGTTTGCGCAGCAGTGCTTCAGTGCTTGGGCACTTGATTGGTCAAGCCGGCCGGAGGCTATACTGGAACAAATCCGATCGATGCAGGACGGACTGACAGATGCTGCGACGACTCAGCGGCGCCACCGTGAGAAGAGTAGTCGACCGGAGCGGCGCGCGCGTTCCGGAGCACGCTCACGACTGGCCGGTGCTGTCGATTTTTGTACTGGGCCAGTATCTCAACGAGACCGAACTTGGCGGGACTCTGATCGCGGCTCCCTCGGCCGTTCTGTATTGGGCCGGGGCTGCGCACCGCAACACCATTGGACCTGCGGGCTTTGAGCAGATCGAGATCGAGTTCGACGCGGCCTGGCTTGGACGCGCGCTGATGCCCGCGACACCGGTATCACGATGGCTCGGTGGACAGGCTGGCGCGGAGGCGCGAAGCCTGGCCCGATTTTGCATCCTGGAAGCGGACGACGAGCGCCTTCGCCTTGCGCTCCAACGGTTCGTGCAAAACGCCAGCAGCCGCGCCGTGCGCGAGGCTCCGGGTTGGGTGCAGGTGATTCAACGACGGCTCGGCAATGACGCGTCTCTGGGGGTCAATGACCTGGCCCGGGAGGTAGGGCGGCACCCATCCTGGCTCGGAACCGCATATCAGAGGGCTACCGGTGAAGGGCCGATGGAGACAGCCGCCCGATTTCGCGTCGAGCGCGCAGCGTGTTTATTGCGCGAGACCAACCGTGCATGCGCGTATATCGCGCTTGAGGCGGGTTTTTGCGACCAGAGCCACATGAATCGGACCTTTCGCCGCTTGCTTGGGCGCTCCCCATCCGAGGTGAGAGAGGATCGAACGGCCTTTCGGCAGACAGACCGCTAATCTCGGGTCTGCGCCGTGGTCGGCTTTCCGCCGACTCGAAAAACCCGCCGGT
>FTKD01000890.1_pt3 | contig 10276 bp, 7 predicted proteins | sample 1658191 | NCBI WGS metagenome assembly FTKD01 (sample SAMEA3914808, study PRJEB12502) | metagenome | biome: forest; material: soil | place: Canada | collected 2011-08-03 | depth 0.3 m
AACCCACCACCGGCCAATGCATCGCCGGCCCGTGCGCGGGCGCGCGCCTGATGGCCATCGCCGTCGTCGAACGCGCCGGCCAGGTGTATTGGTATCCTTCCCCGGACATCGGCCCTGTCGTGTTCGACGACCCCGCCCAAAGAAGCTGACCCTTTCTTCACACGACACCCCATGACCGACTCCCCCAACGACTTCGAACCCACGCACACGCCGCCGCTGCCCGACAACGGCCCGACCCCGGTGCCGGCCGCCGCGCCCGCGAACGTGAATGTCAACGCCGACTTCTCGCGCCTGGAGCACGTGCTCGCGCAGGTCACCGGCGAGTTGATGCGCGATCGCCGCAACGAGCGCCGCTGGCGCCTGTTCAGCCGCCTCGCGTGGTTCCTGTTCGCGGTGGCCGTCGTCTGGGGCCTGGTCTCCGTGCAGCGGGGCAAGACCAGCGCGCCGAACGGGCCGCACACGGCGCTCGTCGAGATCCGCGGCGAGATCACGTCCGATGGCAACAGCAGCGCCGAGAACATCGTCTCCGCGCTGCGCAGCGCGTTCGAGGAGAAGAACGCCGTCGCCGTCGTGATGCGCTTCAATTCGCCCGGCGGCAGCCCGGTGCAGGCCGGCATCGTCTACGACGAGATCAAGCGCCTGAAGGTCTTGCATCCGAAGAAGATCTACGCCGTCTGCGAAGAGGTGTGCGCGTCCGGCGCCTACTACATGGCGGTGGCCGCCGACGAGATCTACGTGGACAAGGCCAGCATCGTCGGCTCCATCGGCGTGCTGATGGACGGCTTCGGGTTCACCGGCACGATGGAGAAGCTGGGCGTCGAGCGCCGCCTGATCACCGCCGGCGAGAACAAGGGCATGCTCGACCCGTACTCGCCGCTGGAACCCAAGCAGCGCGCCTACGCGCAGGCGATGATCGACCAGATCCACAAGCAGTTCATCGCGGTCGTCAAGGAAGGCCGCGGCGCGCGCCTGCACGAGACGCCCGACACCTTCTCGGGCCTGTTCTGGAACGGCGAGGACGCCGTCAACCAGGGCCTGGCCGATCACTTCGGCAATCTCGACCACGTCGCCCGCGACGTGGTCAAGGCCGAAGACGTGATCGACTACACGCTGCAGGAGAACGTGGCCGAACGGCTCGCGAAGCACTTCGGTGCGTCGATCGGCGCCGGTGCCGTGCACGAGCTGCAGGCGCCGCTGCTGCGCCGCTGAGGGCCGGGCGCCGCAGGCACGAGCCGGCCGTCGACGTCCATGCCGGGCGCTTGCGGCCGCCTCGAAAGGCGGCCGCAAGCGTCCACAAATCCGCGCTTCCCCCAAGTTTCGAACGGCCGCGAGGCCTGTCCCGGGCTTCACCCGTGCAACGATCCTGTCCACGGGCTCAAGTTGCCGTGACGACGGCCGATTCCCGTCTGGCCAGTGCTTTTTCTGCCGCTACCGCTTCCGCCATGCACGCTCGCGTCCTCCGTCGACTGCTGATCATCCTGCTCGCGCTCACCGGCATTGCGCTGCTGTGGAACGAGTTCGGCATGAACGCGTCGTTGGTGATCGATGCCCGCTCGCCCTACGTGACCCGGGCGTTGGACGACCGCGTGAACCCCGGCGGCAAGAGCGTGGCGCGCGTGACGCGCGACCACGGCGCGCTGGGCATGGATTGCGATCTGCGCGCCGGCTACGAGTGGGCGTTCTGCGAGCTGCGACTGGATTTCGGCAACGCCCCCGAAGGCATCGACCTGAGCCGCTACGACTCGATGCGGCTGTGGGTCAAGGCGACCGGCCCCGAGGCGCAGCAACGCGTGCGCATCTATGTGCGCAACTTCAACCCGGCCTATTCGAAGGTCGGCGTCGACGAATCGCAGAAGGTCGACCAGTTGATCTACGAGCCGTCCGTCTACCCGGCCGGCTACGAAGTGCCGCTGAGCCGGTTCACGGTGTCGCAGTGGTGGATCGACGAGCACCCGATGACGCTGGACCTGGAGGCGCCCGATTTCCGCAACGCCACGCAGATCGCGTTCTCCACCGGCCCGAAGGTGGAGCCCGGCCCGCACACGATCCGCATCGAGCGCATCGAGTTGAACGGCAAGCTGATCTCGCCGTCCACGTTCCGCCTGGGCATCATCGCCGTGTGGATGCTGTCGGTGCTCGGTTACCTGGTGCTCGACAGCCTGCTCAAGCGCAACCAGCTGCGCCTGTCCGCCGCCAGCCAGAACTCGCTGCAGCGCCTGAACGAATCGCTGCGCCTGGAAACGCGCAGCCTCGCCGAGATCGCGCGCACCGATCCGCTCACGGGCGCGCTCAATCGCAAGGGGCTGGCCGACGAGCTGATGCGCATCGTGCGCCTGGGCGACGGCCAGACCTTCCCGATGACGCTGGTCTTCATCGACATCGACCACTTCAAGCGCGTCAACGACGCGCACGGCCACGCCATCGGCGACCAGGTGATCCGCGGCCTGGCCCAGCTCGTGCGTTCGGCCGTCCAGCGCGACGACCTGTTCGCGCGCTGGGGTGGCGAGGAGTTCCTGCTGGTGTTCCGCGACACGCCGGGCCTCGAAGGCCGCAACATCGCCGAGCGCCTGCGCGAACGCATCGCCTCCGCGCAATGGCCGGACGGCCTGCGCGTGACCTGCAGCTTCGGCGTGGCCGAGTGGCACCGCGGCGAGGATCTGAACGACGGCATCAAGCGTGCCGACGAGGCGATGTACCGCGCCAAGCAGGACGGGCGCGACCGCGTCGAGATCGAGCTCGAGATGCGCGACGTGACCGAGTCGCAGCCGGCCTGACCGGCCGGGGTGATGTCAGCCGGCCTGGCTGAAGCGCCGATGTATCGCCTCACTGACACTGGTTGCGGCTGGCCGGCGAGCGGAGGCGAGCCCAGGCCGTCCTATAACCAGCCGGACTTCTTGAACTGCCGGTACAGGATCACGCACACCGCCGTGATCGTGGCCAGCGCCATCGGATAGCCGTACTTCCAGTCGAGCTCGGGCATCAGCTTGAAGTTCATGCCCCAGATGCCGGCGAACGCGCTGATCACGGCGAAGATGCCGGCCCAGGCGGCGAGCCGCTTGTTGACCACCGACTCCTCGATCGCCACCATCGCGAGGTTGACCTGGATCGCGGTGCCGATGGTGTCGCGCAGGTTGTCGAGCGAGCCGTTCATGCGCAGCAGGTGGTCGAAGACGTCGCGGAAATACTCGCGGTTGTTCTCGCAGACCGCCGGCACGCGGCCGCTGAACAGCTTGTGCACGCCGTCGATCAGCGGCATCACCGCGTGGCGCACGATGCCGATGTCGCGCTTGAGTTCGTACAGACGCTGGATGTTGGCGCGCGAGGTGCCCGGCTCGAAGATCTTCTCCTCGACGTCCTCGAGCTCGGTCTCCAGCCGGTCGATGACGGGGAAGTAGCGATCCACGACGGCGTCCAGCAACGCATAGAACACGAACGCCGGGCCGTGCCTGAGCAACTGCGGCTCGCGCTCCGAGCGCTCGCGCACCGCCAGCAAGGCCTGTTCGCTGCGATTGCGCACCGACAGCACGAAGTTGCTGCCGATGAAGATGTCGATCTCGCCGATGCCGATCTCGTCGGCGGCCGATATCTCCACCGTGTGCACCACGGCGAACAGCGTGTCGCCGTATTCCTCCACCTTCGGCCGCTGGTGGCCGTGGCGGGCATCCTCGATCGCGAGCTCGTGCAACCCGAATTCGTCCTGCATCGTCGTCAGCTCGTCGTCGGTGGCGTCCTTCAGCGCGACCCAGACGAAGCAGCCCGGGCGCAGCAGGTACTCGCTGATCTTCGCGATCGGTATGTCGGCGAGCTTGCTGCCGTTCTCGTAGGCGACGCAGTTGATCAGCATGGGCGGGTTCGGGGCGAGGATGCTGGCACTGTAACGAAGATGGACGCGCAGCGGCTGCGGGCGGCGAAACGACGCATTTGCGAGCCGCGGTGGCGGTGTCACGAGGCAATGGGTCAAAATGCCCGTCCAACCAACAAAGAAGCCATGAACGAACCGTTCGCGGCTTCTGACCATTCATGAGCAGCAAGGAACACGGCGCGGGCCTCGGGGCCATGACGCTGGGCGCACTGGGCGTCGTCTACGGCGACATCGGCACGAGCCCGCTCTACACCTTGCACGAGGTCTTCCTGCCGGTGTCGGGCGTGGGCGTTCCGCTCGACGCGCATCACCTGATCGGCGCCGTCTCCACGATCTTCTGGGGCCTGATGCTGGTCGTCACGCTCAAGTACGTGATCCTGATCCTGCGCGCCGACAACAACGGCGAAGGGGGCGCGATGGCGCTCACCGCGCTCGCCGCCAAGGCCGCCGGCGGCACGCCGCGGCGGCGCACGCTGATCATGCTGGTGGGCATGTTCGGCGCCACGCTGTTCTTCGGCGACAGCGTCATCACGCCTGCCGTCACGGTCATGGGCGCGGTCGAGGGCCTGGAGGTCGTCACGCCGGCGCTGAAGGCCTACATCGTGCCGTTGTCGGTCGTGATCCTCGTGCTGCTGTTCTCGGCGCAGCGCTTCGGCACCGGTGCGTTCGGCAAGGCGTTCGGCCCGATCCTGGTGGTCTGGTTCGGCCTGCTGGCCGTCGTGGGGCTGCTGCACGTGGCGCAGGCGCCGCAGATCCTGCACGCGCTCAATCCGCTCAATGCGGTCGAATTCCTGCTCGATCGCGGCTGGCATGTGCTGGCCGCGCTCGGCGCCATCGTGCTCGCGCTGACGGGCGCCGAGGCCTTGTACGCGGACATGGGGCACTTCGGCAAGACGCCGATCCGGCTCGCCTGGAGCGTCCTGGTGCTGCCCGCGCTCGCGCTGAACTACATGGGCCAGGGCGCGCTGCTGATGCGCAACCCGGGCGCGATCGAGAACCCGTTCTTCCGCATGTTCCCGTCGACCTGGGTGTTGCCGATAGTGGCGTTCGCCGCCGTGGCCGCGGTCATCGCGTCGCAGGCCGTGATCTCGGGCGCGTTCTCGATGACCAAGCAGGCGATCCAGCTCGGCTTCCTGCCGCGCATGGAGGTCGTCTACACCTCGGTGCGCGAAGCCGGCCAGATCTACCTGCCGCGCGTCAACTGGCTGCTGATGGTGGCGGTCGTCTGCGCGGTGGTGGGCTTCGGCAGCGTGTCGGCGCTCACCGCGGCCTACGGCATCGCGGTGACGGTGACGATGCTGATCGACACCGTGCTCACGTATTTCGTCGTGCGCTACGGCTGGGGCTTCCCGCTGTGGATCGCGCTCGGCGCCACCGGTTTCTTCATGTTCCTGGACAGCCTGCTGGTGGCGGCGTGCTCGCTCAAGTTCATGCACGGCGGCTGGTTCCCGCTGCTGCTCGCACTCGCGATGTTCGCGATCATGTCGACGTGGAAGCGCGGGCGCGAACTGCTGCTGGAGAGCATTCGCCGCGACGACCCGGACCTGCTGCCCTTCATCACCGCGCTGGCCTCCGACGACATCGTGCGCACGCCGCGCACGGCGGTGTTCACCGTGGCCAACGTGGGCACCGTGCCGCAGGCGCTGCTGCACAACCTGAAGCACAACCAGGTGCTGCACGAGACCAACGTGATCCTCACCGTGAAGTTCCACGAGGTGCCGTGGGTCCCGTTCGCGGATCGGGTGCAGGTGGAGCCGCTGGCGCGCGGCTTCTGGCGCGTCACCGTGAACTACGGCTTCAAGAACACGCCCGACATCCCGCAGGCGCTCACGCTGTGCCGTCCGCACGGCCTGGAAGTGGACGAGTTCACCACCAGCTACTTCCTGAGCCGCGAGGTGGTGGTGCCCACGCGCGGCGACGGCATGGCGCACTGGCGCGAACGCCTGTTCGCGGCGATGACGCGCAACGCCGGCAGCGTGGTGGAATTCTTCCGCCTGCCCAACAACTCGGTCATCGAACTGGGGACGCGCGTGCAGATCTGAGCCAGCCTGCCGCGGTGGCGACGGAAGGCCCGCTGCCTTTGCCCTGGCGCCTTCAGAACCGACTCTGTATCACTCGCAGCGCGGGCTTTTCGGACACGGGGGTCTCGTCGGCGGCACGCGTGCAATTGCGCCCGGCATGCTTGGCGGTGTAGAGCGCCTGGTCGGCCCGCGCGACCAGCTCGTCGATGCCCTGGCAACCGGCAGCCACGGTCGCCACGCCGATGCTCACGGTCACGCACGACAGGCCGCAGGGCAGCGCGAACGCGCCCGGCACCGGCTCGCCGACGGCCACGCGCAATCGCTCCGCGATCGCCGCGGCGGTGAGCAGGTCCGTCTCGGGCAGAATCGCGACGAACTCGTCGCCGCCGTAGCGGCCGAACAGGTCGGTGCAACGCAGCACGGCCTGGCCGTGCCACGCGATGTGGCGCAGGACGGCGTCGCCGGCGGCATGGCCGTGCGTGTCGTTGATCGTCTTGAAGTGATCGATGTCGACGATGAAGGCGGCCGTGTACGTGCGCTGGCGGCGCGCGATCTGCAGGTCGCGCTGCGCCTGCGTGTAGAGCGCGCCGCGCGACAGCGCGCCCGTGAGGTGGTCGGTGCGCGCCAGTTGCAGCACCCATTCGTGCATGCGGTCGGTGATGATCAGCACGAAGCCCACGTTGCAGAGCACGTCGAAGATCACCAGCACGCCGATGTAGACCGCGATGGCCGGCGAGTCGAGGTCCACCGAGGTGCCGGCGTCGATCTGTTGCGCGTGGGCCCACAGGCGCGACAGGTTGGCCAGCGCGATGCCCGCGAAGCCGACGAGCGTCACCGTGCGGCTGATGCTGGTCGGCGCGCTGACGAACAGCGTCGCGGCGGCCCACAGGGCGAAGGTCGACATGCCGGCCACCATCACCAGGCTGCGTCCGGGAGAGCTCGGCCACACGAACAGCGTGGCGGCCACGCCGACGATGAACGCCGTCGACAGCGCGGCCAGCAGGCGTCCCGGCACGCGATGGTGGTCGAGCTGGCGCAGCGAAGCGACGGTGCAGGCGCGGCCGATGAGGATCAGCGCGTTGCCCACGATGGCCGGCAGCCACAGCGGCACGATGCCCTGCAGCGCATGCAGGCCGGCCGCCATGCTCAGCAGGAAGCTGGACACGGCCCACATGCGCAGCCCCGGAATCGGCTGGCGCAGGCGGCGCTCCAGCGCCAGCACGATCAGTCCGAACACGACGCTCAACGCAGCGGCCACCGCGAGCAGCGAGCGACCGTCGATCGTCATTGCAGGATGTCCGCCGGCGATTCTTTGCGCCTGTGCATGTGGGAGTACCTCCTGCCAAAAATTCTAGGCTGTGATCGCCCGTGCCGAAAGATTTATTGTGGGGATGCCGTGTGCCCGACGACGGGATCTCGCATCGCGGCGAGAAGATCGATAGTTCAGTTCAACGCATTGCGCAGCACCGGCGCCAGCAGGGCGACCAGCGGCGCGATCTGCGCGACCGGCGTGGCGGCGAACGACAGCACCAGGCCGCGCCAGCGCACGCGCATCGCGTAGACCGACAGCGGGATGGCCGTGACCCCGTGCGCGATCGCGATGCGCGCGACGGCGCGGTCGTCGACGTCGTCGGGCAGCGCCAGCGTCAGGTGCACGCCGCGCGCGCCCGACACCACGCTCAGGCGCCGCGCCGCGAATTCCCCGGGCAGCGCGCGGCTCAACGCCTGCAGCATCGCGTCGCGCCGCAGCGCGTACTCGCGCCGCAGCGTGCGCACGTGCGCCGCGTAGTGGCCTTCGCGCATGAAGTCGGCCAGCACCTGCTGCACGATCTGGTCGCCGTCGCGGTAGAAGTCGGCCGAGGCGTCGGCGAACACCTTCTGCAGCCCCTGCGGCACGACGAGGAACGCGACGCGGATGCCCGGGTAGACCGTCTTGCTGAAGGTGCCGAGATAGATCACGCGGCCGGCCGCGTCCTGCCCTTGCAGCGATGGGAACGGCGCGCCCTCGTAGCGGTACTCGCTGTCGTAGTCGTCCTCCAGCAGCAGCGTGTCGTGGCGCGCCGCGAACTGCAGCCATTCGAGGCGGCGCGCGAGCGGCATCACGCCGCCGGTGGGGAACTGGTTGGACGGCGTCAGGTAGGCCAGGCGCGGCGCGCGCTGGCCCTTGCGCAGCACCGGCACCGGCAGCCCGTGCGCGTCGACGGGCATCGGCTGCAGGCGCAGCCCGTGGTCGGACAGCACCTGCGTGGCGGCCCAGTAGCCCGGATCCTCCAGCAGCACGGCGTCGCCCGGATCGCACATCAGGCGCGCGACGAGGTCGATCGATTCGCCGGTGCCGTCGGTGATGATGACCTGGTCCGGCGCACAGCGCACGCCGCGCGTCGCGCGCACGTGTTCGGCGATCGCCTGGCGCAATTCGGGCGCGCCGCCGGGCTCGCCCTGTTCCAGTTGCACCGGGTCGGCGCGCCGCAACTGGCGCTGCTGCAGGCGGTTCCACAGCCGATGCGGAAACAGCGCGAAGTCGAACTGGCCGGGGCAGAAGGGCTGGCGCGACCAGAACTCGTGCAGCGGGTGGCCGTGATAGCGCCGGCCGCGGCGCGAGAAGGCGAGCGGCGCGGCCGCGCGGGTGTGCGCCGTGGACTCGTCGACCGCGGAGGCCGGCTTCGCCGTGGCGGGCAGCGCATCGGGCGCGATCCGGCAGACGTAGGTGCCCGAGCCCTGGCCGGCGACGACGAAACCCTCGGCACGCAGCTGTTCGTAGACGGGCACGACGGTGTTGCGCGCGACGTGCAGGGCCTGCGCGAGCGCGCGCGTGGACGGCAGCCGGTGCGCCGGCGGCACGATGCGGTCGAGGATCGCGCGGCGCATCAGTTGTGTCAGGCGGGCGCCGATCGCCGATCCGGCTGCGTCGGCGCCCGGATCCGCCCAGGCGTGCAGGAGCCAGTCGACGAGGGCGTCGGCGCGCGCGTTGGCGGCGGTGGGCGGGCTGGTGGCGGGCATGGCGTGGCCATCCTACGTCAGTCGCACTCGAGTGGCCCAGTCGATCTGACAGAAAGTGGCCCTTCCTGCTGGGCCAATCGCTGCGTAAGCTCCGGCTCATGAATGCCCCGACCGCCTTCGCCTCCCCTTCGGCTCTCGCGGCGCCCGACCGCGCCGCGGTCGAGGCCGCGCTGACGCGGCTCTCCGCGACGCCGGGCGGCATGCCCGTGACCGCCATCGAATGCGCCGTCGGCGACTTCACGTCGGTGGCCCGCGGCAAGTCGGTCGGCCGCGCCGATTTCGTCGGCATGGCGGGCTGCCGCTTCCCGTCGGTGGTGTTCGGCCTGACGCTCACCGCCGGCGAGCCGGAGACCGTGTTCGGCCCGCTGCTGCCGGCGTCCTATCTCGACATCGGCCTGGTGCCCGACCTCGCGACCCTGTGCGCGCAGCCGGGCCGCCGGGACACCGCCGCCGTGATCTGCGAGCCGGCGGGCCCGCTGCGCGCCGAGCGCTACGGCCGCGACATCTGCGCGAGCGAGCTGTCGCCGCGCGCCGCGCTGCGCCGCGTGCTGGCGCGTCTCGACAAGGCCGGCCTGGTCGCCACCGTCGCGCCGGAGCTGGAGCTGTTCCTGGTCGATCGGCGCGAGTTCGACGGCCAGGTGAGCCTGCACGCGCCCGCGTCCCGCCCCGGCGCGCCCGCGCGCGAGCGCGCCTGCGAGGCCTACTCGCTGGAGCGCACCGGCCACTTCGCCGACTACTTCGACGCGCTGTTCGCCGCCTGCCACCTGCAAGGCATTCCCGTGTGCGGCCACGCGCACGAGGCCGCGTACTCGCAGTACGAGGTGAACTTCCAGCCGGGCGAGCCGCTCGCGCAGGCCGACGCGGTGTTCCGCTTCAAGCGCCTCGCGCGCCATGTCGCCGCGCAGTTCGGCTTCCTCGCCACCTTCGCGCCCAAGCCCTTCCTCGACCAGCCCGGCACCGGCATGCACTGGCACTTCAGCCTGCAGCACAAGGGCGGCGCGCTGGCGGGCGAGCCGGCCGCGCACACGAATGCGTTCGCGCATCCGGACGGCCGCGATCGCGCCACGCTGGGCGCGTTCATCGGCGGCCTGCAGCGCCACTCGGACGCCGCGATGGCCTTCTTCGCGCCGCACGACATGGCGTTCGACCGCATCCGCCTCAGCAACGCGTCGCCCTCGTCGGCCAGCTGGGGCCACGACGACCGCGCGGTGGCCTTCCGCATTCCGCAGGCGAGCGCGCAGAACCGCCGCATCGAGAACCGCCTGCCCGGCGGCGACGCCAACCCGTACCTGATCGTCGCCGCGACGCTGGGCATGGGCCTGGCCGGCATCGAGCAAGGCCTCGCGCCCGCCGGCGAATCGGCCGGCGTCGCGTTGCCGCGCACGCTGACCGA
>FTKD01012772.1_pt1 | contig 10221 bp, 9 predicted proteins | sample 1658191 | NCBI WGS metagenome assembly FTKD01 (sample SAMEA3914808, study PRJEB12502) | metagenome | biome: forest; material: soil | place: Canada | collected 2011-08-03 | depth 0.3 m
GGCGATCGCGGAGGCGCGCGCGCAGGGCGACCTGTCCGAGAACGCCGAATACGAGGCCGCCAAGGACAAGCAGGCGTTCATCGAAGGCCGCATCCTGCACATCGACGGACAACTGGCGGCCGCGCAGATCATCGATCCGGCGGACGTCGACGGCGGCGGCCGCATCGTCTTCGGCACGACGGTCGTGCTGGAAGAGGAAGCCACCGGCCAGGAAGTGACCTACCAGATCGTCGGCGACGACGAGGCCGACATCAAGCAGAACCTGATCTCGATCAGCTCGCCGATCGCGCGCGCGCTGATCGGCAAGGAAGCGGGCGACACCGCCGACGTGCACGCCCCGGGCGGCGCCAAGCGCTACGAGATCGTCGAAGTCAAATACATCTGAGGCTGCCGGAACGCCGCGGATGAAATTTTCCGAGAGCCTGCGCCGGCTGCTGCCGGGCCTGTGGTTCGGCGTGCTGCTGGCGATCGCGCTGATCGCCACGCCGGCGGCGTCGGGTTCGCTCGACAAGGCATCGTTCGGCGCCGTGGCGCGCGCGATCTTCGCCCGCGAGGCGCCCACCAGCCTCGTCTTCGGCGTGCTGATCCTCGTCATCGAACGCCGCGACGCGCTCGCGCGCCACATGGCGACGGGCGTGAGCCAGTTCTCGGTGGAGATGACGCTGGCCATCGGCGCGCTGTTCTGCACGGTGGCCGGCTACTACGGGCTGGAGCCGATGATGGAGCAGGCGCGTTCCGGTGCGGCCGCGCCGCTGACCTTCATGCAATTGCACGCGATCAGTCTCGCGTTCTTCGGCGTGAAGGGCCTGCTGGTGCTCGCGCTGGCGTGGCGGGCCACGCGGTGAGCGCGGCCGTCAGTCGCTCAGACCTTCTTCTTGATGCTGGTGATGCGCTTCTTGGCGCGCTTGACCTGGCCGCCGGCCGTCACGCGCTCGTTGCCGAGCACGGTCACCTTCTTGATCTGCGGGCGGTGGTTGCCGCGCTTCGAGAACTTCAGGATCTTGACGATGCGTGGCCCGAGGTTGGTGTCGGACACGCGCTCTTCCACGACGTCCTCCATCGGCCGCCACAGCACCAGCAGCTTGCCGATGTGCTGGATCGGGGCGGCGTTGAGCTTGTCGGCCATTTCGGTCAACATCGCCTCGCGCGCTGCCCGGTCGTCCGAGAAGACGCGTACCTTGATGAGGCCGTGCGATCTGATCGCGACTTCGGCCTCCTTGAGGACGGCGGGCGTCAGTCCATCGGCACCAATCATGACCACGGGGTCGAGATGGTGGGCGTCGCCGCGCTTTTCTTTGCGTTCGGCAGGGGTCAGTTGAATCAGGGCCATGCCCGTATTATCCCTTTGTCATGAAAATCAAGACTAAAAGCAAGAAGGTCAACAAGCAGTGGTTGCAGGATCACGCCAATGACCCCTATGTGAAACTGGCGCAGCGCGAGGGTTTTCGCGCCCGCGCGGCCTACAAGCTGTCGGAGATCGACGAGCAGTTCAAGCTGCTGCGTCCGGGTCAGCTGGTGATCGATCTGGGCTCGACGCCGGGCGCCTGGAGCCAGTACATCCGTCGCAAGTTCGCGCCCAAGGCGTCGGGCGCCGGGGGCGCCGCCGTCGGCGAGCTCAATGGCCGCATTGTCGCGCTGGATCTGCTCGAGATGGAGCCGATCGAGGGCGTCACCTTCATCCAGGGCGATTTCCGCGACGACGACGTGCTGGCCAGGCTGAATGCGGCCGTCAACGGCGAGCCGGTGGACGTGGTCGTCTCCGACATGGCGCCCAACCTCACCGGCGTGCCGGTGACCGACACCGCTCGCGTGGCCCACCTGGTGGAACTGGCGGTGGAGTTCGCGCTGCAGCACCTGAAGCCCGAAGGCGCCCTCGTGACCAAGGTCTTTCACGGAAGCGGCTACAGTGAGCTGATGGAGCTGTTTCGCGCCAATTTCCGCGTGGTCAAGGCCGTCAAGCCGAAGGCGTCGCGCGACAAGTCGGCCGAAACTTTCATCGTCGGTTTCGGTCTGAAGAATCCTGGCGCGCGCTGACGGTGCGCTGCCCGGCACTTGCGCAACGTGGCGCGAAGCGCGAATCCGAGGCGCAAAGTGTGCGTTTGGCGTCCTTCCCGACCCCAGCATTCGGCTTGCCGGGGTATTGACTGGCCTAGAATCGTCCCCATCTGCCGTGGGAAGTGGCATTTTCTAAGAAGGAGCCGCGGTGAACAATCAATGGTTTTCGAAGATCGCAGTCTGGCTCGTGATCGCGCTCGTTCTGTTTACGGTCTTCAAATCGTTCAACACGGGGCAGGCTCAAAGCGGACGTGTCGCGTATTCCGATTTCCTCGAAGAGGTGCGCAACAAGCACATCGCGAAGGTGGAGATCCAGGAGAGCGGTAACGGGATCGACATCGTCGCCACGACGACGGACGGCAAGCTCGAGCACACGACGGGCAGCCTGCTCGACCGTGGCCTGACGGGCGACCTGCTCGCCAACAACGTCAAGTTCGACATCAAGCAACGCGAAGAGCAGGGCATCCTCACCAGCCTGCTGCTGTCGTGGGCGCCGATGCTGCTGCTGATCGGCGTCTGGGTGTATTTCATGCGCCAGATGCAAGGCGGCGGCAAGGGCGGCGCGTTCAGCTTCGGCAAGAGCAAGGCCAAGATGCTCGACGAGGCCAACAACTCGGTCACCTTCTCGGACGTCGCCGGTTGCGACGAGGCCAAGGAAGAGGTCAAGGAGCTGGTCGATTTCCTGCGCGATCCGCAGAAATTCCAGAAGCTGGGCGGCCGCATTCCGCGCGGCGTGCTGCTGGTCGGCCCTCCGGGCACCGGCAAGACGTTGCTCGCCAAGGCGATCGCCGGCGAGGCCAAGGTGCCGTTCTTCTCGATCTCGGGTTCCGATTTCGTCGAAATGTTCGTCGGCGTGGGCGCGGCCCGCGTGCGCGACATGTTCGAACAAGCCAAGAAGAGCGCGCCCTGCATCATCTTCGTCGACGAAATCGACGCGGTCGGCCGCCATCGCGGCGCCGGCCTGGGCGGCGGCAACGACGAGCGCGAACAGACCCTCAACCAGATGCTGGTGGAGATGGACGGCTTCGAGACGAACCTGGGCGTCATCGTGATGGCCGCCACCAATCGTCCCGACATCCTGGACCCGGCGCTGCTGCGTCCGGGCCGCTTCGACCGCCAGGTCTACGTCACGCTGCCGGACATCCGCGGCCGCGAGCAGATCCTGGCCGTCCACATGCGCAAGGTGCCCATCGGCGCCGACGTCAACGGCAACGTGATCGCGCGCGGCACGCCGGGCATGTCCGGTGCCGACCTGGCCAACCTGGTCAACGAGGCCGCGCTGATGGCGGCGCGCCGCAGCGGCCGCGTCGTCGAGATGATCGACTTCGAAAAGGCCAAGGACAAGATCTTCATGGGGGCGGAACGCCGCAGCGCCGTGATCGATCCGGAAGACCTGAAGAACACCGCCTATCACGAGGCCGGCCATGCCTTCGTGATGCTCAAGCTGCCCAAGCACGACCCCGTGCACAAGGTGACGATCATCCCGCGCGGCCGTGCGCTGGGCGTCGCGTTCTACCTGCCCGAGAAGGACAACAACTCCCCGGACAAGGAATACATGCTCGCCAACATCGCCGCGCTGTACGCGGGGCGCATCGCGGAAGAGGTGTTCATGGGCCAGCAGACGGTGGGCGCGTCCAACGACTTCCAGCGTGCCACGCAGATCGCGCGCGACATGGTGATGAAGTACGGCATGTCGGAGTCGCTCGGCCCGATGGTCTACGCGGAAAACGAGGGCGAGGTCTTCCTCGGCCGCTCGGTGACGCGCACCACCAACATCAGCGAATCGACGATGCAGAAGGTCGATGCCGAGATCCGCAACATCCTCGACACGCAGTACGCCCTGGCGCGCGGCCTGATCGAAGCCGAGCGCGACAAGGTGGAAGCCATCGCCCTGGCGCTGCTGGAATGGGAAACCATCTATCGCGAGCAGATGGACGACATCATGGAAGGCCGTCCGCCGCGTCCGCCGAAGGACTGGACGCCGACCATGAACCGCTCGGGCGGCACGCCGCCCCCGGTCAAGGTCGACAACGCGCCGGCAGCGGTCTGACGGATTGACCTCCACCAGCCGTCCGTAGCCGGACATCAACGGGGCCTCGTGCCCCGTTTTGCATTTGAATTCCGCCCCGCTTCGCCCACGATGATCTGGCAAACCAGCCGCTTCCGCATCGATCTGACGCGGCCCCAGGTGATGGGCATCGTCAACGTCACGCCCGATTCGTTCTCCGACGGCGGGCGCTTCGCGCGGGCGGATGCCGCGCGCGCGCATTGCGACCGGCTGCTGGAGCAGGGCGCGGACATCCTCGACATCGGCGGCGAGTCCACCCGTCCCGGTGCGCGCCTGCCCGAGACGGCCGAACAGCTCGAGCGCGTGCTGCCGGTGCTGCGCCATGCCGTCGCGCTGGGCGTGCCGGTGTCGGTCGACACGGCCGATCCGGTGGTCATGAGCGCCGCGCTGGAACTTGGCGTCGACATCCTCAACGACGTCCGCGCGCTGCAGGCGCCCGGTGCGCTGGCCGTGGCGGCGGCCCACGCGAGCGTCGGCATCTGCCTGATGCACATGCAGGGGGAGCCGGGCTCGATGCAAGTGGCGCCGCACTACGACAACGACGACGTCGTCGGCGCGGTCGCCGCGTTCCTGGCCGAGCGGCGCGACGCCGCGCTGGCCGCCGGCATCGCACGCGAACGCATCGTGCTGGACCCCGGCATCGGCTTCGGCAAGACGCAGGCGCACAATCTCGCGCTGGCCGTGCATCAGCGCCGGCTGGTCGAGCTGGGCTGTCCGCTGCTGCTCGGGTGGTCGCGCAAGTCCACGCTGGGCCAGCTCACCGGGCGACCGGTCGGCGAGCGCGTCGCGGCCAGCGTGGCCGCCGCGATCGCGGCCGTGCAGCACGGCGCCGCCATCGTGCGCGTGCACGACGTGGCCGAGACGGTGGACGCGCTGAAGGTCTGGCGCGCACTGACCTGATTTCCTTCCAACCCAACGACGACGCCCGCATCCGACCTCCTGGCCAGCAGGCGCACGCTTCCACGACGAGATTCCCACCATGAGCAGAACCTATTTCGGCACCGACGGCATCCGCGGTACGGTCGGTACCGCGCCGATCACGGCCGACTTCATGCTGCGCCTCGGCCATGCCGTCGGCCGCGTGCTGCGCAGCAAGGCGCCGAAGGCGACCGTGCTGATCGGCAAGGACACCCGCGTCTCCGGCTACATGATCGAGTCGGCGCTCGAGGCCGGCTTTGCCTCCGCCGGCGTCGACGTGCTGCTGACCGGCCCGTTGCCCACGCCCGGCGTCGCCTACCTCACGCGCGCGCTGCGCGTCGACCTCGGCGTGGTCATCAGCGCCTCGCACAACCCGTTCGGCGACAACGGCGTCAAGTTCTTCTCGGCCTCCGGCGAGAAACTGCCCGACCAGTGGGAGATGGACGTCGAGGCCGCGCTGGCCGAGCCGCCGCAATGGGCCGACTCGGCCTCGCTGGGCAAGGCACGTCGCCTCGGTGACGCCGCCGGGCGCTACCTGGAGTTCTGCAAGAGCACGTTCGCGCAGGACCTGTCGCTCAAGGGCCTCAAGATCGTCGTCGACGGCGCCAACGGCGCGGCCTACAGCGTGGCGCCGAGCGTGTTCCACGAACTCGGCGCCGAGGTGATCACGATCGGCTGCGAGCCCAACGGCTTCAACATCAACGACAAGGTGGGTGCCACCGCCCCGCAGGCGCTGATGCGTGCCGTGGCCGAGCACGGCGCCGACTACGGCGTGGCGCTGGACGGCGACGCCGACCGGCTGCAGATGGTGGACGCCGCCGGCCGCTGCTACGACGGCGATGAACTGCTCTACGCCGTGGTGGCCGATCGGCTGGCGCGCAACGAGCGGGTGCCGGGCGTCGTCGGCACGCTGATGACCAACATCGCGGTCGAGCAGGCCTTGAAGGCACGCGGCGTGGCGCTGGTGCGTGCCAAGGTCGGCGACCGCTATGTCCTGGAAGAGCTGCTCGCGCGCGGCTGGCAGCTCGGCGGCGAGAACTCGGGCCATCTGCTGGTGCTCGATCGCCACACGACGGGCGATGGCATCGTCAGCGCATTGCAGGTGCTGCAGGCCGTTCGCCGTACGCACAAATCGTTGTCGGCATTGTTGGACGGCGTACACCTGTTCCCGCAAGTGATGATCAACGTGCGGCTGGCGGTTCGCTCGGACTGGCAGCAGAATGCGACGCTGGTGGCCGAGAAGGCCCGCGTGGAGCAGGAACTCGGCGGCGACGGTCGCGTGCTCATCCGTGCTTCCGGCACCGAGCCGGTGCTGCGTGTGATGGTCGAGGCACGTGACGGCAGCCAGGCACGGGCGTTCGCAGAGCGGCTGGCAGAGGCCGCAAAGGCCTCATGACAATGGCGTGACACTTGAATGACAATCCTCTACGCCCGGTAGGCGAGGGCAGGGCCGGCTGAGAAATGCCGGCGTTTTCGAGCAGGATGCCCTGGAGAAAGCTCCCGCAGGGAACCGTCGCACGAGTGTCATGGTCCTGTCACATAGGCCTTCTACATTGGCGCAGTCCCCTTAAACTGCCCCTGAAAGGCCTGGATCATGAGTTTTCATCCGATTCGTCTGGTTTCCCTCGCCGCTGCAATGTGCCTGGGCGCGTTCGCGGCCCACGCGGCTGACGCGGTTACCGGCGCCGGCGCTTCGTTCCCGGCTCCCATCTATTCGAAGTGGGCCGAGGCCTACAACAAGGCCACCGGCAACCAGATCAACTACCAGTCCGTCGGTTCCGGCGCGGGCATCAAGCAGATCAAGGAAAAGACGGTCGACTTCGGCGCCTCCGACATGCCGCTGAAGGACGAAGACCTGACGGCTGCCGGCCTGATGCAATTCCCCACCGTCATCGGCGGCGTGGTTCCCGTGATCCACGTCGAAGGCGTCAAGCCGGGCCAGATGAAGCTGACCGGCACCGTGCTGGCCGACATCTACCTGGGCAAGGTCACCAAGTGGAACGACCCCGCCATCACCGCGCTGAACCCGGGCGTCAAGCTGCCGGACGCCGTGATCGCCCCGGTCCACCGCGCCGACGGCTCGGGCACCAGCTTCATCTTCACGAACTACCTGTCCAAGGTCAACGCCGACTGGAAGGCCAAGGTCGGTGAAGGCACCGCCGTGAACTGGCCCGCCAACGGCCTGGCCGGCAAGGGCAACGAAGGCGTCGCGCAGAACGTGCAGCGCCTGCCGAACTCGATCGGCTACGTCGAATACGCCTACGCCAAGCAAAGCAAGATGGACTACGTCTCGCTGAAGAACTCGGCCGGCTCGTTCGTGCAACCCGACGACCTGACGTTCAAGGCCGCCGCGGCCGGTGCCGACTGGTCGAAGTCGTTCTACCAGATCCTGACCGAGCAGCCCGGCAAGGACTCGTGGCCCATCACCGGCGCCACGTTCATCCTGATGCACGTCGCACAAGACAAGCCGGCTCAAGCCACCGCGTCGCTGAAGTTCTTCGACTGGGCCTACGCCAACGGCGACAAGGCCGCGGCCGACCTCGACTACGTCTCGCTGCCCGATTCCCTGAAGGCCCTGATCCACACCAAGTGGGCCACCATCAAGGACACGACCGGCAAGACGGTCGCGACGAAGTAAGACCCGCCGCCGGCTTCTCGGCCGGCGGCCTTTTCGACATGCCCGGAGGCCCTTTGGCTGCCACATTCCCCGCTGACCAGACAATGCAGAAGGCCAAGGACTCCGGCAGTCCGCCCAAGAGGCGTCTGAACACGCCCTGGGGCGACGCCCTGTTCTCGTTCCTGGCCCATTCCGCGGCATGGCTGACGCTGGCCATCCTGGCCGGCATCATCGGCTCGCTGCTCGTCGGCGCCGCGCCGGCGATCAAGGAGTTCGGCCTCGGCTTCCTGTGGCACAGCGAGTGGGATCCGGTGCAGGATCACTACGGTGGCCTGGCCATGATCTACGGCACGGTCGCCACCTCTGTCATCGCGTTGCTGATCGCCGTGCCGGTCAGCTTCGGCATCGCCCTGTTCCTCACCGAGATGTCGCCGGCGTGGCTCAAGCGTCCGCTGGGCGTGGCCATCGAGCTGCTCGCCGCGGTGCCGTCCATCGTCTACGGCATGTGGGGCCTGATGGTGTTCGGCCCGATCCTGGCCACCTACGTCCAGCAGCCGCTGCAGCGTGCCTTCGGCGATGTGCCGGGGCTGGGCACGCTGTTCTCGGGACCGCCGGTGGGCATGGGCATTCTCTGCGCCGGGATCATCCTGGCGATCATGATCATTCCGTTCATCGCCGCGGTGACGCGCGACGTGTTCGAAGTCACCCCGCCGATGCTCAAGGAGTCCGCGTACGGACTGGGCGCGACCACCTGGGAGGTCGTCTACAAGGTGGTGCTGCCGTTCACCAAGACCGGCGTCGTCGGCGGCGTCATGCTGGGCCTGGGCCGCGCGCTCGGCGAGACGATGGCCGTGACCTTCGTCATCGGCAACCAGAGCCAGCTGAGCCAGCTGTCGCTGTTCCAGGCGGCCAACAGCATCACCTCGGTGCTGGCCAATGAATTCGCGGAGGCCGGCGAAGGCCTGCATCGTTCCGCCCTGATGTATCTCGCCCTGGTGCTGTTCGTCATCACGTTCATCGTGCTGTCGTTCGCCAAGGTGCTGCTGATGCGCCTGAAGCGCGCCGAAGGAGCCCGCGCATGACGAGCATTTCTGCGGTTTCCGGCCCGCGCCTGGCGATGCACATGCGTCGCAAGCGCGTGAACGCGGTCGCGCTCACGCTGGCGTTCGGTGCGATGGCGTTCGGCGTGTTCTGGTTGATCTGGATCCTGTTCGAGACGGTCGTGCTCGGCGCCGGTGGCATGTCCTGGGCGCTGCTCACGCAACCGCAGCCGGGCCCGAATTCCGATGGTGGCGGCCTGTCGAACGCGATCTTCGGATCGCTCGTGATGGTGACCGTCGCCACGGCGATCGGCACGCCGATCGGCGTCTTCTCCGGCATCTACCTGGCAGAGTACGGCCAGAAGGGCTGGCTGGGCTCGGCCACGCGCTTCATCAACGACATCCTGTTGTCGGCGCCGTCCATCGTGATCGGCCTGTTCGTGTACGCGCTGATCGTCGTGCCGATGCGGGGATTCTCGGGCTGGGCCGGTTCGGTCGCGCTGGCGCTGATCGTCATCCCGGTCGTGATCCGCACCACCGAAAGCATGCTCAACCTGGTGCCGCACGCGCTGCGCGAGGCCGCCTACGCGCTCGGCACGCCCAAGTGGAAGGTGATCTCGTCGGTCACGCTGCGCGCCGCGCGCTCGGGCGTGATCACCGGCGTGCTGCTGGCGATCGCCCGCATCTCCGGAGAGACGGCGCCATTGCTGTTCACCGCGCTGTCGAGCCAGTTCTTCAGCACCGACATGACCAAGCCGATGGCCAGCCTGCCCAAGGTGATCTACGACTTCGCCACCGGCCCGTACGAGAACCTGCAACACCTGGCCTGGGCCGGCGTCTTCCTGATCACGCTGGGCGTGCTCGCGCTGAACATCGCCGCGCGCGTGTTCTTCCGCAACAAACACTGAGATATCAAACATGGACGTCCGGGTCGACCTCCCCACCACCGAAGAAGTCAAGTTGTCCATTCGCAACCTGAATTTCTACTACGGCAGTTTCAACGCGCTGAAGAACATCAACCTCGACATCCCGAAGGGCAAGGTCACCGCCTTCATCGGTCCGTCGGGTTGCGGCAAGTCCACGCTGCTGCGCACGTTCAACCGCATGTACGCGCTCTATCCGGAGCAGCGCGCCACCGGCCAGATCATGCTGGACGGCGACAACATCCTCGAGTCGGGCCTGGACGTCAGCCTGATCCGCGCCAAGGTCGGCATGGTGTTCCAGAAGCCGACGCCGTTCCCGATGTCGATCTACGACAACATCGCCTTCGGCGTGCGCCTGTTCGAGACGCTGCCGCGCGTGGAGATGGACGAGCGCGTGGAGTGGGCGCTGAAGAAGGCCGCGCTGTGGAACGAGGTCAAGGACAAGCTCTCGCAGAGCGGCTCCGGCCTGTCCGGCGGCCAGCAGCAGCGCCTGTGCATCGCGCGCGGCATCGCGATCAAGCCCGAGGTGCTGCTGCTCGACGAGCCGTGCTCCGCGCTGGACCCGATCTCCACCGGCAAGATCGAGGAGCTGATCCACGA
>FTKD01000954.1_pt4 | contig 10199 bp, 9 predicted proteins | sample 1658191 | NCBI WGS metagenome assembly FTKD01 (sample SAMEA3914808, study PRJEB12502) | metagenome | biome: forest; material: soil | place: Canada | collected 2011-08-03 | depth 0.3 m
GCGGCGGCCGGGGCGGCGGCCCGGGGGCCGGCTTCTCCATGCGCGGGGCGGACGTGCGCGCGCGGCTGCAGATCGACCTGGAGGACGCCATCCGAGGCGGCAAGCGGCGGATCGCCTTCTCCGACGGCCGCACCATCGACGTGACCATCCCGAAGGGCGCCCAGGAGGGCCAGACGCTGCGCCTGAAGGGCCAGGGCTCGCCCGGCCGCGGGGGCCCCGGCGACGCCTTCATCGAACTGACCATCGCGCCGCACCCGATCTTCCGCCGGGAGGGCGAGGTGCTGGTGATGGACGTGCCGGTGACGGTCTATGACGCCGTGCTCGGCGGCAAGGCCGAGGCGCCCACGCCCGACGGCCCGGTGACCCTGACCATCCCCAAGGGCGCCAACACCGGCACGCGGCTGCGGCTGAAGGGCCGGGGTCTGACCGACGCGCAGGGCCGCCGCGGCGACCTCTTCGCGCGCCTGGTGGTGGTCCTGCCCGACAAGCCCGACGCGGCGCTCGAGGCCTTCGCGGAAACCTGGAAGCGGGAGCGGCCCTACACGCCGAAACGGCGGCCCTGAGCGTCGGGCGTGACACGACTTCCCCACGGTTCCATAAGCTCTACGTTCAGGCCCGGTTCAGTCCCGGGCGCCTAGAGCGGACCGATGAAACGTTTCCTCCTGATCGCCGCTCTGCTGCTGGGCGCCGCACCCGTCGCGACGATGGCCGACGCGCAGGACCGCGGGCCCGGCGCGAGCGCCCCCAGCCAGGTTCCGCTGTCGCGGGTCCTGGCGATGATCGCCAAACGCTATCCGGGGCGACAATTAAACACGACGATGGGCGAATCCGGCGGTCGGCCTGCCTATCTTATTCAATGGCAGCTCACCAACGGCCAGATCGTGGTGTTCACCGTGGACGCCCAGACCGGCCAGTTGGTGGGCTAGTTGAGGGCGGTTCGCACCGCCCACAGTGAAAGGGCGCGACCATGCGCATCCTGTTAGTTGAAGACGATCCGGACCTGTCGCGGCAGCTGAAGCTCGCCCTGGCGGACGCCGGCTATGCGGTCGACCATGCCCCGGACGGCGAGGAGGCCCAGTTCCTCGGCGAGACCGAGCCCTATGACGCGGTGATCCTCGACCTCGGCCTGCCGAAGGTGGACGGCGTCTCGGTGCTGGAGCGGTGGCGGCGCGAGAACATGGCGACGCCGGTGCTGATCCTGACGGCGCGCGGCGCCTGGAGCGAGAAGGTGGCGGGCTTCGACGCCGGCGCCGACGACTACCTGACCAAGCCGTTCCACACCGAGGAACTGCTGGCGCGGCTGCGCGCCCTGCTGCGCCGCTCGGCCGGACACGCTTCGCCGAGCCTTTCCTGCGGCGGCCTGCGGCTGGACCCCCGGGCGGCTCGCGCCAGCGTCAACGGCGAGCCGCTGCGGCTGACCTCGCTGGAGTACCGCCTGCTGCACTATCTGATGATGCACCAGGGCCGGGTGATCAGCCGCACGGAACTGGTGGAGCACCTCTACGACCAGGACTTCGACCGCGACTCCAACACCATCGAGGTGTTCATCGGCCGGGTGCGAAAGAAGATCGGCACCGACCGGATCGAGACGGTCCGCGGGCTGGGCTACCGTCTGACCGCGCCCGACGATGAGCTGGGCGGCGAGGCGCAGGCCTCGTGACGACGCGCGGATGATCCCGGCGGGGCTGCGCCATCCCTCGCTGGCGCGACGGCTGGTGTTGCTCGCCCTCGGCTGGAGCCTGGCGGCCCTGGTGGTCACCGCAATCGTCTTCGCTCTTCTGTTCCAGCAGGCCGCGGTCCGGCGGGTGGACCAGACGCTGAACGACCTGACGGTCAATCTGGTCACCTATTCCACGGTCGAGGAAGGCCAGGTGTACGCCCCGCCGTTCACCGACGAGCGCGCGCTTCGCACCTATTCGGGGCGCTACTGGGAGATCGCCGAGCCGACCGCCGACGGCAAGCTGCGGCCGATCGCCCGGTCCCATTCGCTGTTCGACTCGACGCTGAGCGCGCCACCGGACCTGATGGCGCGGTTCAAGGCCAAGCCCGGCCGGCATATTTCCTACGACACCCGCGGCCCACAGAACGAGCCTCTGCGGGCGCGCGTGCAGCAGAACTGGCTTCCTGGCCGCAAGGCGCCGGTGATCTTCCTGGCGGCAGAGGATCGCAGCTCCGTCAACCGCGACGTCCAGGGCTTCGTGGCCGCCACCGCCGCGGCCTTCATCATCCTGGGCGCGGGCCTGATCCTGGCTGTGGTCGTGCAGGTGCGGGTCGGGCTTCGGCCGCTGTTCGAGCTGCGCCGGGAGGTGGCGGCGGTGCGCCGGGGACAGGCCGAGCGGCTGGCGGCGACCTATCCCAGCGAACTGACCCCGCTCGCCGACGAGCTGAATGCCCTGGTCGACCACAACCGGGAGGTCGTCGAGCGCCAGCGGACCCACGTCGGCAACCTCGCGCACGCCCTGAAGACGCCGATCTCGGTGATGATCGCGGAGGCCGGCCAGCGTCCAGGCCCGTTGGCCGAGGTGGTCGCCCGCCAGGCCGAGGCCATGCGCCAGCAGGTCGACCACCACCTGCGCCGCGCCCGCGCCGCGGCCCGCACCCAGGGCCAGGGCGAGCGCACCTCGGTCGCCGAGGTGCTGGACGAGCTGACGCGGACCCTGCAGCGGATTTTCCGCGACAAGGGCGTCGTGATCGACTGGGACGCCGACGACGACCTCTACTTCCTGGGCGAGCGGCAGGACCTGCTGGAGATCGCCGGCAACGCCGTGGAGAACGCCTGCAAGTGGTGCAAGGGCCGAGTGAAGGTGCGCGCCGAGGCCGCGGGACCGGAGCGGTTCCGGTTGATCGTGGAGGACGACGGGCAGGGCCTGCCGCCCGACCGGCGCGCCGAGGTGTTGCAGAGGGGCGCGCGGCTCGACGAAACCGCGCCGGGCTCCGGACTCGGCCTTTCGATCATCGACGAATTGGCGCGGGCCTATGGCGGCGCGCTGGAGTTGGGCGACTCCAACCTGGGCGGCCTGCGTCTCGTGGCTGATTTGCCTCGCGCGGCCTGAAGACCTGCGCCTGGCGGCCTCCCTTCGGACAACCTTAACTCGCGTTGTGCATGTTGCGGCTCGCGGGATCGACTCCCGCCCGCGGAGCCTCTCTATGGTCGCGCTGTCCGAGCGAAAGCTCGAGATCGTCAGGACGCTGGTGGAATCCGCGCCGGACAGGATCGTGGGCGGTCTGCAGAAGGCGCTGGCCGAGACCGGCGGCGACACCGTGCTGGCAAGCGTGCGCCAGCTCGTCGAGGCCGAGGCGCGCGACCGGGTGCTGCGCAACAGCGTCTTCCTGCCGGTGACCCCGCTTTTCGTCGGCGACGGCTCCGACAGGCACAGCCTGGTGTTCCCGGCGCGGGCGCTGGCCTGCATCTGGCGCGGCCTGAAGGTGATCGCTCCCGCGGAGGTCGGCGCCGCCGGCGCCGCGTTGGAAGCCGTCGCCAAGGCCATTGCGACCGATCGCCGTCCGCCGGACACCAACCCGATCTTCGACGGCCTCGTCGAGCTGGCGACCCATGCGCTGCGCACCAGCGAGCTGCGTGACTTCCGCACGGCGGCGGAGCTTTGCGACCGGGCGCGCCCCGGCGGCGCGGAGGCCCTGACGGCCTGCCTGGACATTTCGCCGGTGGTGAGGCGCGCGGCGGCGCGCCTGCCGGACTGGATCGCACACGCCAGCGAAGACAACGCCGCCGCCGCCCGGATCGCCTACAAGGACGCTGTCGCCATCGCTGAGGACGCCGGCCCGCGGTTCTTCGAGATGCTGGCCGGTCAGCTCGCCCCGCCGTGGATGGTGCTGCGGGTGATCTCCGCGGTGATGGACAAGCCCACCGAGCGCTATCTGGCCGATTCCGAGCTGGGCGGCTTCCCCGAGCGCGTGATGAACGACATCGACGAAACCCTGAAGGCCATCGGCCATCTGGACGTCGACGGGGGCGCCCGGGCCGGCCGGGCGGCGGCCGCGCTGGTGACCCTGGTCACCGACCAGGTCTTCGAACTGGAGGTCTGCATCGAGCTCAGCCGCGAGCACGGCTGGGGCCATCGGATCCTGGGGCAGAAACAGGCCCTGGCGGCGGTCGTGGAGGCGCGGCTGCGCGACGCCGAAAAGCTCGTGGCGGCGGCCTTGCCGATGCAGTCCTCGGGCTTCGCGCGCAGGCGCAAGACCTGGCCCAAGCTCGACGCGCCGCCGGACCCCGCCGTGGTGGCCCGGGCCATGACCCTGCTGACCTTCGCCCACGAGGTGCGGCACTCGGCCGACCACGGAGGCTTTTCCGCCACCCACGCCCGGGTCGTGGAACAGCTGGGCGGCGTGATCGACCACTATGTCGAGGAGGTGCTCGACCACGTCCGGACGGGCGATGCGCCCGCGGCGCTCGCCCATGCATTCCTGCTGGTGGCGGCCGGCATCGACGGCCTGATCCGCGGCGAATTGGCCGCCAAGCTGATCCGCCGCCGCGCCGCCACCGCGTGCTTGGCCGAAAGTTCGCCGGCCGACGAGGACTGAGGCTGATGACGCCCTCGCACTGAGGGGCGCTTTCAGCTAAACGCCGGTCATGATCGCCTTTTGGGCCACGGCCGGCGTCCTTTCGGCTGCCGCGGCCATCCTGATTTTGTTCCGCGCCGCCCAGGCTGCCGCCCGCGTGGAGCCGGCGGACACGACCTCCGTATTCTACCGCCGCCAGCTCGCTGAGATCGGCGACCTGGCCGACCGCGGCCTGATCGGCGAGGCCGAACGCAAGGGCGCCGAGGCCGAGGCGGGACGGCGGCTGATCGACGCGGCGGACCAGCCTCACGAGACCTGGTCGACAAGCCCGAGCCGCGTCCCGGTGCTGATAATCGCCATAGGCGCCCCGCTGCTGGCGGTCGGCCTCTATATGGCCGTGGGCTCGTCGGGCATGGCCGACCAGCCGTTCGCCGGGCGCATGGCCAAGTGGCTGGCCTCCAATCCGGCCAGCCTCGCGCCGCCCGAGATGGCCGCCGTACTCGGCAAGCTCACCAAGCAGCGGCCGAACGATCCGGAGGGCTTCCGCTACCTGGCCCTGGCCGAGGGCGCCTCGAACAATCCGGCCGCCGCGGTCAGCGCGCTGAAGCGGGCCGTGCGGATCGCGCCGCAGCGGAGCGACCTCTGGGAGATGCTGGGCGAGGCCGAGGTGTTCCAGGCGGGCGGCGACCTGACCGAGGACGCCAAGCAGGCGTTCGCCGAAACGATCAAGCGCGACCCGAAGAACATCGCCGCGCGGTTCCACCTGGCCCGCGCCCGGATCAAGGCCGGGGACAAGGCCGGCGGCGTCGCCGACTGGAAGGCGCTCCTGGCCGACATGCCGGCCGCGGATCCCCGCCGCGCCGATCTGCAGCAGGCCATCGCCGAGGCGGAAGGCGCGCCCGCGCCCGCCGCGCCGCAGGGCCTCTCCGGCGACCAGATGGCGGCCGTGCGCGGCATGGTCGCGGGCCTGGCCCAGCGGCTGGCGGCGAGCCCCGACGATCCGGCCGGCTGGGTGCAGCTGGTGCGGGCCTATGCGGTGCTCGGCGACACCGCCAAGCGCGACGCCGCGCTGAAGTCGGCCCAGGCCCGCTATGCCGCCAAGCCGGACGTGCTGGCCGAGCTCGCCAAGGCGGCCGCCGCGGAGCCGATGAAGTGAGCTGGCTGCCCAAGTCCCCCAAGGCGCGTCGGCGCCTGACGCTGGTGGCGGTCATAGCGCCGATCCTGCTGCTGGCGGTCGGCCTGACCCTGTGGGGGCTGAGCGACTCGATCTCGTTCTTCTACACGCCCTCGCAGGCGGCCAAGGCCCACCCGCCCTCCGGCCGCTCGATCCAGCTGGGCGGCATGGTGCGGATGGGCAGCGTCCAGAAGCATCCCGACGGCCGCGTCGAGTTCGTGGTCGCCGACCGTACGGGGCAGGACCAGGTGACCTTCCAGGGCGACCTGCCGGACCTGTTCCGCGAGGGGCAGGGCGTCGTCGCCGTGGGCGCCTTCCGCAACGACGGCGTCTTCGAGGCCAAGCAGGTGCTGGCCAAGCACGACGAACGCTACATGCCGCGCGAACTGACCAAGCAGCTCAAGGCCCAGGGCGAGTGGCGCGGCGACGGCTCGACCCCTGACTACGCGAAGGCGAAGCCCAGCACATGATCGCCGAATTCGGCTCCTTTGCGCTGACCCTGGGACTGGCCTTCGCCATCGCCCAGTTCGGGCTGTCGGCCGCCGCGCGCATCCGCCGCTCCATCGTGCTGGCGGCGGCGGGCGAGGGGGCGGCGGTGGCGTCCTTCGCCGGCGTGGCCATCGCATTCGCCTGCCTGATCTACGCCTTCGTCACCTCGGACTTCTCGGTCGCCAACGTGGCGGCCAATTCGCACACCGAAAAACCGATGCTCTACAAGGTGGCCGGCGCCTGGGGCAGCCACGAGGGCTCGATCCTGCTCTGGTGCTTCATCCTGACCGGCTATGGCGCTGCGGCGGCCACCCTGGGCCGCGGCCTGCCGAAGGGCCTGAAGGCGGTGATGGTGGCCACCCAGGGTGCGCTGGGGATGGTGTTCCTGGCCTATACGGTCTTTGCGTCGAACCCGCTGACCCGCATCGCCATGCCCCCGGTGGAAGGCCGCTCGCTCAATCCGCTGCTGCAGGACCCGGCGCTGGCGATCCACCCGCCGTTCCTCTACGCGGGCTATGTCGGCATGTCGGTGGTCTTCTCGCTGGCGGTCGCGGCCCTCGTCGAAGGCCGCGTGGACGCGGCGTGGGCGCGCTGGGTGCGGCCCTGGGCGCTGGCCGCCTGGAGCCTGCTCACCGTCGGCATCACGCTCGGCGCCTTCTGGGCCTACTACGAGCTCGGTTGGGGCGGCTGGTGGTTCTGGGACCCGGTGGAGAACGCCTCCTTCATGCCCTGGCTGATCGCCACGGCCCTGCTGCACTCGGCGGTCGTCACCGAAAAGCGCGGCGCGCTCGCCGGCTGGAGCCTGTTCCTGGCGCTGGGGGCCTTCACCTTCTCCATGCTGGGCGCCTTCCTGGTGCGCTCGGGCGTCCTGACGTCGGTGCACGCCTTCGCCGTCGACCCCAAGCGTGGGGTGCTGTTGCTGATCATCCTGGCCGTGACCTCCGGCTCCGGCTTCGCCCTCTTCGCCTGGCGCGCGCCGAAGCTGGCGCGAGGCGGCCTCTTCGCGCCGGTCAGCCGCGAGAGCGCACTGGTGCTCAACAACATCCTGCTGGCGGCGGCGACGGCGACGGTGCTCCTGGGCACCCTCTACCCGCTGATCCGCGAGGCCATGACCGGCGAGGCCATTTCGGTGGGCCCGCCCTACTTCAACCTGACCTTCGCGCCGCTGATGGCGGCGCTGGCGATCATCCTGCCGGCGGGGCCCCTGCTCGCCTGGAAGCGCGGCGACCTGCAGGGTGTCGGCCAGCGGCTGTGGTTCGCGGCCCTGGCCGCCTTGGGGATCGGCCTCCTGACCTACGCCCTGGTCAGCCCCAGCAAGGCGCTGGGCGCGGCCGGCATCGCCATCGGCGCCTGGCTGATCGCAGGCGCGGCGGCCGAGCTGATCGAGCGCACGCGGGCCTTCCGCGTCCCGGCGAGCGACAGTTGGCGCAGGCTGACCGGCCTGCCGCGCGGCGCCTGGGGCATGACGCTGGCGCACCTGGGCCTGGGCGTCTTCGTGCTGGGCGCCTGTTTCGAGCTCGGCTGGAAGGCGGAGTCCGCCGAGACCCTGCCGATCGGCGGCGCCCTCGACGTGGGAGCCTACCATCTGGTGCTGGAAAACGTGGGACCGGTAGACGGTCCCAACTACGACGCCGAGCGCGGGGTGATCCGGGCCACCAAGGACGGCAAGACGGTCTGCGTCGGCGAGCCGGAGCGGCGCTTCTATCCGGCGGGTGGTCAGACGACCTCGGAGGTCGCCATCTGCTACCGCGGCGCCTCGCATCTCTACATGGTGCTGGGCGAGCGCCGGGAAGCGGCAGGGCCTGGGGGCGGCGAGCCGGTCTGGCTGGTGCGGGCCTATTGGAACCCGTGGGCGACGCTGATCTTCCTGGGGCCGGTGATCATGGGCCTGGGCGGACTGATCTCGCTCTCGGACCGCCGCTTGAGGCTGGGCGTCGCGCGGCGGCGGGAGCAGCCGGCGTGAAGCTGCGGGCGCTCGCCGCGGCGCTGGCCGGTGTCTTCTGCATCGCGGCGGCGGCCGATCCCGCCGAACGCCTGCCCGATCCCGCCCAGGAAGCGCGCGCCCGGGCGATCTTCCAGGACGTCCGCTGCCTGGTCTGCCAGAACGAGTCCATCGACGACTCCGAGGCCGAGCTTGCCCACGACCTGCGCCAGGTGGTCCGCCAGCAGGTCCGCCAGGGCCGCAGCGATGCGCAGATCAAGAGCTTCCTGACCGACCGCTACGGCGAGTTCGTCCTGCTGACCCCGGCGTTTTCCTGGGTCAATCTGGCGCTCTGGGGTGGGCCGCTCCTGGTTGTCCTCCTGGGGGCAGGCCTGCTTGTCGGGCGCCTACGGAACCGATCCGACGAGACGGAACTATCCCCTGAAGAGGCCGATCGTGTGAGACGGCTGTCAGAAACCGATTCCGCCTGACATTATTGCGCCCAATATCCGTCGGAATGCCGAACGCAGGGTGACCTAAACGTAACTTGAGAGCCGTTGCACTCTCGTGCATCGAACCTAGGTTTGAGAGGCGCGCCGTCTCCCGTCAGGCGCGCACAGGGAACAGAAGTCATATGACCTCGAAGAAGACCGGTTACTTCCTAGGCGGCGTCGCTGCCGTCGGCGTCGCGATGGCCGCGGTCGCCGGCGCGCGGGTAAGCCTTCCCGCGCCCCACGCGGAGAGCCAGGGGCGCCTGATCAAGGCCTCGACGGCGCCGATCTTCGCACCGCCCCCGGGCGCGCCGATGTCGTTCGCCGATATCTTCGACCGCGTCTCCCCGGCCGTGGTGTCGGTCAATGTGACAAGCCGGGTGGACGCCGGCGCGCTGCGCAAGATTCCCGGCTTCGAGAATTTCCCGTTCGACATCGTGCCGCGCGGCGGCGGCCAGGGCCAGAGCCCGGGCGGCGGAGAAGGCGACGACGAGGCCGTGCCCCCGCAGGGCGGCCGCACCGACAAGGGCCAGCCGAAGCTGCCGACCCAGCAGTCCGCCGGTTCCGGTTTCTTCATCTCGCCGGACGGCTACATCGTCACCAACAACCACGTGGTCGAGAACGCCGAGACCATCAAGGTCGTCCTGAAGGACGAGACCGAGCTCGAGGCGGTGGTGGTCGGCCGCGACGAGGGGTCCGACCTTGCGGTGATCAAGGTCAAGGGCGGGCGCAACAACTTCCCGTTCGTGAACTTCGAGAACGCCGGCAAGCCGCGCGTCGGCGACTGGGTGATCGCGGTGGGCAACCCCTTCGGCCTGGGCGGCACCGCCACGGCCGGGATCATCTCCGCCTACGGCCGCGACATCGGCGAGACCTTCGTCGACTACATCCAGATCGACGCCCCCATCAACCGCGGCAACTCCGGCGGCCCGACCTTCGACATCTACGGCCGGGTCATCGGGGTGAACACGGCGATCTTCTCGCCGTCCGGCGGCTCGGTCGGCATCGGCTTCGCGATCCCCGCCGAGGTGGCCGACGCGGTGACCAAGCAGCTGATCTCCGGCGGCAAGATCCAGCGCGGCTACATCGGCGCTACGATCCAGAACTTCACGCCCGAGATGGCTGAGGCGCAGGGCATGGGCGCCCAGAAGGGCGCGATCGTCTCGGACCTGGTGCCGGGCGGTCCCTCGGCGCGTGGCGGCCTGATGCCCGGCGACGTCGTGGTTTCGATCAACGGCGCCTCGATCAAGACCTCTACCGAACTCACCCGCGAGGTCGCCAAGGCCAAGCCCGGCGACAGCCTGAAGCTCGACGTGATCCGCGAGGGCAAGCATCACGCCGTCGAGGTGCGCTCGGGCACCCGGCCGTCGGAAAAGGAGCTGGCCTCCAACGACAACACGCCCGGCGTCGACAAGGGGCCCCTCACGGCGCCGCCCGCCCCGCATCCCACCGTGCTCGGCATGTCCTTGGGCCCGCTCGATGAAGCCACCCGCCGGCGGCTGAACGCGCCCGCCGATCTGCATGGCGTGCTGGTCGAAAGCGTCGAGCAGAGTTCAGACGCCGGCCAGAAGGGCCTGCGCCGCGGCGACGTCATCGTCCAGGCGGG
>FTKD01000125.1_pt2 | contig 10181 bp, 11 predicted proteins | sample 1658191 | NCBI WGS metagenome assembly FTKD01 (sample SAMEA3914808, study PRJEB12502) | metagenome | biome: forest; material: soil | place: Canada | collected 2011-08-03 | depth 0.3 m
AGCGCCAGCGGCGCGGCCAGGCCCACGCCCTGCAGGCGCTGGCGTCCGCGCGGCCCCAGCCGGCGGCGGATGGCGGTGAAGCGGCGGCGCAGTTCGGCGAGCACGTCCTCCGGATCGGGGAAGCGGTATTCGAGCGACCAGCGCGCGCAGGGCTTGCCGCTGAAGTCGATCAGCAGCGTGTCGAGGCGGCGCCGGCCCACCTTGATGCCGATGGCGTAGGCGCCGTCCGGGTCCAGCGACAGCGGCACCGACGGCTGGCCCACCTTGCCGCGCACCGGCGCACCCTTGCGCAGGTAGCCGTCGTCGATCAGGCTCTTGGTGATCATCGACACCGTCTGCGCGGTGAGGCCGGTGAGCCGCGCGATCTCGGCGCCCGGCAGCGCGCCGTGCAGCCGCACGGCCTGCAGCACCACGCGTTCGTTGTACTGGCGCAGGCCGCCCTGGCTCGATCCGCGCGGGCGCAGGTGGGCGCGTTCCCCGCGCGCGGGGACGTCTGGCGGATCGTCGCTGCGGACCACGGCGGTCAATGCGCGAGGGCGTCCGCGGGCAGGTCTTCGGGCCGCAGCGCGCCGGTCATCACGGCCACGGTGTCGCTCATGCCGATCTTCTTGGGGTTCAGCACGGTCGCCCGCTTGCCCAGCCGCGCCACGTGGATGCGGTCGGCCACCTCGAACACGTGCGGCATGTTGTGCGAGATCAGCACCACGGCCAGGCCGCGGTCGCGCACGCGCCGGATCAGCTCCAGCACCATGCCGCCTTCCTTGACGCCGAGCGCCGCCGTGGGTTCGTCCATGATGACGACGTGCTTGGCGAACGCGGCCGCGCGGGCGACGGCCACGCACTGGCGCTGTCCGCCCGACAAGGTCTCCAGCGCCTGCGACATCGAGCGGATGCCCACCTTCAGCTCGGCCAGCCGCGCGACGCTTTCCTCGATCATGCGGCGCTTGTCCAGCATGCGCAGCACGCTGCCGCGCCAGCCGGGGCGGCGCATCTCGCGGCCCAGGAACAGGTTCTCGGCGATCGTCATCGCGGGCGCCACGGCGAGGTCCTGGTAGACGGTCTCGATGCCGGCGCGGCGCGCCTCGATCGGACTGCGGAAACGCGTGACGACGCCGTCGAGCTCGATCGAGCCGGAGTCGGCCGTGATCGCGCCCGACAAGGCCTTGATCAGCGACGACTTGCCGGCGCCGTTGTCGCCGATCACCGCGAGGATCTCGCCGGCGCGCAGTTCGAAATCGGAGCCGTCCAGCGCCACGACCTGTCCATAGCGCTTGACCAGCGCGGTCGCCTTCATCACGACACGGGGTGCGGTATTCGCGTTCATTTCACCGGGCTCCCCGGCGTGAGAGTTGATCCGCGGTGACGGCCAGGATCACCAGCACGCCGGTGACCAGCACCTGGTAGATGGACGACACGCCCATCAGCGTCAGCCCGTTGCGGAACACGCCCACCACCAGCGCGCCCACCAGCGAGCCGACGATCACGCCGCGGCCGCCGAACAGGCTGGTGCCGCCGAGGACGACGGCGGTGATGGCGTCGAGGTTGTCGGTCTGGCCCGCGTTCGGGTCGCCGACGCCGGTGCGCGCCACGCTCAGCAGCGAGGCGACGCCGTACAGCGCGCCGGCCACCACGTAGACGACCAGCAGCACGCGCTGCGTCGGGATGCCCACCAGCCGCGTGGCCTCGGGGTTGTTGCCCACCGCGTAGACATGGCGTCCGGCCGCCGTCTCGCGCAGCACGAACCACGCCGCGGCGTACAGCGCGAGCATCGCGACCGTGCCCCAGGCGAACTCGGTGCTGCCCACCGAGAAGGTGTCGCCCAGCTTGGTCATCAGCGGCGGCAGGTCGGTGACCGTCTGCGCGCCGGAGTACAGCTGCGTCGCCGCGAACGCGATGTTCATCGTGCCCAGCGTGACGATGAACGACGGCAGGCGGATGCGCGTGACGAGCAGGCCGTTGACCAGCCCGAACAGCGCCGTGACGCCGATGCCGCAGGCGATGGCCAGCAGCGGCGGCATGCCCAGCGTGGTGGCGAAGCGCGTCATCACGATGCCGCCGAGCGCCATCAGCATGCCGCAGGACAGGTCGATGCCGCCGGTGAGGATCACCAGCGTCTGGCCGATGGCGATCACGCCCACCACGGCCACCTGCTGCAGGATCAGCGAGAAGTTGCCGCCGGTCAGGAAGTGGTCGCTCTGGGTGGCGAAGAAGGTGCAGGCGAGCACCAGCGCGATCACCGGCCCGAGCACGGCCACGCTGAGGCCCGCGGGCCAGTGGGGCCCCGGCGCGTTCGGCTTGTCCGCGGGAACGTCGGTGGCCCCTGCGCTCATCACTTGCCCCAGCACAGCGATGCGCCGACCTTGGAGTCCTTGCTCTCGACGCCCGGCATGGCCTTGTCGGCGATCAGCGTGACGCCGGTGTCGGTGTAGCCGCTGACCTTGGTGCCCTTGGTGGCGTAGTCGACGCCCGCGGCCACGCCCAGCGCCGCCATCTTCAGCGGGTATTGCTGCGAGGTGGCGGCGATGATGCCGGCCTTGACGTTGCGGATGCCCGCGCAGCCGCCGTCCACCGAGACGATGATCACGCCTTTTTCCTTGCCCGCGCGCTTGAGCGCCGTGTACGCGCCCGCTGCGGCCGGCTCGTTGATCGTGTAGACGAGGTTGACGTCGGGGTTCTTCTGCAGGCAGTTCTCCATCGCCGTCTGGCCCTTGGCCTGGTCGCCGAAGCTGTCGGCCTGGCAGATGATCTCCGGCGCCTTGCCCAGCTCGTTGATCGTGGCGTCCGGCGCGGCCAGGCCGAAGCCCTTCATGAAGCCGTTGTGGCGCTGCGCGCCCACCGGGTGGCCGGGAAACAGGTCCAGCGTGACGATGTGCGCGGGCTTGCCGCCGAGGGCCGCCTTGGCGTATTCGCCGATCAGGATGCCGGCCTTGTAGTTGTCGGTGGCGAACAGCGCGTCGGTGGCGTCGCGCGGGTCGGTCGGGCTGTCGAGCGCGATCACCATCACGCCCTTGGCGCGCGCCTTCTGGATCGCCGGCACGATGGCCTTGGAGTCGTTGGCGGTGATCATGATCGTCTTCGCGCCGGCGGTGATCATGTTCTCGATGGCCGTCACCTGCGCGGCGTTGTCGCCGTCCTGCTTGCCGGCCGCGGTCAGCAGCTTGGCGCCGCGCGACTTCGCCGCCTCGGCGGCGCCTTCCTTCATCTTCACGAAGAACGGGTTGGTGTCGGTCTTCGTGATCAGGCCGATCACGGGCTGGTCGGCGCCCACGGCGACGGTGGCGCCGGCGGCCAGTGCGGCGGCGGCGAGAAGGGACGAAGCGAGCTTCAGCATGGTTGTCTCCGATGTGTTGGGGAAGGCCGCTTCTGCGGCGGCGCGGGGTCAGGCCATTGTGGGAAGTCCCGGTTAATAAATCAAGCGGAGTGATTAATGGAAAACCCAGGGATCGGTTTTCCCCATGAGCCAGCTCGACGGGACGGTCCGCGCGCCTGTCGCGGCATCGACGACAATCCACGCGCCATGCTTCTTCGCATCCATCACGCCGCGATCATCTGCTCTGACTACGAGGTCTCGAAGCGCTTCTATACCCAGGTGCTGGGGCTGCCCGTGGTCGGCGAGCACTGGCGCGCCGAGCGGCGGTCGTGGAAGCTCGACCTCGCGCTGCCCGACGGCTCGCAGATCGAACTCTTCTCGTTCGAGAACCGGCCCGCGCGGCCGTCGTATCCCGAGGCGCGCGGGCTGCGCCATCTCGCGTTCGAGGTGGCCGACGTGGCGCAGTGGAAGACGGCTCTGGAGGCGCAGGGCGTCGTCGTCGAGGCGATCCGCGTCGACGAATACACCGGCCGGCGCTTCACGTTCTTCGCGGATCCGGACGACCTGCCGCTGGAGCTCTACGAGCGTCCTGCCGTCGCCGCGACTCAGTCATGACCGGTGTAGAACTCGATCGCGATCTTCCACTGGCCCGCAATCCTGAGCAGTTGCAGCGTCTTCCAGCCCCAGCTCGAGCCTTGGGACGATGAGTTCACGAAGACGAGCGACACGTCGGCGATCGGGCCGTCCTGGGCGATGTGCACGTCCTGGAACTTCTGCGTGAACGGCGGCCCCTCGAACACGCCGCGCCGGAAGTCCGCGTAGCGACGGGTGGCGTCCTCGGCGCCCTTTCCCTTGGCCGCGGAATAGGCGTCGGAGAAGGGGATGTCCTTGTTCAGCAGGAGCGTCTCGAACAGCGCCTGGTTCTTCGTCGAGACGGCCCGGGTATAGGTTTCCAGCAGCGTCTCGATCGCCTGTCGATCCGCGCCCGTGCTGTCGAAATTCGGGGGGATCGGAGCCGCCGAAGCCTGCTCGCAGCACAGCGACGCGACGGCGAGGAGCAGCGCCGCTGCCATGGTCTTGAGGGGATTCATTCGTGCACCTTCATCGTCGGGAGACATCGGAACCGGTCGAGATGAACTCGCGCTTCAACAGGCCGAGCTGGACCAGGTCGTGCCGCTCGCCCAGCCACAGGCCAGCCTCGCGCAGCAGGCCTTCCTCGACGAAGCCGAGCGTCTTCAGCAAGGCCAGCGACGGCGCGTTGCGCGGATGCACCTGGGCCTCGATGCGCTCGATTTCCATCTTGTCGAACGCCCACGCGTAGATGGCGCGCAGCGCCTCGCGCATGTAGCCCTGGCCCTGCGCGTGGCGCGCGAGTTCGTAGCCGGTGAGGCAGGTGCGCCAGCCGCGGTTCCAGCGAAACACGCCGCAGGTGCCCAGCAGCGCGCTGCCGCGGGCGGGGTCCGCGTGCACGATGCCCCAGCGCACGCCGGAGCCGGGCGGCTGGCGCATGTTGGCGAAGCCGGCGATCACCTTCTCGGCGGCCTCGAGGTCGACCAGCGGGTCGGTGCCGAACCACTTCATCGCTTCGCGGTCGGCATGGACCGCCAGCAGCGCAGGCGCGTCGGCCGCGACGATCTCGCGCAGTTGCAGGCGCGGCGTCGACAGGGACGGAAATACGCCGTCCGTCGTCATGCGGCTCCCAGCCTCCACAACGACGTCACTTCCTTGCTGCGTGCCGCGTACAACGGGTCGGCGGGGTCGCCGGCCTTCGGGTGCGTCGGTCGCGTGTCGTGGCGCGCCACGACACGCAGGCCGGCGCCGGCGATCCACGCGAGCATCTCGTCGCGCGTGCGCAGGCCCAGGTGCTCGGCCAGGTCCGACATCACCAGCCAGCCCTCGCCGCCGGGCGCCAGGTGGGCGGCGAGCCCGGCCAGGAAGGCACGCAGCATCGCGCTGTCCGGGTCGTAGACCGCGCGCTCGATGGCGGCGTTCGCGGGCGTCGGCACCCACGGCGGGTTGCAGACGATGAGCGCGGCGCGGCCCTCGGGGAACATGTCCGCCGCGACGACGCGCACCTGCCGGGCGACGCCCAGGCGGGCGACGTTGTCGGCGGCGCATGCGATTGCGCGCGGGTCCAGGTCGGTGGCCACGACCTGCTGCACGCCGCGGCGTGCGAGCAGCGCCGCGATCACGCCGGTGCCGGTGCCGACGTCGAACGCCAGCGCCTGCGCACCCGGCGGCAGCGGCGCCTGCGCGATCAGGCCCAGGTATTCGCCGCGCAAGGGCGAGAACACGCCGAACCACGGATGGATGCGGCCGCCGAGCGCGGGCACGTCCACGCCTTTCTTGCGCCACTCGTGCGCGCCGATCAGGCCTTGCAGCTCGCGCAGCGACGCGATGGACGGCGTGCCGTCGGGCGCGCCCCAGGCTTCGGTGAGCGCGGCGCGCACGTCGGGCGCGCGGCGCAGCGCGATCGTGTGGTCGGGCTCGAACTGCACCAGCACGCGCCCGAGCAGTGCCGCGCGGTGCGCCTGCGCCTCGCGGTGGCGCGTGAACGCGGCGCGCGCCAGCGTGGCCGCGTCCGCGCGCGCAGGGGCGGGCGCCGGCGCGCCGGCACGCGGGGTCTGCACGCGCGGCGGCTTGTCGACGCGCCGACCGAGGGCCTGCAACAGCTGACGCCCGTTCTGGAAGTCGCCCCGCCACAGCAGGCCCGTGCCTTCGTTGACGAGCTTGTAGGCGGCATTGGCCGGAAAGGTGTCGTCGACCGGCAGCAGCGCCGTCGGCATCGATTGCGATTCGGAGCGCCAGCGCGCGCGGCGCTGCTGGCCGGATTCTTCCCAGGTGATCCAGGAGTCTTGTTCGTTCATGTCCGAATCATCGCCGCAAATGACAAGGCCCGCGAGAGCGGGCCTGTCCGGGCGCAATGGATCGATCTCAGACGCGATTCATCGACAGGCCCGACGTGCTGCGCAGCCGGTCGATCACATGCTGCGCGATCTTCGTGAGCGGCAACACCTCGTTGGCCGCGCCGTGGGCGATCGCCTCGCGCGGCATGCCGAACACGACGCAGGTGGCCTCGTCCTGGCACACGTTGTAGCTGCCGGCGTCCTTCATCGTGCGCATGGCCTTGGCGCCGTCGGCGCCCATGCCGGTGAGCATGATGCCCAGCGCGTTCTGGCCGACGACGCGGGCCGCGGATTCGAACAGCACCTCGACGGACGGCTTGTGGCGGTTCACCGGCTCCCCGTCGAAGACGCGGGCGATGTAGTTGGCGCCCGAACGTTCCACGCTCAGGTGGAAGCCGCCCGGGGCGATGTAGGCGTGGCCGGGAAGAATCCGTTCGCCGTCCGCGGCTTCCTTGACGCGGATCTTGCACAGGCCGTCGAGCCGGTTGGCGTACGACTTCGTGAAGCCCGGCGGCATGTGCTGCGTGATGACGACGCCCGGCGAGTCGGGCGGCAGGTTCATCAGCACTTCCTTGGTGGCTTCGGTGCCTCCTGTTGACGCGCCGATGAAGATCAGCTTTTCGGTGGACAGGCGGCCGATGGCCTGCGGGGCGGCCTTGACCGGCGCCGCGCCGCCGGCGGCCGTCGACGGCACGTGCGGCTTCGAGACGCGCGCCTTCGAGGCGGTGCGCACCTTCTCGGTGATCTCGTCGGCCAGTTGCTTCAGGCCGTCGGCCACGCCGATCTTGGGCTTGGCGACGAAGTCGATCGCGCCCAGCTCCAGCGCCTTCAGCGTCACCTCGGCGCCGCGCTCGGTCAGCGTGGACACCATCACGACCGGCATCGGGCGCAGGCGCATCAGCTTGGACAGGAAATCGATGCCGTCCATGCGCGGCATCTCGACGTCGAGCGTGATGACGTCCGGGTTCAGGTTGCGGATCATCTCGCGCGCCGCGAACGGGTCGCTGGCCGAGCCGACGCATTCCATGTCGGTCTGGCGATTGATGATCTCGGTCAGCAGGCTGCGCACCAGCGCAGAGTCGTCCACCACCACCACACGTGTCTTTGCCATGGATTCGTTCTCCCTGGATTCTTGTCGTCAGAACAGGTCGACCGAGCCACCGCCCGTCGTTGCCGGAGCCGCCTTCTGCGCGGCGATCCGATCCTGTTGCACCAGGGCCTCGGCGTTCGTCGGCGCCAGGCGCTTGACCATCGCCTTGCCGCTCGCCGGCAGGAAGCACACCTTGCGCGGATAGATCTCCAGCACGTCCTTGGAGACGATGGGGATGCGTTCCATGCTCAGGAAGTCCATCACGAACTTCGTGTTGCGCTCGCCCACGTTGATGCTGTTCATGCCGGCGATCACGGCGCCGCCGCCGAAGACCTTGGCTTCCATCGTCATGCGCGTCGCGCCGCGCTTCATCATCTCGTTGATCAGCAGTTCCATCGCGTAGGAACCATAGCGACCCGAGTCGCCGGCGCCTTCGGGAAGCATGAAATGGTTCATGCCGCCGATCTTCGCCTGGCGGTCGTAGAGGCAGGCCGCGATGCACGAGCCGAGCGTGGTCATCACGAGGATGTCCTCGTTGTCCACGTAGTGCTCGCCGGGCAGCACCTTCACGGCCTCGTTCTGGAAATGCGCGTCGTAGAAGAAGAACGACGCCTCGCCCGGCCTGCGGGCCGCGGACTTCAGCTTCTCCAGGCGCGAGCCGGGGCCCGACGTGGCGCGCAGCAAGGGAGGCCGCGTGCCGGGGGCAGAAGGCGTGAATTGGAGGGCAGCCATGTGCAGAGCCTGAAAAGTGTGAGGAGGGTCGAGGCCGGCGTCGGGTCGCGGCGTCAGACGCGCTTGTAGATGGTCTTGCCTTGCAGGATGAACAGGTCCCGCGAGTCGGTGAAGTTCTCGGAATGGCCGACGAACAGCAGGCTGCCGGGCTTCATCACGGCGTGGATGCGTTCGAGCACCTTGCGCTGCGTCTCGTGGTCGAAATAAATCATCACGTTGCGGCAGAAGACCATGTCGAACGGCTCGCCCAGCGACCAGGCCGTGGCCATCAGGTTGAACGTGCGGAACTCGATCATCTTCTGGAGTTCGGGCTTGACGCGCATGAAGCCGGCGTTGGCCGCCGTCCCACGCATCATGTGCTTTTGCAGGCGCTGCGGCGACAGGCCGCGCGCGTCGGCCGCGTAGACGCCGCGCTGGGCGGTGGCGAGCACCTTGGTGTCGATGTCCGTCGCCAGCAGCCTGGCGTTGCCGCAGCCGGCCTCGAGCAGCGTCATCGCGATCGAGTACGGCTCTTCGCCGGTGGACGCCGCGTTGCACCACATGCGGATCGGCTTGCCGGCCAGGGTCTTCAAGGCCTCGGCCAGCGCGAGGAAATGGTGTTCCTCGCGAAAGAACGATGTCAGGTTCGTCGTCAGGCAGTTGATGAACTCCTGCCACTCCACGTCGCCGGCAGCACCGCTGGCGCCTTCCAGGCCGTTCAGGTAGTCGGCGAAGCTGCGGTCGCCCGTCTCGCGCAGGCGGCGCGACAGGCGGCTGTAGACCATGGCCCGTTTGCCGTCGTGCAGGCTGATGCCCGCACGCTGGTAGATCAGCTTCTGCACACGCGTGAAATCCCCGTTGCTGAATGTGAATTCGTGGCTGGCGGCGTCGGCGGTGGCTAAGGAAGCGAGGTCGGTGCTCATCGTCAAGGTGGTCTGCCCGTAGTCCGAGGGTTCGGTATGGGGTTATCGGTCAGTGGGAGCCAGTCTCAAGAGTCTTGCCCCCGCGCGGCGGGCCGAGTTGGGGTCGAAATGCGGCTCTTTTCCCGGTTCCGGGCGCCGTGGGGCCGGCTGTAGACTCGGCTGGAACCGAAATAGCGTCTACTCACACCGCCCGGATGCCTCCCCTGCAAAGCCGTTTCCCGTGAACTCGAAGCCTCATTTCCTGCAACCCACCGCCCCGGACGCGCTGCGCCTGGAACAGGCGCTGTCGCTGCTGTCGCAGTCCGGACAGGGGCTGCCCGCGGGCGTCGCGGGCAGCGCGCCGTGGCTGCAGTCGCTGATCGACGCGTTGTGCGACCTGTCCAGCCGCGATGGCCTGACGGGCTTGGCGAACCGGCGCAATTTCGAGAACGCGATCGCCCGCGAATCCGACCGCGTGGCGCGCTCCGGCGAGCCGGCGCTGCTGCTGATGGTGGACATCGACCATTTCAAGCGCATCAACGACCACCACGGGCACGTTGCCGGGGACCTGGTCATCAAGGCCGTCGCCGAGGCGCTCAACGCCACCGTCCGCCCGATGGACCTGGTGGCGCGCATCGGCGGCGAGGAATTCGCCATCATCCTGCCCAATTGCCCGCCGGCCTTCGGCTCGGCGGTGGCCGAGCGCATCCGCGCCGGCGTCGAGGGCCAGGTGATCTCGCTGGTCGGCGGCCAGCCGCTCGGCTGCACGATCAGCATCGGCGGCGCATACGCCCCGCAGTGGGTGCGTTCGACGCCGGCCGTCTGGATGGAGCGCGCCGACCTCCAGCTCTATCGCGCCAAGTCCGAGGGCCGCAACCGCACCTGCCTCGAGCCGACGCCCGTCTCCGTGGTTTCGGCCGAGGAAAAGGGCTTGTTGTTCGCGTCGTCCATCTTTGGGGAAGATCAGTCATGAATACGACCGCAGCGCCTCGCGCTGTCGCCGGACGCCGCGCACGCATCACCGCCATCACCAGCGGCAAGGGCGGCGTGGGCAAGACCTTCCTGTCGGCCAACCTGGCCACGGCGCTCGCGCGCCAGGGCGAGAAGGTGCTGGTGCTGGACGCCGACCTGGGACTCGCGAACCTGGACGTGGTGCTGAACCTGTTTCCCAAGATCACGCTGCATGACGTGTTCACCGGCAAGAACACGCTGGACGAGGCCATCCTCGAGGCCCCCGGCGGCTTCTCGGTGCTGCTGGCCGG
>FTKD01000627.1_pt3 | contig 10139 bp, 14 predicted proteins | sample 1658191 | NCBI WGS metagenome assembly FTKD01 (sample SAMEA3914808, study PRJEB12502) | metagenome | biome: forest; material: soil | place: Canada | collected 2011-08-03 | depth 0.3 m
GCGTCGCGCAGGCTGTCGATGAATTGCCCGGTGACGGGATCGAAGGCATTGATGCTGCCGTCGCCGAAATTGCCGATCAGCAGATCCTTGCTGAACTGGCCGAAGTCGGCCGGCGCCATGGCGATGCCCCAGGGCGCATTGAGCACCCCGCCGCTGGCGACGCGCCGGACCAGCGTGCCGTCGGCGTCGAACAGATCGACCAGGCCGAGGCCAGCCCCGACCATCTCGTGCTGATTCTCCGGCCCCTGTTGCCGCGCGTAAGTAACGTAAAGCTGGTCGCCGACGGCCTGGATGCCGAAGGGCGCATAGCCGGCGGGAAGCGCGGGATCGGTGAAACCGCCGGCGGACGTTGCCGGCTTGAAGCTCTTGTCGAAGACGTCGATCCTGGCGTTGTGGAAGTCGGCGGCATAGAGAAAATCGGCGCTGCCGTTTTTGGCCAGCGCCAGGCCGGTGTAGACCGCGCCGGCAGGGCCGTTGTCGACCATGGTTTCCGCGCCCATGTCGAGATTGCCGAGGGTCAGCTGCGACCAGGCGGCAAGGGTGCCGCCTTCGCCCGCGTAGATGAACTGGGCCGGGCCGATGGCGCCGGCCTTGCCGATGATGAATTCACCCAGGCTGGCGTTGTAGACGATGCCGGTGGGCCCGGCCGGGCCGCTGCTGCCGGCGGGGATGCTGACGGTGATCGGAAACTTGATGCCGAGATCGACATACAGGGTGGAAAGATTGGTGCCGTTGTCGGACAGCCAGGTCGGCCCCAGCGGATCGAAGGCGATGCCCCAGGGATTCTTCAGGTCCTTGTCCACGCTGTCGGCGGGGACGGCGCCGTCGGACACCAGGTTGGTGATCGCATAGGCGCTGCTTTCCGCCGGCGGATTTGATGTTGAACCGGCGCCGGAAGCCGCACCGGCCAGCGAACTTGAAGCGGCATTGCCGTCGCCGCCGCCGGAACAACCCGCAATGCACAACAGGCATGCACCCACCACGATCATCCTGGCCTGATCCGCTTTCATGCGCCTCTCCCTGTAGCCGGGTCCATTGGGGACTCCTGCCTTGAGTGCCACCGGATGCGGAAAAGGTTGCATGGCAGGGCCGCCATGCCGATAGCAGCCCCGCTACGCCTGTACTACAGTGCCCTGGTGGTAGACGATTTTCCAGGCCAGCCCCTGGCGTCTCCAGATAGTGGCGCGGCGCGTCAGGCGCTCGCCTTGCCGCAGCGTATAGGTGAGCAGGTAGTTGTCGGCGGCGATTTCGAGACACTGAAAATCGCTGGCCTCCAGCACCTCGTCCTCGATCGGCCTGGCGTGCCGCTGCTCCAGGATGTCCAGTACATACTCACGGCTGTAGCAGCGGCCGGAGGCTCCGACTTCCCGAAACGCGGGGTCGGTCATATTCTCGAAATCGGCGCGCGTGGTACCGAACTCGGGACGATGGAAGATGGGCTCGCGCCGCATCAGTTCGCGCAGCACTTCCAGGTGCCGCGCCGGTGTGATCGAATCGGGTTCCATATGAGGGTCGGATGCGGCGCCGGCAAGCTTGATGAGGTAGCCCACACCGTAACGGCGAAGGCGCATGCCCGCAACTGCCGCCGGGCGCGGAAAAAATCATCCGCTATGTGCGATAGCGTACAGATAAGGCCTTGCCGGGACGCGATCATTTTATCGATTCACGGATTCGGAAAGCGTACCGAGGCGGCTGCATTGCATGATTCCGCGCGGGCCAATGCCCCGTGCGGTTTCGTCCCGGCCAGGCCGCTCCAGGCCCCGGTAGGCGGCCCGCATGCCGGTTACGGCCCCGATCCCCGCTCCGCATGCTGCCATCCCGGCTCCTCCGGAGTTCTATCGGAGAAGCGTATGGGCAGCATGGAACAGCAGGTCATCAAAATGGTGTCGGAGCAACTGTGCATCAGCGAAAGCCTGGTGACACCGCAAGCCAGCTTTGTCGAAGACCTGGGCGCGGATTCCCTGGATCAGGTCGAGCTGGTGATGAATGTGGAGCAGACGTTCGGCATCCAGGTTCCGGAAGATGAGGCCGACAAGATCACCACCGTCCAGGATGTGCTCGACCTGATCAAGGCGCGGATCAAGCAGGTCGCGTAAGCACGACCCGCCGCACTCGTCAGATAATTTCTTTCTCCAAGCGCTCCATCGCGGCCCGCGCCAGAAATCCGGAGCGGGTCTCGCCGATTCGCCCGGCGCGGTTGTCGATGGCATTGAGCAGGGTTTCAGGCAAGGTGACATTGACCCGGATTGCCTTCTTGCTCAGCTTCGACAGGTCCACATCGACGATGGCCCAGACCCAGCCTCGATATTCTCGCTTGCCCTTCAGGTCTTCGATGCGGCTGGCCTTGGGCGCACCATGGCCCTTCTCCAGATGCGCTTCGAGCCACAGCAAAGCGGCCTCCTCGGCGTTTGCCGCCGCCTCATCGAAAGAATCACCGGCCGAATAGCAGCCGGGCATATCCGGAAAGACCACGCCATAGGCGTGTTTCCTGTCTCCGGATTCGATTGCGATGGGATAACGCATGGCTCGCTCCGCTAATTCATTTACCGACTCATCGACTTTCGTACGATCAGTCACAACCCCGCATCTTTCCGTATCTTCGCCACCAGCCCTACACCCAAGTCTTTCTTGGGATGAGGCACGGTGATCACCATGGGATTCTTCGGATGCTTGAACTGGTGATGACTCCCGCGCACCCGCTCGAGAGTCCAGCCCGCCGCTTTCAATTCCTTGATCAGCTCGGCACTCTTCACAGGATCACCATTATACACATCAATACACACTATATGGAGATGAGCTTTGATTGCCCTCAATGCCGGCGGCGCATCTTTCTCACCGCCGCCACAGGGCTTTGTCGCAGCGACGGCAGCGTCGCCCGCGGACGCAGGCGCTCCAGCTCCGCCATCACTTCGGCGAAGCCCTGCTCCGACTCCACCGCCTTGATCGGCAACACCTGGCCGCCCGCGACGCGGGGTGTATAGGCATACATCCAGGCGCCGGCCCGGCGCCGGTTGGCGAAGACCGATTCCGCCAGCGTCTCGGCCTTGCGGATGCGCGCGCACTGCTGCGGCGTCTTGTCGGCCAGACCATAGATGGAGCCCAGCACGGAGCCTGATTCCATGGGCGCACCTCGACAGGGGGAATGGAATAATACTGTACATATAGACAGTAGTTCCGGCAAGCCCTTTGGGCGGGCCGGCGAGAGTCCATCGTCGCCAGGCACATCACCCGGCAAGCGCCGGGCGACCGTCCCGCGCTCACCCCGCGCCACCCGGTTTCGGTATGCTGCACCCCCGCCACCCAGGCGGCAGAACGGGAACGAAAGTGACAAAGATTGAGGCGACGACCTACGACCCGGTGGCCAGGCTGCTGCACTGGCTGGTGTTCGCGCTGCTGGCGCTGCAATTCGCCGTGGCCTGGACCATGCCGGACATGCATCGGGACACCCGGCCGGAGGGCCTGATCGCCTGGCACCTGTCGATCGGCACGCTGATCCTGCTGGTGATCGTGCTGCGCCTGCTGTGGCGCCTGCGCCACCCCGCTCCGCCGCCGCTGGCGACGGTGCCGCCCTGGCTGCAAGCGCTGTCCAGGCTGTTGCACTTTCTGCTCTACGCGCTGCTGTTGTCGCTGCCGCTGCTGGGCTGGGGCAACGCCTCCTCGCGCGGCTGGGACGTTTCCCTGTTCGGCCTGATCCCGCTGCCGCGCCTGTTGGCGCAGGGCTCCAGCTTCGGCCACGCCCTGGGCGACATCCACTCCCTCACCGCCACCATCCTGTTGATCCTGGTCGGCGCGCATGGCGCCGCCGCGCTCTATCATCACTTCATCGTCAAGGATCGAACCCTGGCGCGGATGCTGCCATTGCGCAGCCGGGCGGATTGATTTCCGTCATTGGGCGTCCTCGCCGGCGCGGCCGAGGCCTGAAGCGCCGCGCGAGCGCTCAGAACGAGCAGGTGAAGAGCAGCGTCTCCGACACGAATACCGACTCCACCGCATATTGCCGTCCGCTGGCCTGATCGAGCAGCGCCACCCCGAGCTGCGCGATCTGCCGGCCCGTGTCCTCGACATCCACCTGATCCGGCTCAACCGGATGGTGCAGCAGCTCGGCGTGGCGCCTGAACAGGGCGCGCACCGGCTCGAATCCGGCCGCCGGCTCCAGCCGGCCGGACAGGCAATTGTCGTGCGGCCACTCCAGGCGCACGCTGCCCCATAGTCGGCCCTGCGCATCGCGCACCTGGTACAGATGATCCAGCGGCGGCATGGCATCAGACACCATCGGCGTACCCGTTCATTGCTGTTATCTCCCCCTGATCCTTTTTATACACGATGCGACAATTGAGCCAGCCGCTGCCTTACCCGCGGCCATTCCGCCGCCACGATCGAGTAACGCAGGGAGTCGCGGATGGTGTAATCCGCGGCCATGCGGTGGGCGCGCAGCAGGCCTTCGTACTGCGCGCCGATGCGCTCCAGCGCTGCGCGTGAACGCTGGTTGCGCGCATCGGTGTGGAAGCATACCCGCAGCACCTGCCAGGTTTCGAAGGCGTGCGTCAGCAGCAGCAGCTTGGCCTCGGTGTTGGCCGCGCTGCGGATCGCGGCGTGGCCCAGCCAGGTGTAGCCGATCTCGCAGGCATCGGGCGTCCGCCGTCCATGCCGCGCATGGCCCTGCGGCCAGGACCAGCGCTCCAGGTTCCAGAAACGGGTGGAGCCGATGACCAGGCCGTCGTCGACGCGGACGATGGCGAACGGGGCGGCGGTGCCGGCCTCGCGCCAGCTCAGGGCCGTGTCCACATAACTGGCCGCCTCCACCTCGCCCTGCGGCACCGGGCTCCACTGGTAAAGCGCGCGATCGCCCGCCGCAGCGGCCACCAGGCCATCGATGTGGCGGCGATCCAGCGGTTCGAGACGCACCTGCCTGCCCGGCAATACTGGAGCTTCGGTCTGCATGGCCGGCAGTATGAAATGAGTACCCCGGCTCCGGCAATTGGCCGCGGCGGTCCGCTCAGGCTCCGCCGCTTCCGCTCACTCCGGATTGCTGCTGAGGAAGTTCATCAGCTGGTCGTTCCACTGTGTCGGCCAGTGCGTATGCTCGTACTGGCCGAAGGTGCTGGCGTCCGGCATGCCGGCGGCGCAGGCGGCGTTGCAGGCATTCACCGCCGCGGTGTTGGCGTCGAGGATCACGCCCTGCACCAGCGAGGGGGCCAGCACACCGTTGCGCAACTGGCCGAGGAAGGTCTGCGCGCCCTGGCAGGCGCCGCCGACGTCGCACTCGCGCACCATCAGGTAGTACGGACGGGTATTGTTGGTGGCGAAGGCGGCCTGCGGGCAGGGATCGGCCGGATCGTCGAACGGGCTGGTGGTGGAGTACGGCGCGGTGGCGGCGATGCCCGGCGTGTTGAGCCCATACAGCGTGGCCATGTCGGCGCCTTCGGACCAGCCCGAGATGTAGACCCGGCTGGTATCGACGATATTGCTCTGCTCGACCGCGTTGATGAAATGATCGATGGCGGCCACGTCGGGATTGAGCGTGGAACTGCTGCGGTCGAGGTTGCGGTACCAGTGATCCCAGCCGATGCCGGTGTTGAGCGGTGCCGGCAGGAACTGCTCGATGTCGCGCCCGGTGGGCAGCAGCAGGATGTAACCGGGCTTGGACGAATCGCCGCTGACATTGGCGGTCTTGGTCAGGGCGACGAGGCCGGTGGCGAGGATCGAGTCCTGCGCGATCAGCGTCGGATGCAGCCATACCAGCAGGGGCAGCGGCGTCTGCGCGGTGGCGTTGGCCGGCGCGATCATGCAGGCATCACGGGGCGTGCCGTTGGCATCGGTCCAGGTCAGGTTGACGCCGTTGGAGGCGGTGCAGGCGTTCAGCGCGGTGTTGAGCAGAGTGTTGAGCGTGCCATCAGCCGAAGTGCCTACCACCGCACGCGGCGGATCGCCATAAGCGGTGCAGCTGCTGCCGCCACCACTGCTGCTGCTACCGCTGCCGCCACTGCTGCTACCACTACCGCTGCTGCCGCCGCTTGCGCCGCTCCCCGAACCCGATACGGAACTGCCGCAGCCGGAGAGCAGCAGCGGCGCGCAGAGCAGGAGGGCCAGGGCGCTGGCGGCGCGCCTGGCGGAGATTGGAACAATACTGGCAGTCATATAACCATCCCTAGTTGTTGTCATCTGGCGCGCGGCGAACGACAAACCGCATCGAGCTCCAGCCCCGAGCCGATCGCTCCGATTCTAAATCCAAACCGGAAGACCCTGCCCCGGCCGCCGCCAGCTTGATTGAGCCTGATTTTCCTCGCGACTGCGTAAAGCTGACAGCTGAGTCACGCCCGGCGGAGCGGGCCGGCCGTCGAATGGTCAAGCTGCGATCCGATACCACTCGATACCGCCCGATACGGTTTGAAACGGCCACGGTCGCCGGTTATCGAGCGATTCCTACCGGTTGGATGGAACTTGTTGAAAGCTGACGCGGCGATCAGCAACAGTGAACGTACTGTCATCCATTGGCGCTCGACCAATGGAAGCCAACGCCAGGGGAATGAAGCATGGAAGTCGTCACAACGATAGAAAACGTCAATGGCAAGTTCAAGCTTCATGTCGAACACCATATCTTTGACGACTCTTTTGACACCGTCATCCTGGTCAATGGCGCATTGGCCACCACCACCTCCTTCAGGCAGACCGTCAAGTACCTGAAGAGCCGCTTCAACGTGCTGCTCTACGACCTGCCTTACGCCGGCCAGTCGCGGCAGCACAACGGCGATGGCGAGGAGCACCTGACCAAGGACGACGAGGTCGACATCCTCAGCGAGCTGATCGAGCGCTTCCGGCCCAGCCACCTGATCTCCATTTCCTGGGGCGGTGTAGCGGCGCTGCTGGCGCTGGCCCGTTCACCTCGCTCGGTGAAGAAGGCGGTGATCGGCTCGTTCTCGCCGGTGCTCAACGAGCCGATGCTCGACTACATCGGCCGCGCCCAGGCCTTCCTGCAACAGCGCGACCAGACCGGCGCCGCCAACCTGCTCAACAGCACCGTGGGCAAATACCTGCCGCGCCTGCTCAAGCTTTACAACCACCGCTACCTGGCCAGCCTGCCGGTGGAGGATTGCGCCCGCGTCGCCTTCCACATCCGGCAGATCCTGCAGCTCGATGCGGCCAACTACGTCGAGGGACTGTCCGCCATCCGCATCCCGGTGCTGTTCGTCAACGGCGAGCTGGACCAGTACACCGCGGCGGAAGACGTGCGCGCGCTGTCGCGGCACATCCAGCGCAGCGAATTCATCAGCGTGCCCGATACCGGCCACTTCCTCGACCTGGAAAGCGGCCGCGCCTGGACCGAGATCAGCCGCCTGGTCAACGGCTTCCTGGGCAGCAGCGAAGGCGTCCGCCACAGCCGCAGTGTTTCCAGGAGCATCGACGGCCCGATCGGCTGCGAAGCCGCCATGTCGGCAGGCTGAAACCGGCGCCACACCAAGTTTGCGTAGGGCGGCCTGTGGCCGCCGTGATTCCGCGCGGCAGCCGGCACGGCGGCCACAGGCCGCCCTACATTCGGCTATTCAGACAGATCCCCTGCTCCATCGAGCAGCCCCGCATCATCGTTGCGCGCCGAGTTGACCCGCTTGCTCACCGGCCAGGCGCTGAACAATTCCAGCGTACTGGCCTGGAGCAGCGCCGCCACCTGCTGCGCATCGCGCAGCGCCGGATCGATCCAGTTGCGCCATGCCGCCGGCGCCAGCACCACCGGCATCCGCTCATGCAGATGCGCGACGGACTCCGCCGCGCGCGTGGTGAGGATGGCGTAGCTCAGCCGCTCCTCGCCCGCCGGCGACACCCAGCGCGACCACAGTCCGGCGAACATGAAGCCGCTGCCGCCGTCGCCGCTGGTGATGGCGTGCGGCACCTTCAGCCCCTGCTCCCGCCGCCACTCGTACCAGTGCGTGGCGGGCACCAGGCAGCGCTGGAACTTCCAGGCATCGCGCCACATCGGCTTGCCCGCCGCCTCCTCCACCCGCGCATTGATCGAGAAAGTCGGCGGCGCCGCGTTCTTCCACCAGTGCGGAATCAAGCCCCAGCGCGCCTCCACCACCCGCGCTCCGCCCGCGGCGCGATCATGGACGACGATGGGCACCGTGGCGCTGGGCGCGATGTTGTAGCGCGCCTTGGTGGCTTGCAGCGCCACGGCCACAGGCTCCCCCAGGATCTCGAGGATCGGGGCCCAGCCATTGGCATCGGGGACGTAGGCGTAGCGGCCGCACATGGCAGGAGAATAACGTGGCGGGCGCATCCGGGACGGGACGCCGCCAGGGATGAAGTCATGCACAAGTCATGAAAGACGCGGAAAGTGCTCGCCGGATCAACCGGGCTTCCGTACAAATGAACCATGTGTCATGTATGGGAAGATGACATTGGCTGCTGGTATTCAGCTAAGGTAAAGGCAGGCTTGCGTATCATCTCGCATCATTTTCAAATTCGATCCTCCGCGGCTGCATTGACGCTCCAGGACAGCGGGCGCAGGCAGCGGTAGCGCAGGATTGAATTCATCAAAGTGCGGCGCGGAAGCGATCAGGGAGGTTGCCGGGCTTCAAGGCTGCATGGGCAGGTTTGGACTTTTGCTTGGGGTAAAAAAGAATGCGTAACAAAATCCTGTTCGCCGCGCTGGCCGGCGGCCTGCTGCTCATGCTCGGCGCCTGCGGCTCGGGCAGCGACCCATCCGCTTCGGGGACCTCCTCGGGCAGCTCGGGTGCGTCCTCCGGCGGCGGTTCCAGCAGCAGCTCTGGCGGCAGCTCCAGCGGCAGTTCGTCCGGGCGCGTCTTTTCCGGCTCCGCGCCGCCGAGCACGCTGACCCTGCCCGCCGGATCGCAGGGCTTTGTCCGCACCGTCGACGGCCGGCAGGTCCTTTACGTGGTGCCCGATCCGGCGCCGACCACGCCGGGCCCGCTGATGATCATGCTGGACTACCTGGGCGGCAACCCCACCTTCATGGCCGACCTGGTGCTGGCCGGACCGCACGCCGCCAAGGGCGAGATCCTGGCCTTTCCGGCGCACACGGGCCTGACCTGGAACAACGGCGTATACGCCGCCCAGATCTTCAGCAACCCGCAGACCGACATCGTCTTTCTCAGCGACGTGATCAACGATGCGACGACCAATCTGCCGGTCGACGCCGGCAAGATCTCGATGACCGGCTTTTCCGAAGGCGGCTTCATGGCCGACCTGTTCGCCTGCGACAAGCCCGGCATGCTCGTCGGCTTCGGCATGGTCGGCGCCGCGCAGGTGAATACCACCACCTGCGAAACCGGCACGCCGCTGAAGATGATGATGTTCGCCGGCAGCAAGGACAAGGAAGTGCCCTACAACGGTTTCGACACCGTGGACTCCGCCCCCACCACCTTGTCGATCTGGGAAACCATCGACAGCTGCAGCGGCTCGGAAACCGCCACCACCCTGCCGGTGGTGGTCAACGACGGCACCAGCGTGATCCAGCACCAGATTCCCGCATGCAATGCGATCCTGTATCAGATCGTCAACGGCGGCCACAACTGGCCGGATGGAGAAGTCACTCCCTCCACCACCCTGCTGGGCACCACCACGCAAAACATCGACGCCACCCAGGCGCAGTGGGATTTCTTCACCGGCTCCTGAGGCAAGGCCCTGCTGTAAGATGGAGGCGGCCAATCCGCTTCCATCCTGCGGTGTCGCTTGCCGGGCGCGGAGCTTGCGGACGCCGCTCCGCTTTGCCCGGCTTGCAGCCCATGCAGGCGCCATCGGTCGCCCGGCAAGCACCGTTCAGCGGCCACGCCGCCGTATGCCCCGCGCACGCTGGCAGCGTGCGCCATGGTGCAAACCGCAGCCGGCGCAAACGCCCGGCAAACATAAAAGCAGCGGTGCGCGATCGGTCAGGGAATGAACCGAAACGGGGAGTTGAAGTGCCTGATAGCGGAATCGGATTTCCAGCCGTGCTGTACTGCTGGGCCGTGGCGCTGCTGCTGCCGCTGGCCCTGAACTACCTGTGGAAGTCGGACCTGGCGCGGCCGCGCAGCATGGTGCCCGTGGCGCTGCTGGCCTCCGCCTGGTGGCTCAACGGGCAGATCCTCGAGTTCCTGTCGCAACTCGAAGCCACCATTCAGAGCACGCCCCTGGCGGCGTTTTTCCTG
>FTKD01259398.1_pt1 | contig 10112 bp, 8 predicted proteins | sample 1658191 | NCBI WGS metagenome assembly FTKD01 (sample SAMEA3914808, study PRJEB12502) | metagenome | biome: forest; material: soil | place: Canada | collected 2011-08-03 | depth 0.3 m
ACAGCGCCTTGGCGGCGGTCACCTGGGTCTCGAAGGCGCTCTTCGAGTAGGCCACGGCCTGGGCGCCCAGGGCTTCCGCGCCCTTGGTGGCGGCGGTCACCGAGGCGACGACGGCTTCCAGGTTCTTCTTGGAGACGCCATTGGCTTCGTTGAGCGCGGCGAGGGTCTTCTCGACACCGTCCTTGAACGCGACGTTCGAGGCGGTGGTGAATTGATCGACGGTGGTCTTCACGGTTTCGGCGGCGGCCATGGGATGCAGCTCCTGGCTGAGGCGGCGACGAGCGCCGCGGTGCAAACGGGTGGGACGTGGGTCAGGTGGGGTAAACGCGACAGCCTTGTCTCATGTTGCAGTGCAGCAGTCAAAGGGTTTTTGTGCAGTGCAACATATTTATGAAGCCGCGCTCACCGAACGCTGTGCGGCGCCGATTCATGGGCAGCGCGACATTTCGCCCGTTCAACTCCTGTTTACTCTCAAGCAAGGGTCGGGCTGTCATGATAGGCAGATTCACGGGGCGGCCTGCGGTCGTCTCAAGCCTCTGATTCGACGGACGAAGCATGATCAAGCACGCCCGCCGCCTGTTCCTAGCGTTAGGTCTGGCCGCCACAACCGCTCTCGGCTCCGTCGCAACGCCGGCGAGCGCGCAGATCCCGTACTTCCAAAATCTGCTGTCCGCGTCGCAGACGAAGTACGCCGCGATCGTGGTCGACGCGAAGTCGGGCGAGGTGCTCTACGCCAAACATGAGGACAGCCCGCGCTATCCGGCGTCGATTACCAAGATCATGACGCTCTACCTGACGTTCGAGGCGCTGGCGTCCGGCAAGCTGCATCTCGAAGACCGCGTGCTGGTGTCGCCGCACGCCGCGGCCCAGGCCCCGACCAAGCTGGGCGTCCGCGCCGGCGATTCGGTCACGGTCGAAGACGCCATGAACGGCATGGCCACCAAGTCGGCCAACGACATGGCCGTGGCCATGGCTGAAAAGCTCGCCGGGACGGAAAGCCGCTTCGCCGCCCTGATGACCCTGCGCGCCCAGGAGTTGGGCATGCAGAACACCCATTTCGCCAACGCCTCGGGCCTGCCCGACAGCCGCCAGCTGACCACGGCGCGCGACATCGCCATCCTGTCGCGGGCGGTGATGCGGGACTACCCGCAGTACTACAAGCTGTTCAGCCTGCAGCAGTTCAACTTCCGTGGCCAGGTGATGGCCAACCACAACCACCTGCTGGGCCGTATGCCCGGCGTGGACGGGCTGAAGACCGGCTTCACCAACGCCTCGGGCTTCAACCTCGCCGTCTCCGCCGTGCGGGACAACCGCCGGCTGATCGCCGTCGTCATGGGCGGCCCGACCACCGCCCAGCGCGACCAGAACGCCGAGGACCTGCTGCTCACCGGCTTCGACGTGATGCGCCGCCGCGCCATGGGCGAGAAGATCACCGTCGCCCAGAACCTCTTCGAGCCTGAGCTTTCCGGCCCGGTCGTGCGTCCGCCTGTCGAACAGGGCGACGGCGATCAGACCGGTCTGAAGGTCGAGCTTGCCTCGGCCCCGGCTGCCCGCGCCGGCAAGATCGACATCGTCCAACCGCGCAACAAGGCCGCCAAGACGGCGAAGGCCAAATGGGCGGTTCAGGTGGGCGAGTTCCGCTCCCCCACCGACGCCCGCCACCAGATCGCCTTCGTCGAAAAGCGGTTCGGCGAGCATTTCGACGGCGCCACCGGCGGGACCGACAAGGAAGGCCGCCGGTACAAGGTGGTGTTCAGCGGTTTCACCGAGGGCGACGCCAAGGGCGCCTGCCGGGCGCTGAAGGCCAAGCGGCTGGCCTGCATGGTGATCAGCCCGACCTGATCCCCGGCCCGGGACCTAACCCTTCATGAGCCGATCGCGGGCGGCGTTTAGCTGTGTCGCAAGACCTGTCGTGCCGCCCTTGTCCGGGTGGGCGAGCCGCATCAGCCGCGTATAGGCCGCCTGGACCTCATCGTCCGTGGCCTCGGGGCCCACGCCCAGGATCGACCGGGCTTCGTCGAGGCTCATGCGGCTGGCGCGGGGCGGCGCGGGCCGGGGGCTGCTCAGGCGCGTGGTCGTCACCAGCCACAGGCCCAGCACCACCAGGACGATCGCGATCTCCCAGCCCCCGCGGATGCCGACGTAGGCGGCCCCGGCGAAGGCGGCCAGCGCGAAGGCCCCGGACAGCAGCCGCCATTCGCGGCGCTTGAAGATCGTCTTGCCCCGGCCCAGGCCGACGAGGAGCCACAGCAGCGCGGCCCCGAGGGCGAGGTAGAGCATGGACCCTATTCCGCGGCGATCTGCTCGCCGTCGGAGAAGCCGGAGATGCCGAGCGCCGTCATCAGCGCCCTGAGCTCCTGGCGCGCCGCCACATGCTGCAACGACATCGCCACCGGCCGGATGGTCGGCGAGAGGTCGGCCACCGTCAGGCCGAACGGGAAGAGCTCGCGGTAGATCACCCGGTCGCGCAGCCCGGGGCCGATACGGAAGCCGACCTTGCGGGAGAGCGTCTCCACGCGTTCGTCCAGCCGCTTGCGGTTGCGGGCCTCCGTGGGCGCCAGGCGGTTGCGCAGCACCACCCAGTCAATGGTCTTGCGGTCCTTCAGCGCGCGGGCCTTGCGGCTGTTCCAGACGGTCTCGGAATAGAGGCTGTGGCGCTTCAGCTCGAGGGTCACGGGGTCGACGACGCCCAGCATGTCGAAATCGACGAAGCTGTCGTTCATCGGGGTGACGATCAGGTCGGCCAGGCCATGCGCCGCGCGGCTGATCGCCGTGTCGCTGCCCGGGGTGTCGATCAGCACGAAGTCTGCCGCGTCGCTGGCCTGGGCGAAGACCTCCTCGAACCGCGCCAGGGCCTCCTCGTCCGTCGCCTTGGCCAGGGCCGCGCTATCGGCGCTCAGGGGATGCTCGATCGGCATGGGGGCGAGGGCCCCGTTGGCGTCCAGCCAGGCCCGGCGGTGGGCGAAGAAGTGCGACGTCGACTGCTGGCGCAGGTCGAGGTCGAGAACCGCAACCCGCGCATCCGCGTGAAGGAGCGCGGTGGCGGTATGGATGGCGATGGTGGACTTGCCCGCCCCGCCTTTCTCATTGCCGACCACGATGACGCTGGCCTGCGGCATGTTCGAAACTCCTCGAGGTCGGCGAACGCCGACTCACATGGCGCTAAGGGAGCGCCTAGCCCCGACAGGCGTCAACGCGCAGATCGTCGCCGGCTGTGGATGGAAGCTCTACCAGGCCCCGACTTCGCGCAGCTGGCGGGCGAGTTCGGTGGGGATGTCGCCGAACGCCTCGACGGAGAGGTCCTCGGGCGCGTCCTTGGGATCGAGATATCGCCAGCCCTGAAAGGCCCGCCTGGGCGTCGGCGCGACGCGGACCGGCTCCGGATGCAGGGTCACCTCGCAGCGCGCGGTCACCCCCTCGCCCACCGTGTTCACCGCCAGGATCGGCTGGCGGCAGAGGATCACGCCCTTGAACACCCGGTAGAGCGAGCCGCCGTCGACCAGTTCGGCGGCCCGCTTGGGCGTCTGGCGCGTGCGCATGATCCAGGGGCCGCCGGGTTCGCGGGCGCGCTGCCATTCGAGCAGGTCCTCGACCGTCGCCGCGCCGACGCAGAGCTTGATCATGTGGAGCGCCATGGCCTTGGCTTAGGACGGCTCCCCGGCTTTGACCAGTGCGGCGGCGCGCCGCCTCAATCCGCCCCGGGGGCCCAGTCCGGCTTGCGGTGCTCCAGGAAGGCGCGGACGCCCTCCTGGCCCTCGCCGCTCACGCGGGCCTGGGCGATCCGCTTGGCGGTCTCCTCCATCAGGCCGTGGTCGATCTCCTGGGCGTAGACGTCGAACGCCAGCCGCTTGGCGTCGGCGACCGCGCCGGGGGCGCAATGCAGGATCTCCGCCGCGATCCGCGTCTTGGCGACGGCGAGCGCGTGGGCGTCGGCGACGACCTCGCCGATCAGGCCGATACGCAGGGCATGCTCGGCGTCGAACGCCCGTCCGGTGGCGAAGAGGCCCCGCGCCGCACGGGGCCCGATGGCCGCCACGACATAGGGGCTGACGGTCGCCGGGATCAGGCCGAGCTTGACCTCCGAGAAGCTGAACCGGGCGTCGGCGGTGGCGATGGCCAGGTCGCAGGCGGCCGCCATGCCCGCCCCGCCGCCGAACGCGCCGCCTTCCACCAGGGCCACGGTCAAGGCCGGCAGGTCCCACAGCTGCTTGAGCATATGGGCCATGGCGTAGGCGTCCTCGCGGTTGTCGCTCTCGCTCCGCTCGACGGCGGCGCGCATCCATTCGAGGTCTGCGCCGGCGCTGAAGGTCCCCCCGGCGCCGCGCAGGAAAACGACCCGTACGCCCTCTGCCCCGCGCAGGGTCTCGAAGGCCTCGGATAGCGCGGAGATCAGGTCGGCGTTGAAGGCGTTCTTCCGCTCCGGCCGGTTCATGATCACCGTCGCGGCGCCGGACACCGTGGCCTCGATGCGCACCAGGTCCGTGCTCGGGCTGACGTCCGGAACCTCGACCAGTGGGTCGGCGATGGGGTTCGACATGCGGAGGCTCCTTTCGAAAGCGCCCCGAACCAACGCCTCAGGGGGGCCCGAGGGGCCAGGGGGCGCGCCACGGCGAAGCCATAGCCCCGACTCTTGGGCCACGCTAGGCTCCGGCCCGTGTCCGCCCTGCCCGACATCCCCGAAGAGTCCGCGCTGGCCCGACTGTTCGGACAGGAGCGCGTGCAGACCGAAGCGGTGTGGTTCTCCCTGCCCGGCGGCCAGACGCTGTTTTCCGCCGGCGACCCGTCGGACCAGCTCTATTTCGTCCGCGCCGGCCGGTTGGGCGCCTTCCGCCGCGAGCCGGGCAATGAGGTCCAGTTCCTGGGGGTGATCCGGCCCGGCGAGCCGGCCGGCGAGATGTCGCTGATCGCCAGCGCGCCGCACTCCGCCGACGTGGTGGCGCTGCGGGACAGCGAGATCATCGCCGTGCCGCGCGAGGTGTTCTTCGAGGCCGCCGAAGCCGACACCGCGGTGATGATCGAGCTGGCCAAGCTGATGATGCTGCGCAGCCGCCAGGCGGTCACCCGGGGCGGCATGGGCGAGCCCTCGGTGTTCGGCTTCGTGTCGCTGGGTTCGGGCCTCTTGAGGCCGCTCTTGGAGCGCCTGGCGCGTGAAATCACCCGCCTCGGCTACAACGTCACGACGATCGGCGTCGAGGCGCAGAGCGCCCCCACCGAATGGTTCTCGGACGTGGAGCGCACCCACGACTTCGTCCTCTATGTCGCGGAGGCGCCGGACGGCGGCTGGCGCCAGGTGGTCGCCCGGCAGGTGGACCGGCTGTTCCATGTCGGGCGAGGCGACCGCGAGCCGCCGAGGGCCGGAGCCGGGGCCGCGGCGGCGCTGGCCTCGCCGCTGCAGGCCCAGCAGCTCGTCGACCTGATCCTGCTGCATCCGCCCGACACCAGCCGGCCATCCGGGTCCGAGGCCTGGCTCGACGTGGCCCAGCCCACCCGCCTGTTCCACATACGGCGAGACCATGACGCCGATATCCAGCGCATGGCCCGGGTGCTCACCGGCCAGTCGGTGGGCCTGGTGCTCTCGGGCGGCGGCGCGCGGGCCTATGCGCACGTGGGCGCGGTGCGGGCGCTCCGCGAGCGCGGCGTACCCATCGACTTCGTGGGCGGGGTCTCCATGGGCGCCATCGTCGCGGCCGGCGTCGCCATGGGCTGGACCGACGCCGAGATGGAGCGCCGCATCCAGGAGGCTTTCGTCGACACCAGTCCGCTGACCGACATCGCCGTCCCGATCCTGGCCATGACCCATGGGATGAAGGTCAACGAGCGGCTGGCGCACCACTTCGGCGAAACCCAGATCGCCGACCTGTGGCTGCCGTTTTTCTGCCTGTCGTCGAACCTCACCACCGGCGCCTACCAGATGCACCGCCGCGGCCTGCTCCGGAAGGCGCTGCGGGCCTCGATCTCGCTGCCGGGCATCCTGCCGCCCGCCACCGACGACAACAACGTGCTGGTGGACGGGGCGGTGATGAAGAACTTCCCCGCCGACGTGATGCGCGCGAGCCAGTTCGGACCGATCGTCGGCGTCGACGTCACCAGCGGCCGCAGCATCACCGCCGACGACGTCGCGCGGCCGGCCTCGGTCTGGCGCTGGATCTGGTCGGGGCAGTGGCGCCGGGGTCCGCCGATCGTCTCGCTGCTGATGCGCGCCGCCACCGTCTCCACCTCCCGAGACGTAAAGGCGGCCCGCGACGCCACCGACGTGCTGGTGATGCCCGACGTATCCAAGGTGGAAATCCGCGACTTCGGCGCCTACGGGCCGGCGGTCGCCGAGGGCTACCGGGCGACCATCGAGGCCCTGGACAAGCTGGACCGCCCCGTCCAGGCCCTGCGCCGCCGCCCGAACCTCGAAGAAGAGAAGGCGCAAAAGTCACAGGTCGTCACGATGCGCTGAACCGCCCGCGGCGATGTTTGCGCCGACGCGCGAAGCGACCCATATTGCCGGTCATTGCTCAGCAACTGAAAGGAGGTGATCCAGTGTCTCATTTGTCAATCGCCCGAGTGCTGGAAATCTCCGTGAAGAATCAAGGTCACGCCTGACCCCAGCGCTCTCGCGGACAAATGCTGGGTGTCAGGTAGGTGTCAGCGACGACGCCTCGCCGGCAGCCCAACAGAATGGAAGCCCCGGCCAACGGCCGGGGCTTCTTGCGTCTGGGCTCCAAAGGCACAGGTCGCACGGCGTGCGGGCGCAGCGGCGGGGCAACCTTGACCAGGCGACCGCGTTTGACTCTCGAGGCGGGCTCCGGCGCGCAACACGCAAGGACGGCCGCGCTTCGTGCAAAGAAGGCACGTCCCATGCGACAGGCCAGCGCCATTCCGGCAACCCTATTCTTCGTCATCGCCGCCCTCGGCTCGGGGGTGGGTTACTTTGCCTACGCCCGCACAGGGCCCGCGGCCGCCGCCTGGGTCGAGGCGGTCGCCTTCACAGGCGCCATCTTGCTGGCGGCCGCGATCAAGATCGCCAGCCAGTGGGAGCGGGCGGTGGTCCTGCGCCTGGGACGGTTCCAGGCCCTGAGAGGGCCAGGGCTGTTCTTCATCATCCCGATCATCGACGTCATCCCCTACTGGATCGATATCCGGGTGATCACCTCCTCGTTCAAGGCCGAGAAGACCCTGACCAAGGACACCGTGCCGGTGGACGTGGACGCGGTGCTGTTCTGGAAGGTGGTGGACGTCCAGAAGGCCGCCCTGGACGTGGAGGACTACCGCAACGCCATCTCCTGGGCCTCCCAGACCGCCCTGCGTGACGTGATCGGCAAGACCATGCTGGCCGACATGCTCGAAGGCCGCGAGAAGATCAGCAAGGACCTGGGAAGGATCATCGACGAGCGCAGCCAGCCCTGGGGCGTCAATGTGATCTCCGTGGAGTTGAAGGACGTCCTGATCCCTTCGTCGCTGGAGGACGCCATGTCGATGCAGGCCCAGGCCGAGCGCGAACGCCAGGCGCGGATCATCCTGGGCGACTCCGAGCGTCAGGTCGCCGAAAAGTTCAAGGATGCGGCGCACACCTACGCCGACGACCCCGCCGCCTTCCACCTGCGGGCGATGAACATGCTCTATGAAGGCCTCAAGCAAAACTCGACGATCGTCGTCGTGCCCTCGACGGCGGTGGAGACCATGAACCTCGGCGGTCTGGCCGGCGTGACGGCCCTTGGCCTCGAGCTCACCAAGGCGCGAGAGCGCAAGCCCGGCATCCGGCCGGCCGCTTGACCGAGCCCAGAACCAGCCAGGGCGACCTTTCGCATGTCCGGGCCCAGGGCCTGAGGACTTGCTTTTGCGACGCTCGCTTGCTCAGCGTGGCCGCAGGCGCCGAGTCAGGGGCGTCGTCCATCGGGGGACGTGATGCGGATATTCGGCGCCTTGCTGGTCGCGGGCCTTGTGGCGTCGTCGGCGCCGGCCGGGGCCGCTGGCGAGGCGGCCCGTCTGAAGGCCGAGGCCGCGCAGGTCTCCATCGTCCGCGACGACTGGGGCATCGCCCATGTCCACGGCAAGACCGACGCCCTGGCGGTGTTCGGCATGGTCTACGCCCAGGCCGAGGACGACTTCAACCGCGTCGAGACCAACTACATCACCGCCCTCGGCCGCACCGCCGAGGCGGAGGGACCGGGCGCCATCTGGTCGGACCTGCGCCAGAAGTTGTTCGTCGATCCGGTTGACCTGAAAGCGAAATATGCCGCGAGCCCGGCCTGGCTGAAGGCCCTGATGAACGGCTGGGCCGACGGCCTGAACTATTATCTCGCGACCCATCCGAAGGTCACGCCCAGGGTCATCAAGCACTTCGAGCCCTGGATGGCCCTGAGCTTCACCGAGGGCAGCATCGGCGGCGACATCGAGAAGGTGTCCCTGCCCGACCTGGAAGCCTTCTACGGCCAGCCGCGGACGGCGGCTCTGTCCGAGGACCAGAGCCTGAAGTTCAAGGAGCCTTCCGGATCCAACGGCATGGCGATCTCGCCCTCGATCACCAAGGACGGCCATGCGCTGCTGCTGATCAATCCGCACACCTCGTTCTTCTTCCGCTCCGAGCTGCAGATGACCAGCGACCAGGGGCTGAACGCCTATGGCGCGGCCACCTGGGGACAGTTCTTCGTCTATCAGGGCTTCAACGAACACGCGGGCTGGATGCACACCACCAGCGGGGCGGACACGGTCGACCAGTTCGCCGAGACCATCGTGCGCAAGGACGGCAAGGCGTTCTACCGATACGGCGCGGAGGAGCGGCCGGTCGCGGTCTCGACCATCACCGTCCCCTACCGCACGCCCGGCGGCGGCATGGCGCACGCGACCTTCACCGTCTACCGCACCCACCATGGCCCGATCGTGCGCGCCGAGAACGGCAAGTGGGTCGCCGTCGCCATGATGAACAAGCCCGTGGAGGCGCTGGAGCAGTCCTTCGGGCGGACCAAGACCACCGACCTCGCCTCGTTCCAGAAGGTGGCGGCGCTGGCGGCCAACTCCTCCAACAACACCCTCTTCGCGGACTCAAAAGGCGAGACCGCGCTGCTCTTGCCGCAGTTCATACCCAGGCGCGACAACCGCTTCGACTACACCAGGCCCGTCGACGGGTCCGATCCGGCCACCGACTGGCGGGGGCTGAACAGCTTCGCCGAGACGCCGCACGTGGTGAACCCGTCGAGCGGCTGGATCTACAACAGCAACGACGCGCCCTGGTCCGCCGCGGGCCAGGACAGCCCCCGGAAGGCCGACTATCCGCGCTACATGGACCAGGCCGGCGAGAACCCGCGGACGGCGCACGCCGTGCGGGTGCTGAACGCGCGCAGGGACTTCACCCTGCCGACCCTGATCGACGCCGCCTACGATCCCTACCTGCCGGCCTTCGCGCGGCTGATCCCGGGGCTGGTCGCCGCCTATGACGGGGCGGCGGGCGACGACCCGATGAAGGCCAGGCTGCGGGAGCCCATCGAGCCCCTGAGGGCCTGGGACGACCGCTGGTCGGCGGACTCCGCGCCCACGTCCCTGGCGGTGTTCTGGGGCGAGGCGCTATGGGCCAAGGTGGCGCCGGCCGCCAAGCAGGCGGGCCTCAGCGTCTACGACTACATGGCCACCCGGGCGGCGCCGGCCCAGAGGCTCGCGGCGCTGGCCGAGGCGACCGACCGCCTGACCCAGGACTTCGGGACCTGGAAGACGCCCTGGGGCCAGATCAACCGCTTCCAGCGGATCGACGACGCCATCGTCCAGCGGTTCGACGACGCCGGTCCCAGCATCCCGGTGCCCTTCACCTCGGCCCAGTGGGGGTCGCTCGCCTCGTTCGGCGCGCGGCGTTACCCGGACACGCGCAAGTACTACGGGTCCAGCGGCAACAGCTTCGTCGCCGTGGTGGAGTTCGGCGAGCGGGTGCGCGCCCGCGCGATCACCGCCGGCGGCGAGAGCGGCGACCCGAAATCCAAGCACTTCAGCGATCAGGCCCAGCGCTACGCCACCGGGAACCTGCGGGAGGTCTATTTCTACCCGGACCAGCTCAAGGGCCACACCGAGCGGCGCTACCACCCCGGCCAGTAGCCCCCTAGGGCTTCCAGCCCCTGTCGCGGGCGGCGCGCTCGGCC
>FTKD01304000.1_pt1 | contig 10065 bp, 10 predicted proteins | sample 1658191 | NCBI WGS metagenome assembly FTKD01 (sample SAMEA3914808, study PRJEB12502) | metagenome | biome: forest; material: soil | place: Canada | collected 2011-08-03 | depth 0.3 m
GATCACGTGCGCGACTGGGCCCTGGGCACCAACGGCAAGTGGGTCAGCATGGGCGTGCCCTCGGATGGTTCCTACGGCATCAAGCCGGGCGTCATCTACGGCTACCCGGTGACCTGCAAAGATGGCAAGTACGAGATCGTGCAGGGCCTGTCGGTCGACGAGTTCTCGCGTGGCAAGATGACCGCCACCGAAACCGAACTGCGTGAAGAGCGCGCGGCGATCGAGGAATTGCTGAAGTAAGCGACGCCCGGCACTTCCTCCAGTTTATTTGAACAGTCCGGTCACGGATGACCGGTGCTTGGACAGGACGTCCACTGTGAATGTCCACCATGGAGGAATGGCAATGAAGCGCACTTACAAGTTTGCATTGGTGGTTCTGGCCTGGGCTGCGGCGGGTGCGGCCCAGGCTTTCACCATCTCGGCCAAGTCCGAGAGTCCCCTGGTCACGGAAGATGCGTTGCGCAACGCGACGCAGCAGGTAGCGACCGAAATCGGCAATCGCATTCCCGACAGTCCCGACGTCAAGGTCACTGTCTTCACCCGCGCCGTTGCGACCAAGCAGGGTCAGGGACGCTATGTCTACCTGCATCGCATCGAACTGCGCCGCGCCTTCAATGCCGGGCCGCCGTATCCCTACGCCGGCTGGCTGCCGATCGAGACCAAGGAGCAGTACGGCATCGGCACCGAAGCGGAAGTGCGGACCGCGCTGGATCAATCGCTGCGCGCGTTTTTCACCGAACTGAAACCGGTCGACCCTAACGTGGGCTTCAAGTAGTAGCACTGGCCTGGGCCCAGGTCGCGAGACCCGCCGCAAAGGGATTCATGGAAATCTACCACTGCATCAACGGCCAGCCGCCGATCCTGCACAACCGCCTGGAGCGCATGCCGGAGGAGGGCTACATCTGGCTCGACTTCCTGCGCTCCGAGGCGCAGGGCTGGGAGGAGTGGCCCAGGCGCCTGCTCGGCGTCGAGGTCGATCACAGCCAGGTGGTCGACTCGCTGACCCCCGGTCACAGCTCGTATTTCGACGGCACCGAAGATTACGACATGCTGATCTTCGAGGGTCTGGGACCGCAGGACAATCCGTTCCCGCTGGAAACGCGCACCGCTTCGTTCTTCGTCTTCGACCGCCTGCTGATCACGGTGCGCGCCGAGGACAATCTCAGCTTCCAGATGGTCAAGCAGAAGCTCAAGGGCATGAAGGCCAAGGCGCCGCCCAGCGCGCTGTGCATGGCCCACCAGGTGCTCGACACCATGGTCGACCGCTTCCTGCGCGTGCGCGAATTCCTCGACCTGCGCCTGACCGAGTTGCAGGACGAGCTGCTCAGCGCCGACAGCGGGATGAGTGACTGGCATGCACTGCTCGACGCGCGCCGCATCGTGCGCCGCCTGGAAGGGCTCAGCGCGGACCAGATCGAGGCGCTGGACTCCTGGCGCCGCGGCACGGTGCTGGACTGGAACGAGTGCAACATCGAGCTGCGCATGCGCGACCTGCGCGAGCACGTCACCCGGGTGCGCGATCACTCGCACTACCTGGAGCATGACCTGGAGGCGGCGGTGCAGCTGCACTTCGCCATGGTCAGCCATCGCACCAACGAGATCATGAAGGTGTTCACCGTGCTGGCCGTGGTGTTCATGCCGCTGACCCTGCTCACCGGCGTCTGGGGCATGAACTTCAAGCACATGCCCGAACTGGACTGGGAATACGGCTACTACTGGGCGCTGGGCATGATCGTGATGGTGGGTGTCGGCATGTTCTGGTGGTTCCGGCGCAGCAAGTTTTTCTGAAAGCGCAGCCGCTTTTGTAGGGCGGCCTGTGGCCGCCGCAGCGCCGCCGCCGGATCAGCTGTTGTAGGGCGGGCCGTGCCCGCCGTATCCGCCCTCGGCGCATACAGCCGGCGGCCACAGGCCGCCCTACAAAATCTTCGTCAGCCGCGCGTAATAAAACCCATCGAAAGCCCCACCCGGCGCGATGCGCCGGCCGATGCCGCGCGCTTCGCCCCAGCTCGCTTCGATCGGCGCCTCGCGCGCATCCGCATGCGCGCCGACGAACTCCGTCAGCACCGCTTCGCCCTCGGCCTTCAGCACCGAGCAGGTGGCGTAGACCAGGATTCCGCCGGGCGCCAGCAGCGGCCATAGCGCGCGCAGCAGGCGCTGCTGCAACTCGGCCATGCGCGGGATGTCGCTGTCGCGACGCAGCCATTTGATGTCGGGATGGCGCCGGATCACGCCGGTGCCGGAGCAGGGCGCGTCGAGCAGGATGCGGTCGTAGGGCGTGCCGTCCCACCACACCGTGGGCTTGGCCGCGTCGGCGACTTCGAAGCGGGCCAGCACGTTCGAGCGCAGCAGGTTTTCGGCCACTCGCGCCAGCCGCGACAAATCGCTGTCCAGGGCCAGCAGCTTGAGGCCGTGGACCCGCTCCAGCAGATGCACCGCCTTGCCGCCCGGGGCGCTGCAGGCGTCCAGCACGCGCTGGCCCGGCTGCGCATCGATCAGGTCGGCGGCGAGCTGCGCCGCTGCATCCTGCACCGAGGCGCGGCCGCTGATGAAGCCCGGAATCTCGTCCACCGATACGGCATTCACAAAACGCACGGCATCCTCTGCCTCGGGCACCGCTTCGGCGGCGATGCCGGCGGCGGCCAGCTCCGCCAGGTAGGCGTCGCGGCCGACCTGGCGGCGATTGACGCGCAGGGTCAGCGGCCCGGGTTCGTTGCCGCCGGCCAGCACCGTGCGCCAGCTCTCCGGCCAGTCCGCCTTGACCGCATCCACCAGCCAGTCCGGGTAGGACTGGCGGATGCCTGCCGTCACCGGCAAGGCGCCGTCGATCGCCGCCTGTTCGCGCTGGTAGCGCCGCAGCACCGCATTGACCAGTCCCTTGGCCCAGGCCTTGTCCATGGCCACCGCGGCGGCCACGGTTTCGCCCACCGCGGCGTGCGGCGGCACCCGCATCGAGCGCAACTGGTACAGGCCGCAGGCCAGCAGGGCCTGCACTTCCGGCTCGTCCTTCAGCGGCTTCTGCAACAGCGATCCGGTCAAGGTCAGCAGCAGGCGGTATTCACGCACCACGCCGTAGGCGATGGCCCGCAGCAGCGAGCTGTCCGGCCCGCTCAGGCCCGGACTCTGCGCCGCCAGCGCGTCGTCGAGGCTGGCGCCCTTGAGCACGGCGGCGACGGTCAGCGCGGCGCGCGCGCGGACGTTGGGGGAGGTGCTGGGGGCAACAGGAGATTGGGGTGGCGTGGACAAGGCGACTGATTCGAAGCTGCGTGGGAGCGGCAGTTTAGCCCGCATCCGGTGCGGATGAGCGCCTGGCAACCCGGTCGGGCTGCACCGCATCTGCACCATTTTCCGTGTTTTTTGCACGCCCGGGTCGAAAGGCTTGCATGGCCGGCCCCCAGACTTTGTCTATCAAATACGGACCTTGCCATGCGTCTCGCCGAGCGGCTGAATTTCCTGCCAACCAACACTTCAGTCTGGTTGCTGGCGGCAGCCGCCGGGTTGAGCAGCTTGCCACTCGACTATCTGATCTCGGTATGGAGCGAGGATGTAGGGGAATCCGGCGCGGTGTGGCTGGCTACGGTCTGCTGCGGTGGATTGCTGGGGCGCTTGGTGGGGGAGCAATTGCCCGGCAGCGCCACCAATCAGCGCTACGCGTTGAGCTTGTTGCTGTGCGGGGCCTTGCTGCGCGGTATGGCGCCCCTGCTGCGTTTCAAGGCCTGCGTCAACGCCGGACTGTTACTCGACCGCTACGCCCTCGGCGTGCTGGCCGGATCGCAGCGCGAACAGCGCCCCTTGCCGCCCATGCGGCTGGCTTTGGCTGGTGCGCTGTGGGTGCCGACCGAGGTCGTGCTGCGGCGCGCGCTCAACCCGGCGTGCTGACCGCGCCGTATTTCCAACTCCGATTTCACCACAGGGAAAAACCATGAGCACCGAACCCCCGATTCTCCCGTCGCCGCCGCCCTTGCCAGCGCCGCGTCCGTGGATGCCGCACTTTTTTTCCTCGCCGCTGGGGCGGCTGCTGTTGGTTGCCGTATTGATCCTGTTCCTCAACATCCCGCTGGGCATGATTCGCGGCGTGGTGGAGGAACGCGCCGCGCGTCGCGGCGAAGCGGTTGGAGACATCCTGGCTGGCTGGGGCGGCCCCCAGAGTCTGACCGGGCCAGTGCTGCGGGTGCCATTCACGGTGCGCCGCATGGTGCCGGGCGCGGACGGCAAGCTGGTGCAGCTCACCACCGACGCCGCGTATTTCCTGCCGCGCGAGCTGCACGTCGACGGCAAGCTGCAAGCCGAAATGCGCCACCGGGGCATCTTCGAAGTGCCGGTCTACGTGGCACGCTTGCATCTGTCCGGGCAGTTCGATCGGCCCGATTTCACACCTTGGGCGGTGAACGCGGAAGATGTGGACTGGAAGCATGCGGAACTGGTGGTCGGACTGGCCGAGCCGCGCACGCTACAGGCCGATGCGGCGCTGAACTGGGGTGGACAGGTGCTGCGTTTCAAACCTTCCACCGGCCAGGCCGTTCAATGGGTGCAGTCGGGCATCCACGTGCCTTTAGGGCAGGAACTGGCGCAGGTATCCGGGCCTGATGGCAGCAGTTTTTCGATCCAGCTCAGCTTCAACGGTGCCGATGCCCTGTCCTTCACGCCCACCGCCGAGCAGACCGATGTGAGGCTGAGTGCGGATTGGCCGCATCCCAGTTTCCAGGGCGGCTGGCTGCCGACGCAACGCGAAGTGCGCGGCGACGGCTTTGACGCGCAGTGGTCGGTGTCCTATCTCGGCCGTGACTATCCGCAGCACTGGACCGAATTGCCGAATGGAGCAGCGGCCCTGGCCAAATCGCAATTCGGGGTGACGCTGGCGCAGCCGGTGGATCCCTATGTGATGGCCGAACGCACGCTCAAGTACGTCGTGCTGACCCTGCTGTTTACCTTCGCCGTGATCTGGCTCACCGAAGTGCTCTCCGGGCAGACCGTGCATCCGATCCAGTACGGCTTCGTCGGCGCGGCCTTGTGCCTGTTTGGCCTGTTGCAGCTGTCCTTCGCCGAACACTTCGGATTCACCGCGGCGTTCGTGGTGGCAGCGCTGGCGGTGGTGGCGATGATCACGCTGTACTGCTTCAGCCTGCTGCGACGCGCCTGGCAGGCGCTGGCCGTCGGCAGCGTGCTGGGAGGACTCCACGCCTATCTGTACTCGATCCTGCGTACGGAGGACTATGCCCTGCTGGGAGGCTCGGTCGCCTTGTTCATCGGCCTGGGGCTGGCGATGTTCCTGACGCGACGGGTCGACTGGACCACGCTAGGCCGTCGTCCGCTGGTCCAGGCACCTTAGGTGAAGCGCTTGTCCACAACGGACCAATTCTGCGCCACTGCGGCGGCCGGCAGGGCCTTGCCGCCCGGCCGCTGCAGCTCCGTGACCAGCAGCCTGCCTTCGCCGCAGGCGATGTACAGGCCTGTTGCATCGGCTGCCAGCACGGTGCCGGGCACAGCCGCCACGGCGCCCGGCTCGGCGCGCGCGTTCCAGAAGCGGATGCGCTCGCCGTCGAGTTCGCTCCAGGCCACTGGCGTCGGGTTGAAGGCGCGGACGCGGCGGGCCAATTCCGTTGCCGGGCGCGACCAGTCGAGGCGCGCCTCTTCCTTGGACAGTTTTTTGGCGTAGGTCATGCCGTCCGCCGGTTGCGCCTGCTGCGGCAACTCGCCGCGCTGCAAGCGCGCCAGCGCTTCGACGATGAGCTGTCCGCCGAGCGGGGCGAGAGCGTCGTGCAACTGCGCGGCGGTCATCGCAGCGGTCAGCGGCAGGCGCTCCACCAGCAGCATCGGCCCGGTGTCGAGCCCGGCGTCCATGCGCATGATGGTGATGCCGGTCTCGCTGTCGCCGGCTTCCACCGCGCGCGCGATCGGCGCCGCGCCGCGCCAGCGCGGCAGCAGCGAGGCGTGGATGTTGATGCAGCCGTGCAAGGGGATGTCCAGCACCGCCTGCGGCAGCAGCAGGCCGTAGGCCACCACCACCATCACCTCGGGCGCCAGTTCGCGCAATACGGTTTGCGCTTCGGCGTGGAGTTTCAGCGGCTTGTGTACGCTCAGTCCCAGCGCCTCTGCGCGCAGCGCCACCGGCGCGGCCTGCAGCTTGCGGCCGCGGCCGGCGGGACGGTCCGGCTGGGTGAGGACACCGACGATGTCGTGGCCGGCCCGGTGCAGCGCGTCCAGCGCGGGCACGGCGAATTCGGGAGTGCCGGCGAAAACAAGCTTCACGGAGTCAGTGGCCAGTGATTAGTGGTTAGTGATTAGTAAAAGCGCGAAAGCTGAAGCTTAAAGCTGTTAACTGGCCACTAATCACTGACCACTGGCCACTGCTTTCAGCAGCTTCTTCTTGATGCGCTCGCGCTTCAGGCTGGACAGGTAATCAATGTAGAGCTTGCCGTCGAGGTGGTCGATCTCGTGCTGGATGCACTGCGCCATCAGGCCTTCGGCTTCCAGTTCGTAGGGCTTGCCCTGGCGGTCGAGAGCGCGCAGTTTCACCTTGTTGTAGCGCTGGATCTTGTCGCGGATGTCGGGCAGGGACAGGCAGCCTTCCTCCATCTCCTGGCGATCATCGGCGCCGACCATCTCCGGGTTGATCATCACCATCGGCTGGTCGTGTTCGTCGGAGCAGTCCATCACCGACAGGCGCAGTTGCACGCCTACCTGGTTGGCGGCCAGGCCCACGCCGGGGGCGGCGTACATGGTTTCGAACATGTCGTCGATCAGTTTTTGCAGTTTCTGGTCGAACTGCTGCACCGGCGCCGTCTTCTTGCGAAGCCGTGGATCGGGGTGGTGCAGGATGGGCAGGAGGGCCATGGCGGCGGGGTGAGACTGTGTGACTTGTGAATTTACTGCCGGACTTGCGGGCAACCGTGCGTCATTGCTCAAGTTTGTGCCAAAATCGGCTAACTGCTATACCGGTTGTACAAGAGGGCTGCAGAACAAGGGAGCTGTGACATGGGGAAGTATAACGCCTCACCGGATCAATTTGGCCTGAAGCCGGGCGCGCGCAGCGCCGCGGCGGGCCTGCTGCTGGCCCTGCTGGCCGGCTGCGCCGCCGACCAGGCTGTTTCGCAGAGCGAGAGCGCCGCCGCGCCGCAGGCCCAGCCGCCCGTGGCCGCGGACCCCGATCCGGCGGATGCCACCATCAACGGGGTGGACGACATCAGCCAGGCCACCGCCGCCGCCGGCGACCTGTCGCTGCGCGAGGACGCGCCGCTGCATTACACGGTGAAGAAGGGCGACACCCTGTGGGGCATCGCCAACTACTACCTGCGCGACGCCTGGCAATGGCCGCAGCTGTGGTACACCAACGGCCAGATCAAGAACCCGCATCTGATCTACCCGGGGGAAATCCTGACCCTGGTGATGGTCAACGGCCATCCACGGCTGATCCTGGCCGAGGACCGGTTGCATCCGCGCATCCATGAGCTGCCGCTGGATCAGGCCATTCCCGCGATCCCGATCGACGCCGTGCGCGAGTTCCTGCGCGGCCCGCGCCTGGTGACCAGGGAAGAAGCCGAGAAGGCGCCCTACGTGGTGGAATTCACCGACGAAAGCCTGATCGCCGGCCAGAACAACGGCGTCTACGTCAAGAATCTGCCCAAGAACGGCATTAGCAGCTGGTCGCTGGTCAAGGTCGGCGGTCCCTATACCGACCCGGATACCCACGAAGTGCTGGGTTATCAGGCGATCCCCACCGGCGAGGCCGATCTGCGCGAGTACGGCCAGCCGGCGGAGATGATCCTGACCAAATCGCCGCAGGAAGTGCAGGTCGGCAACCGTCTGCTGCCGCTGGAGGCGGAGAGTTTCAAGGCCGATTTCTATCCGCATCCGCCGGCGGTTCCTGTGGACGGCCGCATTCTCAGCATCTACGGCGGCCTGACGCAGGTCGCGCAGTACGACATCGTGGCGATCAATCGCGGCAGCAACGACGGTCTCGACCCCGGCACCATGCTCGGCATCTACCAGCAGGGCCAGTCGGTGCCGGATCCCTACGGTGACGGCAAGGTCAAGCTGCCGGAGCAGAAGTCCGGCCTGCTGATGGTGTTCAAGGTGACGCCGCGGCTGAGCTACGGCCTGGTGCTGAAAGAGATCCGCCCGGCCCATCTGTACGACAAGGTGCACGCCCCCTCGGCCTCGCGCCGCTAAGCCTCGCCGTGGATCAAGGCGAGCTGCGCGGCTGGCTGGCCCTGATCCGCGTCCCGGGCCTGGGGCCCGGCCGCGCGCGGCGCCTGCTGGAGCGCTTCGGCGAACCTGCCGCGGTGCTCGATGCCGGAGTCCCCGCCTGGCGTGGCGCCGGCCTGTCCGAGCCGCTGTGCCAGGCCTTGGCCCAGCCGGACTGGGCCGGGGTCGATCTCGATCTGGCCTGGCTGGCCCAATCCGACCCTGCTTCCGGCGCGGCTGGCCCGGCCGGTGAGTCCGCCGCCCCGGCGCGTTCCCTGATCAGCTTCCGCGATCCCCGTTTCCCGCCGCTGCTGGCCGAAATCGCCCAGGCGCCGCTGGCCCTGTTCGCCATGGGCGACCCGGATCTGCTGCGCCTGCCGCAGCTGGCTGTGGTCGGCGCCCGCACCGCTTCCGCCCAGGGCATGGAAAACGCCCAGGCTTTCGCCGCCGAGCTGGCCCGGCGCGGCTTCACCATCACCAGCGGCCTGGCGCTGGGCATCGACTCCGCCGCCCACCGCGGCGCCCTGGCCGCCGACGGCCTGACCATCGCCGTCTGCGGCAACGGCCTCGACCGGGTTTACCCGGCGCGCAACCGCGAACTGGCCCACGCCATCGCCGCGCGCGGCCTGCTGCTGTCCGAATTCCCGGTCGGCGTGCCGCCGCTGCCGGAGCACTTCCCGCGCCGCAACCGCATCATCAGCGGCCTGGCGCTGGGGGTGCTGGTGGTGGAGGCGGCGCGCGAGTCCGGCTCCCTGATCACCGCCCGCTTGGCCGGCGAGCAGGGGCGCGAGGTGTTCGCCATCCCCGGCTCGATCCACAACCCGCTGGCGCGCGGCAGCCACGCCCTGATCCGCGAGGGCGCCAAGCTGGTGGAAACGGTGGACGACATCCTCAGCGAGCTGGCGCCGCAGCTGCCCGCCGCGCGCGCAGCCCTGGCGGCCGGCACGAATCCTGCTGAATTCGTCGGCGATCCGGACCAGGCGCGGGTGCTGCAGGCGCTGGGCTTCGAGACGGTGGCGCTGGACCACCTGGTGGGCCGGCTGGGCCTGCCGGTGGAGCGGATTTCGGCGGCTTTGCTGACCCTGGAGCTGGCCGGTCTGGTGTCGGCGGGGCCGGGCGACAGCTTCACGCGGCTGCAACGCACTTGAGCTAAACAGCAACAAGTGGAAAGATAGTGGAAGTAGTTGAAAAAAAGGGCTTGATCGGGGTTTTAGGCGGGGCGGCAGACGCGGCTTGTCCGCGGGTGTTTCACCCTTATAATGGCTAAACCTGATAACGCGCTGGCCCAAATCCAGCGCGAATGAGATGAAAGAAACCCTTCTCGACGTACTGATGTACCTCTTCGAGAACTACCACGATGGTGAGTTCTCGGACTCCGACAACCAGGAAACCCTGCGCGTCGAGCTGGCAGCCGCCGGTTTCCCTGAAGAAGAAGTAGGTCATGCTTTTGCCTGGCTCGACGGCTTGGCGAGTCAACGCAATGCGCCGGCCCTGGCCGGGCGCACCGATGCGCTGCGCATTTATGCGCCGCAGGAGCAGGAGCGCCTGTCGGCCGAGTGTCGCGGCTTCCTGCTCTACCTGGAACAGCTCGGCATCCTCAATCCGGAGAGCCGCGAGCTGGTGATCGAGCGCCTGCTCGCGCTGGAGGAGGAAGTCGACCTCGAGCGCGTCAAGTGGGTCTGTTTGCTGGTGCTGATCAACCAGCCGGGCGAGGAAGAAGCGGCGGTGCACCTGGAAGACATGGTGTATTACCAGGGCGAGTTTTTGCACTGAGCGAGGCGCTGCGCAAGCCCAGCCGTAGGGTGGGTGGAGCGCAGCGCAACCCACCATTGCGCACTTCCCCACGGCGGTGGGTTACGCTGCGCTCCACCCACCCTACTATCG
>FTKD01411767.1_pt1 | contig 9992 bp, 13 predicted proteins | sample 1658191 | NCBI WGS metagenome assembly FTKD01 (sample SAMEA3914808, study PRJEB12502) | metagenome | biome: forest; material: soil | place: Canada | collected 2011-08-03 | depth 0.3 m
GCTAGGAGATCGACAATGAGTTTGCCCCTGGAAGACCTGGAATTGATCAAGCGGCTCAAGTACGCCTACTGCCGTTGCATCGACACCGCCAACATCAAGGAAGTGAGGGAGCTGTTCACCGAGGACGCCGGCGTCTGCTATGTCGGCGGCACCTACCGCTTCGAAGCGAACGGCCGCGACAACATCATCCAGGCGCTGGAGGGTGCATTCCATTCCGAAGCCATCGCCTTCCATCACGTCAACCACCCGGAAATCGACTTCCAGTCGCCGACCGAGGCCACCGGCACCTGGTATCTGAAGGACTGGTTCCTCGACCTGCGCCACAAGATCATCACCGACGGTTCTTCCCTTTACAAGGATCGCTACGTCAAGCGTGGCGGCAAGTGGCTGATCCAGTACGCCAGCTACGAGCGCGTGTTCGAGATCGTCACGCCGTTCGAGAAGGCGCCGAACATCACCGCGCACTACCTGGCCAAGCACGGCAAGAAGCTGCCGCCAGCTTGATTTTCTTGTCATCCTGAGCGTAGCGAAGGATCTGGTGCCATCGGCCAGATCCTTCGCTACGCTCAGGATGACAGTCTGAGATTTCCTCGAAGGGAGGCGCGATGCTCGCAGCCGTGACAGGTGGGGGCGGCCGGCTCGGCTGTACCCTGGTGCGGGCCCTGCTGGAGCGCGGCGACCGCGTGCGCGTGCTGGAGCCGGGCGCCGGCGTGCCGGCCTCACTGGCCGGCCTGGATGTCGAGGTGATCCGCGGCTCGGTGCTGTCGGCGCCGGACGTGGCGTGCCTGGTCGACGGGGCAGGGGCGGTGTTCCACCTCGCCGCCAAGGTCAATCTCGACAAGGACCGCGACGGCAGCATCAAGGCCGTCAATGTCGAGGGCACCCGCAACGTCGCCGCAGCCTGCGCCAAGGGCGGCATCCGCCTGGTGCACTGCTCCTCGCACCACGCCCTGGTGCGCCACCCGCTGGAGCAGCCGCTGGACGAAGGCCGGCCGCTGGCGATGGACGAGCCCTGCGACTATCACCGTTCCAAGGCCCATGCCGAGAAGCTGATCCAGGACCTGGTGCGTGAGCGCGGCCTCGACGCTGTGGTGGTCAGCCCCGGCACCATGATCGGCCCGCACGACTACGAGCCCTCGATGATGGGCAAGGCCCTGCTCGACCTCTACCACCGCCGCATCCCGGTGCTGATGGAGGTGGTCAGCGACTATGTCGACGTGCGCGACGTCGCCGCCGGCATGATCGCGGCGGCGCAGAAGGGGAGGCGCGGCGAGCGCTACCTGCTCACCGGCGCGGTGCACGACCTGCGCACCCTCTGCGGGATGTGGCAGGAACTGACTGGCGTACCGGTGCCGAAGACCGTGCTGCCCCTGTGGGTGGGCTGGGCCATGCTGCCCTTCGCCATGGTTTCCTCGCGCCTCACCGGCAAGCCGCCGGTGTTCACACCGGGCGTGCTGCGCGCCAGCGTGTCGAACACCGTGGTGTCCCACGCCAAGGCGCAGGCCGAGCTGGGCTTCGCGCCGCGCGGCACGCGCGAGTCTTTGGCCGATGCGCTGGCCTTCTACGCAACGCTGGGGTGGCTGGAGCACAAACCGGCAAGCTGATCCGCTGCGTTACAATCCGTCGATCCGGTTACGAGGGTTGGCCATGACGCGCTTGCTCCAGGGGCAATGCCTGTGCGGAACCGTGCGCTATACGGTGGCCGACGAATTCCGTTACGCCGCGAACTGCCATTGTTCCCAGTGCCGCCGCACGACAGGCTCGGCGTTCAAGCCCTTCGCCGGCATCGAATCCGCCAAGCTTCAATTCACACAAGGCGCCGAGCAGACGCTGCGCTACGGCGACGAACAAGGCTACGATCAGCACTGCGGCCGCTGCGGCTCGCTGCTGTATTCGCTAGTGCGCGAAGGACAGTACGTCCACGTCGCGCTCGGCACCCTGGTGGACGCGCCTTCGATCCGGCCCGACAAGCACATCTTCGTCGGGTCCAAGGCGCCCTGGTACGAGATCACCGACGGCCTGCCGCAATTCCAGGAATTCCCCACGGCTTGAAGCGCCGGCCGACTACCTGCGCGGTAATTGAACGCGGCGGCCATCCGCTTAGCATGGAGACCTCCCAACCGGAGCAATCTCCATGACCTCCCAAGTTCCCGCCCCCGCCAGTCTCGCCGGCGGCATCGCCTGGTCGGTGCAGCACTTCGCCGCGTTCTGGGCCAGGCCCGATCCGCAGCTGGTCCACTACGCCGTAACCCCGGACGTGACCGGCTACTGGCCCTGGAGCGAGACCCCGGTGCGCGGCGCCGACGAATACGTGCAGCGCATCGCCGACATGCTGACCCTGATCCCTGACCTACACCTGGAAGTGGCCGAGCATGCCAGCAACGGCGAGTTCATTTTCATTCGCTGGATCGCCCGCGGCAGCGGCGCAAATGGCCCACTCGAAATGAGCGGCATCGACCGCATCCGTTTGCGCGACGGCCTGGTTGCTGAAAACATCATCCGCTTCGATACCGCGCGGTTCCAGACCCTGGTTGGGAAGAAGATTCCCTGGGCTTAGCCGGGTCTACTCGCCATCCCAGTAGTCCAGCGCTCCCTCCGCGCGCCCGACATAGGAGAAACCCTGCGGCTTGCCCGCCGCATCCGGCGGATACTCGGCGCGGATGGCGAACTTGCCGGAGTCGGGGTAGTCGCAGATCTCCGGCGACAACTTCGTGCTGACGGCAAGGATCTTCAGTTCGGCGTCGGAGGTATTGACGATCTGGTGCGCCGTCTCCGGGCCGCCCGGCGGGCAGGCGATGACATCGCCGGCGCGCAGCGGATGGCGCGCACCGCCCAGGCGCAATTCACCGCGGCCTTCGATGATGAAGAACATCTCCTCGTTGACGCGGTGGTTGTGGAGCGGAAAAGCCTGTTTGCCCGGCGCGATGATGGTGAGGTTGTAACCGAGCTTCTGCGCGCCAAGCGCCTGGCCGATGAAGCCGAGCCTGGCATCGAATTTTTCCAGGATGTGCGCCGGCGGCAGCTGCGGCGCGAGTTGCTTCAATGGCACGCACTGCACGTCGGCGATGTTGAGGATCGGCGGCTTGGTGGTCATGGGCAAAGTCTCAAGAGGTTCGCCCAAGCCTAGCCCGGGAGACGCGCAGCGTCACTCCGGCCACGGGCCGGCATGCCTAGGCCTCCCACAACAATGGATACATCCGGTGGGTCCCCGCCAGCCCCTTGAGCGCGGCTTCACGGCACTCCCCGAACACCAGCTCTCCATCATCCGCGACCAGCGCATGCACCGCCGAGGACAGCAGGATTTCGCCGCCGCCGGCCTGGCCGGCGATGCGCGCGGCGAGGATCACGGTGATGCCGAAGAAGCGATCGCCCTCCTTGATCGGCGTGCCGGTGTGCAGCCCGATGCGCACCCGGATCGGTTCAGCGCCGCGGCGGGCGCTGTGCGCCGCGCAGGCGCGCTGGATGGCGCTGGCGCACTGCACCGCCTGCGCCGGGCTGGGGAAGGCCAGCAGGAAGCCGTCGCCCTGCAGTTCCACTTCCTTTCCGCCGTGCGCCTTCAGCGCGGCGCGCACGATCGCGTTGTGCGACTGGATCACCGCATGCGCCTTGCGGTCGCCCAGGCGCTCGGTCATCGCCGAGAAGCCCTCCATGTCGCTGAAGGCGATAGTGACCGCGCCATCGGCCGCCATGGCGCCGCCGAAGTCGGGCCGGCGCCGCTCCACCGAGGCGATGACGGCGTCGATCGAGGACTTGACCACGCGCAAGGCCACGCCCTCGGCTTCGGCCCTCAGGCTCTGCGCCAGCTCGCCCAGCCGGTTCAGGCCGGCGGCGCGGCCGCTGGCGATCAGCTCGCGCAACAGCGCCGTGGTATTCGCTTCCTCGCCGGGCCTGACCGGCGCCTTCGAGATGCTGGTGACCAGGCCCTTCAGCCAGCCCAGGCCCGGAACCACCTCGAAGGCGCCAAGCGCCGGCCACAGGCCAAGCAGGACTGTGGCGCTGGCCACGGCGACGGCGACCCAGGTCCAGACACCCATCCGCCAACCGGGCAGAGCCTCGATCAAGCCGGCGAGCCCGTCGACTGTCACCACCAGCCCCAGGGTGGTGAAGGCGAGGCTCTGGATATCGTCGCGGCCGGATTTGGCAAACGGGCGCGGGGAACGCCAGCCACCGACGAATGCGGCGATGCGTCCCGCGCCCAGCCACAGACCCAGGCTCAGTGCGATCCACAACAGCAGCACGGCAGCGCCCGCGACCAAGGCCAGCGAATGCGGCAAACCCCAGGCACGACCGATCGGCGGCACCTGACTCAGGGCGCGGGTGCCCCCGTACACAGCGGTGAGTCGACTGGCGAGGAACGCCAGTTCGCGCAGGTCCACCGGACCTGGCTCAGCCTAGCGTAATGACGCTGTTCAGCAGCAAGCGCACCAGCATGGTCTGCCTTGTCACCCCGGTCTTGCAGAAGATCGAGCGCAGATGGGTGCGGGCGGTATTGCGGCGCACGTCCATTTTCTCCGCCGCCTCGTCCAGGGTCAGGCCCTCGGCCAGCAGCAGGGCCAGGGCGGCTTCCATGCGGGTCAGGCCGAACAGGCGGCGCACCAGTTCGTGCGAGGGCTGGGCCGAGCTGGATTCCGGATCGCGCAGGAATACCGCCACGGCCGGGCGCTGGCGGCTTTCCGACCAGGTGCCGAGCGGGATCTGCCGCACCAGCACGCCGAGCTTGGCGCGGCCGGAGGGGCGGGTGACGGACATGGCTTCGACCACGCCCGGGCCCTTGTCGGCGACGGTGCCGCTGAGCGCCTGGCGCACCATGCGCTGCAGCTCGCGGCCTTCCTGCGTCACTTCCACCGACAGATTGTTGCCGCTGAGCCAGATGCCGTCCTTTTCCGACAGGATGCGGCGCGCTTCCTGGTTGGTTTCGAGCAGGGTGCCGTTCTGCGAGAAGCTGATGATGCCGAGCAGCATGCGGTTGACGGTACCGGCGAACAGCTGCCGCTCGCATTCGAGGAAGTCGAGCCGGGCATGCAGCTGGATCGAGCGCTTCAGGTGCGGCAGCAGGAAGCGGATCAGCGCCTTGTCCTCGCTGCTGAAGGGCTGGGCCTCGTGCGAGCGGGTGATGCGCAGGCGGCACTCAATGCCTTCCTTGGTGTAGATGTCGGCGCCAAGCAGGTGGCGCACGCCGAGCGGACGCAGGTATTCCTGGTACACCGTGCTTTGCAGCCACTGCTTGCCGATCAACTCTTCGGCCGTGACCACCTCGCCCTCGGCCAGGCGCACGAACGGGTCCATCGAGAAGAAATGGGTTTCGTAGGACTCGATGCCCTGCTTGGTGACGGTGCCGGTATTGATCATCACGCCGGCGTTTTCCGAGGACGGCGGGCGCAGCATCAGGGTGACGTGGGCGGCCTGCAGGCTGTCGCGCATCAGTTGCAGCGCGGCCTGCCACGGCGGCGACTCCATCGCGCCCTCGTAGATCGCGCCGATCAAGCGGTCGAGCGGCGCCAGGCCCACGGCCTCGGCCAGGTTGTCCAGGGAAAACTTGCCGCCGGCGCGGCCGATGGACCCTTCATTGTCGGTAAATGTCGACTTCGCTACCAAAGGCATTGACCCTCCTCACTCTGTCAAGCCGAGCTTCGCCCCCGGCGCCTATGGGATTTGGTATGGACGCCAGCGGTGCAGCCTCATATTCGATCGGTTCTTCCGGTCCGGTCCTCTCGCAAGTGAGGGGCTACCCCTAGGGGTAGCCTGCGCTCAATGGCCTAAGTATATGCCAGTGTTTAACCCGAACGGACGATTCTGGAGCATAGCCGCCCGACGGAGCATTACGGATTGACATTTGCCGCCAGCGATGCGCCTTTACGGTGCGTGGTGGCCCTCTCTGCCTGACCAACGGAAAATCCGGATGCCCAGCGAAAAACTGATGAAACAGGGGATGCAGGCCTACATCGACGCCTTCAACCGCTCGGACGCGGACGGCGTCGTCGCCCTCTACGCCGACGACGCCACCGTGGAAGACCCGGTGGGCAAGGCGGTGATGAGCGGCAAGGACAAAATCGCCGCGTTTTACAAGATGTCCATCGCCACCGGCGCCCGCCTGGCCCTGGCCGCCCCCGTGCGCGCCTCCCACGGCAATTCCGCCGCCATGGCCTTCGACGTGCTGCTCAATATGCCGCAGGGCAAGGCCGTGATCCGCGTCATCGACGTGATGACCTTCAACGAGGACGGCAAATTCACCTCGATGCGGGCCTTCTGGGGTCCGAGCGACATGGAAATGGTCTGAAGCAGGGCCGGGTTCCAGCCAGCCGGCTCCCGCATGGATGCCATGTACGACATGGATGCCAGTCCCAAAAAAGTGTCATCCATGACATCCATGGCGTACATGGAGCAGAAACGATGCAAAGATGCGCGCCTTGCGGGACCTGGCAAAGGCCCTTTAAATGAGCACTCCATACGCTTGGAAGGGGACGACTCGTGAAACGGCATCTCTTTTCCTTGCTGCTCTTGTCCACAGCCTGCGGCAACGCCGCTGCCGCGGAAGGCTTCGATGGCATGACCTGCGACACGGACATCGCCAAGGCGCTGCAGGGCCGACACATGCCTAACGGACCGGTCGAGGCCACGGAAGCAAGCCGCAAGGACCTTGGGCTCAAGGACCTGGGCGGAGACGAGCTCGACTGGGGCGCTGAAATCTGGTGGAAGATTTGCGGCGCGACCTACGTGGTGATCGCGGATCATCGCTCGATCGTCCGCGACGCCCTGAAAGTCCCCGCCAAACCCGGAATCTCGCTTGCGTTTGAAGGCAGCTGCAAGGGCGGCCCAACAGGCCACGAGGTGATTGCGGTGGTGGAAGACAAAGCCGGCGCCGTGGAGCTGCCGGCGAAGGCTGCATGGAAGATCGACGATGCGAAGAAGCGCTTCGTTCCGGTGCCGACCGACAACATGCTTTGTCCGCGCGGCGACGGGATTGTGGATAGTTGGAAATGAGCTTCCGGAGTCAGCCCGTTCCGACCGGTGGCGAACGTCGGCTTTAGGGATGCCGAACCCGTGTCCGCAATGCGGCCCTAAGCCGACATAAAGCATTCGTCCAGCAGGCTGGATGGAGCGAGGCACAACCGCTTATACCCTTGACGCATCGTCGGTTCGTGAGCGCTCCCGGCTGCTCCGGCTACTCAAGGACGGTCAAGGAAAGGCGTTCAACAGCCCGCAGTTTTTGCATGACCCGCCGTGTGACTGGTTCGGGAACAGCCGATCAGCTCATATCAAAAAAAGTCGGTGCCGAATAGCGCACCGTGCAGCCTGCTTGGCTGTCACCCGGGCTGCTGGATTCCGTGGTGACATTCTCGGGAGTCCAGACGATGTTGAAGATCGTGGTGGGCGCCGGTTCACGCCCCCGCGGATCGGTCAGCTTGACGCCCTGGATCAGCTCACGGTCATTCACGATTTCAGCGTAGCTCACGCCCTTGATGGCGTAGATCGGCTTGCCCTGCACTCCCGTGCTCTGGACCACGGGGCGGCCGAGCGCCTTGGAGGCCTGCGTCCAGGGCTGCACGCTCGCGCAGTTCGGGCCCGCGGAAGGCGCAGCCGGTGCCTGCGGCGCCTCCTGCACCGGCTGCTGCTCTTGCTGCACCTCTTGCACCTGTTGCTGCTGCTGCGACGGCTTGGCTGCGCATCCTGCGAGCAAGAGCAGAACAGACAGTCTCAAAAGGTTCGTCTTCATGACTTTACCCTCAAGGACGCTCGAAGAACCCGAGCAGGTTTATCTTGGCCGAACTCTCTCCTGACGGGCAAATTAATTCGCGGATAGCCGGCAGGTTCAAGAGACGTCCAGCGGGCCGGCGCAGGCGCCAGCATTCAAGGTAATCGGCTTTCAGGCAGGCGAGTATCCAGGCATCGAAGTTTCATCGGGTCTCAGGGTTAAAACGCGGACCCCGTTTTTCGTGACCGCGACGGTATGCTCGAATTGGGCCGACAGCGATCCGTCAACCGTTTTCACCGTCCAGCCATCACTCTCGGTGCGAACCCGCGAACCACCCTGGTTCAGCATGGGTTCGATTGTAAAAACCATGCCTTCCCGGAGTTTGAGGCCGATGCCGGGCCTGCCGAAGTGAAGCACTTGCGGGGGCTCATGCATTTCCTTGCCGATGCCGTGGCCGCAGTATTCCCTGACGACCGAATAGCCATTCCGCTTGGCATGGCTTTCGATGGCAAATCCAATCTCGCCCAGCGTGGCGCCAGGACGCACGGCGCGGATGCCTTGCCACATTGCCTCGTACGTCTTCTTCACCAGCAAGGCCGCGGCCGGTGAGACATTCCCCACCATATAGGTCTTGCTGGAGTCAGCCAGGTAGCCGTTCTTCTCCAGGGTAATATCGAAGTTGACGATGTCGCCGTCGCGCAGAAATTCCTCGTGGGACGGAATGCCGTGACAAACCACCGAATTCTTCGAGCTGTTCAGAGCGTACTGGTAGCCGTATTGCCCTTTGCTCGCGGGGCGCGCCGCCAGTTCCCTGACGATGTAGTCATCGACCATATCGTTCACCTGCATCGTTGAAAGACCGGCAAGCGACTTTTGATCGAGGTACGAAAATACCGATGCCAGCAGCCGTCCAGCCTCGGCCATCCAATCAAGTTCTTGCGGGGACTTGGTCATTCGGCGGAAAGATGCATTTCCGGAACGCGTACGCCAGCCTCCTTCAATTCGCGCGCAAGGATTTCATTGAAGCTGAGCGTGGGGTTCATTTCGCAAAGCATGCCGATCCGGATCCAGAAGGCCGCTTGCGCATTGATCGATCGACACGACACCTTGCTTGCCCTGCGCAACTGATCGTGCAATTCATCGTCGATGTTGACGATTCCCATCAATCCGTCCTTTCCAGTGAATATATGAATCGTATACGAATCATATATTCACGTCCATCGTATTGGGGGAGAACGATACCGATGCCGTGGTGAAGATTCGGAAGCAGCTGGGTTCGAGCCATTCCAGCACTGCTTCGATCGGCGTATTGAAGTCTCCGTCAATCCAGGCCGAGACCTAAGAAATGAACTGGCGACAACTCCCTCTTAAAGTCCATTCCTGATTGCTCTTGTATTTCGATCAGGCATCCGAGAATGGCGGCGGTCGTGCGCCCACTTGCGCTGACTATCCGATTGGAGTCTGCTTGGTGGCGGGTGCCGACCTCGTAATATCATTAGCGCAAAAAAAAGCGGACCACTCGAGGCTGCTCCGCGCCATGAAGCGCAATTCTCGGCCGCGCCGCGCTGGATCAATACCTCGGCGCGGGGTAGTACGTAGGCGGCGGCGTGTAGTACGGCCGGTAAACCACGCGCGGGCCGTAGTAGATGACCTGCGGCGGCTGTGCGTAGTAGCTGGGTGCTGGCGCGGGCTGTGGGTAATAGCCTGTGGGTGCCGGCGCGGGTTGTGCGTAATAGGATGCTGGTGCCGGCGCGTACGTCACGGCTGGCGGCGGTGCGTAGTAGGCTGGACGTGGCGCCGGCCCTACCGCTGGATTGAAGGCCGGCCCGAGCGGGCCCTCGAAGCGGCCGGTGAACGGTGCAGTGGCCAAAGCCGCCGCCGTGTTAAGCACCACCCCTGCCGCAACGAACGGCATGGTAATGACAGTGGCGATGACCTCACCGGGGCCGTCGTGGGGACGATCGTAATAGCCATCGGCGCTCGCTATGTTCGGCAGGATTGCCGCTAGACCCAGCATTGCACTGCCAACCAGTTGTTTGTTCATTTAGCCCTTACCCCCGCGCGCCCGTTGATTGAGGCGATGCTGGGACTTATACACCATGGCGCCTGAATGGAAGGTGAACCCCGGGAACGGTGCGGAGTTGCCCTTGGTGGACTGCGCTTCTCCGCGCAAAACTACCTGATTCAGAAGGGCGACGGCTGCTATTGAGAATCGAGGATAGGTCTGCTTTCAGCCTATTCTGTTGAAAAACTCCGTAACCGATGCTGACGCTCCGAGAACCGGACTTCCCCGTGCGCC
>FTKD01000187.1_pt2 | contig 9963 bp, 8 predicted proteins | sample 1658191 | NCBI WGS metagenome assembly FTKD01 (sample SAMEA3914808, study PRJEB12502) | metagenome | biome: forest; material: soil | place: Canada | collected 2011-08-03 | depth 0.3 m
GGCGACGGCCTGGTCTGGACGGGGGGCAGCATGATCTCGCTGAACAAAGGCCATCCGGTGGGTTTCTTCTTCTCGTCGCCGTCCAGCCACCACAGCATCGTCGGCCCGACGATCCAGGACATTCCGCCGGCAGACTACCTCCGCCTGCCACAGGGCGCGGTACTCGGCGACACGATCATCGAAATCCCAGGCGCGCCAGCAGACCTCAACCAGCCTCGACGCTGACAGTGGCGATCAGACCTGTTGAACCGATCGAATTGAAAAGTCTGGACCATGCGCAAACGATCCTGGATGGGCTCGGCTCTCTTCTGTGCACTTTGGCTGACTAGGCCCGGTATCGCACGCGCCGATGTGGGCTGCGCATCCATTGCCCCCATGCGCACGCTCGAATTGAGAGCCATGTATGCGGACTCCAAGAGCTCGGTCATCGATGGCGCCAATGAAGCGGCCAATTCCAGGACCATGGAGCCCATCTTCGCCTTTTTCCGCACGACGGAACGGGCCTTGGACGGGGGGAGCGCGCGTCCGGGAAACCCGCAAAGCGATTGCGCCTTCCAGCTCTTTGGCGAGTGGGCCAAGGCCGGTGCCCTGACCTTCGAGCCGCAGGTCTACGACGGGCAGGGCAAGGTCAAGCGGGGGCTGCTCAATCCAGGCTTCCAAATGATAGGCATCAAGTTCCGTGCCACCGGATATGTCCTGGACGAAACCATGCTGGCGTGGCTGCGCAAGTTGGATCAGGAGAATGTCGATTTCTACGCCAAAGGGAGCAACAGGGCCAATCAGCGTGTTTGGGCGGCGGCGGGAGCGGCGCTGAACAATGTATTGGATCGAGATCCGGTCCCCCTGGCCTTCCAGGAGCAGGTCTGGCATGAGGCCCTCGCCGCGATCGACGACAACGGGTTCATCGCGGCCGAACTCGAGCGCGGACAGCAGGCCCTCGTCTATCACCTCTATTCCCTGTCAGCCACCCTCGTCCTCGCAACGGCGCGGAGCGCTCTCGGCTACAAGGAATCCGCAGAGGAAGGACAAAAGCTCAAGCGGCTCGCCGATGCGATAGGCCGGACGCTTTGCGATCCTCGCCAGATGGAGGGCCTGGCGAAGGCCAAGATCAGGATCCCCGACGGCCAATGGGCCTACGAGGTCACAAACGGCTTCGGGGGTGATCTTCTCGGTGCCGATTGGTCCCGCTGCGGCCCGCCGCCGACGGACTTCAATGCCCGCGACATGGGGGGAGACAGTCGCCGATCGCTCTCGATGCTCAAGGCCGGTACCCTGAAAAATCCAGGCGAGACGCCGATGCCAGGCGCACCACCTCGGGCGCAGCTCAGTGAGAAAGGGAGATGATGCGTCCCCATATTGCGGCTGTTCGTCGCAGCCGCCGCGTAGTCTCATGCTCCCGGTTTTGGTCGCTCAAATCATGAACTCTATTCGGCTGCCGTTCCTCGCTGGCCTGCTCCTCGGCCTGGCCGCCGGTTCGGGCGTTCGCGCCGCGGAGCCTTCGGCGACGTCAGAAATCTGGGTCACGGCCACGTCCCAGCCGATCAAGACCCAGCCTTCGCGAACGGGTGTCAGAACCGACGCGGTCGATCAATGGAAGCCGGACGCCGCCTGGTCCATGGTCGCGGCTCATACGCGCGTCGCCAAGCTGATCGCCGGCAATATCGAGAACACGCAGCTGACGGATCTCAAGGCGGTCATCGACGAGGTCCGGCGCCGCCGCATGGCGCTAGCCCTGGAGATCGGCCCCCTGGTACGGACGCCCGCCTGCGGGCCACCCACTGAATCCTATGGCCGCGCCGGTGAGACCGAAGCCATCCTGCAGAGGATCCGTAGCGCCGGCGGCGAACTCGACTATGTGGCGATGGACGAGCCCTTCTACTACGGCCACGTCGATCCGGGCGGCTGCCGGCTGCCCTCCGTTGAAATCGCCCGCCAGGTCGCGACCAGCGTCGCCTCCATGCGCCGGATCTTCCCGAACCTGAAGGTAGGCGACATCGAGGTGGTCGAGGCTGATCGCGCGCGCGTCGCCGAGCTCGTCCAGTGGGCGGACGACTACCGTGAGGCGAGTGGCGAACGGCTGGCGTTCCTGCACGCCGATGTCGCCTGGTCGGACCTGGCCATGCGCAATCTGCCGCCCCTCGCGGCGGGACTGCGTCAACGGCAGGTTCCATTCGGGATCATCTACAACGGCGATGCCGACGTTGGCGGCGATGTGGGGTGGATGCAAAGCGCCCTCGATCATGTCGCCGAGATCGAGACGGTGCTGGGCGTCCATCCCGACGCAGCGATCTTCCAGGCCTGGACGACCACTCCGACTCGTGTCCTGCCTGAGGGGCAACCCGGAACGCTGATGAGCGTGGCACTGCAGTATCTGCGGCCTGCATCGAGCCTCAGCCTGTCGCGGTCCGGCGACGGCGTTTCCGGGACACTCACCGGACCGAATGGAGCGCCCGTCGCCGGCGCCGCGATCAAGCTCACGGCGGTCGACGCGGCCGGGCGCGCCTGGCCGACCCTGCGCTCGCTGTCGGGAACAATCCCCGAAGGAGCGGCCACTGCGGTCGTCGGATTCCGGCTCGGAGTCGAGGGCGCCTGCGATTGCGGCGAAGGCGCCGTGATCCTGGGCGGCCTGCACTATCGCGAGCAGGGGAAGCCGGTCCAGGACGTCTCTCCTGTCGTCCTGCCGGTGGCGGGGGCGCCCGCAAGCCTGCGCACTCTGGTCGTGGCGCGGGGACGGACGCTGGCGCCCAATCTGAAGCAGTTCCCAGTCACGCCCGGGGCGGCTTTCAGCTTCCAGGCCTGGATCGCCGCGCCCGCGGCCGCGGAGCGTTCGGGCTACGCCATGGTGGTCTTCCTCGACGCCAAGGGAAAGGGGCTGCTGCGGCAGAACCTCTGGTTCAAGCCTTCAGCGCAGCCCCTGGGCCCCGCGGTCACCGACGCCCAAGGCCGCTTCCATGTGGCGTGGCCGGCAAGCGCTGCGATTCCGCCTCAATCCGAGATCCGCGGCCTGTTCGATTCAGATCCCTCGCTCAGGCCGGCCATGGCGGTTCTGCCGGCGGCGGGCGCCGAGGCGGCGAGCCAATCTGCGCACGTGCTCGAACGGGTGTTGCCCGCGACCGCATCGCCGTGATGATGGTGCGACTCTGCGGATTTTCAGGTCATGCATGCCCTGACGCGCGACGGACATGGAGGCTCTTTCGATGAAGCATCTGACGTTCATTCTGACTGCCGCCTGGGCGGTCACCGCCGCCGTTGGGGCGCCGACCCTCGCAGGCACTGAACCCCCGGTCGTGGGCGCCAACCTCGTCAATGAGCCGTACAAGCAGACCGCCGCGGAACAGGAGGCGACGTTTCGAATCCTGCAGGCAGCCGGCGTCCACGTCATCCGGGCGGGCATACCCGGCAACGACCAGGGACTGGCGTTCGCGCAGGGCGCCTACGCCCACGGGATCAAGATCGAATGGTTGCTCGGCGTCTATCCTGACCCCGGCACCCCATGGCCGAGGCTGCCCGACGCCTACAAGAGCAAGGGCCTGTGGCGCGGTTGGCCGCTTTCGACGGCCAATGCCGATGCGTTCAAGGCGAACATCGGCGCGCAGTTGGCCGAGCTGGAAAGCAAGGGCGTCGTACTCGCCGGCTTCGAACTGGGCAACGAGATCAACTGGACCGGCTTCAACGCCGACTTCCCCCTGCCGGCGCAGGGGCGCGTCTTGAACGAGAAAGACCTGGCGAGCGACCCCGAGGGCCGGAAGATCGCCCAAGGCTATCTGCGCTATCTGCAGACCCTGGCCGCGCTGAAGGACATCCGCGATCACTCCATGCTCAACCGGCGCACGCCGATCATCTCAGGCGGGTTGGCCGATCTGGATGACTCCGGAAAGTGGCTTCGCAGCGTCAAGGCCGATGCGGTCAGCGTCGACGCGACGCTTCACTTCCTACAGGCCAACGGCCTGGATCAACTGGTCGACGGCTATGGCCTGCACTTCTATCCCCTGGCGATCAGCCCAGGCTCAGCTCAGGGCCAGGCCGCCCTTCGCGCACATCTCGAACTCAACGGCCTGACGCAATGTGCGCCGCCGGGCGCGGCGAAGGGAAAGCCGTGCTGGGTGACGGAATGGAACTTCAATGGCCTCAAGGGTCTCGACGCTTGCCCGATCGACGATTCCTCCCGCATCGCGATGGTTGGCGAGATGCGCAGCGTGTTGCACGACCTCGCCGATCAGAATCGGTTGGGCGGATCCCTTTACTACACCTGGCAGGGTCAGATCCATGCGCCCAAGGAAGATCACGACAGCGCGTTCCTTTGCGGCGCCTTGACCGAGAGCGGCCGCTTGGCGGTGGCGCCGAACATCGCCGATTTGATGGCCGGAAACTTGATCAGCGACACGCATTCCGAGGCGATCAAACAAAGGCCCTGCGATATCTACGCGGCCGGGAATACACCATGTATCGCCGCGCATAGTACGGTGCGGTCGCTATACGCCAAATACACGGGTGCGCTATATCAGGTGAAGAGAGCTTCAGACGACGCCGCTCAGGACATCGGCCTGCTTTCGGACGGCTACGCAAATGCCGCGACGCAAGATGCTTTCTGCACAAACACCACCTGCGTCGTCACCAGGATTTACGATCAGTCGACCAAGCACAACGACCTGAGCATCTCTTCCGGCGGACGTTACAAGGGGCCCGGCCCCAACGGCTCCGACCTCGGCGCCGCGGCGGACGCCCTGCCGGTCACGGCAGGCGGTCACCAGGTCTATGGCGTCTCGATTTCGCCGGGAATGGGATACCGCAACAATCGGACATCGGACGTCGCAGTCAATGGAAAACCGGAAGGCATGTACATGATTTCTTCTGGGACCCATTTCAATTCCGGTTGCTGTTTCGACTATGGAAACGCCGAGGTGAGTGGCACCGATACTGGCGCGGCCCACATGGATGCGGTCAACGTCACTGAAGATTTGTCCTGGGCTGACTGCCGCAACGAACCGGGGCTCGGCGTGCAGGCCGACTTGGAGAACGGACTGTTCCACTGGAACCAGCGAAGCTGCAATCCGGCTTCGAATGTCAGCGGGGGGCATCCCTTCATATCGGCATGGCTGAAGAACAATGGTCAGACGAGATTTACCCTGAAGTGGGGCAACGCACAGTCGGGTGGGCTCAACACAATCTATTCTGGCGCCCTGCCGGATGGATATGTGCCGATGCGCCAAGAGGGCGCGATCATCCTCGGCGTCGGAGGCGATAACAGCCACGCGTCCGCAGGCTCCTTCTTCGAAGGCGTGATGACGACCGGCTTTCCGACCGACGGCGCCGATAACGCTGTCCAGGCCAATATTGTCGCGGTCGGCTATGGCGCGCCCACTGGCCTAGCTGGAACGCTGATGCCGGGATCGGAAATCTCGCTGCAAGCGACCACGGCATGCTGCATCGGCGACTATGTCCGCAACCTGAACGGCGCCGTCGTCATCGCGCCGATCACACCGAGCAGCGCTGAGCAGGACAAGAGCGACGCAACCTGGATCGTCCGCCGCGGCCTCGCCGACAACTCATGCGTCTCCTTTGAGTCGAGAAACAATCCGGGCGACTTCCTGCGGCAACAGAACCTTGCCCTGCATATGCAACCGTTCGACGGCACCGCCTCGAATCGGGCTGATGCAACATTTTGTCCGCAGGCCGGGAAGAACCAGAAAGGAAGTTCGTTCCACTTGGTCAATGACCCGACGAGATACGTTCGCCACTACTATGGCAAGGTCTATGTCGCCAGCGATGGCGACAGCACGAATCCTTGGAGCACCCCGGTGCATTGGAGTGACGACGTGAGCTTCATCGTCGGGCCGCCTTGGTCGCCATAGGGCCGAGGCCGCCCCTCGCGATGAACCTCCATCTGGAGTCCTCGGCTTGGCTGCGCCGCCTGTTCGGCTGCCGCATTTCCATTCGCCGAGCAGCGCTCCAGGCTGGCCGCCGAACCAACATTTGGATGTCCAATGATTGATCCGACTCAAGGTATGGGCCCCACGAAGCCGCGGGTGCGGCGGACCATCGCGATGGCCGCGTTGTGCGCGCTCGCCGTTTTGGCCAAGGGCGGCGGCGTGGCTGTGGCCGCGCCTGTGGAGTTCGGCGTCGACCGGTCCAATATGGGGACGCAGTGGACGCTGGCCTGGCCGCAGGAGCCCAAGGTCTCGCCCTTCCTGACCGCCGACTACAACAAACCCGGCAACTTCGAGGCGCGCCGGGTCGCCGTGATGGACGGGATCGCGCGGGTCCATGCGGGGTGGTTTCGCGATGGCTTCGGCAAGGGATCTCCCGACCTGTTTCTCGATCTGGTGAAACTGGTGCACGCCCGCGGCATGAAGATACTGGCTGTCTTCGGTGCCGCTGCCTCCGACTATCCACCTGGCGCCTATCTCGACAAGGCGCAGAGCGGCTGCCAATGGGGGAGCTACCCCTTGAGCAAGATCAATCTGGACGCCTACCAGAAACGCATCGAGGCGCAATTCGCGGCCATGCGCGCCGCCGGCGAGACCGTCGACGCCTTCGAGATCGGCAATGAACTCGACCTCTATTGCAACGATGCGGATAGCCCCACCGGCGCGGAATGGGCCAAGCACCAGTGGAAATGGTTCCTCAGCGACGCCCAGGTGCAGACCTTCGTGCGCGGCTACGCGCCCTTTCTCGCCGCCTCGGTCGTCTCTATCCGCAAGTATTTTCCGCAGGCCCAGGTCATCACATACGGCAATTCCATGCCCGCCTCCGCGCCATTGATGGAAGCCCTCGCAAGCGTGCGGGGCGCGGACGGCAAGATCACCGACTACACCCGGTTGGTCGACGGCTACGGATCGCACCTCTATCCGACCTCGACCACCACCTTGAACATGGTCCAGGACGCGACCAATTCGCTACGCTACGAGGCGGCCCACTATCCGCATGTGAGCCAGAAGCCCATCTGGATCACCGAATGGAACCCGGCGGGATCGAGCTGGTGGAACGGCCAGCCCTGGTATTTTCAATATGACGCCCTCGGTCGGCCCGGCGGAGATCTGAACAAGGCCGATGCCCGAGGCGTCTACAAGGCGATGGACAGCGCGGGCGCCATTCGCACCTTCAACCACGATGTCGTCGAGACGCTCCGCTCGTCGGCGACCACGCCGGTCAATGTCAGCCACGTGTTCTACTATTCCTACGACTCCGGCGGCCCATCGCCGAAATGCGAGCATGTCAAATACGGTTGGCCAACGAGCCTCCCTCCGGGCTTTTGCATCGACGGCATGATCGATCCGTCCACCGGCGATTTGCTGCCTGGCTTAGCCGAGGCGGTCGCCGGCGTAGCCCGCTAACGTTGGTCAGGGCGTTGGTGCAGCGAGGCGGAGCCCGGCCGGTAGGATGCGACCGTTGAAGTCGACTGGTCGTTTTGCTCCACAAGCACAACACCGAGCGCCGGCACCATATCCCGAAGATGCCGCTCAGGGTGACGAATTGGACCGAGTGCGAAGCCGGCCTGCGCCGGCGTGGCAGCCTGACGCTGTGGGTAATGGCAGAGGGCTGCTGCCGGCTTGGTGGGCAGCCGGAAACCGGTCGCTCGCGGAAGACCGGTACTGGCCGATCTGCGTCTTCGGCGCCAGTGACCAGGCTGATCGACCTGACCACCGAGCCGCATCCGGCAGCTATGTGCAGCATACCCGCCCGTCGACGTCGGCGGCCGAGCAGCCGGGCCCGACCCGTTGCCGTCGCTCGCCTTCTCGAATTTGATGCCGACAAGCAGTCCTCCGAGCGCGTTGCGAAGATTTGCCCGTGCACAGTAGGCGGCCTGCGCCGATTGAACGGACATACGACGATCGGTCCGGGCGTATTCGCCCGGTGCCATTTCAAGGACGGCAGCCAGAGGACAGGGCGCGCGCGGGCATGCTACATGCTCCGATCGGCTGTGGATGCCTATCGAGGAGCAAGCATGGCACGCAAACTGGTCGCAGCGACCGCCTGCTTGGTGGCGTCGCTGGCCTGCGCGGAAGCGTCGGCGAACACTTCGGCAAGCGCCAGTCTGTCGCTGCTGGAGATCCAACTGTTCGATCTGGATCCCGCGGACGGCATCACGCCTGGCGTGAGTTTCACGACGACGCGGGGAACCACGGCGTCATCAGTTGTGTCCTACGCTCCAAACTTCTTTCTATACCAGATGAACAACGGCGTGGGTGCCTTCGGAACAGTCGAGGCCAACGCGGCGCCCCCGAATGGAGCAGTTGGCGGCAGCGCGTCGATCTCCGGTAGCCCGTTCGCGGCAGGGGGTCTCTCCCTGGTCACGAGTGCGTTCGCGAACGCGACGGGAAACACACTCGGCAGTAGCGGCGCCATTCTCAGGGATGGCCCATACCCCGAATCGTTCCTGCTGACTCCTGAGACGAGGATGGTGATCTCGGCCGCTGCGACCGCGACGGCCACGGCCGATCAATGGCCGATGTACTACGAACAAGCCACCGGCAACGTGCTGCTTCAGCTGGCGGGGGCGACCAGCGACGGTCCGCAGTCGAGCATGGCACAGTTGCTCGCGACTGTTGGTGACGGCTACGGTCCGTCATCATTCGACACCGCCAGCGGCGACCTCTCGGTGTCCTTCGTCAATGCCACCGCGAGTTCCAGCAGCGGCACCTTCGTCGGTCAAGCCATGTCCTACGCCTTCACGCTCGCGCCTGCCGTCCCCGAGCCTGCCAACGGCACCCTGCTGCTTCTGGCGCTCGGCGCATTCGGCCTTTATTCGATGCGTAGGCGCCCTCGCGCTTCAGCGGCTTTTGGCGCGAAGCGGGGTATGCGTCCAGCGGACTGATCTTGAAAGCGGGCTCGCGCCTTCTGGTGAACCGTCATGAGCGGCGCGCGAGGCGTTTAGCTGCACGCCGCAGATCAAGTAGCAGAGTGTCCCTGGGCCGCGCCGCTCGGTAGCGGTCATTGGCGATCGGCCGCGTGTGGCCCGTTCAGCGATCTCGCCGTCAAGGCTGTCTGGCCCCGTTAGGTACTGCCTGAGCAGGCCATTGGTGTTCTCGTTGCTGCCACGCTGCCATGGACTTCGCGGGTCTGGGCGAGGATCTGGTGAATCGATGTGTGCGGTCGATCGAAGAGCTTGCCGATCTCATGCAGCGTCCAGCCTTCTTTCCAGCGCTCCCACATCTGCACCTTCTGGCTGTCCGAATAGTAGATTCGTGGCCGTCGCTTCATCTGCAACACTCCTGCCGCCTAGGCGGTGGTTGGTGTGTTGCATCGACCGGTTGAATCCGCCTGCGGCGCCAGCCGATGGGTCCCAGAGGAAATCTCTGACTGGATCCGGGCCCTGATGCTGAAGCGTCAGCAATGCGTCCAGTGACTCAGCCAACCCGCATCAAGAAGCCGCCGCAGGGCGGCTTTTCTCATTCTGGCGGCGCACGTTCGTTGGGAAGCATGTCGCCGACAACAGTCACGGTCGCTGCCGAACCCCGCCCGCGCAAAATAGGGGCTCGAGCTTGGAGGCGTGGGGTTCCGCGGCCGCCGATGTGCGCGATTGTTCGCGCCCATCCGCAAAAATGTTTACCCCTTTGTTTACCCCTCAGGAGCCAGAAAGTCAAAAGGGTTAGCTTCTTTCGAAGCTAACCCTATGATTTCATTGGTCGGGGCGGCGGGATTCGAACTCGCGACCCCTTGCACCCCATGCAAGTGCGCTACCAGGCTGCGCTACGCCCCGACTGAGCCTTCAATTATAGCCTGGGAATTCGGCTCTTCCGAAGCGGCACGAAGAAAGTTCTCAACTGACCAGCAACGCGCGGATCGCGAGCAGTTCGGCGCGGATCTGTTCAGGTGAAGCGAGCCCGTCTTGCGCTGCGGGCGACGGCGTGCTGCTGGCCGTCGTGCGGCGGGTCTGCAGCGCGGCGGCGCGGATGCCGGCGTTGCCCGCGGGGACGCTGGTGACGGCGTGGGCCTGCGCGGTCGCGGTGGCGAATTCGCCGA
>FTKD01001695.1_pt1 | contig 9910 bp, 4 predicted proteins | sample 1658191 | NCBI WGS metagenome assembly FTKD01 (sample SAMEA3914808, study PRJEB12502) | metagenome | biome: forest; material: soil | place: Canada | collected 2011-08-03 | depth 0.3 m
CGAGCGATCGCGCACGAGACGGGCACGTCGGTCCTGTTCGATCCGGCCATCGTTCGCGGTCGCACGGCGCATGCGGTGTCCGGGAACCTGACGGCGTTCGAAGCCATCACGGCGGCCTTGGAGGGCACGGGCCTGGGTGCGGAGAGAACAGGAGATGGATCTTTCCTGGTGAGGCCGGCGGCAACGCCGAACGCGGCGCCGGCGAGCGGCGCTCGTGCATCGACGCCGTCCGCAGGAGCGGCGCTCGCCGAGGGAGACATCGTCGCGACGGTCGACGCGAAGCAGGACGACTCGGAAAAGGTCACCAGAGTGGAGGTGACGGGGACGCGTCTGAAGCGGATCAACGCGGAGGGTCCGGCACCGGTGAACATCTATACCGCGAAGGACATCGAGCAGAGCGGGCAGCCGAATCTGGAGCGGTTCCTGGCGGGGCTGAACGAGGTGTCTGCCGCTTCCGGGGAAGGCGGCTTCGGCTCCACTTCGGGGCAAGCCACCGTGCAACTGCGCGGCCTTCCGGTCGGCAGCACGCTGGTACTGATCAACGGCCGTCGGATCCAGGCGATGGGCTCGACCGCCGACAACTACTTCAATCTGAACATGATCCCGACAGCCGCCATCGAGCGCGTCGAGATCGTGCCGGTCGGCTCCTCCGCAGTCTATGGCGGCGACGCGTTGGCCGGAGTCGTCAATGTGATCCTCAAGAAGTCGATGGACGGCATCTCCGTCTCGGCGAACCTGGGCTTGGGGCGCGGCTTCGGCGGCGGCGGCCTGTCGCTGGCGACCGGGGGGCACAGCGCCGACGGCAGCTACCTGGTGCTTGGTTCCTACACCCGGGCCACACCGTTGGGCATGGCGCAACGTGCATTCTTCCGCGACGCAGACTACAGAAGGTTCGGCGGCCCGGATGCGCGCGAGCCTAACTGCACGCCCGGCACCGTCAGCAGCGTTTCCGGAGCCAACCTGCCGGGCCTGGATTCGAGCTTTGCGGCCATTCCCACGCTGCCTGCCGGGCAAACTCCACAACTCTCCGACTACACGGCAACCTCGGGCACTACCAATCTGTGCAATCGATATGCGGACGGGAAGGGCTATCCGCTCATCTACGGCGATGATGCCATCGCACTGCATGCGACGGGCGAGTACAAGATCCTCGGATCCTGGTACGCCTTCGGCGAATTGACGCTCGCCAGGGACAGGCTCGAGGCGAAAGATCTTGGCTTTGACCTGACTGACGTCACCGTCCCCGCGAGCAATGCCTACAACCCGTTCGGCCAGAACGTGCAGGTCACGACCGCGCTCGGATCTGAAAACGGCCTGAGCGGCTTCGCGCGGCAGACGAGGTTCATGCGCGCGTTGGCTGGCGTGCGCGGCACGCTGACGAGCGACTGGGACGCGGAGGTCACCTTGTCGACCGCGCGCGATACAGCCAATTCCCAGACGTATGCCGCCAACGTCAACTACGACGTGCTTGCAGACGCCCTGGCTTCGTCGTCGCCAGCGACGGCGCTCAACCCGTTCGCAACGGGGCGAGCCGCCAGCGATGATGTGCTTCGCGGGATCTGGTCGGACTCCGATCGGCATGGTCGTGGCCGCAAGGAACAAGTGACCGCGCTGGCCCGTGGCAGCGTCTTGCAACTTCCCGCTGGCGCAGTCGAAGCCGTCGTCGGGACTGAACTGGCCCATGACCGTTTCGACGCGACAGTCACCAATCAGCCGGCAGTCCACGACGGCCGGCGCGATTCAGCGGTGTATGGCGAACTCCGGGCGCCTCTGCTCAGCGCGGGAGCGCCTGGCAAGGACTGGAGCCTGGCCGCCTTGACGATGGCCGCACGGCGCGACCGATACAGCGACTTCGGCTCTGCCAACACGTACCAGACCGGCCTCGAATTGCGTCCCTTGCGCAGCCTGTTGTTGCGCGCGTCGACCGCCACGTCTTTCAAGCCTCCGACATTGCTTGAAATGAACCTGGGCCCGTACGAGTTTCCGGCGGAACTCTTCGGCTTGCTCGACCCCGCGCGTGGCGGCGAGGCGATCACCTCGGGCAATGTCCTGATCACCTCGAACGACGCCTTGAAGCCGGAACATGGACGCGCCAACAGCTTCGGCGCTGTCTGGGAGCTGGAGGGAAGCCTGGGCACGCGACTGGCGGCCACCCATTGGCAAGTGCACATCGACAAACTCATCGCTATCCTGACGCCGCAGACGGCGCTTGACAATGAGGCCCAGTTTCCAGGATTCGTCACGCGCGGGCCCTCCGTCGATGGCCAGCCCGGCATCGTCACCAGCCTGGTGGAGAGCTACGCCAACTTCGGGAGCGTCGACGTCGCGGGCACCGACATGGAAGCCGCCTACGCGTGGCGCAGTTCCCTGGGTCGTTGGGTGGCAACGGCGGGTGCCACGCTGACCAACGAGTACCGGGTCGTGCTGGCGCCAGGAGCAGCGCCGCAGAATCGGCTGGGTCGGCGGTTCGACGACTATTGGGCGCCGCGCTGGAAGAGCCGTGCGGCTATCAGTTTCGACGCCGGCTCGTGGACGCTGGGCCTGACCGGCCGTTACCTGGGTCAATACAAGGACGAGGGCACCAGCGAGCGCCGCCTGGGCGCGTATTGGATGGAAGACCTGGCCGCCAGCCTGGATCTGAAAAGGTCGTTTCCCAACCTGGCCGCGGCCGTGAAAGGGGCCTCGCTGTCGCTGGCCATCGCCAACCTCACCGACCGTCAACCCCAGTTCGTCGAAACCCTGCCTTACTACGACGTGACCCAGGCCGACTGGCGCGGCCGCTACGTCAGCACGAAGGTCTCCATCGACTGGTAACCGTTGCGCGCCAGGGATGGCGCGGTCAACGACCAGACACATCTTTTTTCGGTAGCACCGGCCGCGATTGCCGGCGGCCAGGCCGCGCCTTCATCTGGAATTTTCAGCCTTGAGACAATTTTCGTTCAGCCTGCTTCTCTCCCTTGCCAGCTTCGCCGTGCATGTTGCGGCCGCACCCTCGTTCGCAGGACCCGAGGTGCGCGATGTCGTCGAATTCACGCAGATCGTGCAGCCGCTCAATCAGAACGATGATGCGCTGCATGAGCAGGTGTCGCCCGATGGCGCTCGCGCGTTCATCGTGACCCGCAAGGCCGACGTCGCCAGCGACACCAACCGCTACGAGATCCAGCTGCTCGACTTGCGGCCCGATCGACTGGCCGCTCAAACCTCGCCGAGCCCCGTCATCGCTTTTTCAGCGAGCGTCGAGAAAGACTTCACCTTCACCGACCCTGGGGTGAAACAGGTTCGCTGGTACGACGACCGGACACTTGTCTTCCTGGCGCGATTGGATGGTTCGCCCTTCCAGGTCTACAGCCTGGATGTCCCCACGCGAAAGTTGACGCGGTTGACCTCCGAGACAAACCTGATCGTCTCGTACGCCGTGTCGCAAGATCTGCGGCGCATCGTCTATGCGGCCAACGTTCAAAATCCACCTCAGCGCGCGGGCACCCATGATGTGGTCGTCGGCAACCAGTCGTTCTGGAGCGTGAAGTTCGGCCAAGGCGACCTGAATGCCCAGCAGCGGAAATATCAGTACTTCGTGGCCGATCGTGCCGGCACTGGCGAACCGCGACCGCTTGGCACGCCTTTCGCCGAGAGCAACAGCGCCTATCCAACCGTGAACGTGTCGCCAGACGGGCGATGGGCGGTGCTGCCTCGCTACGAGCCGGAACGCCTCGACGCCTGGGAGCGGCAGTACACGTTGGTGGCAGAGACTGCTTCCACGTTCGCCCTGACTCGCAAGATCGACCCGCTGGGCTACTTTCTGAATATCTCCACCTACGTGCCGCGCCGAATGACGGCTTGGGACCTGGACAACGGAAAGGAACAGACGATCGTCGATGCGCCGGACGACGCCTTGCCCGGTTCGACACAGTTCCCACAGACTCGTCTGTGGCAAGGCACGGGCACGTCGGTGGTGCTCGCGGGCACCCTGCTTCCGACGGGGTCGGACGGCAAGATCTCGCAGGCTTCGCACGTCGTCGAGTACTGGCCGCAGCGTCGGCAGTGGACCGATATTGCAACCCTGGAAAGCCATGCAGATGGCGTCCACGCGACCCGGGATGGATTCTTCGTGATCGACGGCGAAAAGCGCCGCGCGTTTCAACGGCTGCCGTCCGGCGGATGGCGTGAATCGGCCGCCGACACGGCGACTAAGAGTGCCGGAGACTCCACATGGACGCTGCGCACGATCCAGGATCCGAATCGCCCGCCAGACGTCTATGCCGTCGGGCCGGCTGGCGAAACAAGGCGGCTGACTCGTCTGAATCCGCAATTCGACCCCGGCACCTGGGGCACCATGAAGCCCTTCTCATGGCGAGATGCGCAGGGGCGACAATGGGACGGCGGCCTGATGGTCGGCGCCGGCATGGACGCGCGCGCTCGTTACCCGCTGCTCATCCAGACCTATGGATTCGCCCCGGGTCGGTTCTATCTGGATGGGCCGAATGTCGCCGACGGCGCCAGCAGCGGATTCGTCGGAAGGGCCTTGCTCAAGCAAGGGATTCTTGTGCTCGCCATGCCTTTCAGGGCGACGAACGATCCGAGCCAGGACCAGATTCGGCAGACCTTCAAGGATTTCGATGCGGGCGTTCGCGGTGCCATAGAAGCCCTGGTCAGGGAGGGACGAGTCGACCCGTCGAAAGTCGGGATCATCGGATTCAGTGCCACGGGCGAGCGCGTCCTGAATCTCCTGACCTTCGGCGACGTGCCCCTTCGCGCGGCCACGATGGCCGACTCGGACGCCAACACCCTGTTCTCGTACACCATCACGTACGGACGCATGGACACCACTTGGGTGCGCAAGGAGAAATCCAATGAAGGTGTGCCCTTCGGCGACCAATTGGCGTCATGGGTTCGCGAAGATCCCTCCTTGCACACCGATTGCATCCGGACGCCATTGAGGATCGAAACCTACGGGCGCAACGTCGGCAACAACTGGGACCTGCAAGCCTTGCTGCGGCGTCAATACAAGCCGGTGGAGATGATCGTGATTCCGACCGGTGCGCATTCGCTCGGAGGCCCCGGCGATCGCATGACCTCCTTGCAAGGCAATGTCGACTGGTTCAGCTTCTGGTTGACCGGTCAGACTCGGGCCGAGCCCCTGGCGACCTGGGAGACGCATGAAACACTGGCAGAGCAATTTGCGCGGTGGCGGCAGATGGAGACGTTGAAGGTCGCCGACGACGCGCGGCCGCACTGCGCGCGCTGATCGGCTACCGGGTGGCTCCGGCTATCTGCTGCCGCCACATCTGGGCGTAGAGCCCGTCCCGGGCGATGAGCGAACGATGGCTGCCCCGTTCGCGGATGCGGCCTTCGTCCAGGACGACGATCTCGTCCGCGTCCACGACGGTGGACAGCCGGTGGGCGATCACGATGGTGGTGGCGGCGCCCAGCGACCGCAGCGTCTTCTGGATCTCGAGCTCGGTCTTGCTGTCCAACATGGAGGTGGGCTCGTCCAGGATGTACAGCCCTGGGCGCCTCAGCAGCGCCCTGGCGATGCCGACTCGCTGGCGCTCGCCGCCGGACAGTTGCATGCCTCGGGCACCTACCGGGGTGTCCAGCCCGGCGGGAAGCGTGCCGAGGAGCGCGCCCAGCTGTGCGCCGCGCGCCGCGCTGGCAATGTCGTTGCGCGGCGAGTCCGGTCTCCCCAGCGCGATGTTGCCTGCGATGGTTTCATGCAGGAGTGCGGTCTCCTGGGAGACGAGCGCGACCAACTCCCCGCGCAGCAACGCGCCGTCGATCGATTCGATGGCGCGTCCGTCCAACAGGATGCGGCCCCGCTGTGGCGCATACAGCCGCATCAGCAGCCGCGCGAGCGACGATTTTCCGGAGCCGCTGCGGCCCACGATCGCCGTCGTGCTCCCCGCGGGGACGATGAGGTCTACCCCGCGGAGGACGGGCCGTTGAGGGTCGTATCCGAAGTGCAGATTCTCCAGGCGCACCGCCACAGGAGGTGATCGTCGTCTGTCAGTTGGCGTCGGACAGGAGGCCGCATTTGTCGAATCTGCGGCCAACGGCTCTGCCAGCAAATTGACCAGTGGCCGCAGATAGCCGAGAGCTCGTGAGAGATCTCGCGCCGCGGCCCCCATCGATTCGATTGGCCGAACCATTTGCAGGCTGTAGACCGTGGTCAGCACGAACCCACCGAGGCTCATCGCGTGCCTCTGCACCGCATCCAGCCCGATGAGCAGGCTGGTGGCCATCGAGGCCGCGAAGGTTGCTGACGCTGCCAGGCCGATCATGAGGTTCAACCGGTTCAACCGCATCCACCGTTGCGCGAGGCCGTCGCACGCCCCGAGCAAGCGCTGGCGCATCTGGCTTTCGGCAGTGAAGTAGCGCAGGGTCTCCAGATTGGCGAGTCCATCGCCCAGATGCGCATAGGCCTCCAGGCTCGCCGTCGAGACGGCGTGCGCACTCGCGGTGAGCCGCCGTGCTCCAGTCGAGAAGATGACGAGGTAGACGAACGCGGCGACCCCGAAGGTAACGACCAGGGCGGGTTGGCCCAGGTGGATGAGAACGCCTGCCATCGTCAGGAGCTCGACCAGCACGGGCAGCAGGCTCCCGGTCAGGTGGCTGGTGGCCAGCTGGGCGCCTGCGCACCCGAGATCGAGGCGATGTTGAAGTTCGCCACTTCGACATCCCGTCAGGTAAGCCATCGGCAGGCGCAGCACGTGATCGAAGAAGCGCGCCGTCAGCCGGCTGTGGAGGCGCTGGTTGATCGCGCCGCTCAGGAAAGGCCGGACATCCGCCAGCGCGCGGCCGGCGAGCAGCAGAAGCAGGTATCCGAGGCCATAGCCGAGCAGGGCGCCCGGTCGGCCGGATGCCGGGAGTCTCTGGGCGCCATCGAGCGCGTCGACAAGCGTCTTCAAGACCAGGGGCGAGAGCGCGACCGTCGCACCGCTGGTGATCACGACCAGGATCGTCGCCAGCCCGTGCCACGCCACGTACGCATCGGCTTCGGAATGGAGCAAGCGCACGACTTGCCGCACGTCCTGATACCGCGATTCGAACGTCGTCACGGCGCATGGTCCCGGCGACATTCAATGACTCGCAATCGACATTCGTTGAAGCCACGCCTCGACCGCGATGCACTCGTGGATCTCGGCGGGATAGCCGCCCAGCGCGGAAAGCCGGCCGGCCAGGGCGGCCTCCACCTTGTCTCGATCGAGGAGGCCGCGGCGAACCAGTTGTCCGTCGAGAAGCAGCGACCGGGCGAATGCGAGGTTCCGCCCCAGGATGGCCGCCACGTGTTCTTCCATGCCACCTTTGGACTGGCGAGCCGCGATCTCGCGAGGGATGTCCCTAGCGAAAGCCCGTCGCACCAGTCCGCGTGCCCTTCCGCCTTGCGTGAGCAGCCAGGTGGGCGTCGCCAGGCAGAACTCGATGACCGGCTGTGACAGCAGCGGACTGACGAGTTCGGGCGCCGCTTCGCGAAGGTAGGGGTCGTAGTAGCTGCAGGCATCGATCAATGCCCGGAACTGGTTGTACTTGCCAATGGGCAGATCGGCCGCGTCGACAAGCTCCGGATGCACGTAGCGTTCGGGATGTCGCACGCTGTCGAGTGCACCGCGGCGCATCAGCTTGGTGTACTCACCCCAGCCCTGCAGCGGGCCGGTGCCATGTCGCTGATCTGCCAGCGCGTGCTTGATCGATTCGAGAAGTGAGACGTGACCGAGTCGAGCCGCGGCTAGGCACGCGCGGAGGAATCCACGATCGAATCCCTTGACGCTCAGATAGTCGGCAGCGGGCCAGGTGCAAGGAATCTGGAAAAACAGGGCGTCGCCACCGACGCCGGTGAACATCGCCCGCGCGCCATGCGTATCTGCGACCTCGGCATCGATGCGACCCGACCCCAGGCGGCCGAGATAAATCTCGGGCGTCGGCACCCGGCTCGCAGTGAGCAAATCGTCCAGGAGGAAGGTGGAATTTCTCTCGCGTTCTACGAGCTTCACGCCCGCCTTGCTCGCAGCAAGCCGAGCGAAGCTGCGCTCGTCGCTGTCCGAGCCTGCGGAGTGGTAGTTGAGACACGTGATCTTTGTCGCCAGTGGCTTGGCGACCAGGCCGCCCAGCAGGACGGCGGAGTCGACGCCGCCCGACAGCCTCAAGAGGATGGATCCGTAGCAGGATGACCAGTCGCGGGCACAGGCGACGACGAGCCGACGCAATTCGCGTTCGGCGGCGTCGGGCTCCTGATGCACGGCGCGCCTGGCGAAGGCGTGCGCGCTCCAGAGCGGTTCGGGCGGCGGCGCGCCGTCGCCCAATGCCGTGAGCTGGCCCGGCAACACCTGCTCCACGCCGTCCAGCGCTGTCTCGCGTCCGCCAAGCTGGCGCAGCACGAGTCGCGCCGCGATCGCATTCCAGTTGACACGCGGCTGCGCCGCCGCGGGCGCGAGCGCGATGAAGTCTTCTAGCCACGAAAAGAAGACCGTGACCCCGTCGATCTCTTGCCGGAAGCAGGGGAGCGTCCCGCTGGGGTCGCGCAGCAGGAGCGTGCTTCCAGGATCGGGTCGAAGAACGGCGACATAGCGGCCCCAATAGTCGTCGACCAGCGCGCGGCCGCGCGTCTGCAGGACCTGCTCACCCTCACAGTCCGTGAGCCGCACTTCCGCAACGCCGTCTTGCCGACCTGGCCGGCGGAACAGCCGACCCAGGATGACTCCGCGTGCGGACGGCAGCGGATAGACATCGTTCACGCCTGGACGGCGTCCGATGATGAAGACTCGAATGCCCGGGCCGCCCAATGCCTGCTGCCAGTCCGGTATGGACCAGACGGCTTCTTCGAGCCGCGTGGCAACGGCAGCTTGGGCGGCCACGGCGGGATCCCAGCTGAAGCCGACATATCGGAACATGGTGTTCGGCCTCGCTCAGACGATCAGGATGGGTTGGAAATGCCGTACGCGCTCCGGGTAGTCGTTGAGCACGACGTCGCCGACCTGCGCCCAGGAGTGGGCTCCGAACGGATTGACGCGTACGCCGATGACCCACCGAGCGAAGAGTCCTTGGGTGGCCAGGAAATGGATGAGTGTCAGCGAGTCGTTGAGGCACCGATCGTTGGCACTCAGCGCGAAGGGGCGCAGCCGCATGTATGCCTCGACCGATGCACGCATCGCGTCGGGTGACGCCTGACGTTGTCGGCCGGGCTGGCGTGCCCGCAGCGCAACGAGTCGCTGGGCGATGTCGGCCAGGCTTCGCCGACGCAACCATGCGCTCGCAATGAAGGTGGATCGCCACAAACGCAGGAGCTGGCCCCATTCGAAAGGCACTTGGCGATCCGGCACATCGACAGCCCAGGTTGCGGCCGGAGTGTCCAGGACTGGCGATCTCTCCGTCGGCTCCAGCGCAGGCTCGTTCGACAGCAACTGCTGCTTGCGCAAGCGACGGATGCATTTTCCCAGCGGGGCCGTGTCCGAGGTCTGCGTCGGCAGGCCATTGGCCGCCGCCGTGCCGAGAATCATGTCGGACAAGGCGGAGATCTGAGGGCCGCCCATGCCGATGTACTTGCTGCGCAGAAGGTCCAGAAAGATCATCTGGTCGCCGACGCGGCAGGCCCGCACATGAGCTGCGAGACGCGCTTCGGGGTGCGACGGTGAGACTGACATGTTCCTCCCATTGGGGGAGCGGCGTGCGGACAAGCGTCCGCGCGCCGCTCTTGCCGCTAGCGGCTCACGCGAAGCGGTACAGGACGGTGCTGCCGTCTTCGAAGGTATGGCCCGGCGTGATGCCCTTGGTTTCTTCCTTCGCATCACCCAGTTCCACGATCTCCAGTTCCATTTCCAGTTCGTCGTTCATGACGTTCTCCTTCATTGAGGTTGAGTACGCAGTGCCTTCAGCGGAGCTGCTGCCGGCAAGCAAAAGATAGGACTCGAGCCCGGTC